>Ga0172364_10000038_pt1 | contig 68296 bp, 54 predicted proteins | sample LakKivSesite10cm_FD_114545 | JGI IMG/M metagenome (GOLD analysis project Ga0172364, IMG submission 114545) | Sediment microbial communities from Lake Kivu, Rwanda - Sediment site 10cm | ecosystem: Environmental > Aquatic > Freshwater > Lake > Sediment | place: Rwanda: Western Province, Lake...
AAAACGGATAAGAGCATTACAGAGGTCTGTTCTCATTTACCGGAATACTCCTGTCTTTTGAGTATCCCAGGTTTTGGTCCCGATGTGTCTGCCATGGTCATCGGAGCCATCGGCAATCCGTACCGATTCGAAAACGAGAGACAGGTCATCAAGACAGCAGGGTATGATCTCTCTGCTGACCGCAGCGGAAAGAGAAGCGACACAACCCCGGTACTCTCGAAACGAGGCAAGGCCGATCTGAGATATGCCCTCTATCAGGCAGCGCTTATTGCATCTGTCAGAAACGAACACTTCATGCGGTACTTTACCAACAAACTTGCAGGCAGGGAACGAGAACAGGGCATCAGAACAAAGATGAGGGTGAAACTGGCGGCAAAAATGCTTGTTATCGCCTGGACGCTTATGAAAAAGAAGGAGGTCTTTGATCCGGGTTACATAACAATATAAAATGTAGATTGCACGGCGGGAGAGCCCGATAATGGGCGTAGGGGCTTAAATGACCTCGTGAGGGACAATAAAGGGCCTCTCACCAGAATCGTGTAACCTGGATAAAGGATGATAGGCAGCCTAAGTGTATGCCGGATACTGATAACGATAAGGTGCGGATTCGCTTTTGTGTGAGAAACTCGCCGACCATATGAAAACGGTTCTGAGAGAATCTGCAGGAGAGGTACATCATGAAAAAGACATGGTTTATAAGCGTTTGATATTATGGAGATGATTTTTTATAAAGTATTTTCTTGACAGGAGTGATATAGGATGTCCCTTAAGGCCTTGAATTGAATGTCTTCTTGATGATATAGAATCATGCCTTACCTATTATAAATACCCCTAAAGGATAAGGACTACCAATGCGGCAGAGAGGAGATTCTGTAAAATAAAAAGAAGAACTAGAACAATAGGCAGATTCCAGGAGGAAACAAGAGCTCTTACTATGGTTTGGTGGCAACTAAAAGAACTCAACTGGTATGGGGTTGTAATGACACATGAGGCAAAGACAATCAGTGAAATGGTTTACCGCTCCTGGGGGTTGATGTGTCAGATTGTTGCCGCCTATAGAAAGCATCCGCAAATAGAGCTGCACCCAGAGCTACTGTTAATGTAGGATCCCCTTCAGGTTTAGGAGCCAACCTGCTTACCTTCAAGATACTTTCCAACCAATCTATTATTCCTGGATTCTTGGCCAGTCCCCCAATGATCACGAAATCCTTTTTCACACCTGATCTGGCTACTAATGTGCTGATTCTCTTAGCCATAGCGTAGTGGTAAGCTGCTATTACTTGCTCTAGCGGTACTTTGCTTCGAATTAAATCTAGAGCTTCGGATTGAGCATACACCACGCAAAAGTCACTTAACTTTGGGAACTGATCAGATTGAAGGGCGATGTTCCCAATCTCAGTTACTTCTTTCTTAACCAGATCAGCAAATGCTTCCATCGAGCGTCCAATACCCGCAGCACATTTGTCGTTCCAAAGGAAAGCGGTTGCTCTGCCCTTTTCGGTGCAGTGAATTACTTTGCAACTCTGACCTCCAGCATCTAGCACCGTACGCACAGATGGGCCCCAAATGTGTACCGCTCCTGCGGCGGCGCACGCAATTTCAGATATAGTTTTACGTGCAAACGGAACCTGCGTCCTCCCACGACCGGTCCCCACTATGTAATGGATATTTTCTAACTTTAAATGGGTTTTAGCTAAAGCCGCGTTTATAGCCCTGAAAGCAGATTCTTTGGGCGTTCGGGTTGTAACTTGAGAAAATGCATATGGTTGTCCATCCAGCAGTATCACCGCTTTGGAGCTCACTGCTCCAATATCTACTCCAGCTACTATCACCTTAGCCCTTGTCCAATCTATCTGTTCACTAATTGAAGCGTATTCATGTTCGCTCATTTTCCACCTTCATAACTCATCACAGCGCCTATTGCACCTACATATTCCGGAAGGTTCAATACCCTTACGTCTTGTTTTATTAAACCCTGAAGGTGCTTAATAAGCGCTTCAGATTTGGCCAATCCTCCAGCTACCACGATCTCTTCTGCGAGGGACATAACTGTGCACATAGCAGCAACGCGTTCAACGATGAATCTCGAGATAGCATCTGCCACATCTGCGATGTCCATGCCCTGACACATCAGATCAATAGCTTCTGATTCAGCGGATACGGCGCATTGAATAGCAATAGATACATTCTTGGTGGATTTAAGTGCTAATTCGGACATTTCCTGTTCACTTAATCCTATAGCTTTGGCCATGGTCGTGTAAAAAATGCCCAGACCATCAGCACATTTATCATTTTGAATAACGTCGAGGAGATCCCCGTTTTGGTCATAACGGATAGCTTTATGTATATTCCCACCGATGTCGATCACTGTTCTGGAATTCTTATTAAGGAATAAAGCCCCTTTAGCATCCGCTACATAATCGGGTACAGTTCTGGTTACGTTCAGTGGCGGTACATTAATCATATCTCTAAAGATTCCAGTAGCTACGATTCCGGCTAGTTCACCGTGTAAGACTCCGACATTGTCCAAAGCATGATTTAGTGCTGTTTGAGCCGCAGCGACTACATCAAATCCTGTGGGTGCTGTGCAATACCCAAGGATTTCTTGTCCCCTCATTATTATGGTCTTCGTATTAACATGACCCACATCCAGTCCAGCCAGAACTTTTCCCTTATCCAAGTGGCACCACCCCTTTTATTGTTTCTATAAAGGCTTCCAACTGTGTCCGGAATTGAGTTACAGGTACGGTCGTATCAAGTTCAAAATCAGTCGACGGAATTCCCAACTTATCCAGGATAGGCTTGAGTGCCACAACGTCCATCGGTTGAGGGCTGCAAAATCTCTGATAGAGAAATACGACTCCATCCGGCTTGTACTCCTCGATGAACTGTTGAATGAACCTGAACCTTTTTTTCTCCCCGGTACCGGGAACATTGTCTTTTGCAGGACACGGAATTCTACTGATGTATCCCTCCGCGATCGCTTCAAGCTTATCAGGTCTACCCTCAGGCACCTCAAACCAGAAGTACCGGGTTGCTGTACACGAATCAACGAAAATCAGACTTGCGCTGTAGTCCAGATGTTCAAGTAAATCGAAAATTCTCAAGTCGTCACAAGCACCTCCCGATACCATCAGCCTTAGCCCTGGAGCTCCTTTACCGGGCTCGGCTTCTAATCTCTGAACAAGTTGCTCGAGCAGTTGGTTGCATTCCTGCTTGTCCATAAACTGGGAAGCCAGGGTCACAGTGGCGACCTCCGGTCCAGTGATAGGTGGGTTTTTCCGCCTGAGGAACTCCCAAAGTTGTTTAAGGAGCCTTCTGGTGTGATTATAAACCTTGATCGCCCTCTCGATGTCCTCATCTGTTATAGATTTTTTCACAAACTTCTCAAGGAATTGCTTAAACTCTCCATAAGACTTTACCATGAACGCGGCAGCAGGTTTAGTTTCTATGATATGGGGGTACGGTATGAGGAAGCTTTTTCCCTGGAATCCTGCAAACCTGACCCAGACATTAAAGGCTTCACCCATATGTATGCAACTGCTGCTCGTCACGATCAAGTCTAAGAAATCATAATTGTGCGCCAGTCCCTGGTATGCGCAATCATGTGAGAAGGAGCAGTAAGTTTCATGCATATAGCTCCTTGTCATTGCTTGCGAAACATGGGAGCTGAGAATTCTCACCGGTATAATCCCGGCTGCATAGAGAATTTCCTCGGGAACATGAGTGCACATGTATCCGGCTACGAGCTGCCCTCTCCCCTGGAGGGATTTGGCGTATTCATGTGGATTCTCAGTTATGGAGCGAAAACGTTCGATTATTGTGTCAGAGCCTTTGTTCATCATTTATCGTGCACTCCTTTCTTACGCGCTTCCATGAGATGCACGAACAACTCTGTTTTCCGTTGGGCACCCGGCAAATCCATTTTGCGGACATCCACCTGGTCGCTATCGTATTCTATGGTCGGAATTTGGCTTTTAAAAATGCGCTGCATACCTACGTAACCGTTCCTGAAGTCAGTTTCACAACTACGGCTGGGCGCTAACAAAAGCCCGTCGGCTTTATATTCTGTTATCATCGCCTGAGCCATTGATTCCAGTGCCCAGTAGGACCTTACCCCTTGCCAGGTAGGCCAACCCAGAACTATTTTAGCGAGCTCAGTTATCGCCTTTCTCCTGGTGGACAAATCGAGTTCGTCTACCCATGCAGGGTCGAGGGGATCCCATGACCACTTTCCATTTACAATTCCCCTGAAATTGCCACACGTGCCAAACGTATAGACTGAGGCAACAATCTCGGCTCCGGCGTCTCTAAGGATTCTTGCCATTTCCGGATGGCCATACGTGTGTGCTATTCCAAAATAGACTATTCTGTAGCGTTGATCCGGAGCCACACTTTGTCCGGTCTCAACCATGTGTCTCACTTCTTTGAGTAATGCCTCATATAACCGCACACTTTCATCAGTTGTCCTGTCCACCAAGGCTGGTGGGAACAGAGCTATAAGTCGACGCTCATCCAGCGGCGCGGGGGCATGCCTGTTTAGTCCACATATATTACCCCATAGAACCAGGCACTTGATCTCGTTTCTAACTGCCTTGATAAACAACTCGTCCGAATACTCCCTACCTGTTACTCTTTCGAGCCAGCGTATTCCCTCGTCTATCTGGTCGCACACATAGTTTACAATTTTAGGATCCTTCTCCGCGTTCCCCCCGCCGACCATATCTATTGCGTACATTGGTATGCCACCCATACGCCTTGAAACTTCCTGGTACCATTTTGAATGCTGGCTGCACAAGTGTGTAGTCCAGATCAAATCCGGCTTGGGATATCCCTCCTTGATCGTTCCATCTGTAATAGCTATTTTGTCGCGGACCACTTCCCCTGTGAACAGTTTCAGGTAACTGCACGAGTGAAAGCCTAAGCCTGCGGTCTCAGCAGCTATAATATCCTCACGGGCCTCTTCAGGGAATGTCCCCGCCGTTGACGCGGCGTGCGGCTCGCCACCTATTATCAATACACCCTCACCTAAACCTTTAAGGGGAGCCAACGGACTCCAAGTAGAGCCCATGCAGCGAAGGCCTTCAGAAGCATATACATAGTTCCTATAGCAGGTGCTCTGGTAATTCTTGAATTCGCCCCAAGTTGTTAAGGTATATGACATTTAACCTCCTGCTATGGATTTGTATTATAAAATTTATATGCATAGGTTTTACCTCTCAATGTTAAATTAATATACAAGCCCCCCAAGTTGTCAAGGCTTTTTGTACTCGCTTTCATTCCGTAATTAGCGACTCTCCATTGCTTGTCCCATACTCCATAAGCAAGTGTTATCGCCAATTTTCAAAGCACCTTATTTATGATATATATTACACGGCTGGGATCAAGTGGAGAAAAGCAGTGTTTGCCCACGGGTGCAAAAATTACTTTTGCCCGTTGCTCATCGACCAAAAAGGTGCTACGATTAGGTAAAGGGCAGAGATCGAGAAATGGCGGAAAAGGCAGTTAAAAAATCAAAAATAAAAAAGCATCTGTCCAGCCATTTTCAGGACATTCTGGAGGTTGCCCGTCTTCTGGGTTCCAGCACAATCCCCGAGAAGGTCCTCGGAACTGTCCTCACTCACCTCTCTGAGCGGCTCGGCAAAAGGGCCCGCTGCGCCTTCCTGGAAGGAGGTGACTTGAGGCTCAGGTTCTGGGCAGGTGAGCACATCGGTCCGGTAGGCGGCCTTCAGGTACACAAGGATAGTATTGTCTGGGACGTCGTGAAGAAGGGCATCCCGATCAACCTGACAGAACCTCGACAGACGAACGGCTACACGCACACGTTGAGCGAACCCATCAAGATCAAGGCCGTTATCCCTCTGGGCTACGTCGATCCTCTGACCCAGCAGGAGAAGAAACTGGGGGCTTTGATTGTCGATTCAGGGAAAGAGGACATCCCGATTTCGGCGGAGGACTTCGAATACCTCCAGGTGATAGGACAGCTCCTTGGCGCTATCATGGGAAGAGCCGAACTCGTCCAGCAACTCATGACGTCCTGCAGTCGGCAAGAGGCGATTCTGATGGAGACTGCCCACAACTTCCGAAACCGCATAGTGGCCATTGGGGGTTTCTCGCGCCGCATCGCACAGCTGGCACAGGGAACGGAGCTGGCAGAAAAGGCCATGTACCTTCATGAGGAAGTGAAAGCCCTTGAAGTCCATCTCGTCGTGTTCGAGAAGTACATGGCCGTGAAAACCTGAGAATTGCACACACCTTATCAAATCTGAAATCTTATTGACATTTATTGAGTACAATATCAGAATAGAATAAACATGTGCATAAAGAGGGGCAAGAGGGGAATGGCAAAGAAGTCAATGTTACACTTTTTCTTGGAAAGAACGGAGAACCTGGAATATTGCTTTAACGTGGAAACTTCTGAGCCCCTGGATTCTCATGAGCTTTTGATTTTAAGGCAGCTTTTAGCCGATGGCTTTATAATGGAAAGTGTATCTACGAAACCCATCAACCCTGATGGAGTTGATGTGGTGGAGCTTGGTCCGCGGATGAACTTTGCCACAGCCTATTCAACAAATATTGTCGCTATTTGCCAGACCTGCGGGCTCGAAAAGGTTACCCGCATAGAACGTTCCCGGCGATATCCACTTGCTTCAGAGGTTGATAGAGACCGTTTTGTTCGGGAAAATCATGATCGAATGACAGAATGCCTCTATGACCGGCCGTTGCAGACCTTCGAAACCGGAATTCTGCCGGAGTCTGTGTTTGAGATTCCTATGTTGGAAAAGGGTCGGAACGCTCTTTTAGAAGTACCGGGTCTTGCCATGGACGAGTGGGACAGGAATCTCTACTACAATTACTTTGTCAGGGAAGAGGGAAGAAATCCTACGATTGTTGAAATAAGGGATCTGGATAACGCCAACAGCGAGCACTCGCGGCACGGCTATTTCAAAGGAAAGCAGATTATAAACAATATCGCTATGCCGGAAACGCTTATGGAGATCGTAAAATCGACTTTAAAAGCGAATCCATCAAACAGCATCATAGCGTTTAAGGACAATTCCAGCGGGATTAAGGGATATGACTGCTGGACTATTCTCCCCGAAGAACCAGGAAAACCAGCGCCTTTTAAGAGAAAGAAGGCACACTACCATATCATTTTTACTGCCGAGACGCACAATTTTCCCACCGGTGTTGCCCCTTTCCCCGGGGCTGAAACAGGCACGGGCGGAAGGATCCGCGATGTCCAGGCCACAGGAAGAGGCGGTCTGGTCGTTGCCGGAACAGCGGGATACTGCGTTGCAAATCTGCTTATCCCCGGATATGACTTGCCATGGGAAACCAAATCTTTTGCCTACCCATCAAGCCTGGCTCCTTCCCTGGCTGTAGAGATAAGAGCGAGCGACGGCGCCAGCGATTACGGAAATAAGTTCGGCGAGCCCGTTGTGCAAGGCTTTACGCGGTCATTTGACCAGAAGCTTCCCACTGGCGAACGTTGGGGATGGATTAAAAAGATAATGTTTACGGGCGGCATCGGACAGATCGATGCAAGGCATATTGAAAAGGATGAAGCGGGAAAAGGCATGCTTATCGTTCAGGTAGGCGGCCCTGCGTACGGTATTGGTGTGGGCGGCGGTTCGGCTTCCAGCAAACTTCAGGGGGAGAACGAGGAAGAGCTGGATTTCAACGCTGTCCAGCGTGGCGATGCAGAGATGGAACAAAAGATGAATCGCGTCATCAGGGCTTGCATTGAAATGGGAGACGACAATCCTATCGTAAGCGCCCACGACCAGGGAGCCGGTGGCCCTGCCAATGTTCTTAAGGAGCTTGTGGAAAAGGCGGGGGGCAAAATCGAACTAAGGCGTATCAGGTTAGGAGACCCGACCCTGTCGGTGCTCAAAACCTGGATTGCCGAATATCAGGAGCGATGCGGTTTCCTGATTATGCCTAAGAGGATTGCAGAATTCGAATCAATCTGCGAAAGGGAAAAAGTAAATTGCGAATGCCTCGGAGAAGTTACAGGAGACGGCCGCTTCGTTGTCCATGATGAGAAGGATGATTCAACCCCTGTGAATCTCAATCTCGGGAAGGTCCTCGGCAATATGCCGCAGAAAACTTTCAAGGATGAAAGGCTTGAATATTCACTAAGGCCCGTTGAATTGCCGGATAATCTGTCAATAAAAGATGCATTGTCCCGTGTGCTTCGGAACCTCGCAGTCGGTTCAAAGAGATTTCTCACAAACAAGGTTGATCGAAGTGTTACGGGTTTGATTGCGCAACAACAATGCTGCGGTCCGCTTCAATTAACGGTTGGTGATGTGGCTGTCATAGCCCAGAGCCATTTCGGATTAACGGGAGCAGCCACATCCATCGGCGAGCAACCGATTAAAATGCTGGTTAATGCAAAGGCGGGTGCCCGGATGGCGGTTGGAGAAGCGCTGACCAATATCGTGTGGGCGCAAATCAGCGGCTTGCAGGATATAAAGTGTTCGGCAAACTGGATGTGGGCGCCAAAGTTACCCGGGGAAGGCGCGGCCCTTTACGATGCAGTTTACGCTATGCGGGATCTCATGATCCGGTTGGGTATTGCGGTGGATGGAGGAAAAGATAGCCTTTCAATGGCAACCAGAGTCGGAGACGAAATCGTGAAATCTCCCCGTGAGCTTGTTATTTCTGCCTATGCGACAATGCCTAATATCACGCGGGTTGTGACTCCTGATATAAAAAACCCGGGGCACAGCCATTTGATCTTCATTGAAATCGCTCAAGCTAAGCCTCGGCTTGGAGGTTCTGTTTTAGCGCAGGTTTACGGGCAGGTGGGAAACGAATCTCCTGACGTGGATGATCCCGAAATGCTCAAATCTGTATTCAATGCAATCCAGGCATTGATATCAAATGATCTGATTCTCGCAGGACACGATGTAAGCGATGGGGGCATTATCACTACACTTCTCGAAATGGCCTTTGCGGGAAACTGCGGTTTGAGCATTCGAATGGACGGTCCATGGAACCCCCTGGAAAGGCTTTTTGCTGAAGAGTTAGGGGCAGTCATAGAGTGTAATCTGAGTGACGTTCCCCATGTGATTGAGATGCTCGATACTTTTCGGCTGCGCTCCACCATTATAGGAGAAACAACAGAGGACAAGAAAATTTGTGTAACCTATAGTGGGCAGAATGTTCTTGAAGCCAGTATGTGTGTTCTACGGGAATGGTGGGAAGAAACTTCCTATCAGATCGAGCGGCTCCAGATGAATCCCCTGTGTGCCGATGAGGAGAGAAGGAATATCTTTGACCGCAAGGGTCCGATGTATGTTGTTCCCTTTGAGCCCAAACCGACGCCGAAGCACCTTCTCGAACGTACAGACAAACCGGAGATTGCCATTCTCCGGGAAGAGGGAAGTAACGGTGATCGCGAGATGACATCTGCTTTCTATCAGGCCGGCTTCAGCCCCTGGGATGTGACGATGACCGATCTGATCAGCGGACGTATTACTTTAGAGCGTTTCAGAGGGCTCGTTGCTGTTGGAGGATTCTCTTACGCCGATGTTCCGGAAAGCGCCAAAGGATGGGCTGCAGCCATCAGATTTAATGAAAGGCTTAAGGATATGTTCGACGAGTTTTATAAGCGTTCCGATACATTTTCTCTGGGTGTGTGCAACGGTTGCCAGCTTTTTGCACTTCTCGGATGGGTGCCCTGGTTGGGAATCTCTGATGATAAGCAGCCGCGGTTCGTTCAAAATCTGTCCGGCCGATTTGAATCCCGCTGGGTGACAGTTAAGATTGTACAAAGCCCGGCAATCATGTTCAAAGGTATGGCCGATGCAACGCTTGGAATCTGGGTGGCCCATGGAGAGGGCAGGCTTCTTTTCCCCGACCCGGCACTGATGGACGAGGTACGCGCGAAAAAACTCGTTCCAATAGTCTTTGTAGACGATGGGGGCCGGGCTGACGGGCCGATTTCGGAAAGCTATCCTTTTAATCCGAACGGATCACCTTTCGGGATTACAGGACTCTGTACGCAGGATGGACGGCATCTGGCAATGATGCCTCATCCGGAGCGAGCCTTTCTGAAATGGCAATGGGCATGGATGCCTCGTTATCTTAACGATGGGCTCAAGAAATCCCCATGGATTCAAATGTTTCAAAATGCAAGGCAGTGGTGCGACGGGGTGAAATGACGCTACAACTACTTTATGCTATCGGCAAACCCATATTTATCAACCTGCCATCCCTCCTCCGGCATCTGCACACCGTCGATATATACTGTCCTGCCGTCAAGTGCAACTCTACCTTTTGCAATTAGCTCATGCACCGCAAAAGGGTATATCTCCCAATCTCCTTCAACTTTCAGCACTTCCTGAATACGGGAAGAAACATCTTCAAGCGATTTGTAAAGATCGTTCCCCTCTGCCTGTGACACTGTCCTGAATTGATCGAGGGTTCGTGCGTCTGTTCTTTCCGCAAACTTTCGTATATCCCGCAGCTCGTCATCCCATCTTGAAAGCAGCAAGGTCCTTGACTGCATCAATATGGGTCCGCCATCATCGCTCGCATCAACAAAAAAGACCGTCGATTTCACGCTCTTCTCTTGAGCCAGTATGGCTTTGGCAGTGGGTCTCCACCCAAGCCCGACGTACTTTCTCGCATCACCGGGATGAACGTTGAGAATCTTTGGATAGTATTTGTTAGCCATCCAGTCTCCTATCCAGAGGTCGTAACCTGCCAGGCAGATTAGATCTGGTGCGCCATTTAACGTTTGCTCTACAAGCGTCATGATTGCCATGTCATAGGCATTTCTTTCAACGCCATACCTGGGAACCTTTTCAAGTCCCCATATCTCCCGGAAATATTTCCCGGAGTCCAGAGAGACTACCAGAGCACCATGGTTTCTTGCTTTTGTTATGCCCGCACACCCAGGTACATTGCTGAAAACAACGTGATATTTACCAGGATCCCGGTCATATATTTTTTCGTAATTGGTACCTGAACCAGAGACACCGCAGGCGTACCTCATTGGTCCAGAAGAGGGATCATAAACTAATCTTGCTGTCACTTCTTACACTCTATTATATTCATTGATAAGAACTTGCTCTTGGATATGTTATTAATAACAAAAGGGGAGTTTTGTGTCAAGATAGAAATAACTGGAGTTCCCTGACTTTTGTATTTCAATATAGCCGGAAAACCGTTTTGCTCTCTGCATATTTTTCCCTTCACGCCTCACGAATCACGATTCACGGATTTTAGGGTTGACATCAAAAATATCTTTTGATAGCATATGGTTAAGGGGTAAAGGAGTGATAAAATTAAAATAATAACTTATATTTCAAGACCTGACCCCAAATATTCTGCCTATCAGTCTCTTCTCCAACCTTTCTTGTTTACAAGGCAAAGGTCAATCTCGTCACAGATCCTGGTGCCCTTGCGGGCGGCCTCCTGCTCGGCAATTCCCTGGCAGTACTGCTTGTCTCGATCGAAATCGGTACTACTCTTTCCAGGCTTCGAGTAATAAGTGGTGCAGCCGGTCAAGACGACGATTAAAAGCATTATCAACAGTATTCTTTTCATACCTCTCCTTAAATGACATACGTTGCTTGCACTCTTTCTCAGAGTAACATTATCTACTTTTTTTTGCAATTACTTTGTAAAGCGCGCGGCCCGACATCAACGATCCGTCAAGACTTGTAAGGATTAAAAGAGGGAGTATAGTAGGGTCACATCTTCACGGGCTGTTGCCCAAACAATTTGTTTCTTCCGGAACGCTGTTTCTCTCGCTGCCGGGCACCCTCTGGTGCGTGCGCGCTTTACCCGCTAATGCCCCGGCATCTCTCAATGGGTGAACTCGTCCTGAAAAGGTAAGGGATGGGGATTGCAGAGTGTAGGGAAGTGGTGATGCCACTTCCCTGAGAAAAGCTACTGAATAAACTGTTTGCCGTTTTTAATCCGGGACAGCTACCTTCTTTTATCCTTTATTGCTGCCCTTGCTGCTGCAAGCTTTGCCACCGTTACACGATAAGGTGAACAGCTCACATAGTCAAGACCAATCTTATGACAGAACTCAACAGAATGAGGCTCTCCCCCATGTTCACCGCATATACCAATCTTCAGGTTTTTCCTTGCCTTTCTTCCCAGTTCAACACCTATCTGCATGAGTTTTCCCACACCCTTTTCATCTATTCTCTGAAATGGGTCAAAGGCGTATATGTCATGTTCTATGTAGTATCGTAAAAATCTTCCAGCATCATCCCTGCTCATACCCAGGCCTGTTTGTGTTAAATCGTTTGTACCAAAAGAGAAGAATTCAGCTACCTTCCCTATCTCGTCGGCAGTAATTGCCGCCCTCGGTATCTCTATCATCGTTCCTACCTTGTAATCTATCTTTGTATTGTATTTCTTCATAACCTCCCCGGCAACCCTGTCAACAACCTCTTTCTGGAGCGTAAGTTCATTGATATGACCTACGAGAGGTATCATAACCTCCGGCTTCACATCGATCCCTTTCTTTTTTACCTCGCAGGCAGCCTCAAAAATGGCCCTTGCCTGCATCTCTGTAATTTCCGGATAGACTATTCCGAGCCTGCACCCCCTGTGGCCAAGCATTGGATTTGTTTCATACAGACTTTTTATCTTCGAGGAAAGTGTGTCATAGGAAATATCTGTTTTCATTGAGAGTGCCTTAATCTCTTTTTCCTCATGTGGCAAGAATTCGTGTAATGGCGGATCGAGCGTCCTGATCGTTACCGGAAGGCCATTCATAACCTTAAATATACCGATAAAATCCTTTTTCTGCATGGGGAGAAGCTTCTTAAGCGCCTTAATCCTGCCCTCAAGGGTATCTGCAACAATCATTTCCCTCACCGCATCGATACGGTTGCCTTCAAAAAACATATGTTCCGTTCTACAAAGCCCGATACCCTCTGCCCCGAAGGCAACTGCAACGGCCGCCTGTTCAGGCTCATCGGCATTCGTTCTTATACCAAGCTTCCTCGTTTCGTCTGCCCATTTCATGAGCATTGCAAAGTCCTGATATACCGGGGTATCCTTTGGTTTTAATGTTTTGTCAACAAGCACCCTCAAGACCTCTGAAGGTATCGTCTTGATCTCTCCGACAAATACCTCACCTGTTGTTCCATCAATCGAGATATACTCCCCTTCTTTTATCGTTTTCCCTTTTACAGCTATTGCCTTCTTCTTGTAATCTATGTCAAGCTCTCCGCATCCCGCGACACATACCTTGCCCATCTGCCGTGCGACGAGTGCTGCATGACTTGTCATACCACCTCTCGATGTCAGGATACCCTGGGCAGCATTCATACCCCGTATATCTTCCGGAGACGTTTCTATCCTCACAAGAATGATCCTTTCACCACGGGCAACCCAGCTTTCTGCATCCTCGGCATTAAATACTACCTTTCCTGTTGCCGCACCAGGACCTGCATTCAATCCTTTTGCAATCTGGCTTCCTGACTTCAGGGCCTTTTCTTTCTCCTTCGGATCAAAAATAGGTCTCAGTAACTGGTTCAACTGTTCCGGTTCCACCCTCATCAGGGCTTCCTCCTTGCTGATAAGCCCCTGTTTCACCATATCAATAGCAACCTTGAATGCGGAAAAGGCTGTCCTCTTCCCACTCCTTGTCTGGAGCATCCATAACTTTTTATTCTGGATTGTAAATTCTATATCCTGCATGTCCCTGTAATGCCTTTCAAGAGTGCCTCTGATTTTTATCAATTCACCATAAATATTCGGCATTACCTCTTCAAGTGCCTGAACGCTTTTATCTGTCTTCTGTTTTTTATTGATAGGGAGTGGCGTCCTGATCCCTGCCACCACATCCTCTCCCTGTGCATTGAGAAGGTACTCACCATAGAATGCATTCTCTCCTGTTGCGGGGTTTCTCGTGAATGCAACACCGGTACCGGACTCAATTCCCATGTTCCCGAAAACCATGCACTGGACATTCACCGCTGTGCCCCATGTGTCAGGTATATTGTTCAACTCTCTATACGCAATAGCCCTCGGTGTATCCCATGACTTGAATACCGCACCGATTGCACCCCATAATTGCTGTAACGGGTCTTCCGGGAAAACCATTTTTAGTCTCTTCTTTATGATATTTTTAAAACTCTCTATGAGTTCTTTCAGGTCTTTTACGCTCAGTTCTATGTCGAGCCTTATCTTTCTCTCCTTCTTTTTCGCATCGATGATTTCTTCAAAGGGGTCCTGCTCCCCCTTGCTCTGTGGTTTTAACCCGAGGACAACATCCCCGTACATCTGGACAAACCTTCTATAACAATCGTACGCAAACCACTCATTCCCTGTGAGCTTTGCAAGGCCTTTTACTGTCTGTTCGTTGAGGCCAAGATTTAATACTGTATCCATCATGCCCGGCATGCTTACCCTTGCACCTGACCTTACAGAAAAAAGGAGTGGATTCTTAGGGTTACCGAATGTAGCACCCATCACCTTCTCAACCTTTTTTAAGTTTTCGAGCACCTGTTCCTTTAATCCTGAAGGGAATGTCATGTTGTTTTTGTAGAAATACACACATGCCTCGGTAGTAATGGTAAAACCTGGCGGAACTGGGATACCGAGGTTCACCATATCCGCAAGTCCGGCCCCTTTCCCACCTAAAAGATTTCTTAAACGTTCTCCTCCCTCTGCCTTCTTACCGCCAAAGAAGTATACATATTTTTTCATCGTGCCCCCTCACTCTATACGGATTTTTGAAAAATCACCATACCTTAAAAACATGTCTTTTATCCTTTTTAACAGGGCTAACCTGTTATTTCTTATAGCCTCGTTCTCATCCATTACAAAGACTTTATCAAAGTAATTGTCTATTGTTTCCTTGAAACCTATAAGCACAGAAAGGGCATCATCGTATTTCCTTCCATTCATGAGCGTAAAGAACGACTCCTTTTTTGACTCGTAGAGGTTATACAATGCCTCTTCTTCTTTCAGCTTAAAAAGTGATGTATTTACATCATGATCCTCTACTAACTGCTTTGTAATATTGAAAACCCTTTTAAAGCCTACCATGAGCCTCTCAAAATCCCTTATCGACCTCTGCGTCTCAAGTGAAAGAAGCCGCATATAGCCGTCATATATATCAAGGGCCACATAAGGCAGTACACTCTCCACAAATTCCTGGTTGTGATTCTCCTCTATCATGGAAAATTTAAATCTCGTAATGATGAAATCAATGAGCGATGCCTTCGTATCTTCAAAAGAGAGCCTTCCTTCAATGCCAGTTCCTGCCTCGTATGACATTTTAATCAATTGCTCAAGTGGTATATGAAACTTCTTATCTATTACAATTTTTATAATACCGAGGGCCTGTCTCCTTAAGGCAAAGGGGTCTAAATTTCCTGTAGGGGTAATACCTACAGAAAAGAATGATGTTAATGAATCAACCTTATCTGCTATCCCTGTAATAGCACCGAGTGTTGTTCTGGGCAGTACACCGTTGCCACCGCCTGGCATGTAATGTTCCTCTATAGCACTCGCCACTTCATCGTCTTCTCCCTGAGACTTCGCATATATTCTACCCATCACACCCTGTAATTCAGGAAACTCGCCAACCATATGGGTCAGGAGGTCTACCTTCATTATCCTTACCGCCCTCTCTATCTTATTCATGTCATCATAATTGAGGACAGAGGAAAGGTATTGTGAGACTTCTTTTACCCTCTCAACCTTTTGTTTCAATGTTCCCAGTTTTATATGGAATACAATGGAGGAAAGTTTTTCATAAAGGTCATAAAGTTTAATCTTTTTGTCTTCTTCAAAGAAAAACTGTGCGTCTGCAAGCCTCGCCTTCAAAACCTTCTCATTTCCCCTGATAATCTCTTCATCTCTAATTGGATGGGTATTTGCAAAAAATATAAAATATGGCATAAGCGAATTATTTTTATTCTGTATGGGGATATAACGCTGATGCGACTTCATCACATTGACGAGTACCTCTTTAGGAATCGTCAAAAATGCCTCATCAAACCCCCCTCTGAGCGGGTAAGGATACTCTGTAAGATATAAAATCTCCTTGATAAGGTCCCCATCCATTATTGCCTCACCGTGTGTATCATCTTCTATGAGGTGTATCCCTTTGAGGATTATCTCCATCCTTTCCTTTTCCTTCACTATCACATGGTGAGCCCTCAGCTTTCTCACATATTCAGATGGACGCCTTATATGAAGCGGTTTTTTAGAGAGGAACCTATGGCCATATGTGATATTGCCACTCTTTACATCGGCAATGGTAAGCTCCACAGGCTCTTCCCCAAAGAGAATGAGCAGCCACTGGATGGGCCGTGCAAATTCAAAGTTCTCATTCCCCCATCGCATTCTTTTCTGAAATGGGATGCGGGAGATAGCATCCTTTAATAGATCAGGAAGGACTTCAATTGTACTTCTACCTGTTTCTCTTTTCTCGACAGCTACAAATTCAATGCCATCCCTCTGCACCTTCTTCAGTTCATCGACAGTTACATTCTGGGATTTTGCAAAACCAGTAGCAGCCTTTGTGGGATTCCCCTGAGCGTCAAAAGCCCTGTCGTACGGAGGGCCATATTTAACGGTAATATTTTCTTCCTGCCTTTCAGATACATCTTTGACAAAAACAGATATCCTCCTCGGCGTTGCAAACATCTCAACTTTGCCAAAAGAGATTCTTGAAAACACAAAATTATCTTTTAAAAGATTTAGTAAACCTTCTTTTGCAGGCTCAATAAACCGTGCGGGAATTTCTTCTGTCCCGATTTCAAGCAAAAAGTCGCTCATAGCGCTCCTTTTTTACGCTTCGCTAATGAAGAATTAAGAAGGATATCTATTTTTTTGTCTCTCAACTCTTCTTTCTTCACTGTTTTTGATTTTCTTTCAACTCTTAACTCTTAATTCTTCATTCTTAACTCTTAATTGCTTTTTCAAGAGCGGGAATCCCATCTCTTCTCTCTTTTTTATATAAAGCTCTGCACACAACTTTGCAAGGTTTCGCACCCTGCCTATATAATTTGCCCTTTCAGTTACGCTGATTGCCCCCCTTGCATCAAGTAAATTGAAAATGTGCGAGCATTTCAGACAGCAGTCGTATGAAGGATATATAAGCCCTCTTCCATTTACAAGCCTCTCCCCTTCCCTCTCAAACACATCAAATAGTCCCTTAAGCATCACGGGGTCTGATTCTTCAAAGTTATAGATAGAATATTCCCTTTCCGGTTCAAGATACACATCCCGATAGAGAATATCCTTATTCCATTTTATGTGAAACACGTTATCCACATCCTGCAGATACATCGCTATTCTCTCAATGCCATAGGTGATTTCGACTGTTATTGGTGAAAGGTTTATGCCACCCACCTGCTGGAAATAGGTAAACTGGGTGATTTCCATACCATCAAGCCATACCTCCCATCCAAGACCCCACGCCCCGAGGGTTGGCGACTCCCAGTCATCCTCTACAAATCGAATGTCATGGTAAGATGTGTCTATTCCAAAACCTTTCAGGCTTTCAATGTAAATGTCCTGAATATCTTTTGGAGAGGGCTTCATGATTACCTGAAACTGGTAATAGTGCTGGAGCCTGTTTGGATTTTCCCCGTATCTTCCATCAGCCGGTCTCCGGGAAGGCTGGACATAGGCTGCATTCCAGGGCTCAGGTCCTAAGGCCCTTAAAAATGTGGCAGGATGAAAGGTACCGGCACCAACCTCCATATCATAGGGTTGTTGGATGATACATCCCCTGTCTGCCCAGAATTTCTGCAACTCAGATATCAGGTCCTGAAAATACATATTCCTATTCAAGTTTTATCTATACCATACAATTTACGTTTTTTACCATTAATTTTAACCCAAATTTTCCATTAGGATGAGTATCTGTGTCGGGCTATTCCCCGCAAACACGCTCATTACGCTCCAGCGGCTTCATTCACTCGCGTTCGGCTTCGGAACTTTTGATTATACAAAAGACCGAGCTTCCTTGCCTCACGACGGTTTGCTTAGGAAAACCCGACACCACGCTCTAATGACATATCTGGGGTTAAGACAAACTGGTAAAATTTGGCCATAGGGTTTATTATGACAGGTCTGTGAGATGTACCAGGCTTACAATTATGCCTCGTTCTCTACTGCTTACTGCCTACTGCTTAGTGTTCTCAATACTATATCTCTCAGTATCCTGTATGATTTAAACTCCACATCAAGATGGAAGGACATAAAATCCTCCATTATTTCCCTCATCAGCGTTTCGGAGTTTCGAGTTTCAAGTTTCAAGTTTGGAGTTTCGATTTGATAATGTTTTGTTTTATCATGTATTGTGTACTGTTTACTGTGTAATGTTTCGTTCTGTTGACTGTCCATGTTGTTTCTCATCTCTGCGAGTCGCTGAATAACCCCTGCAGGATATGTCTTATGGGGAAGATAGCGGGAACATTTATTGCAAAGAATACCTCCTCTCTCTTTTGAAAAATACACCTTTTTGTCCTCTGGAATGCTACTCCCGCAGTATACACATGCGTTGAAGTTTGGCATATATCCAAGGGTTTCGAGCATTTTAAGCTGATAATAGAGTATATCGTTAAATGTAAATTCAACATGTTTAATGTTTTTTAGAACCTCTTTTAATGTATAAAAAAGCTCATCGTGTCTTTCTTTCTCCTTCGTAAGCTTATCAACAAATTCCGTAAAAAAACCTGCTATACATGCCTTTTTCAGGCTCGTTTCGATACCGCTATTCGTCTCTATTATATCAGCGTTTTCTATCCTCACCATCCCCTTCCCATGCCTTTCAAAATACTCTACATTGATGTGGTTGAAGGGCTCGAGGGTATTCATGAACCGCTTCTGACTTTTATTTGCCCCCTTCGCTATAGCGCCTATTTTGCCAGATTTTAGCGTAAAGAGCCTGATTATTTTGTCCGATTCACCGTACGCCCTTTTAAAAAGTACTATCGCCTCATCCTTATGCAGCGCCATGATTCTCCTTACAAAAATCAGATTTGTAAATTTACCATACGCAATTGCATCTGATTTTTTTATAATCCATACCAAGTCTATCCCACATCTGGATGGTCTCTTTACATGGAGCAACTTGTTTATATTGGTATCTTTGTTTAAGAAATTTGATAATTGATGAATACATTTGATACCTAATTTTAATATCTATTTTCTTCCCCCAGTTTGAGCTTTCAGAAAGATACTGCACCCAGGATTTGTCCGTACATCCATTTATAGTGCTTTGTAGCCCTCTCAATGAGCCTAATGTAATTCTCTCAGGAATAAATCTTTCAAAGATTAAATCAGCCAGGTGGAGATAATGTTTTTCCCAATTTTCGATAGGAACCATAGGGTCTATTCTTACTCTCACTTCATATCCTGCATTGTATAGTTTTTGAGCAGCTTCAAGCCTTTTCAATATTTTTGGTGCTTTTTCCCATTTATCCGCTACCGGAATGGCATTAAGGGAAAAGCTGACGACTGCCTGACTGTGTGACTCCATTTTTAATAGGTTTTTTACATCAGATGATTTTGTTAGAAATAACACTTTATGTTTATTCTGCGATTCAAACATGGGGATGATAAATTTTGAAAAAGGCTTATTGCCATTTTCCGACATCAGAGAATCAGCAATTTCACCTGTATTCAATATTTCAGGTGTTTCTGCTTCTTCAAGAAATGTCCGGGTATGAAGCTCTATCTTATCGTAATCTTTTACCACTGGCTCCTTGCCGTTAGGACGAAACCTGAAAGTACCCTTCAAATAACACCAGCTACAGTCATAAGGGCACCCATAAGCCCACTTTAATTCGAGGAAATGCGGGCAAACTACATCGGTCTGATGGGTTGGATAAGGAGTTTTGTCAAAACGGGTTATGATAGAGCCGTCATTTACCCGCTCAACTAATGTTTCAACTCTCCCGTCTAAAAGCTTATATTTTTTATATCTTATCTTTGGTTTTGCTACAATATATGCAGTCGCTTTCTCTCGTACATAATCATCAGAACTATTTTTAAGCGGTAACTTCATCTGTCCTGTTGGAGAGATATTGCTAATTTTTTCCCAGAATTTATGACCAAGGGGGTGCTTACTTGCAAACAGTAAATAATACAATGGGAGATTTTTCTGACTGCTTCTTATCAATATTTTATCCCCTGACTTAATCTCTTTATAGCCAAGACTATTGAGCTTTTTTCTATAATATCCTATCAAACTATGCTCTATGTTAGAAGAAGTTAATTCGCTTAGACTTTTAATATCTTGTGGGAAAAGTTGCCGCCAGTTTTTATCACCCATAAAATCATCCAAAATACTTTGTGATTGCCTCATGTATTTCGACAAATTTCTCTTTATATCCATGCCCTCGGGGAAAGTGATTAGAAGATCAATTCTTCTATCTTTTGTCAATTCTTTTAGCGTGTCGAATTTAATATGTAATCCGGTAGGATCAATAACTGCGAGACATAGAGAACCCTTAGGGATTTCGTTTATAATTTCCTCTATTTTTTTATTACAATCTCCTTGGATAATGCTAACTCTATCGCGATGGGGCGATGTTTTGATCCTACTATGCAATATATCTATAGTGTTTTGTTCTAATTCAACGAAAATGTATTTTTTAAAAGGATATTTAATCGAGAGGGAGATTAAAGCAGAGCCATCAATTTCTTCTCCAGTCTCACGTATTCTGCATTTTCCACAACCAGCAAAAAGATCGACATAACATAAATTCCACTTATCCTTCATAGATGTTGTAAAGACTTCAAGGTAACGCTTTAAATAAAAATATTTATCCTTTGACCAAGAACCAACACACCTGACAGGCAAACCATCAGAGCCTTTTTGAATTGTACATATTCCTTCTTTAACTTTTTTTCCATAATCACATCCTTCACAGTTAGCCATTCATTCTTCTCCTAAAATAAGCCCCTCTACTTCTAATTTGGCCTTTTCCAATATCCTTTCCGCCTCTTTCATAAGCTCACGTGCTCTTTTTCGCCTTTTATTGACTTCATTTACGATAGCTTCCTGAATCGGGAGAGGGGGGACAGGGATTTTAATTGTTTTTAAAACTTCCTGAGACAAACTGCCCATGATGGCGCCAACTGCTTTTTGCTTGTATTGTTGCTGAACAATGGAGGTATTGTTGACAATTGAAAAGTAAAAAGGGTTGACCTCATTAGTTAGCCTGAGACGCATAATCTCCGAGCTAATTATATAATCGGCATTATTTTTGATGACGGCAGAAATTCCAAAGGTTCCTTTCCTTGTTAAAAGGACATCATTTCGTTCCAGTTTTATGTCTTTCTTAATGTCTTCAGGATCAGCAGTGAGAAATTTAATACCCGTTTCGTCTATCTCGTCAGGTTTTATGTTGCCTACACGAAGGTATTTAGTTCCTTGCTCAACAAACTTACGGGCGTCCAACCCGTTGACAATAGGACATGATAAAATATTGCCAAACATATTCAACGGGTATTTGCAATGTGTTAATGCTTTATCAATCAATGTAAATTTTGGCTCATAAAAAAATGGGTCAAGCCTTCCGCCCTTTATCATGTCTGATGAGCTTCTAAAGACCTTTGGCGATTTTTCATCTGTTGCAGGAATAATGATGCCAAGTTTTTCCGAAACATAAATCTCTATGGAATTCAATAGATTTTGCGCTTCAGATTTCTTTTCTTTCTTGGTCTTATATGCTTTATCCATGATGGAAGCAATTCTGTCTTGGATTGACAATGGTGGGAGTGGAATTCTTAACGATTTATACTCTTCTGAATTTATATTTGGTTGGCCCGTAGGTCGTTGAATTGATTTGATCCATTCAGAATATCTTTTTGTCTGAGAGTAATAAAAAATATAGGAGGGATTCACCTTTGATTTGTCTATTTTAAATCTTATCAAATACCCTGCGAAAACTGCTTTTCCATAACTTTCTTTAAAAATAAAACATTTCCCTGCAGTAGCTCCACTTCTTGCAAATAGTATATCGTTTTCCTCTAAAATATACTTTTGTTCTACTTTTTTAGCAGTTTTCCAATCGTCATCTTTTAAATTACCGAACTCATCAATATCGGTAATTCTGATATACCTTACATCGGTTTTAGGGTCGCCTTCTTTTGCTCTCTCATTGGCGCCATATTGGGGAGGTGCTATTATGATTTCATCCAATGTGGCTATACCATACTTTGTTTTTATGTCTTTAACAGCAGGAATATTTCTCAAATAAAACGGATCCAGTCTTCCCTCTGTCTCGCCCCGCCCTATAGCGAAGCAGAGCGGGGCTTTAACGAAAAAATCTATTCGATTAGTTTTCTTAAATTCCTGCCAAGCTTTTAATATATCGGGAAACTCATCTTTATCAGGCCTTCCAGTGGAATCATAACCAATGTGCTCAGCAATGGCCATAAAGATGGGATAATCTTTAGGCAGATTCTCGCCAGCTTTCTTTTTCCTAAGAAATAGAAGTGAAGCCTTAACACCTGAACCTGTGTCGCCACTCCCCTTACTAGACGGTCTCTTAAAGGCGGTTTGCGGAAGAGACACAACACCTAAAATCTGTGCCCTTTCAGTTATGAAATCTCTTACAAATTGAAGACTGGAATTTGTCAGGATACCATCGGGGAGAACAATGCCCATTCTTCCACCGAGTTTTAAAAAATCAAGACATCGCTCTATGAATAGGATTTCAGTGTTCTGTCGATTTCTCTTTTTGGTTTTTGCGCCCAGTTCGTACTTTGCGAGATAGGATTTTTCCCTTTCCTTAACTGATGCACCAAAAGGTGGATTGGTTAAAAGCAGGGTGAATTTCTTGCTAAACCATTCTCTCAGTTTCTGCCTCTTCCAAGTCTCGGGACTATCAAGGGCATCGGCATTTTCAATGTTTGTGTGGCCATCCTCGTGAATAATCATATTCATCATCGAAACCCGTGCCAACTGGCTATTTATCTCAATGCCGTAAACCTGTTTCAGGGCAAAATCCTGCCAACGATAAGCGGCATCCTTCTCATCCAGTTTTGCATATAATTCCTTTCTCATTTTCTCAAGAGTGTATATAAGGAATCCGCCGGAACCACATGCAGGATCGACAACGATATCATTGATAGTTGGTTCCAAGAAATTTACCATAAAGGTCACAATGGGCCTGGGCGTGAAGTATTGCCCCATGGCTCCACGGAAGACACCACCTAAAAAATGTTCATATCCTTCACCTTTAACGTCTAAATCCGTTCGGGCAAGAGAAATCCCCTGCAAAATTTCCGCTACCGTATAGATAACAGGGTTATCTGCTTTTATAGCTTCGACAAAAACCTCTGGATCAATGTCTTGAGCCTCCTTATAAATTTTCCTGATTCGCTCGGCTACTTCATTAATCGTTTCGTAGGTGCCTACCTGAAACCGATAGTGCTCGCCCTTTTTGGTAAGGAATCTCTCATCCTGAATCTTGCAGTACATGAGTTTGCTCATCTCATCAAATGCTTCAGCAGGATTTCTTTTTCCGCCCTCCCACAAGGTATCATGGCACTGCTGGAACTTTGCCAATAACTCATCTCGCGTAACGTCTTTCAAATCCCACTGGACATCGCCTTTCAGGTATTTAAACTTGACGACCTTTCCATAGCGAACAGGGATATCAGCGATAATATTTTTTTCCCTTTCTGCAGATGAAAAGTTGGCTACATCAAAAGCAATCCTTACATTACCTGCAACGAGAATTGCATAGTTTGCTCTCAGAGAATTGGCGTTTCCAAAGGCCTGTTCAATTGCCTGTTTTATCTCAGCTTGGGAGATACCATCTTTTTTACACTCCACAACAATATATGGTTTCTTTTTTTCATCGTCTTCATAAACTACGATATCCGCTTTATCCGATGGTTCTCTTCTAGGGACAATTACTTCAAGATCAACTCGTTCTTTGGAATATTGATATTTCTTAATCAGCTCTAAATAAAACGAAATCCTTACTTTTTCTTCAGGATCATTGAAGTTATAGCTTTTCTTAACTGCAGTATATTCGATCTTTTTCTCGTTTACTTTAAAAAGTCCTTCCTTTTCACCAATATCAACTATCTCTTTAATAATCCCTTCATCAATGTAAACGGGTTTTGTCATATAACCCCCTAATTGTGACGATAATATCCCCTTTATCCACCCAATCTAATTCCAGCTTTCCTTTATGCCTTTTTGCCATCTTAACCTATCCTACAATTGAATATCGCCGTTTCGTTCCTGTCTCTCATCCCCGGCAAGCTCTGCTTCAATCTCCTCTATGGTGGGCAAACTCCCTTTAAATCCTTTGGGCAGCGATTTAACAAGCTTAGTTTCCCACTGGGCTACACCGATGGGCTTCTTCAGGTTACGAAGGGCATAATCAACCACCAGCTTGTTTTTCTCACGGCACAGCAGAAGGCCGATAGTAGGCTTGTCATCGGGGTGACGCAGCAGATCGTCAACTGCTGATAAATAAAGATTGATTTGTCCGACAAAGCCTGGATCAAATGCTACGGCTTTAAGTTCGATGACGACGTAGCAACGGAGTTTAAGATGATAAAAGAGCAGGTCGAGATAAAAATCACTATCGTCAACTTCAAGATGTACCTGACGGCCTACAAAGGCGAACCCCGCCCCTAATTCTATTAAGAAACGCTGGATGTGATCCACCAGCGCCTGCTCAACTTCCCTTTCCCGACGAGAATCTGCTGTACCGAGAAAGTCAAAAAGATAGGGATCCTTAAAAACCTGCATCGCCATATCAGAATCAGCAGGCGGCAATGTGTCTGGAAAATTGGTGATTGCTTTACCCTGCCGCTCGTACAGACGGTTTTCAATCTGCATACAAAGAATAGGCTGAGACCAACCATTTCTAATGGTTTGCTCAACATACCATAAGCGTGTTTTAGCGTCCTCCAACTTTTCCAGCAAGGCAATATTCTGTCGCCATGGAATTTGTGCAACGACCCGTTGCACAATTGCCCGGTTCGGCCAAACGTCTGCAAAAGCACGCATATACTTGAGATTACGAGGCGAGAAACCTTTCATATCAGGGAATGTCTTACGCAAGTCGCTGGATAGGCGGTCAACGGTTTTAGCGCCCCAACCCTCCTCAGCCTGGCGCTGGAGAATGATATAGCCAATGTCCCAGTATAACAGGACCATAGCCGTATTTGCTGCCAATACGGTTCGCAGACGTTCTGCTTGAATGCGTTTTTTAATTTCACGCAAAACAGCAGTATAATCATCGGGCATATCCGTTAAAGATGAAGCAACAGGGAAAATAGCCCCATCTCTCATTCTACCAAGCGAACGCCGAGTATCCCCCGAACCATTTGGCTTCTTTTGTAGTTTATCTGCCATACCTTAAAACCTTTCTGTTTTCTTCTTCTGCCATTTGTTTCCCACAATATTATTCTACATTAATTACAAACATTTGCGAACAAAAATATCTCCTTTATCCACCCAATTTAGCTCAATCTTTCCTCTATGTCTCTTCGCCATCATCAATTAGCCCTTGCTAAATTTTGTTTGTCTTTTCGCAATTGTTATTTTCACCCCATTTTACACATCCCACGGATAGACATGAAATTCATTCTTCGGTGTACCATATAGACCAACCACTTTGTACTGGTTTAAATGATAACGATTATTGAAATATTTTATTGCCGATGGATTAAACTGCTCAAAATTAAGTTTTACCTCAACAGGGGTTGCAATATTCTTTATTTTCAGAACGAAATCAATCTCCCTTTTATCTTTTGTGCGCCAGTAAAAAACACTATTCCTGGTGTATTTCTTTACCAGTTCAGCAAAAACCCCTGTTTCAAACACGTTTCCGATAAGTTCTTTCTGCAATCCTTTCAACCAGAGCATTTGCATAAGACCGGAATCATAAAAAAAGATTTTGGGTAATTTAAAAAGCTCGGAACGAATATTACTGCTGAACGGCCTTACAAGCTTTATCAGGTATGTATTCTCCATGATAAAAAGGTATTTTTCTATTGTTTGTTTTGATATTCTGGTGGTATTTGAAAGTTCTGCCACGTTGAGCAATTGACCGCTCTGTGCGGCAAGCGTTTCGAGTAATTTGTTGAATTTGTCTATGTCTTTCACGCTTGCCAGATCCCTGATATCTTTTTTTACATATGTGTCAACAATCTGTTGCAGATACTTTTCTTTCCTCTCGACTTCTGGCGTCAGTACAATCCCTGGATAACCACCGTAGAGGACGAATTCCTTAAACTTGATAATGAGTTCATCTATTTTCTTCCGGGTATATGCCTTGCCATCCTCAAAGGCGTATTGATTGAAGAGGAGAAACTCCCTGAAGGAAAGGTTAAAAATCTCGAAATTAACGGTTCTCCCAACAAGAGAATCCTTGAATTTGGTTTTTATTGCAAAACTGGATGAGCCAGAAATGATAAGCTTTATATCTTTATGGTGATCTGCCACGAGTTTCAGAAATGCTGATGGATTACTTAAATACTGTATTTCATCTATAAACACAAAAGCCTTTTTCTTCTTTCCTTCAGTTTTTATATTCTCCTCTTCAAGGTGCTTTCTAAACTCTTCCACTCCCCTATCTAAGATTTTTACAAAGCGAGAATCCTCTAAATCTATAAAATAAGTAACCTCGCCTCTCTTTTTCAGCTGATCTCTCAGATAATAAAGGATCGAGGTTTTGCCTACTTGACGTGCGCCGTGCAACACGATAATGTCGTCGGTATTGAGGTATTTGTCTATTTCGTCAATGACAATTCTTTTATAAATTGTTTCCATGTATAACCATTATATAATTATAATTAATTTTATATCCGATATAAATTAAAGTCAAGTTTAATTTAAGTTGGGTTAGAAGAAAATTATCCTATCTCTCGATAACTTCTTTCTGTTTATCCAGTTTGAAGTCGAATTTTGCATCATCTATATACTGATTTACCTTGATGGATGAGAATTCCACTGTGTTTATATTGCCTGTGAATTCATGAATCTCAATCTTTCTTACCATATTCCGTTTATCTATCCACACCTTCGCAAGATTTATCGTTCCATCCTTTTTCGGGATAAGCTCTAAAATTTCCAGTTCACCTGATAAGCTTTGTTGCTTCAGGGTAAAAAGTTCGTCTATCTTTGATATATCCTCTATCAAATCGAGAAATGTGCCTCCTGTCTTTGCCTTGTTAATCCTTTCCTTAATCACAAAAGGTTTCTCATCCTCTGACTGCCAGATGTATTTCCCGTCATAGAGGAAATACTTTACCCTGGGTTTGTTATACCTCCAAAGAAACCCCCTCTGCCTTTTATAGAAAAATTCCCCATCAAATTCCCTTTCCTTTTTCAAGCCTGCTATGTATATCTTCTGGTGAAATGTTGCCTGCATTGTGGTTATTTCCGAGTATGTTTTTTTAATTGCATCAAAGGGGGAAGCATATCCTCTGCTTGCAAATGCACATATGATGCAAGTTAGAACTATTGTGATTCTTCTCATTATTATCATGTCTTTAATGGTTCCCATCTGAAATAACCAATGACCAAATTACAAGTTCCAAATGATAAGTAACAGTCAACTCCAGTTTGGTTATTGATTATTCGGAAATTTGTGATTGTTTGATAATTGGTCATTGAAAATTGGTTATTGTAATTTATCTGGATATTGGTTATTGGTGTTTGGTTATTCGTCATTTTCGTTTCAGCACTTCCCTTGGTTTCACACCATCGGACGGACCAACAATCCCTTCACCCTCCATTCTTTCTACAATCCTTGCCGCCCTGTTATAACCTATTCTGAACCTTCTCTGAATCATGCTGATGGAGGCTTCTCCTTTTTCCATAACAAACTCCATTGCCTCCCTGTATTTCTCATCGTCTACCTCGGCAGCACCCCCTTCCTCTTCTTTTTCTTCTAATATTTCATGGTGATAGGTCGGGGTTCCCTGTTGTTTCAAAAACTCCACTATCCTCTTTATCTCTCCTTCTGATACATACGGTCCATGAAGCCTCTGCAATCTTCCAACCCCGGGGCTCAAAAAGAGCATATCTCCATACCCGAGAAGGCTTTCTGCACCATTTGCATCAAGGATGGTCCTTGAATCTACCTTAGATGAGACCTGGCAGGAAATCCTCGCAGGGAAGTTTGCCTTTATTATACCTGTCAGCACATCAACAGAGGGTCTCTGGGTTGCAAGTATAAGATGGATGCCTGACGCCCTTGCCATCTGTGCAAGCCTTGCAATATATTCCTCAACCTCTCTTGTAGAAACCATCATCAAGTCAGCAAGTTCGTCAATGACAACTACAATGTACGGTAAGGTCTCCATCTCCTGCTTTGCCATCTTTTGATTATATTTCTCTATGCTCCTTACCCCTTTTTCCGCCATCATTAAGTATCTTCTCTCCATTTCATCGATCAGCCACCTGAGTGCTGTTTTCGCATTCTTAGGATTTGTGACAACCGGCAGAAGCAGGTGGGGAATGCCCTCGTAAAAGGAGAGTTCAAGCATCTTCAAATCAATCATGAGGAATCTTACATTTATCGGTGTTGCCTTGAACAGCAGGCTGCATATCATGCTGTTAAGGGATACGCTCTTTCCTGAGCCGGTAGACCCTGCAACCAGCAGGTGGGGCATCTTCGCAAGCTCTGCCACAAAAGGCTCACCTGATATTGTCTTACCAAGTGTAAGGGTAAGGTAGGAATGGGAGTCACCAAATACCTCAGATTCTATAATCTCTCTCAAATATACGGTTTGCCGTATTTTGTTAGGAATCTCTATGCCCACCACAGATTTTCCAGGAATGGGGGCAACAATCCTTATAGATACTGCACTTAACGCCATTGCAAGGTCGTCTGAAAGGTTTGATATTCTGCTTACCTTTATACCCGGGGCAGGCTCAAATTCATACATCGTTATTACAGGACCAGGTCTTACCTCAGTAACCTTCCCGTCTATCCCGTAATCCTTTAATTTCTTTTCGAGTATACTTGCATTGAGCTGGATACTCTCTTTGTCTACCCTTACCTCCTTTTTCTCAACAGGGTCAAGCAAAGACACGGGCGGCAGTTTATAGGGCCCTATGTCTTTAAAGAAATCAAAGGATTCCTGAACAACCTTTTTCTCTATCTTTGGTTCTTCCTTATGTTCCTCTGTTACCTTTATCTCTTTTCTCCGTTCCACTGACCTTTTCCTCATTACCCTCTCCTCAATGATAGAGAGAAGTGGTGCCTGTATAATAAGGAATAGAGAAATAAGGAAGAGGATAATTGATATAAGGTAACTGCCAAAACTACTAAAGAGGTTTACAAGGGTCTTTTCAAGCAATAAACCGAGGAAACCTGAAAATGGTATCCCAACACCCCTCAATTGTATCCTCCCCACGATCATCTGTAAGAACAAAGAGAGAGACAGAAAAAGGAGGGCAAGCCCTGATGACAGTACAAGGGGATGAGGGGGTTGCCTCTTTTTGAGATAAAATACTGAAAAGAGGAGTGTAAAGGCAGGTAAAAGGTAGCTCATCATCCCAAATATCTGAATAAGAAGGTCAGATATATAAGACCCTACCTTCCCACACAGATTTTTTGCTGTCCCTCCAGCAAGGGTATTAAAGGAAGGGTCAAAGGGATGGTATGAAAGTAAACTTACAAGAAGAAATATGAAGAGACCTAATAATCCAATCCCGAGCATCTCCTTTTTTAGTTCTCCAGACATATCTAATTCTTCACTCTCAATTCTTCATTTTTCATTGTTGTTTAACTCTCCCGACATCCTGTTGGCCTTTTTAATTTGCTCTTTCATTGTTTTACACTTACCACTCATCACTTACCACTCACCACTTACCACTTATCACTTACCACTTATCACTCACCACTTATCACTTACCACTTATCACTTTATTTCCTTATATGCCATTAACCTCTCGATATGCCTTCTCACCTCAAGCATTATCTTTGTTTTTGCAGAACGGCTTTCTTCTTCAATATGCATCGGTTCGCCTATCCTTATATATATTATCCCTTTTTCTTTTGGAATAAAACTACCTTTTGGTTGTAATCTGCTTGTCCCCCATATACCAACAGGCACAATGGGAACCCTTGCACGGAGGGCAAGAGAAAAACCGCCCTTCTTGAAAGGGAGGAGGCTCCCATCCTTACTCCTTGTCCCTTCGGGAAAGATGATAATGTTTATCCCCCCCTTGATTTTGCGGGCTGCTTCATCTATTGCCTTTAATGCCTCTCTTGGATTCTTTCTGTCAAGGCTTATGTGTCCTGCCCTCTTTATTGCCCACCCAAAAAAGGGTATAAAGAAAAGCTCCCTTTTGGCTATCCATTTAAAGGACAAAGGGAGTGCAGAAAGAAGGGCAAATATATCAAGGGCGCTCTGGTGGTTACACATGAATATGTATGGTGGCTTTGATATACCCTCTAACCCTTCAAGGGAAACACTTATACCACCTATCTTCAGGTGAATACTTGCCCATAGCCTTTCAATCCTGTGAATTACCTCCCCTCTGCTATCAAAGGGTGATATTACAAGGGCTACTATGGAGAGAAATATTGTGGTAAATATAAGGTTCAGGAAAGAGAGTGCCTTCCTCATTTCATTTCTTTTTTAAGGGCATTCACAATATCTTCAACCTCTGTCCTTACTTGCATGTCTATATCATAAGGAGAGACATCCTGTCTGTCAGCTTCCATGATTTTTTCATTATATCCCATGAAACCGAGGAAAGAAAATCCTTTGAGGTATTCCTTTATAAGGGCCATATCTCCTTCGTGTGCCACCTTGTTCCCCACAATGTACACATGTTTTATCCCGAGGTCAGTAGCAAGCCTTTTAACCTGATATGCCGTTTGAAAACTCCTCTGCCCTGGTTCTACAACAACGATTAATGCGTCCACATATTCAGCGGTTCCTCTTCCAAGATGTTCGAGCCCTGCCTCCATATCCACTATCACGTACTCATCCCTTTCAATCAATACATGGGAAAGGAGGCTCCTTAAAAGGGCATTCTCCGGACAGAAACAACCGCCTCCACCCTGAGGAATATTCCCCAATACAATAAGCTTGACGCCATCTTTTGTGAGAGAAAACCTATCAGGGATATCATCAACCTGGGGATTTATCTTAAAGAATGAACCATACTCCCCTTTCTTCGTGCCTGTTCTCTCCTCTATAAATTCCTTCATCTGGGCAAGGGGTTGAATCGCTTTTAACCTGTTACTCTCTATGCCGATAGCGCTTGCGAGATTTGAATCAGGGTCAGCATCTATTGCAAGAACCCTGTATCCTTTATCACCGAGAATCCTCGCCATCACGCCTGCAAGGGTAGTCTTCCCCACCCCACCCTTTCCTGATACGGCAATTTTCATAGGACACCCGTAAGTAGTAAGTAGCGAGGGGTGAGATGTAAAATGCTTGGGAGTTTAAATTTATGTGTCCAGCATCCAAAGCTGATAGCTGATAGCTGATAACTGATAACTGAAAAGGAATCTATGGTTGGGATTTTGTTATCCACCATTTACCATTCACTATTCACTGCTTCTTTGTGATTCTGCGGATACAAGGGTCTGGAGAAGTTCCCTTTCCTCAGGGGAAGATAATATGATAAGGCTCATATCCTTCTCAAGGATAGTCCCGGGATACGGGTTGTATATCCAATCCCCACCGACTCTTTTTACTGCGATGAGCAATAAGTTCCCCATACTTCTGAAATCTATTTCCTCCACAGATTTCCCCATGTATGACGAATGGTCTGGTATGTGGACCTCCTCTATCCTGAGGGGTGATTCCCTGTCCCTCAACATCTTATCCAGGAAGGTGGTCACATTTGGCCTTATCATCTCTGATGCCAGGCGTAATCCACCTATGTAATTCAGTGCAACAACCGCATCTGCACCAGCCATTTTTATCTTATCCACATTCTTTGTGTCATTACAACGAGATACAATCCTCAGCGAAGGGTTTAGCTGTTTTGCAGTTAACACAATGACAATATTATCATTATCGGAATTGGTCGTGGCAAAAAGCCCCTTTGCCTTTTTTATCATAGCCTTCTCAAGAATTTCATTTTCTGTTGAATCTCCGACTATCATATCAATGTTAAGATCGTGTGCTTTCAGAACTTCTAATTTTGTTTCATCCATATCGATTACTACCTGGTGTCTTTTTGTATGATAGAGTTCATGAACGATATAGAGTCCTACCATCCCAATCCCGCACACGATATAATGGTTTTTCATCTTTTCTATGTGTTTCTCCATCGTCCTCCTCCTGAACGCCTTCTTTAGTTCTCCTTCAATGATATAAGCAGCGAGTGTGGTAAAAAGGTAAGCCATTGTCCCTGCACCGAGAAATATGAACACCACTGTGAATAATTTTCCGAAAGGCTTATCATCAAGCCCTATTACATCTCCATACCCTACAGTAGAGATAGTAATTGCTGTCATAAAGAGGGAATCAAGTACACTTGTTTTTTCACCCCCTATTACTTTAAAACCAATGGTCCCGATGAGTATGATTGCAATTATAGCGATAATGACGTGCTGGAGTTTTTTGGGAATTCCTTTTATCATGGTTGGTTTTGATTATAGCATTTATATAATTTTCGATAAATGCTTTTTTATAGTTTTTGTTCTGTATTTGTTAGTTCCTCCATGATCATTATTGTTTATAATAAAGTGCGTAAAAGCTCATTTTTTCAAACTCTTAAAATTACTTAACTATTTGTTGACTTAGTAAATTCTGCTATAATTATATTAATCATGTCAATCTCAATTGGATCGTGAAGTAATCTATGGAGCTTATTGAACTCTCGAACCATAGATCTTTTTTCGGGTCTATGGTCCCAAAGAGAAGGGGGTTAAGTTTGAATAATTGTAAGGCTATAGACAATATACGAATATTCTGATATTATTCTTCCCACGGTCCCATAGTCTAGTGGCCTAGGACGCTGGCCTCTCACGCCGGAAACACGAGTTCGAATCTCGTTGGGACTATTCTTATCCCTGACTACTATGTGGTTTTATAATACAGATAGGATATTCCTTGAACGTTTGAAATATAACGACGACCTCTTTCTCTCTATTAAGGATACATTCAAGCGCAGCAATATAAAAATGGGTTTCTTTATGGCAATAGGGGCTACAAGAACAGCAAATATAGGCTTCTATGACCAGAAGGAGAAGGTTTACAAAAACCAGTTTATCGATGAACCAGCAGAAATCATCTCGTGTATTGGAAATGTTTCTGAGGTAGATGGGGATATATCGATACATGCCCACATAAACCTTGGTTTAAAAGATGGCACCGCAAAAGGCGGCCATCTGCTCGAGGGAACCTCGATATTTGCCTGTGAACTTATCGGCATTGCCCTTGAGGGGAAGAAATTAAAAAGAATCCACGATGATATTACAGGCTTAAAACTCTGGGACTTTTAAAAAAATCAGAATTGAGAAAAATTTTTAATGCCCATACTGCTTTGCCTCTGTGACTCATCCTGTTCTTCTCATCCATGGTAAGTTCAGCGAGCGATTTTCTTAAGTGGGGAATAAAAAAAATTGGGTCAAATCCAAATCCACTCATTCCTTTTTTTTCAAAACCTATATAACCTGCAAGCTGTCCATAAAATACATAATTCCTCTCCTTTTCCGGCATATAAAAGGCAAGATACGCCTTAAAAACTGCACCCCTTTTCTCCTGCGGGACACCTTCCATCTCAGAGAGTAATCTTTCAATCCTCTCCTTATTAGTTTTGCCGTACCTCGAAGAATATACACCCGGTCTTCTCCCGAGGATCTCTACCTCAAGACCTGAATCATCAGCGATAGTATGCATACCAAACCTGTCGCCTATCTTTCTCGCCTTCTTCATGGCATTCTCAATATAAAGGGGGCTATTCTCTTCTACCACTACCTTTTCTTCAAATGACCTTAATGAATAGAATGCATCGAACTCGTCAGAAAGAAGCGCCTTTATTTCTTCAAATTTACCAGTATTTTCAGTAGCAATAATGACACTTCTCATACCGGGAAAAGCGGACCGAGGGCTATCTTCTGTATCCTTGTAATTTCAGTTATACCCCTATATGCATACTGATACATAATATCGAAATGCTCTTTTGCAAATGGTGTCTTTTCTGCTGTTCCCTGAACCTCTATGAGCATACCCCTGCCTGTCATCACAAAATTCATATCCACTTCAGCCTTAGAGTCCTCTTCATAGGACAGATCCAGAATAACTTCTCCGTTTACCATACCAACGCTGATAGCAGCAACCGAATCCCTGAGGGGTATCTTTTCAATCATGCCTCTCTTCTTCATATTCCACAAGGCGTCTACAAGCGCTACGTAGCTACCTGTAATACTTGCAGTTCGTGTTCCACCGTCAGCCTGTATCACATCACAGTCCACCCATATTGTTCTTTCCCCGATAATATCAAGGTTCATAATGGCCCGTAATACCCTGCCTATGAGTCTCTGAATCTCGTGTGTCCTCCCCCCAATCCTACCGGAAACAGCCTCCCTCATTGACCTCGTGTGGGTAGACCTCGGTAACATGGAATATTCAGCCGTCAACCATCCCTTTCCTGTGTTTTTTAAAAAGGGAGGTACCTTCTCTTCCAAACTAACCCCGCATATCACCTTGGTTTCTCCCATCTCCACAAGAACAGAGCCTTCAGGAAACTTCAGGAAACTTTTTGTAATCTTAAGCTCTCTTATTTTGTCATTTGCCCTTCCGTTCACTCTCATTTTTTTATACCCCTTCTGAAGTATTTCTGAAGACTATCATGCAATTTATTTAACATCTCCCCTGCCTTTTCTTTTGTGCACTCCATTCTTAAAAAGATACCCGGCATATCCACACCTAAAAGTGGGAACAGGGGAAGTTGCTTTACACCCCTATTGAAAGAAGATGCAAGAAGTGTTGCAAGCTCCTTTGAATTACTCTCATGGATCGCAGGCACCTCTTCAATTGCAAGCACGTTTCCCTTCCCCTTCTTCGCATCCGTTATGGCTATTAGGACATGGTTCGTCTCCCCAATGTTGAAATCAATAGCCAATAAAAGCGAACCCTTCCCCTTATTGATTCTATTTACATTTTCTATATGTTTTTCCAGGCTGTCAGTCCCTTCATAAGTACTTACATTATAGCCCTTACTGGTAAAATATTTGTTTAATAAATTCCAGGCAACCGGGTCTTTTTCTCCAATACGATACAATACAACATGTTCATCTGCTTGGGAATGAAAAAATGGCAAAAGGAGAAATATAATTATAAAAAGGCGTCTCATCCAAGGCTCCCCACTACCTGCCCTTTTACCTCTTTTCTCATCTTTTCACTCAGCTTTATAACGCTATCAATGTCGAAATTGTATTTTTCAATTTTTGTTTTGACCTGTGCATCAAAAAGGATCCTCCCCTCATTAATCTTAAGACACCGTTCCTCTAAGAACCTTTTCGAACTCAAAAGCTCAACAGGTATTCCTTTTCTCTCTACAAAATCTATAATTTCATCAGACATGTCTGATTCATGTTTTTCTCTGTTCATGAAAACGACCGATATCTCACTCTGGATCTCCCTTCTCTCAATAGCATCAATCACATCTTTTAACAATATAAATGCCTCTTTGTCCCTTCCTGTTGTGAACCAGTATATCCTCATGCCAGACCCCTTTTAACTATCCCTTTCGGGGATCAATTAAAAATTAAAAATGGAGAATTAAGAATTAAAAAATTCTTCATTATTCATTCATAATTCTTCATTGATTTATCAATAAGTCTATCCCCTGTCTATCAGGGTACGCATCCCTCCCGTAACCTTTCGTACTTATAGATGCTGCCCTTGTTGCAACCTGAATTGCAATAGAAGGCTCGATCCCCTTCATATAGAGACCTAAAAAAACTCCATCTAACACATCCCCGGCACCTGTATTGTCAATTACCTTTACTGATTCTCCCCTTGCATCATGTGTATATCCCTTTAAAAATAGAGAGGCACCCTTCTTCCCCTTTTTCACAACAACCACCCTTACAAGATCCAGTGCCCTTTTCACCGCCTTTTTCATCTCTGCTCCGAAGAGCAGTTCAATCTCCTTTTCTGATATAAAAAGTATTTCCATCCCCTCGAGCAATGGATAAAGTTTATTTCCCATTCTCGCATATATCTCACCCGGATCTATACTGAATAATACTTTGCCGAGTAGCGACGTCTTTATTTTCTTCTGGACTTCAAGCGCCTCCTCCGTGACAAAAGAACTCATATGAATCCATCTCGCACGGGCGACAAAATTTGTATTCACCATTTCTTCATCTATCTCGCTATTACTATTGGGAAAAACAATTATTGAACGGTCTTTGTTTGCTGCATTTATTATGTATGCCATACCGGTTTTGCCTTTCCTTGTAATACCACTTTTGTTTCCGTAAAAGGACTGCTTCAAATAGAACTCCCCTTCCCTGTCTTCCCCGAGGACGCCTACCATACCTACCTCATAGCCCATGAGAGAAAGCATATGACATGTATTTGAACCAGAACCACCAGGGCTCACCTTTCTTAACACACCAAATCTATTCAATTTATCCTTTAAACAAGAAAGGGTATCCTCTTTCCCGATAATTTCTTTACCTTCCTCTATGTCTAAACCAGCTACCTTTATATAGCTTAAGTCTTCTGTCTCATAGATAAAATCAAGGTTCAATGCACCAACACCAATAATATCCACTGCTTCTCCTGAAGCGAATAATTATAGTTAGAAAGTTCGGCATTCGGAGTTTTTTAACTTCTGACTCCTGACTTCTAACAGTTTACCTCTTCTCAAGGATATACCGTTCGAGGTTAACTGCCGCAAGGGCTCCATCGCCCACGGCTGTAGAAATCTGCCTCAAGGTCTTTTTCCTCGCATCCCCTGCAATAAATAATCCCTTTGTTCTGGTGGAAAGATTATCGTCAGTCAGCACAAATCCAGCGTCATCCCTTTCTACAAGATCCCCGAGAAAAGAAGTATTCGGGTTTGAACCTATATACACAAACACCCCGCTGACTTCGACCTTTGCGTGTTCCCCGGTTTTTGTATCTTCAACCACAATATATTCAACCTGGTCCTTGCCACCAACCTCGACAGGTTTCTTATTCCACAAAAATTCCATCTTGCTATTCCTAAAAGCCCTGTCCTGAAGTATCTTCTGAGCCCTCAATGCGTCCCTTCTATGGATAACATAAACCTTCCTCACGATATTGGCTAAAGATAGCCCTTCCTCTATAGCAGCATCTCCTCCGCCAATCACAGCCACATCCATATCCCTGAAAAAGGCACCATCGCACGTTGCACAATAGGAAACACCCATTCCCAAAAACCTGCTCTCGCCAGGTACATTCATTTTCGCCGGTTCTGTTCCTGTTGTCACTATTACTCCAATAGATTCAAACTGACCATCCGGGGTCTTGATTATAAACCTTTCCCCCTTAAGAAATATCTTCTCAACCTCTGAAAATTCCTTCATCACAAGCCCCTGTGCTTTTGCATGGGCAATAAATTTACTCATCAACTCTCTACCCGATATGCTATCAGGAAATCCTGGATAGTTTTCAATACGTTCTGTATATACAGGGGCTCCACCTGGAATCATTTTTTCAATAAGAAGTGTATCCACGCCAGCCCTTATAAGATATATGCCAGCCGTAAGTCCTGCAGGCCCACCACCTACGATAATTGCCTCATGAAATTCTCCCACGCTGCCCTCCAGTTTTTATTTCGGATTTCAAACCTACCAACCCATTTTAAGCAATCCAAGAATAATATTCAAATGATTTTTGCCATACGCTATTAACTTTCAGCCCCGCAAGGTGGGGTCAGCTCTCAGCCTTCAGCTTTTGAATATATGATTCCGGCTTAAGCTGACAGTTGACTACTCATGGCTTAAGAGCTTCTTACATTTTACCTTACAATTTTTGCACATGAGATTTGTATTGTATAATTCATAAAATCTTTCCGGATACTTATAAAAGAGGTATTCCCACTGAGCAATAGTAACTATTGATAAAGATAAAACGGAATAAGTCCAGAACGATGGTATAAAGACTAATGGTGAAAAGGCCATCAGGTATCCCCAATTGTTAATCCTGCATGAATTACAACACTTATTTTTAATTAACCACTTAAAAGGGCACCAGATAGAAATACAAAACTGATCCATGAAGATAAAAAAGATCACTACAATAAATAACTCAAGTCTACTAAGATGCTTAAGATTGTATAACACACCAATGATTGCTACCAGCACTATCCAGTATATTGCAGTCCATATAGCACCGGTATTCATTTTTCTTATGTAATTCTTTAACCTTTCCCGTTTTGTAGCACTATCCTCACCTGCCTGTAGATAGTTTCTCTTATATATCTTCCCCAAAGAAATTTTTGGATTCAACCGTGGAATGAATCGCTTGATCAATATCAACACCACAATAAGCCAAAATAAATGAAAGACCCTAAAAAAAGACAGGTTATAAGTAAAAAGATCTGTAAGAAAATCTGGATAAAAAAACGCAAAGGCCAATGATACTAATAACATCCCTCCCTTCCACAATAACTTTATCACATCGTTATTACCCATAAAAGCTATCCTGTTTATCCCTCCGGTAAACCATTTAAATCAGCCGGGCGTCTTTCAATGGTTTCACATAGAACAAATTATAAACAATCTGACACCGGTTTGCACATATTTTTAAAGTTCAGTTCGCTATTGACTTTTCTGTCACGTTCATCATAATATATGCAGTTTTTTCAAAATAAGGTAGGAGCGAACTATGTATGCCATTATTGAGAGCGGAGGCAAGCAGTACAAAATCGAGGAAGGGAAGCAAATAAGGCTTGAGAAGTTCCCAAACAGTGAAGGGGAAGAGGTTCAAATTAGAGAGGTTTTAGCCATTAATGACGGCAATAATATTGTTATTGGTAACCCTTACATAGATGGGGCTTATGTTCACGGTAAGATAGTTTTACAGAACAAGCAAAAAAAGGTAACGATATTCAAGTATAAGAAGAGAAAAGATAGCAAGAAAAAGATGGGACATCGTCAACCCTATACTGAATTGCTGATAGAAAAGATCTTTTTGGAGGCACCTCATGGCGCATAAAAAAGCAGGCGGAAGTTCGAGGAACGGTAGGGATAGCAGCGGCCAGAGGCTCGGTGTAAAAATATTCGCCGGCCAAGCTGTGAAGGCAGGTAGTATAATTGTGAGACAACACGGAACAAGGATACACCCTGGAAAAAACGTGGGGGTAGGCCGTGATTGGACCTTGTTTGCCCTCATTGATGGTGTTGTAAGCTTTGAGCAGGCAAATAACAAAAAAAGGGCAAATGTATACCCTGTTGAATGAAATTTGTTGATGAAGCAAATATATATGTCAAAGCAGGCGATGGCGGTAATGGTTGTTCAAGTTTCAGGAGAGAGAAATATGTTCCCAGAGGTGGACCTGATGGCGGTGACGGAGGAAAGGGAGGGGACGTAGTCATATTCGGGAAAAAGGACCTCACAAGTCTTTTAGACTTCAAGTATAAACTTATCTACAGAGCAGAAAACGGCAAAAATGGCAGCGGAAAAAACAAAAAAGGCAGGGATGGCAAGGATGTATATATCAACCTTCCCCTTGGAACCATTGTATATGACGATGGGGACTCAACCCTGTCATACGACATTACAAGGGATAATGAAAAATATACTGCTGCAAAAGGCGGCAGGGGTGGAAGAGGCAATACACGTTTTGCGACCCCCACCCACAGGACTCCATTAGAGTTTGAGTATGGAGAAGAAGGGGAAGAAAGACATCTAAGATTGGTGCTCAAGCTCCTTGCTGATATTGGCATCGTTGGTCTGCCAAATGTTGGAAAATCTACACTTATATCCCATTTAACGGATGCAAAACCTAAAATAGGGGATTACCCTTTTACAACCCTGACACCTACCCTTGGAGTAATGCAGGGTAGTGAAAAGACATTCGTCATTGCCGATATCCCTGGCATTGTGGAGGGGGCTTCAAAGGGCAGGGGTTTGGGCCTTACCTTCTTAAAACATATAGAAAGAACACATATGCTCTTATGGATTTTAGATGTTTCTTCTTCATCTATTGATCAAGATTATGAAACCTTAAGACATGAAATTTATTCCTTTAACAAGGAAATGCTTAATAAAAAAAGGATCTTAGTTTTAAATAAAATAGACCTTGCTTCTGAAATAGAGCTAAAAAAATTGGAAAAGTATTTTATCAGAAAGGGGGAGGAGATCACAAAGGTCAGTGCCCTGAAAGGATGGGGAATCGAAATACTTAAGGGTCTATTAAGGGAAAAAGGGGTGGATAGAATATCAAATGCTTAACATCAAACGTCTGGTAATAAAAATAGGTACTTCAGTACTTTTAGACAAAGAAAAAAAGATAAGCACCAAAATGATAAAAAACATTGCAGCGCAGGTAAGAGAAATCAAGGACATGAATATTGACGTAGTTATTGTTTCGAGCGGGGCAATAGCCTGTGGTATGGAACTCCTCCACATGAAAAAGAAACCAAGAGAGATTGAAAAAAGGCAAGCCCTTGCGTCCCTTGGTCAGGTTCTATTGATGAAGATGTACATGGAAACCTTTGAAAGAGAAAAAATAAATGTTGGTCAGATACTGCTTACCCATGAAGACATAAAGAACAAGAACAGGTGCCTGAATCTCATGAACACTATAAATTCATTACTGAACATGGATATTGTTCCAGTAATCAACGAGAATGATGCACTCTCATTTAAAGAGATAAGGTTTGGAGACAATGACAACCTCTCAGCCCTTATTGCCCAGATTTCCAACGCAGATTTACTCCTTCTTCTCTCAGACGTTGAAGGCTTGTTCGAACAGGACCCTAAAAAGTATCCCGGGGCACACATGATAAGTGTTGTAAAAAAAGTAGATACAGGAATCGAAAAGATAGCAGGGGGAACAAGGAGTGAAAAGAGCATAGGGGGGATGGTGAGTAAAATTGAGGCGGCAAAGAAGGCCGGCTATTTCGGCATCCCCACAAGGGTTGTAAGGGGAGATATAGAAAATGTGGTGTTGAAAATAATAGAGGAGGAGGATATAGGCACCATATTCCTTCCAGAAAGAAAAATGGCAAGGAGCAAGTGGTGGACAGCCTTTGCCTATAAAGTCAGAGGGAAAATATGGGTAGACGAAGGGGCAGAACGTGCTGTAATCTACAATGGGAAAAGCCTCCTGCCCTCTGGCGTCCTGAAAATAGAAGGAGATTTCTCAAGAGGCGAGTGTATAGAGATGAACAATATAAACGGGAAGGTTATTGCGAGAGGCATAACAAATTATTCCTCATCCGATATTAATAAAATAAAGGGCTTAAAAAGTATTGATATAGAAAAGAAACTCGGATATAAATACGCTGAAGAGGTAATACACAGGGATAATATGGTGGTAATGTGAAACCAGAAAGACTTGCTAAGGTAGCGAGGGAAATCTCCAATACCCTTGCCCATGCAACAACAGAACAAAAAGACAGGGTTCTTCTGGCACTGGAAGGATTAATCCAGGAAAGACAGGACTACATTTTTCGTGAAAATAAAAAGGATATAGAAGAAGCAAAAAAGGCAGGTCTTGCAAAAAGCTTAATTGAGAGACTGAGGGTGGATGAAAAGGTCATCCGCGAGATGAAGGGCAGTATCAGAGATGTTGTGGCCCTTCCCGACCCTGTTGGGGAGATAGCAAAGGTATGGAAAAGACCTAATGGAATGCTCGTGGGAAGGATGAGGATTCCCATTGGAGTGATTCTTGTGATATACGAATCGCGTCCGAATGTCACAATAGAAGCCTTTTCCCTATGTCTTAAAAGCGGCAACTGCGTAATCCTGAAAGGTGGCTCTGAGGCCTACCATTCAAATCTCGCCCTTTTTAATTTAATTGTCGAAGCCCTTCAGAAAACAGGTATGCCAAAAGATATAGCCCAATTCATAGAGACAAAAGACAGGTCTTACATATATGACCTCTTAAAGATGGATGATTGTATAGACCTTATTATACCAAGGGGTGGTGAAGAACTTATAAAAAATGTGGTGGAACATTCACGTGTGCCTGTTTTAAAACACTACAAAGGGGTATGTCATATTTTTGTGGACCAGTGGGCAGAAAAGGATATTGCTTACAAGGTATGCTTAAATGCAAAAATCCAGAAACCTGCAACATGTAATGCTATGGAAACACTGCTTGTCCATGAAGCTATCGCAGAAAGCTTCTTGCCAGAGATAGCAAAATTGTTCAAAAAGCACGGGGTTAAGCTAAAAGGATGCAAAAAAACAATGGCAATCCTCAAAGGGATAGATAGGGCAGAGGAGAGAGACTGGTATGAAGAATACCTTGACCTTACCCTTTCTATAAGGATACTAAAAGATATGGATGAGGCCATTGCCCATATAAGGAAATATGGCTCAAACCATACAGAGGCTATAATTACGGCAAACTATACCAATGCATGGAGGTTCTTAAGAGAGGTAAATTCTTCGTTAGTCCTTGTAAATGCATCAACAAGGCTGAACGATGGTTATCAGATCGGACTTGGAGCAGAAATGGGGATAAGCACCACTAAACTACACGCCTTCGGTCCCATGGGCCTTGAAGAATTAACAGTCACAAAATTTATAGTCTTTGGCAACGGACAGTTGAGGTTGTGATGGCAATAGGGATATTCGGTGGAACATTCGACCCTGTACACATTGGACATTTAAGGGTTGCAGAAGAGGTGCGGGAGTTTTTTTCACTGGAGAAGGTCTATTTTGTACCAGGATATATACCTCCCCATAAGAGGGATCAAAAAATTACAAATGCAGATGAAAGATTAAGGATGTTGAAAATGGCAATACGGGGCAACAATTTCTTACGACTTTCTGAAATAGAGATACAAAGGGGCGGGGTTTCCTACTCTATTGATACAATAAGATTCTTTGAAAAAAAATTCAGGGACCTTTTCTTCCTCATCGGTATTGATGCCTTTTCTGAGATCAATACATGGTATAATTATAAAGAGATATTCTATCACACCAACTTCATAATTATGATCAGACCAAGCTACAGGAATACACCCGGCATTGGAATACTCCCTCCTGATGTGAAGAATGATGTGAGGGTAATTGATAAACTTACATTTGAACATATTTCAAAAAAAAGGCTCTATTTCCACCATATTACCCAACTCGACATCTCTTCAACTAAAATAAGAGAATCTTTGAAGAACAATAGGTCAATCAAATATCTCGTCTCCTCTTCAGTGGAAAGATTTATTAACAAAAGGGGGTTGTATAGGGCATAAGTGGATACAAAAGAAAAGGTAAGAACATGCGGTACATATGCAGACGAAAAAAAGGCAAAAGATGTTTTGATTCTCGAACTCATGGGACTTACAGATATTGCAGACTATTTTTTATTAGCAAGTGGAACAAGCGAACGACATGTGAGGACAATATCTGAATATGTAGAGACTAACATGAAGGGCATTGGCATAGTACCATACTCAGTAGAAGGTTACAACGATGGCAGATGGGTGATAATAGACTATCAAAATGTTATAGTCCATATATTCCTTGAAACGCTGAGAGAGCTATATGACCTTGAGAGTCTCTGGATAGAAGCAAAGAGGTACAGAATTAATAAAGAAAATAAGATTTCAGGGGTGGGAAATGAAGAAACAAAGGCTTGATTTTTTTAGAAAGAGACTGCTGAAGATGAGAGGGGATATACTGAATAAGGCAAAAAAACTGAAAGAGGATTCTTATACCCTTGGAACGGATGGCATTCAAGATATGGCGGATGCTGCGAGCAACTCATACAACGCAGATATACTTATGAGCATAAGTGATAATGATTTGAACCTCCTGAAGGATATAGATAATGCCCTGGACAAAATAGCGAACAGAACATATGCTATATGTGAAGAGTGTGAAGAAAATATAAGTGAGAAAAGACTTGAAGCAAATCCAGTAGCAAGGTATTGTATTACCTGTAAAAGAATAATTGAAGAGAAAGGTATATAGCGAGATGAAGTATAAAATATTCTTTTTCCTCTTTTTTCTATTTCTTCTTCTATATCTCTATATCTCCCACCTTAACCCTGACAATGTGAAGCTCTATATAGGATATGGCAGGTACTACGAAACAAGCGTTGCAGACTTCGTGGTAGTGTCTTTTGTATTAGGGGTAATCATCTCGATCATAATGAGCTTTTTCTATGATTTAAAAAAGGCCTTAAGCGGATGGAGAGAAGAGAAAAAGGAAAGGAGAAAGGAAGAGTTTAAGGATCTTTTTGAAAAAGCAAAATCCTATGACTTAAGAGGGGATAGAGAAAAGGCCATAGAAAATATCAATCGGGTTATTAGAAGAGCTCCCGATATAGAAGAACCCTATATATTTCTCTCTGATCTATATAGTTCTATGAAAGAGTTCGATAAGGCAATTGAGGTCTTAGACCTTGCAGAAACAAACATTGGAAAAAGGGAATCCATATTATTAAAGAAGGTAAACGCCTATCGTGCAAAAAAAGACATGCAAAAGATTGAACCTGAACTGAAAGAAATATTAAGAATAAACGAATCAAACTTAGATGCGTTGACTATTCTGAGAGATTTCTATATGTGGAAGAAGGATTGGGACGAAGCCTATGATGTAGATAAAAGATTAAGGAAGTTCATAAAAACTGAGGATGAACAGAAAAAACTTACAGGCATAAGATATGAAAAGGCACAGGCACTCTTTAATAAGAATAACAGAAATAATTTTGAATCCATCATAAAGGAGTTAAAGGAGATACTTGGTGAGGATAAGAGATTTATACCTGCTTACATACTCCTTGCTGAAGTGTATAAAAAAACAGGTAAGCTAAACGAGGCCGGCAGGGTATACGGGAGAGGATACTCAAAGACAGGCCATGTAATTTTTCTTTTAAAAATGGAAGACCTGTATATAGATAGAGGAGATCCAGGTGTGATATTGAAGATATATAGAAGGATTCTTGATATATCACCAAAGGATCATCTTATATCATTCCTCTACGCAAGATTATGTTTAAGATTAGAGATGATCGACGAAGCGATAGACATGCTAAACATCTTAATTGCAGAAGGAGCAGATTTCAAAGGGCTTCATAAGGCTATGGCTGAGGCATATATACATAGAGGTCAAATGGACAAGGCAGTAGAGGAATTCAGGAAAGCATTCCCTGTTGAACATGTGTACATTCCTTTTTCCTGTGATAATTGTCAGAGTAAAAAGGTGGAATGGGTAGATTTTTGTGAGAATTGCTATAGCTGGAACACAATAAATGTGAAAAAAGAAGAATTTCTCCATGCTGATTCAGCGGAATTAAGAATGCTTTACGAAGTGGAAGACTGGGAAGGAGAATAGGAATGATAGATGACCTGATTCTCGCTAACGAGTACAAGATTATCTTCCTGATACTCGATGGCCTTGGAGATATCCAGAATCCGGCATTTTCATATCTTACTCCTCTGGAAGCTGCAAAAAAACCAAACATAGATAACTTAGCTACTAAGGCTGGTATCCTTGGCCGTATCATGCCGGTGGATATAGGAATAACCCCGGGCAGTGGGCCTGGCCATCTAAGCCTTTTCGGATACGACCCCATTACCTACGAGATAGGCAGAGGTGTCCTTGAAGTTTTAGGTCTCAATATGGAACTTAAGGACGGTGACCTTGCAGCAAGGGCAAACTTTTGTACGATAAAAGATGGAATAGTAATAGACAGAAGGGCAGGAAGGATAGAAACAAAAGAAACTGAACGTCTATGTGGAAAAATAGCTGAAACCATACCGGAGATAGAAGGTGTTGAGGTCCTTATAAAACCAGGAAAATCTCATAGGTTTGCCCTGATATTCAGAGGGAAGGGTCTTTCTGACAAACTTGCAGATGCAGATCCTCATAAGGATAACAGACCATTCGTCAATACCACACCAAAAACCAAAGATGCAAAATTCGCATCCAGGGTAGTCAATACCTTCATAAAAAGGGTTATGGATATTTTGAAGGAAGAGAAAGTAGCAAATGGAATCCTCCTAAGGGGCTTTTCAACAAAACCTGATATACCTCCTTTTGCCCTTAAGTTTCGTTTAAGCGCCCTTGCCATAGCAACATATCCAATGTATAGAGGTATTGCAAAGGTGCTGGGGATGGATGTAAAAGAAGAACCAAAAGACTACCAGGAAATGGTAAACATACTTAAAAACAACTACAATTCATACCAGTTCTTCTTTCTCCATATAAAAGAGACAGACCTTGCAGGCGAAGACGGTAATTTCACGGATAAGGTGAAAACAATAGAAACTGTTGACAAAATAGTCCCCGACATATATGCCCTCAATCCTCAGGTTTTAGTAATTACAGGAGACCATTCCACTCCATGTCCTTTAAAAGGTCACAGCTGGCATCCTGTCCCATTGCTACTCATTACAAAAACAGGTGAAAAGGACGGGATGGCCTTTCATGAAAAGAACTGTATTCATGGTAGCATTGGAACAATATATAGTAAGCAGTTGATGCCCCTTGCACTTGCTCATGGATTGAAGTTAGACAAGTACGGTGCATAGTCTTTTAAAGACTGTATTAGAGATAGTATACCCATTACAATGTGGAGGTTGTGGCGCAAGGGGGAGTATCCTCTGTAAGGATTGTACCTATACGTTACGGATAGTAGAAGAAGAGTCAACATGTCCCCTTTGCGGAAGATGGATTGGCAAAAGAATCATGTGCGGTGAATGCTTAGAAGAGAAAAGAGGGTTTCAGGAGGGATATTTCGGTTTTTATTTTGAGGGCAAACTCCGGGATGCCGTTCACGCCTTTAAGTTCAATGGAAGAAAGGATGTAGGCAAGCATTTAGTTTCATTAATGAAAGAAAGGATATTCTCCTTTGCGGAAAGATTTGATTGTATTATTCCTATACCTGTAACGGAAAAAAGGCTGAAAGAAAGAGGGTTCAATCAATCCTTTATCATAGGTGAAGAAATCTCCAGGATAACAAATAAGGAAATGTACCATTCAGTGCTGTATAAGACTAAAAATACAAAGGATCAATACGCCCTCTCCAGGGATGAAAGAAAAAAGAATATAAAGGGGGCCTTTACAATAAAGGATAACACAGGCATAAAAGGTAAAAGAATCCTCCTTGTAGATGACCTTTTTACTACTGGATATACTGCCCAGGAAGCCTCCAGGGTTCTTATGAAAGCTAAGGCTAAGGCAGTGGTATTTTTCGCCCTCGCAAGGACACCTTCATGAAAAAAATCATCCACATAATTCTCATATTGGCTCTTATATTTGTCTTTGCAGTTGTGCTCACATTAACGAACCTACCTTCTATTGCTTCCTACACACTGGGAAAGTTCACGGGTGGAAAGGTTGAGATATCTAAAATTGAATTCGGGTATAAAGATGGGGTTATAACTATAGAGCTTGGCGATATTGGTATGAAGGGAAATATAGAAGGGAACATAAAAAGGTGGGGACTTGCTATAAAATTAACAAAAGGTCTCTATTTTAAAGATGTGGTCATGTCTGATTTTGATCTCACTGTCTCAGATGAAAAAGGCAAGGCCCGTTATTTTCCCTTTCCTGCAGAGCTTCTTGAAGTAAAAAATGGTGCCGTAACGTATAACAAGCAAAAATTTATTATCAATGAAATCAAGTTAGAAAATCTGAATGTAGGAAAAATATTTACATTCAAAGCAGATATAAAAAATGGTGATTTGTTTAATAGCTTGAAGGTTTCAGGTGAAGGCTTATATAAAGATAAACTGGCAGATATTAAAGGCCAATACTATATCGCCCATATGGATATAGGAAAATGGTCTTCAAAGATAAAGGGTACAGCCAACATTAATGGCACATTTACCTATGCCAAGAAAAAATTCGCACTGGATGGACCTTTTGATGTTTCTAATTATGAATTGAAGGAACGGGTTTTAAAAAGACCTTTATTCATAGAAAAAATTAAAGGGAACCTGTCTCTATTGCAGATTGGAAACATAATAGATATAAAGATAAGGGACATCCTTTTTAAAAATACCCCCCTTGTGGTCGATTTAAAAATAGAGGGGGGCAATCTTATAGCCTTAGAACTTTCTTCTGATTTTTTCAATATCCAGGAGGTAAGGGGTTTCATCGACTTTGAACAAATTACAAAAACGTCCTCTGATGTTTGGAGTTCCATAAAGGAAGGAAAAGTCAAAATAAAAAGACTCATCTATACAAAAGAAAACCCCTTAAGTGCTGAAATTCAAATAAAAAACGTAGGTATTGCATATCAGGAGAAGTACTTTAACAATGTGGAAGGGCTACTATCCTTTGATGAGCAAAAGATGGATATTTCTAATTTGAGTGGTTTCTTTAAAACAAGCAGGTTTTACAACATAACAGGTGTCATACCCTTTACCCATGGCAAGAACACAAAGGTCAAAGGCAACTTTTCAATCAACCTTAGCGATATCCCATCCATGCTGGATGTTGGGGGGTTGAGGTTTAAAAGCGGGACAACTGACGGGGCGATCGAGCTTGAAGGAAAACAGAAGGAAGACTACAGAATAGCCGGAACAGGAAAACTACAAAACGCAGATGTAAAATGGAAGAGGGTATCGGTTTCTGCAAGTGGCTCATACAGATTCACAAATGATGAGATTACATTTGACCCATTGATAATCAGTAAAGATGGGACCAATATTGTCATCAGAGGAAAGTGGAACAAGAAATATATGGGCTTTTTAATAAAGGGTAATTTAGATACAATCCACTTAAAACCCCTTGTCTCTATCCCCTTTGATACATCCGGAGTGGCTAAGCTGGACATGAAGATACAAAAAAAGGATGAAATGGTTGAGATGGATGGGGATGTAAACATGGACGATCTTTACTTTGAGATCCCGGGTTTTATAAAGAAGGATAAAGGTATAAAAAGTAAAGCCAATCTGGCGGTGCTGGCAAAAGAAAAAAACATATCCATAGGACATCTTTTTTACAATCTTGGTGCGATAAACTTAAGTTTAAGGGGTGAGATAGAGAACAACAGAAAAATGGATCTTGATATAGTTATGGATATTTATGGAATAGAAAAGGTCGCCAAGCTCTTTTTTTTTGAGAATGAATCGGAAAAAGGTGATGTAGAGGTTAACATTGCCCTCCGAGATCTTATCCTGCCTGTAAAGAAATTACCTTATATAAGGGGCTACATCAAAATTAACAACGGCTTTTTAAGACTGCCATGGATAACCAAACCACTCAAGAATGTCAATCTTACCTCAAACTTTAAAGGTGAAACATTTAATATAGACATCAGAGGTCTAACCTATGGTAAAAGCATTCTCAATAACAGCGCCATCCATATAGAGGGCCTTGAATCCCCTATTTTTTCTTTATCCTTTAATATTGATAGTTTCAACCTCAGTGATTTTCAGGATAAATTTGAGTTTAGAATTCCTACAATCAATGAGCACAGTATAATGGCAAACATGGGTGGAGATATATCCATAAGAGCAAAGAATGTTCAGTTGGCAAAAATAACCGGTGAGAATCTGGAGATAAAGGGGGTATTAAGCGACAGGAAGCTCAACATTTCTGAGCTAAAGATGAATACACTCGGTGGATACGCCAATATCTACGGTATAATCGACCTTTCAGGAGCCACTCCGTACATATATGCGACTGGTAAGGTTAGTAGAATAACCGGTGGCATGTTTCTGAAGGCTTTCGGGGAAGAGACGCATGTATTTGATAGCAGGGCAATGTTATATGGAAGCTTATCATCCAAAGGGAACAATATGAAAGGGCTTCTCAGCAGGATGAACGGTAACCTCATCGTGTATAGTAAGGATGGTGTGATAAAAAAGTGGAATCTTCTCTCAAAGATATTTGGACTTTTAAATGTCTATGACCTTCTTAAAGGTAAGGTAGATTTAAAACAGGAGGGCCTGTCATATAAAAGGTTGGGGGCAACCTTTACTGTTAAGGATGGTATTTTTAATACAAAGGATTTTCTTATAGATAGCCCATCTATGTTAATAACCGGAAATGGCAATCTGGACATGAATAAGAATGAAATTGATGGGAGTATCGCTGTATCACCCCTTGTTACCGTGGACAGAATTATAAATAAGATCCCCATCCTGAGAAAAATTATCAGGGTAAAAGAGAAGGGTTTTTTCTATACAGCGTACAATGTAAAAGGACCGATAAACGATCCTGAGATAAGTTTAAATTTCACAGAAAGTATTGGCGGTAAAACAATTGATATATTGAGAAACATACTGGTCCTACCAAGAGAGGTGTTTGAGGAGTGAAAATAGGGATCATTGGTTCTGGCAAGGTAGGCATATCAATAGGATATGTGATGAAAAAAAGGGGGCTTGATATTATAGGGACCTCTGACATAAAAAAGGCACAGCTTGATGTCGCAAGGAGATATTTAGGCAATGACTGTATTTACACAACAGATAACAGTGAGATTGTAAAATCTTCGGATATTATAGGTATAACAACACAGGATGGTGAGATCGAAAAGGTAGCAAAAGAGATTTTCAAAAGCTTCAAAACAGTTAAAAACAAATTATTCTTTCATACAAGCGGTGCCCACCCCTCTTCCATTCTTTCGCCCCTTGAGGAAAAGGGGGCTATTCTTGGTTCTCTACACCCACTTCAAACCTTTCCTGATATCGATAGTGCAATTGATGTCCTGCCAGGCACATATATATTTATTGAAGGTGATAAAAAGGCTCTCAAACAATTGGAATTCCTGGGAACACACATCGGTTATAAGGTTGTAACAATAGAGGGTAAAAACAAAGTGCTTTATCATCTCTCTGCAGTATTTGTATGTAACCTTTTGTGTGCACTACTCTATGCTGGTGAAGGCATTATGGACAGGATTGGCATAGAACTTGAGCCATTTTTCCCTATCATTAATGCCACACTGAAAAATATCGAGACTAAAGGTCCGCTTATGTCGCTCACAGGGCCGGTGATTCGGGGTGATGTTGGTACTATTATTGACCATATTGAAGCAATGAGCAGTATGAAACTGCAAAAAAGGATATATAAGGCCCTTTCATTGGCTGCTCTCGATCTGGTAAAAAAAAGAAAAGTCCTGGATAAAGAGGTGTTAGAGCGTTTAAAAAGAGTATTGGAGGAAATATAGATTTATAAGGGGTCGAGGGGTTAATGATTGAGAAAGCAATAGACAAACTAATTGAGACAAAATTTCTCCTTGTCATTACAGGTGCAGGGATATCCGCAGAAAGCGGCATACCAACATTCCGGGGAAATGAGGGTCTATGGCAGAATTACAGGGCAGAAGACCTTGCAACCCCATGGGCATTTGAGCGTAACCCTGATACGGTCTGGAAATGGTACGATTGGAGACGTGGGATAATAGGCAATGCAAAACCAAATCCCGGTCATCTTGCTATAAAACAACTTGAAGACCTTTTTGATAACTTTTTCCTCATAACCCAGAATGTAGACGGTCTCCATGGAAGAACAGGGATAAAGAATATGGTTGAGATCCACGGAAACATGTGGAGGGTAAGATGCATGAAAGACAGTAAGACCTCCATGCTTATGGATGTCCCGTTAAAGACAATCCCCCCTACGTGCGAATGCGGAGGGTTGTTACGGCCTGACGTTGTCTGGTTTGGAGAATCAATCCCTCAGGCCTGGTTAGAAAAGTCTTTTCAGGTGATGGAGATGTGCGATACACTTATCGTGGCAGGCACATCAGGGGTTGTATATCCGGTAGCCTCTTTCCCGCAGACTGTGAAGGATAACGGCGGTTCTGTGATAGAAGTGAACCTTGAGCCAACACCGATAAGCACCATGGCGGACATATCTCTTTTTGGAAAATCTGGTGACATCCTGCCAAAACTTGTAGAGGGCATGATTGAAAGAAACCGTGACGCGTGATAAGTCCGTAATTAGTGATATGTAATTGGCGATTGGTTTACTAATTACGAATCACAATTCACGGTCTTTAAAATACCATCTATCCTGTCTATTCAGTCTATTTTGTCATGACCAGAGAGACCAGAGAAACGAAAGAAACAAGATAGAGTTGCTGTATCGCCGGAACACTGTTTCGCTCGTGCTTCCGCTCCGTGCGCTTTCATCCCACCTTTGGCGGGATTTACCCACTAATGGCCCGTCATCGTTCAAGTCGCAAACTCAGCTTTGCCTCAGACATACGACTTGCCCTTGAGGGACTCTCATCCTTCAGCCGGGTACCCATGGAGGTACGACATGGGTGGCCCCAAACCGTACTCGATGTCGCACTCACGTACGGTTTCATTGCGAACCGGGGTGAGCAACAAAGCTCTTCCGGCCTTTTCTGTTTACTCTACGCCCTTTGCCACTTCGCATTCGCCTATCACGGGTTTTCAAGAGGGCACATTTTTTCTTGAATAGCCAGGATAGATATACTATGCTTTTTTCAACATGGATTTGAGACATCTGGAAACATTTGCAAAGGTTGCTGAACTGAAGAGTTTTACAAAAGCAGCAGATGAACTTTATCTCACACAACCCACAGTGAGTAAGCAGATAGTAGATCTGGAAAGATATTTTAATGTGAGATTAATTGACAGAACAAAAAGAAATGTAATGCTCACAAAAGCAGGAGAAATTTTACTCAAATATGCGAAAGACTTTCTCTATTTAAAAAAAGAAACAGCTGATGCAATAGCTGCCTTCAAGGGGTTAAAAAAAGGCAGTGTCCTCGTGGGGGCAAGCAACATACCAGGTGTATATATTCTCCCCCAGGCGTTAAATATCTTTAAAAAACAATACAACGGGATTGAGATAAGGCTTGCCATCTCTGATACAAAGGATGTGATAAACAAGTTGGAGCAGGGTGAAATTGATGTAGGTTTTGTCGGGGCAAAAGATGAAACAAAAAAGATAGAATACAAGAGGTTTCTTGATGATACAATTGTCATTGCTGCTCCATGTCAATACCCGGACTCCATAAATATAAATCACCTGAAAGATTACCCTTTGATTATCAGAGAATCAGGCTCAGGCACAAGGAATAGCTTTGAACAGGCTTTAAAGAAGTTAAAAGTTGCCGCTCCAGCAGATTTAAAAATAATTGCAGAGCTATCAGATACAGAAGCAATAAAGGAAGCGATAAAGAATGGGATGGGAATATCTTATATATCAAAAAGGGCAATAAACGATGATGTTATAAAGGGTAACCTTAAAATCTTGCATGTCGAAGGATTCCCGGATATAAAAAGGTCTTTTTACATTATTACAAAGAAAGGGAAAACCATCTTGCCACAGGTTAAGGCATTGATAGAAATCATAGATAAATGGAGAGGACATGAGAAAGCTTAAATGGATAATCATTCTTATATTTCTGACCTGTATTACAACTAATACTGAAGCCAGGATTTACCTTGATATCTATGGAAAGACCTTTAAAAAGATCACGATAGGTGTACCTTCCTTCAAAAGTGAAACAATTGATAGATTGAGGGCAGATATGAGCGAACTTTTAAATAAAGACCTGGACATGTCCGGGTTCTTTATTGTCGCACCAGGTTCACTCCTCGATAGAGAACTTTCCGATGAAGGGATAGAAAAACAGGAGATAAAATTTGGGAATTGGCGGTCCATTGGCATTGAACTTTTATGTAAAGGCAAATTCCAGCAAAAAGATGGCGAGATAATGCTTGAAGCGTATCTCTACGATACCATTGATGGTTCCCTGATGCTTGCAAAAAGATATAGAGCAAAATCAGAAGAATGGAGAAAGATAGTTCACAGGCTTGCAGACGATATAGTACTAACTGTTACAGGCGAAAAAGGAATTATGAGTTCAAGGATAGTTTTTGTTGCAGGGGGCAGGAGCCAGAAAGAAATATACACAGCAGACCTCGATGGACACAACACAAAAAGGCTCACGAATTTCAGGAGCATAACGGTCCTGCCATCAGTCTCTCCTAATGGGAAGTACTTAGCGTACACTTCCTATAAAGAAGGAAAACCCAATCTTTTTATTATGGATTTAGAAAAAAACAGGGAGATCCATATAGAGAGAGGAGAGGGGATGAAGTTTGGAACAACCTGGATAGGCAAAGCAACATTAGGGTTTTCACACACTTCGGGCAGATATTCTTCTATATACACCTTTGACATAGAAAAAAGTGATAAAAGGTTGATACTGAGCAAAGAAGGTATATATACCTCACCCTCGTTCTCCCCGGATGGTACAAAAATGGTGTTTGTTTCAGATATTTATGGAACTCCCCAGATTTTTATGCAAGACCTCCCTTCAGGGAACATAAAAAGACTCACATACTATGGAAACTATAATACTTCACCCTGTTTCTCTCCAAAGGGGGATTTAATCGCTTTTGTATCCAGTATTGAAGGTTCCTTTGAAATATGTGTAATGAATGCTGACGGTTCCAATCAAAGGGTGCTGACAAATGGGGGTATAAACGATTCACCACAGTTTTCACCCTGCGGGAGGTATATCATATACTCATCAAAAAGGGGGGGGAGATATAATATTTATATAATGCTGTATAATGGCGAGGGCAAGAGGATGTTGAAGTTTGTAGAGGGGGATGAAGAACAACCAAAATTTATACCTTAGAAGAACAGGGGCCTATCCCCTATAGTATTAATAAAGGAGGTTTTATGAAATATTTCATTATTTTAATAACTGTCATATTCATTTTCTGTGGATGTACTCCAAAGGTAGTTAAACTCGAACAACCCGGGGCTACAGGAAAAGAAGGGCCAGCATTTGAAAAAGGGGAAAAAGAAGGTGGTGTTACAGAAGAAGAATTAGCAAGGTCAAGGCGGGAGAGGGAAAGATTAATGCTTGAAGAAATGAAAAAATCCCTTTTAAAAGATATCCATTTTGACTTTGACAGCTACACCATCCAGGCAGATGAGCTTCCCAGGTTAAAAGAGATGGGGAGCTGGCTAAAAAATGACAAAGATATAAGAATCACAATAGAAGGACATTGTGACGAAAGGGGTTCCATAGAGTATAACCTCGTGCTCGGACAAAAAAGGGCTGAAACAGTAAAGGATCATCTGGTAAAATTAGGGGTTGATAAAAAAAGAATCAAGACAATATCTTACGGGAAAGAGCTTCTTCTCGATCCAGGCCATACAGAAGAAGCATGGGCAAAAAACAGACGTGCCCACTTTAAAGTAGACTAAAAGGGGGGATAACTGATGAAAAATAAAATACAGGGGTCAAGGGGTCAAGGGGTCAAGGGGTCAAGAAAAAATCACTTGACCACTCGAATCCTTGAATCCTTGAATCCTCAAATCTTTATTATCCTTTCTCTTGTTATGATTGGTATGTTCGGTTGTGCATCTACAGAAGAGACAACAGAATTGAAGAGTAGTATTACATCGATATACAACGAGTTCAACCTTTATAGAGAAGAAACAGACAAGAAATTATCCAATATAGTAAAAGAGGACGAAAACATAAGAAAACAATTCATCAATCTGTCTAATTCGATTGACAGTAGAGAGGACAACACAAAGATTATAATGGGAAAATTGGACGAATTGGAACACCAGTTAAGAACATACTGGAACGAGACAAAGAGTGAAATAAACCTATTAAAAAAAGGAGGTAGCAAAACACAAATAGTTCCTCAGTTAGGAGGAACAAACTATGAAGCTCAATATAAAGAGGCATTTGATACTTTTCAAAAGGGTATGTATGAAGACTCCATAAAAAAATTTTCAGAGTTTATTGAGTCTAATGCAGGAACACCCCTTATACCAAATGCATACTACTGGATAGGAGAGAGTTATATTATGCTCAAAAATTATGAAAAGGCAATCCTCTATTTTCAAGAAATAATCGACAAATACCCAAAGAGTGAAAAGGCTCCAAGGGCTCTGCTTTTACAGGCAGAGGCATTCAATTCTGTAAATGACAAAAAGAGTTCTATAACTATTTTAAAAAGGGTTATAGAACTCTTTCCAAAAACTGAAGAGGCAGCTATAGCGGAGAGGAAGTTAAGAGCCCTCAACCTCAACTAGTTCCTCGTGCTCTTCCTCTGTCTTATCAAGAACTGCCATATCGTAGTTTCTGTACCTTGAAAAACCTGTTCCTGCAGGGATAATCCTCCCCATGATTACATTTTCTTTAAGTCCCCTCAGGTAATCTACCCGCCCTTCTATTGAGGACTGGGTGAGGACCTTTGTTGTATCCTGAAAACTTGCTGCAGAAATAAAACTATCTGTGATTAGTGAAGCCTTTGTTATTCCGAGGAACAAGGGTTCTGCTTGAGCAGGCCTTCCCCCTGTCTCTATCACCCGTTTATTTTCTTCTTCAAATATCCACCACTCGACAGGTTCATCTATGATAAAGTTCGTATCACCAACATCCTTTATTCTTACTCTCTTCAGCATCTGCCTTACGATAATTTCTATATGCTTATCGTTTATCTTAACCCCCTGTAATTGATAGACTTCCTGAATTTCGTCCACGAGATAGCGGGCAAGGGCTTTTGGCCCACTTATATGTAATATGTCGTGGGGGTTTACAGGGCCTTCATTAAGTGGCTCTCCAGCTTTTATATAGTCCCCTTCATGTACAATAACATGCTTGCCTCTGGGGATTGTATATTTTTTCGGCTCCCCTCTTTCCGGGTTAACAATAATCTCTCTCCTGCCCTTCACCATTTTCCCAGAGGAAACAAGTCCATTTACTTCGCTTACAATTGCATTTTCTTTAGGTTTCCTTGCCTCAAAAAGCTCTGCCACCCTCGGAAGACCCCCTGTAATATCCTTGGTTTTTGTAGTTTCTCTCGGCATCTTCGATATTACATCGCCGGCATAGATATTGTCACCTTCATTTACCACTATGTGTGCTCCTACAGGCAATATATACCTTGCAGGGTTTGTTGTGCCGGGAATGGTTTTTGTTTTACCCTTTTCATCCTTGATAGAAATTCGGGGTCTTTTTTCCTGATCTTTCGGTTCAATGACAACCCTGTATGAAAGGCCTGTAACTTCATCTTTGCTTTCCTGCATTGTTTCGCCTTCGATGATGTCACCAAATTTGACCTTTCCTGATTCTTCGGAAAGAATGGGGATTGTATAAGGATCCCATTCTGCTAATATCTGACCTTCAGTGGCGTAAAGACTCTTCGGACAACTCTTTGGAAAGATTGATTCTAAAATCAACCTGTTTAACTTTAAAATGTTATGTTGTTGCTTTTCAGATAACTTTAAAAAGTTTTTGTTGCGATAGCTTTCTGTTTCAGAAATGAATTTCTGTACATATACAGTCAATTTTAAAGACTTACCTTTTTTCTTCAAGCATAGATCATAAAAGTTAGGAACCTCTAAAATCTTATTTAAGTCTTCAACTGTATTACTCGATATCTTGAACTCCTTTCCATGTCCATATTTATTTATTTCCTTACACAGGGCATCGACTCTCAAACCACGGGGAAATTGATCCACAGAAAATTCGTATGAACCTTTTTTAAGTTTAGCTCCGTATATCACCGGGTACCTTTCTCTATCCCTTCCAGCTTCATCAACAATGGCAATTTCGCCATTTCTGTTCATTACAACGGGGATACCATCCCTGTTCAAAATGACCTTTACATTTGCAGACTCCACATATCCTTCGTTCCTTGCTTCCAATGTGGATTGTTCAACCCTTCTTGATGCCGTTCCACCTATGTGGAAGGTTCTCAGTGTAAGCTGTGTTCCAGGTTCTCCAATAGATTGTGCAGCAATAATCCCAACTGCTTCACCTATGCTTACCAGCCGACCCCTCGCAAGGTCCCTTCCATAGCATAAGACACAAACACCTCTCTTTGACCTGCAAGTAAGAACAGAACGGATTTTTACCTTTTCATACCCAGCATCCTCTATCTTTTTAAGGTGGTTTTCTCTGATTTCCTCATTTTTCCTGACTATAATCTCTCCATCAGGGTCTTTCAGATCCTCGAGCACGACCCTTCCAAGGATTCTTGCGCCTAAATGTTCTATTACTTCACCGCCCTCCATTAAAGAACTCACCTCAATACCATCAAAGGTGCCACAATCATATTCCGTTGCCACAACATCCTGAGCCGCATCAACAAGCCTTCTTGTAAGGTAGCCTGCATTTGCCGTTTTTAGTGCAGTATCAGCGAGACCTTTCCTTGCGCCATGAGTGGATATAAAGTACTGCAAAACGTCAAGACCTTCTCTAAAGTTACTTGTAATTGGTGTCTCTATAATCTCGCCAGAGGGTTTTGCCATAAGCCCCCTCATGCCTGCAAGCTGTCTTATTTGCTGTGCATTTCCCCTTGCACCGGAATGGGCCATCATGAATATAGGGTTGAGGCTATTCTGGTATTCTATCTTACCATCAGGGCTTATAATCTTTTCCGATCCAAGTTCTCTCATAAGCTCATCTGCTATTTTTTCTGTTACATCCGCCCATACATCTATGACCTTATTATATCTCTCTCCATCGGTTATTAAGCCTTCGGAGTGCTGTTTCTGAAAAATCTTTACCTCTTTCTTTGCTCTCTCAATGAGCTCTCTCTTTTTCTCGGGGATTTTCATATCATCGATGCTTATCGAGATACCTCCCAATGTGGCATAATAATAACCCAAATCCTTCAACCTGTCAGAGAGGATAACTGTACTTTTTTCCCCTCCTTCCCTGTAACACTTGTCAATAAGTTGAGCTATTGTCTTCTTATCCATTACCCTGTTTATCAGAGTAAAAATCTCTTTCAATATTGTTTGTCTCTTTTCTTCCCTCCACTCCATCAAGGCATCTTCAATGACATCTCTCAATATCATTCTTCCTGTGGTTGTATCGACCAGGGTACCATCAATTCTCACCTTTATATTCGCGTGTAAATCAACCTCACCTGCGTCATAAGCAATCCTTACCTCTTCTGGATCTGAAAATATCTTACCTTCACCTTTTCTGTATTTCCTATCTACCGTTAAATAATAGAGACCGAGTACTATATCCTGTGTCGGCACAATGATAGGCCTGCCATTTGCAGGTGAAAGAATATTATTTGTTGACATCATCAAGACCCTCGCTTCAGTCTGGGCTTCTACCGAAAGAGGCACATGAACCGCCATCTGGTCACCATCGAAGTCTGCGTTGTATGCGGGGCAGACAAGGGGATGCAGCTGTATTGCCTTCCCGTCAATAAGTAACGGCTCGAAGGCCTGGATACCTAACCTATGAAGGGTTGGGGCTCTGTTCAGTAGTACCGGATGTTCTTTTATTATCTCTTCAAGTACATCCCATACCTCAGGTCTCTCTTTTTCAACAATCTTCTTCGCATTTTTTATTGTGGTAGCATATCCCTTCTTTATCAGCCTGTTATACACAAAAGGTTTAAAAAGCTCTAAGGCCATATATTTTGGAAGACCACATTGGTGTAATCTGAGTTCAGGACCAACAACAATAACAGACCTACCGGAATAGTCTACTCTTTTTCCAAGGAGGTTTTGGCGGAACCTTCCCTGCTTGCCTCTGAGCATATCACTCAAGGACTTAAGGGGCCTCTTGTTTGCTCCTGTAACCACCCTGCCTCTTTTCGAATTATCAAAAAGGGCATCCACTGCTTCTTGCAACATTCTTTTCTCGTTTCTGATGATAATTTCAGGGGCATTGAGTTCCATTAATCTCTTCAACCTGTTGTTTCTATTTATCACTCTCCTGTACAGGTCATTGAGGTCCGAAGTTGCAAACCTCCCACCATCTAACGGGACAAGCGGCCTTAGTTCTGGAGGAAGTACGGGAACAATATCAAGTATCATCCATTCAGGCTTGACACCTGAAATCATGAATGCATCTACAACTTTAAGTCTTCTTGCAAGCTTCTTCTTTTTTGCATCGCTTGAGGTCTCTCTCATTTCCTCTCTCAGTCGCTTTGTAAGTTCATCTATATCTATCTTTTTCAAACATTCCCTTACGGCCTCAGCGCCTATCCCTCCTACAAATGTCTCTCCATACTTCTCTTTTGCTTCCAAATATTTTTCTTCAGTAATAAGTTCGCAAAACTCGTATGGAGATGAACCAGGTTCAATAACTATATACATCTCGAAATATAAAACCCTTTCCACTTCTTTTATTGTCAGCTCAAGTAATGTCCCTATTTTACTCGGCATACTTTTCAAAAACCATATATGGGCGACAGGGCAGGCAAGCTTTATATGGCCCATCCTCTCTCTTCTTACCTTTGATTGTATTACCTCTACTCCACACTTTTCACATATAATACCCCTGTGTTTCATCCTTTTATATTTTCCACAGATACATTCATAATCTTTCACAGGACCAAAAATCTTTGCAGAGAATAAACCGTCTCTCTCTGGCTTGAAGGTTCTGTAATTTATCGTCTCCGGCTTTTTTACCTCCCCATATGACCATTTCTCAATAAGCTCTGGAGAGGCTAAAGATATCTTGATAGCCGCATAGCTTAACGGGTCTTTCTGTTTATCAAAAGCCTTAAAATATTCTTCCAATGTTATACCTCCATCTTTATAAATCCTGTATCGGTGAATCGGAGAATGGGTGAATGGGAGATTTGTAATCCCCGTTTCTCCGTTTCACTGTTTCTCCCCACCGTTTCATTCTTCCTTAATGAGGTCAACGTTAATACATAAGCTCTGCAATTCCTTTACCAGCACGTTAAAAGATTCAGGCAAGCTCGGTTCAAGCACATCTTCGCCTTTTACAATAGCCTCATAAGCCCTTATCCTTCCATTTACATCATCAGACTTAATTGTAAGAAATTCCTGCAAGGAATAAGCAGCTCCGTATCCTTCAAGTGCCCACACTTCCATCTCTCCAAGCCTCTGGCCACCAAATTGTGCTTTCCCTCCAAGGGGTTGCTGGGTAACAAGCGAATAAGGCCCTATGGATCGTGCGTGAATCTTATCGTCAACAAGATGATGTAATTTCAAGAAATACATGTAACCAACTGTGATTTTGTGGTGGAAGGGCTCCCCTGTTCTCCCATCATATAATACAGTTTGTCTACTTTCTGGTAACCCTGTCATCTTAAATAATTTGTCTATCTCCTCTTCTTTGGCGCCATCAAAAACAGGTACTGAAATATTAATACCTTCTCTCATCTGGCTTGCAAGGTTTATTATTTCTTCATCATCCAATTTTTCTAAGAAACTTCCTATCCCCCCATCTCCAAACACCTTCTTAATGTGTCTTTTTATCACATCAGGAGAACAGCAATTTTTGTAGTAATTATCTACCAGTTCACCGATCTTCTTCCCAAGTTCCTTTGCCGTCCACCCCAGATGGGTTTCCAGAATCTGGCCTGCATTCATTCTCGATGGAACTCCAAGTGGATTCAGGACAATATCAATGGGCGTCCCATCTTCCATAAATGGCATATCCTCTTCGGGAAGTATAACCGAGACTATCCCTTTGTTTCCATGTCGACCAGATATCTTATCTCCAACAGCAACCTTCCTTTTCTTGGCCACATATACCTTGATTGTCTTGATCACTCCTGGAGGTAGTTCGTCACCTTTTTTTATCTTGTTTATCTTATCTTCATAGTAAAGCCTTATAATCTCTATCTGATTTTCTTTGCTATCAAAAACCTTTGTAATCTTGCTCTCCAATTCCTCATTCTTAAAACTCACGTCCTGCAATTTATCCAGGTTGATATTATCGATTCTTTCTTTATTAAAGGCTTCACCCTTTTTAATAAACGTTTTTCCCCTGTCATCCTTAATATCGGCTGGAGCACGCTTGCCAATCAATAGACCTTTTATCTTTTCCCTCGTGCTCTCTAAAATAATCTTTACCTGGTCTTCCTGGTCTCTTAGAATATTAGATATTTCTTTATCTTCAATATCTCTACTCCTGTCGTCCTTATCAATCCCTCTACGGGATAACACTTTCACGTCAGTTACAATGCCTTCTATACCATGAGGAACTCTCAAGGATGTATCCTTTACATCCCCTGCTTTCTCACCAAAAATTGCACGCAGCAGTTTTTCTTCAGGTGTAAGCTGGGTCTCTCCCTTTGGGGTAACCTTTCCAACGAGTATATCTCCAGGTTTTACCGTGGCCCCAATCCTTACTATACCGCTTTCATCAAGGTCTTTAAGGGTCTCATCGCCTACATTTGGAATGTCCCTTGTTACTTCTTCTTTACCAAGTTTTGTATCCCTTACCACACACTCCAGTTCCTCTATATGGATAGATGTGAAGACATCTTCCTTCACAAGCCTCTCGTTTATAAGTACGGAATCCTCATAGTTATATCCCCTCCATGGCATAAATGCCACCAGTACATTTTTGCCAAGGGCGAGTTCACCTCTGTCTGTAGAAGGACCATCTGCGAGGACATCCCCCTTCTTCACATAATCCCCTTCTTTCACAATAACCCTCTGGTTGATACATGTATCCTGATTTGACCTTCGAAATTTCAAAAGATTATAAACATCTATCTTGGTAACCGGTTCTTCGCGCCCACTTTTCTCTTCATATTTTACAATAATCCTGTTTGCATCGACACTTTTAACAACCCCGCTATTCTTTGCTACTATCGTCACCATCGAGTCTCTTCCAACGATTTTTTCCATTCCAGTACCAATAAGCGGGGCCTCTGTAAGAACCAATGGAACTGCCTGCCTTTGCATATTGGAACCCATAAGAGCACGGTTACCATCATCATGTTCTAAAAAAGGAATTAATGCAGCCGAAACGCCCACAAGTTGTTTCGGGGAAACATCCATAAGGTTCACCTGGTCGGGGTTTATTAAAAAGAATTCCTCCCCTTTTCGCGCAGGGATAAGATCTGCCTTAAATTTACCATGTTCATCCACAGGGGCATTTGCCTGTGTAACATAGTATTGTTCCTCCTCAAGGGCACTAAAGTATCTTATCTTATCAGTCACCTTCCCATTAACTACTTCCCTGTATGGTGTTTCTATAAATCCAAATTCATTCACCTTTGCATACGTTGAAAGAGAAGCTATTAAGCCGATATTTGGACCTTCAGGTGTTTCTATAGGGCATATCCTCCCATAATGGGTGGGGTGCACATCTCGAACCTCAAACCCTGCTCTTTCTCTTGTAAGACCCCCCGGTCCTAGGGCGCTTAGTCTCCTTTTGTGTGTTATCTCGCTCAAGGGGTTTGTTTGATCCATGAACTGGGAAAGCTGGCTACTCGCAAAAAAATCTTTCACTGAGGTTGCAACAGGTTTTGGATTAACCAAGTCATGGGGCATCAAGGTTTCCATCTCCGGAAAGGTAAGTCTTTCCTTTATAGCCCTTTCCATCCTCACAAGACCCATCCTGAACTGATTCTCAAGGAGTTCACCTACTGTTCTCACCCTTCTGTTTCCAAGGTGGTCTATATCATCGCCAGGTCCTCTTGAATCCTTTAACCGAATGAGATGTTTTACCACCTCGATAATATCCTCTTTTCTCAAGGTAGTAACATCAAGTGGCACATTGAGCCCAATCCTATGGTTTATCTTAAGTCTCCCTACTTTTGAAAGATCATACCTCTCAGGGCTGAAGAACATATTATGAATAAGGGCCTCAGCAAATTCTATAGTAGGCGGGTCTCCTGGCCTTAATTTTCTATATATCCCAATAAGTGATTCTTCTTTTGTAACAACCTTATCACTGAGCAATGTGTTTCTTAATGATGGACTCACATTCAGATTATCAATAGAAAGTATATCAAAGTTTTTTATCTTTTTGCTTATGAGTTTGGCCAGATCTTCCCCTGTGATTTCCTTATTTATCGGAATCAACACCTCATTTGTCTTCGGATCAAAAATATCACTTGCACTTACCTTTCCAATAATATCCTCTTCTTCAATACGTATTCTATTGATTTTGGCAAGTTCCATTTTCTTGATAATAGCCTTCGTAATCTTTTTGTGTTTTTTCACCAATACTTCATTGGTTTCTTCGTTCAATATATCAGCGGGTGCTTTTTGCCCAACAAGAAGTGTAAGTGTTTGTTTAAAAAGTTTTTTATCTTTTATAATAACCTTCTCTTTCTCATAAAAATAGTCAAGGATCTCCTTGTCTGTATACCCTAAAGCCTTTAAAAGTAATGTTACTGGGATTTTCTTCTTTTTATCTATCCTCACATAAATGAGTTCCTTATGGTCAAATTCAAAATCCAACCATGAACCTCTATATGGAATTATCCTCGCCGTATATGAAAAGTTTCCGCTTAAGGGTGATTTCGATTGGTCGCAATCAAAATAAACACCAGGTGATCTATGTAACTGACTGACAACAACCCTCTCGGTCCCGTTTATTATAAATGTTCCCCTCTCAGTCATAAGAGGGATTTCTCCAAAATATACATCCTGTTCCTTTACTGCCCTGATGTCTCTAATTTTTGTATCAGGATCAACGTCCCATACCACCAGTCTTATTCTAACCTTCATAGGCGCTGCAAATGTAAGTCCTCTAAAAAGGCATTCTTCTTCGGAATTTTTCGGGTCACTTATCTCGTATTTGACAAACTCAAGGGATGTTGTATCATGGGAATCTCTTATCGGAAATACACTATTGAAAACTGCCTGTAATCCTATATTCTCTCTTTTCTCCGGGGATACAGTTCTATTCAGGAATTTTTCATAAGAGTCAAGTTGAATCTCAATAAGATTAGGAATCTCAAGGATCTCTTTTATCTTCCCGTAGTTCTTTCTAAAAATCTTATTACGAAAAGTTTCCCTCATATAATTTTCACCTCTTAATTCAAGGATTCGAGGGGTCCAGGATTCAAGTGGTCAAGCGGTTTTAACCCCAGAACTCTCGAATCCTTGAACCCTAGAATCCTTTTGTTTATTACTCTACTTTTACCTTTGCACTTACCTCTTCGAGCTGTTTTTTGATATTATCAGCCTCTTCCTTAGAAACACCTTCCTTAACAGGCTTGGGTACCCCTTCTACAAGGTCCTTTGCTTCCTTAAGGCCAAGACTTGTGATAGCCCTTACAACCTTAATCACCTGTATCTTCTTATCTGCTTCATAGCCAGCAAGTATTACATTAAATTCTGTCTTTTCCTCTGCTACTGCCTCCTGAGCAGGTGCCGGGGCAGCCCCACCCCCTTGACCCTGTGCCATAACAGACATAGCTGCTTGTACTCCAAATTTTTCTTCTAATTCTTTTATAAGCTCTGAGAGTTCAAGGACTGTCATATTTTCAATAAACTTTATTACATCTTCTCTTTTAATGGCCATCTAATTCCTCCTTCACGCTTGTTCTTTTTTGTTTTTTATTACATTCAAAGTTAACATAAGTTTTACAAGATTGCCCGAAAGGACATACAAGAACCTCCGAGGTGTTCCCTGGAGTAACCCAAGGAACCTGCTTACAAGTATCTCCTTTGATGGCAATGTGGCGAGTTTCATAATCTCTTCAGGGGTTATTATTTGTTCACCCAAAAACCCCGCTTTCAATCTTAAATTGGAAATCTCCTTAGAAAAACTTGATAGCACTCGTGCTGCACTTATAGGGTCTTTATAAATGCAGATGATTGCGTTGGGACCAGAAAATTTATCCCTTAACGCTTCTGCTCTTGTTCCAGCCGATGCTATCTTCAAAAGGCTATTCTTGACCACACTAAACTCAACACCCACATTCCGTAGTTCCCTTCTAAGCCGCGTTAACTGACCCATATTCATACCGCTGTATCCCGTGAGGAACATGTAATTCAATTGTTTAAGTTTTTTCTTTAATTCCTCAACTACTTTTTCCTTTTTTCTTCTTTCCAATGGTTTTCATCCCTCCTTTCTAAAAAAATATATATGGAAAGTCAGGGAGACCAAGTGATAAAAAGTCTCGGTAGGCCGTAATCGTTTAATGGCGCCCAGGCGCCACACCTACTTTCTCTGACCTTTTCCCTATTTAGTCAAATTTCTCACATAGGCAGGATCAATTTTTATACCTGGGCTCATTGTTGCACTAACAGCGATCCCTTTTATATAAGTTCCCTTACTTGAAGGTGGTTTCAACCGAATGATTGCTTCAAGAAGTGAGTTTATATTTTCCAATAGTTTCTCTTTTCCAAAACTAATTTTACCAACAGAAACGTGGAGATTGCCTGCCTTGTCGACTCTGAATTCCACCCTTCCTGCCTTCATTTCTTTTACAGTTTTGGCTATGTCAAAAGTAACTGTCCCTACTTTTGGGTTCGGCATGAGTCCTTTTGGTCCCAATATCTTACCAAGCTTACTCACCATTCCCATCATGTCAGGAGTAGATATTGTTTTATCAAAATCCGCCCATCCTTTCTGAATCTTTTCAATTAAATCTTCAGCACCAACATGATCCGCACCTGCATCCTGGGCTTCTTTCTCTTTCTGGCCTTTTGCAAAAACAAGTATCCTGACCTTTTTGCCCAATCCATTCGGAAGGGCCACACTGCCTCTCACCATTTGTTCTGAATGTCTTGGATCAACGCCAAGTCTTAAGGCTAACTCGACTGTTTCATCAAATTTTGCATAAGAAATCTGTGGAAGCATATCAAGGGCCTCTTCCATATCATATCTTTTTTCTCTATCTACCTTACTTCTCGCCTCTGAATATTTTTTCCCAATACTTGCCATATTTATATCACCTCTTATATTTTAAGCAATCAGTGATTAGCTTTAAGCTGAATGCTTACGGCTAATGGCTGACAGCCAGTTGTCACCCCTCTATTACCTCTAACCCCATACTTCTTACAGATCCCTCAATGATCTTTATTGCCCCGTTTAAATCCTGTGCATTGAGGTCTGGCATCTTAATTTGTGCAATCTCTTTTATCATGGATTTTGTAATACTTCCGACTACTTCTTTTTTCGGATTGTGTGCTCCTTTAGCCAATTTTGCCGCCCTCTTTATAAGAAATGTCACCGGAGGGGTTTTAGTGATAAAACTAAAGGTTCTATCTGAAAAAATTGTTATCAATGCAGGAATAACAGTGCCTTCCTGGTTTTTCGTCTTTTCGTTAAAGGCTTTGCAAAATTCCATTATATTTACACCATGCTGACCAAGGGCAGGTCCAACAGGTGGTGATGGGGTTGCCTGGCCGGCTTGCAACTGTAATTTCACCAAAGCAACAACTTTTTTTGCCATTTCTTCACTCCTTTATATTTTTTCTATCTGGATAAAGTCCAATTCCACAGGTGTTGTTCGTCCAAAGATATTAAGAAGCACCTTAACCTTGCCCTTTTCAGGTTTTATTTCCTCTACACTACCTGTAAAGTTTGTAAAAGGTCCCTCTGTTACTTTAATGCTATCACTCTTTTCAAACCTTATCTTTGGTTTTATTTTACCCTTTCCTTCCTGAATTGCATAGATAATATCATTTACCTCTTTTTCAGGTAGTGGAGGTGGATTCATTTTATCATATCCTACAAAACCAGTAACCTTCGGAGTATTTCTTACAAGGTACCATGTGTCGTTATTCATCACCATATTTACAATAATATAACCAGGGAATACAGTCCTCTGGGACTTTTTTACCTGACCCTTTATCCTTTCCATAATAATCTCTGATGGAACGATAATCTCCCCGAAGTATGTCTCCATATTGCTGTTCTTTATGCTCTCCTGTAAACTTTCCTTAACCCTCTGTTCGTAACCAGAATAAGTATGCACTACATACCATTTTTTTTCCATTTGATTATCCACGTAATAATGTCTGTATAATTTTTGCCAGCCCTACATCTACAATGCCAAGAAATATTGCCGCAATTATAACTGTGATCAGAACTATATATGTTCCTTTTACAGTATCCTTTTTCGAGGGCCAGGTAACCTTCTTTGCTTCTAAAAAAACCTCCCTGAAATACTCCTTTAGCTTCTCCAAACTACCTCTAATATCCATAACATCTCCAAAATTTACAGGCCAGGAGGGATTCGAACCCCCAACACCCGGATTTGGAGTCCGGTGCTCTATCCGTTAGAGCTACTGGCCTTCTTATTTTGTCTCCTTGTGCGCGGTATGTTTCTTGCAAAATTTACAGTACTTTTTGATTTCCAATCTATCAGGCGTTTTCTGCTTATTTTTTGTAGTTGTATAGTTCCTATTTTTGCATTCCGAACATGCAAGAGTTACAAGTTGCCTCATCTTCTATCCTCTCTACTCTATAATCTCTGTGACCACACCTGCTCCCACAGTCTTCCCGCCTTCCCGTATGGCAAAGCGGAGTTCCTTCTCCAGGGCAATGGGGGTCACAAGCTCTACTGAGAGGGTCACATTATCCCCTGGCATCACCATCTCCAC
>Ga0172364_10000039_pt1 | contig 68088 bp, 58 predicted proteins | sample LakKivSesite10cm_FD_114545 | JGI IMG/M metagenome (GOLD analysis project Ga0172364, IMG submission 114545) | Sediment microbial communities from Lake Kivu, Rwanda - Sediment site 10cm | ecosystem: Environmental > Aquatic > Freshwater > Lake > Sediment | place: Rwanda: Western Province, Lake...
CCTGAAAAGGCAGTCCAGAAAAAAATGGATGGTGGTTGAAAACCAGCTAACGATAAAGTAAATTACAGGGAAGTGGAGAGGTGGCCGAGTGGTTGAAGGCGACGGTCTCGAAAACCGTTATTCCGGGTAATAACCGGAATCGCGGGTTCGAATCCCGCCCTCTCCGCCATTTAGATAATTGACAGGTTCCGGTGGAAGGATGCAAAAGGTAAACATTATTCTGGTCGGGTTTGGACGGGTGGGTCGGGCTTTCTACGAACTGCTCCAAGAAAAATATGACTATTGCCGGGAGCGCTATGGCTTATTTCTCGAACTAAAAGCAATAATAAGAAGATCGGGAGCAGTTCTGCTTTCTGGTACCAGGAAAATGGTTTCAGAAGCCGAAGCAGGCGGCGGGGACAAAACCGATTTGTCGAACTGGGTTCAGACGTTCAGCCTGGTTGACCTGCTTGATGAATTCAAGTCCGGAGTGGTGGTCGACTGCACACCCTCAGATCTGAACACGGGGGAACCGAGCTACAGTCTGATCAAGACCGCCCTGTCCAGAGGCTGGCATGTGGTTACAGCCAGCAAAGGAGCCCTGGTGGTTTACCCTTCGGAACTGGATGCTGAAGCCCGTAAGAATCAGGTAGCTCTTAAGGTCAGTGGAGCCACGGCGGCCGCCCTGCCCACTCTGGACGTTGGCCTGCATTCTCTGGCCGGAGCTGAGATCCTGGCCATCGAGGGAATTCTGAATGGAACCACCAACTATATTTTGACCAGGATGGCCGATGGTTTGAGTTTCTCGCGAGCCCTGATGGAAGCCAGCGAAAAGGGAATTGCCGAACCCAACCCTGTTCAGGACATTGAAGGCTGGGATACAGCGGCCAAGATGGTGATAATCGCCAACAGGGTTCTGGGAACTGAGATAAAACTGTCCGAAGCCAGAGTCAACGGGATAAACGGACTGACCGAAGAAATAATGGCCAAAGCCGCCCGGATAGGCAAAACGATAAAGCTCATCGGTCGCTGCAGCCGGGAAACACCCGATGCCCCCTGGAAGGTCGAAGTGGGTCTGGCCTTGCTCAATCCGGACCATCCTCTGGCCGCGGTCGACGGAAGCAACAAGGGAATAATCTTTTATACCGATTGCATGGGTTACATAGTTCTGACCGGGGGCAAATCTGACCCCAGGGGAGCGGCCGCAGCTTTAATCAAGGACATTATTTCCATCTACTGGCGTGATTTTTAACCGCAAACCAGAAGCGACGGCAATTGATTTAAGAATCTTATTCTGATAATCTAATGAAGAATTTTAACCAGCGGAGAGGTGTCCGAGTGGTTTAAGGAGCACGCTTGGAAAGCGTGTGTAGGCCCAAAAGGTTTACCGCGGGTTCGAATCCCGCCCTCTCCGCCATCAATATTAAAAGGAGTAATAATATGCAAAACAGAGATTACATCGTCCTGGAAGATATGTACGGAGCCCATAATTACCATCCTCTGGATGTGGTTATCAACCGGGCCAAGGGAATTTGGATGTGGGACGTCGAGGGCAAAAAATATCTGGATTTCCTGAGTGCTTATTCGGCTGTAAATCAGGGACACTGCCATCCCCGTATCGTTAAGACTTTGCAGAAACAGGCCAAAAAACTGACCCTGACCTCAAGGGCTTTCAGGAATGACCAGTGGCCTTTGCTGGCCAAAGAACTCTGCGACCTGACCGGTTTTGATAAAGTTCTGCCGATGAACTCCGGGGCGGAAGCGGTGGAGACGGCGATCAAGATTGCCCGTAAATGGGCCTACCTCAAAAAGGGTGTGCCTCAGGATCAGGCCGAAATAATTGCCTGTGCCAATAACTTTCACGGAAGAACCGTTACCGTGATCAGCTTTTCAACTGAACCGCTCTATCGCCAGGATTTCGGGCCGTTTACTCCCGGCTTTAAGATCATTCCTTATGGTGATGAAGCAGCACTGGAGTCGGCCATAACCCCCAACACCGCGGCTTTTCTGGTCGAACCCATTCAGGCGGAAGCCGGAATTCTGATACCGCCCGCAGGTTTTCTGAAAAAAGCCCGGGAAATCTGTCAACGAAACAATGTGCTGTTCATTGCCGACGAGATCCAGACCGGCCTGGGCCGGGTCGGTAAGCTCTTCGCCTGCGAATATGAAGGAATAAAGCCGGACCTGCTGGTTATCGGTAAATCCCTGGGCGGCGGATGCTACGCCATATCAGCAGTTCTTTCGACCAATGAGGTTATGGAAGTTATCAAACCTGGACAGCACGGTTCAACTTTCGGCGGAAATCCTCTGGCCTGCGCCGTAGCCCGGGAAGCCCTGAGGGTTATTCAGGAAGAAAACCTGGTTCGTAACGCTGAAGAAAAAGGTGCGTATTTTCTGGAAAAACTGAAAACCATCAAGAGTCGAAAAATTAAGGAAGTCCGGGGCCGGGGATTGCTCATCGGCATAGAACTCCGTCCTGAAGCTGGCGGAGCCCGGCGCTATTGCGAAGAATTGATGAAGGAAGGTCTGCTCTGCAAAGAGACCCACGAACATGTCATAAGATTTGCTCCTCCGCTTGTTATCAGCAAAAAAGAACTGGATTGGGCCTTCAGAAGAATTAAAAGGGTTTTCAAGAGACTGGAAAAAACCTAATTTTATATGAGTGTCCCCAAAAGTGGACGCCCTGTTACCGGTTTCTGAACAGGTTGAGCGGACAGGCCAGGGACGACAACCGGCATATTTCTTGCTAAATTAATAGCAGGAGGACGCAATGAAGAAGCTTGGTTTTATCCTGGCTATAATTTTTCTGGCCTCAAGCTGTATCATGTATCTTCCTTACGATGAAGCGAGGAATCGGGGGCAAAGTACATATGAAACACCGCCCAGCCCGCCCGAGCCGATCTACGGAGCAATTTCCATCTCCTACATCTATGATTACCTGGGCAGATACGGCTACTGGGTTTATTATAATCCCTATGGGTATGTCTGGATTCCGAGGGGAGTAGGCCGCCACTGGCGTCCTTATACTCACGGGCGCTGGGTCTTCACCGATTATGGCTGGACCTGGATTTCCCATCATCCCTGGGGCTGGATTCCCTTCCATTATGGTCGCTGGGGCTGGGATAATCGTCTGGGCTGGTTCTGGGTACCCGATGTGGTCTGGGCTCCGGCCTGGGTAATATGGAGATTTGGCGACCTGTACATAGGCTGGGCTCCACTGCCTCCAGGCGTGGATTTCGTACCCGGGTTCGGCCTGAGGTGGGGAAGAGTCGACCTGCCGGCCCACTACTGGATATTTATAGAAGGCCGTCGGTTTCACTCGAATCAGCTGCGAGCCTGGATTCTGCCGCCCGAGAGAAACATTACCATAATAAATTATACCGTGGCCAGGGATAGATACACCATCAGAGACCGCAACATGATTATCAACAACGCCGTTTCACCTCAGGAAATTGAAAGGTTGACCCGCAGACCGGTGACCAAAGTAAGCGTCCGGGAGGTAAAAAGACCCGAAGAAGCCGGGGAGGGAATTGATGAGGTCAGAATCTACCGGCCACAGGTAAAACAGGAACAGACATCCCCGAAGACGGTGCTGAAAAGAGAAGAGGCGGAGCAGAGAGCAAGCCTGCCCGAGGAACAGCAACCGGAAAATGTTGAAATTATACACCGCCAGGAAAGCAGCCTTCTGGAGAGGACTCAAAAACTGGAACTGGAACGCCTGAAAAAACAGGCTGAAGAAGAAGCCAGAAACGCTCCACCACAGGAAAGACAGAAAAAGCAGTTTGAAGTCCAGGCCAGACTGGATGAACTGAAGAAAAAACATGAACAGGAAAAACAGGAATTACAGAAAAGACAGGCTGAAGAAAAAAAGATTCTCCGGAAAGAAGAGCTGAAACGGAAGGCGGATGAAGAAAAACGCTAACCGGGAAAAATCAGGAGCGGCGCCAAGAACCTTTCCAGGAGATTAGAACAACAGAAATCAGAATCAACAGGCCTCCGGCCACAGTCCTGAGCGATGGAATCTCCCTCAGAAATAAATAACCGAAAATGATACCGTAAACAGGTTCCAGGGAACTGATCAGGCTGGAAAGCCTGGCTTCCAAAAACCTTAACCCCCTGATGAAAAGAGTGTGAGCCCCGGCGGTGCAGACCAGGCCGAGAAAAAGAATCAAAGCAAAGTTTCCGGTTCCCAGAGGCGAAAGCCCCGGTTCCTTCAGAAATAGTGGCAGCAGGAAAACCATGGCCAGACTGTCCTGGTAAAAGGCCAGCACCAGGCTGGAATGTCCGGGCGAAAGAATCCGGTTGATTATCGCCAGAAAAGCGAAGGATAAACCAGATAATATTCCCCAGAGCACTCCCAGAAAAATCTGATTGTCCAGGCGGAATTCCGGCACCATCAGGACCACACCCAGAAAACAGGCCAGGGCAAAAAGTAAATATGACCTTTTAAACTCTGTCCTTAAAATCAATGGCTCCAGAAAGACCGTAAAGACCGGAAAGGTGGAATATGACAGCAAACCCACCGCTACTGTCGAAATTTGCACTGAACGGAAAAAAGCGGTCCAGTGAAAGGCCAGCAGAAAACCGGCTACCACAAGAAGCACTACCGACCCGGGACCAGAAATCGCAGGCTTAATTTTCTGGAAAAGAAGAACTCCCAGCAGTCCCAGGCTGGCCAGGAAAACCCGGAACCAGGTCAGCTGAATTGGGCTGAGCGGCAGAATTTTTCCTATCACGCCGGGAAAGCCGAAAAATAAAACGGCCAGATGGACCAGCCACAGCCCCTGAGTTCGGGTTTTCATTTTCAGAAAATTTATACGTTAGATTAAACAAAAATGCCAGAAATTTTATCGGCGACTCCTATCCGGTTTGAATTTTAGGCCGGTTGTGGTAAGATAACGCCTGATTCATTAGAACTCAAAAACGATGTCATCCAGACCTGAAGAAACCAAGTCCGGCTATCTGGTCCTGGCCAGAAAATACCGCCCCCGTCAATTCAGAGAGGTTGTGGGTCAGGAGGCCGTGGTCAGGACCATTCAGAACGCCATAAAGGAAAATCGGATTGGCCATGCCTACCTGTTCTCGGGAATGAGGGGAGTGGGCAAGACCACCGTGGCCCGAATTCTGGCCAAAGCTCTGAACTGTGAACAAGGCCCGGCTCCCGAACCCTGTAATGAGTGTCCGATGTGCCGGGCGATCAACGAAGAATCGCTGCTTGATTTTATAGAAATCGACGGGGCTTCCAACCGGGGGATAGAAGATGTCAAAGCTCTGAGGGATAGCATTCAATATGAACCCATGCACAGCCGCTACAGGGTTATTATCATCGATGAGGTTCATCAGCTCAGCCGCGATGCCTTCAATGCCTTACTGAAGACTCTGGAAGAGCCTCCGAGCAGAACGGTTTTTATTTTTGCCACCACTGAATTTCACAAAGTACCCCGGACCATCGCTTCCCGCTGTCAGCATTTTGTCTTTAAGAGACTATCCAGCCAGCAGATAATTGACCACCTGCAGTTCATAGCCAGACAGGAAAACATTGCCCTCAGTCCTTACAGTCTTAAACTGATTGCCGGAGCAGCCGACGGCAGCCTGCGTGATGCCGAGACTCTGCTGGACATGGTGGTCTCTTTCAGCGGCCCCCGGGTTGAGGATCGGGAAACCGAGGAAGTCCTGGGGGTAATCAACCGCAGCCTGTATGAAAATCTAGCCCGCTCGGTTCTGGAGGGCAAGAGCGAAGAAATATTTACGCTGGTTGAATCACTGGTCTCGGCTGGAATAGACCTGCGACACTTTTATAGCGGCCTGATTGAATATTTCCGCAATCTGCTGGTGGTAAGCGTTTCCTCACGTCCGGCAGAGCTTCTCCTCCTGTCGCCGGAGGAAATTAAGGACCTAAGGGAAATGGCCGGTGATTTTCAGCCCGAGGAATTGCTGCGTTACATTCTTCTCCTGCAGGACGGAGAGTCAGGTCTTCGCTATTCTTCCCAGCCGAGAATATTTCTTGAAGCCTGGCTGATGAAACTCTGCTATCTCAAAAACCTCAAACCGCTGGAACAGGCACTGGAAGAACTCTCTGGGTCTAAAGCCGGGCCTACAGAACGAAAGCCCCCTGATTCGGGGTATTCAGCCGCTCCAACCACCGGCAAGATGGCCAGCGGAAATTCGGTCCGGGCACCTTCGACCGACCGGTCAAAAAATAGCCTTAATCAGGTCCGGAAGAACGGATTCTCCATTTTCAACCAGGAAAAGGCGGATGAGCTTTATTTTCGGGTGATGAGAGAGAAACCGGCCCTGGCCCCAATCATGAAAATGGTCAACCGGGTGGAAGTTGTGAAGGGAACACTTCGTCTGATTTATGCCCGAGACCGAAAACACTTTGCCGAACTGATAGAGCAGAACCTGTCCTATCTGAATCGCCTCTGGGTCGAAATTGGCGGTCAGAACCTGGAACTAAAACTGGAAGAGGCGGGAACCTCTAACGGGGCTTCCAGCCTGAACCGTCCCGGGCCCTCGGTCAAAGAAAAGTCCGAACCACTCAATAAAAATAGCCACAGCGAGGAAACCCGGGCTCTGCTGGCAGACCCGAAGGCCAGGGCCCTGCTGACTTCGCTGAAAGGCCAGGTGGTGGCCGTGAGGAAAAAAACCGGACCGGAAAAACCTTAGCCGGCCCGAAAGACGCTGAGGAAAGACAATGAAAAACTTAGCCGAGTTGCAAAAAATGATGAAAGCCGCCCAGGAGATGCAGGAAAGACTGCAGAAAGAGCTGGCCGAAATGAGGATCGAAGGATCGAGTGGCGGCGGCATGGTAACCGTAGTCATGGACGGTCACAAAAATTGTCTGGAAGTGCGGCTGGAACCTGAGGTAGTCAACCGGGACGATGTTGAAATGCTTCAGGATCTGATCGTTTCAGCCTTCCGGGAAGCGGCGGCCAAAGTCGAGGCCGAGGTTCAGGCCAGGATGTCCGGACTGGCCGGCGGTCTCAAGATTCCAGGTCTATTCTGAGGGAGATGCTCGATGTTTGAGTACGCCCGGCCGCTTCATGACCTGATAGAACAACTGAGAAAATTTCCGGGCATCGGACTGAAATCAGCCCAGCGAATGGCTTTTTACCTGCTGGGTCTTCCGGCCGAAGAAGCGGCCGAACTGGTCAGAGCTATCGTTGAGGTCAAGAATAAAATATTTTACTGTTCGGTCTGCAATAATATCACCGACGTCGATCCCTGTTTGCTCTGCACTGACCCCCGCCGCAATGATGAGCAGTTATGCCTTGTGGAAGAACCGTTTAATGTGGCCTCGATCGAAAAAACCGGTATCTTCAGCGGCCGCTATCATGTTCTGCTGGGTTCCCTGTCTCCGATTAAGGGAATCGGACCTGACGAACTCAGGCTGGAAAAGCTGGTCAGTCGTCTCAAAAGCGGCCAGTTCAGGGAAGTCATCATTGCCACCAATCCAACGGTAGAAGGGGAGGCCACGGCTTCCCTCATCTGTCAGGTTCTGAGAGACATGCCGGTTAAAATAACCAGGCTGGCCATGGGTCTGCCGGTAGGAGCCGACCTTGATTTCGCCGATCAGCTGACCATTAAAAAAGCTCTGGAAGGTCGGACTGAACTGAAAGGATAAAATTCAGTTCCTTATTAAATAGTCTCCGGCATTCTGATATAATGTTCTGTTTAATTTAATCAAGGAGCGTTATGATGGCTAAAACATTCAAAGCAATCGATGGTAATACTGCGGCCGCTCATGTGGCCTATGCCTACTCTGAAGTAGCCGCCATCTATCCGATTACTCCTTCTTCAACCATGGGCGAAATGGCCGATGAATGGTCAGCCCAGGGAAGAAAGAATATCTTCGGACAGAAGGTGGAAGTGGTGGAAATGCAATCTGAAGCCGGAGCCGCCGGGGCCGTTCATGGTTCTCTGAGCGCCGGCTGCCTGACAACCACCTTTACCTCCTCTCAGGGACTTATGCTGATGCTGCCCAACATGCATAAGATCGCCGGCGAGCTGCTGCCAACTGTCTTTCATGTCTCGGCCCGGTCTTTAGCCTGCCAGTCCCTTTCCATCTTTGGCGACCATTCTGACGTTATGTCTGCCCGGAACACCGGTTTTGCCCTCCTGTGTTCGGGCTCGGTCCAGGAAATCATGGATCTGTCCATCGTCTGCCATCTGGCCACCCTCAAGAGCAAGGTGCCTTTCCTGCATTTCTTTGACGGCTTCCGAACCTCGAGCGAGGTCCAGAAGGTGGAAATTGTTCCCTATGAAGCACTGGCCGAGCTGTTTGAACCCGAGTACCTGGAAGACTTCAGAAAACGAGCTCTCAATCCAGAAAAACCGATGATGAAGGTGGGAGCCCAGAACCCAGATGTCTATTTTCAGGGTCGGGAAACCGTAAACAAATATTACGCTGCTGCTCCAGCCATCGTCCAGGAATATATGGACAAGGTGGCCAGAGTTACCGGCCGGCAGTATCATCTGTTTGATTATTTTGGCGCTCCAGACGCCGACCGGGTGATCGTCATCATGGGCTCGGGCGCCGAAACTGTCGAAGAGACCATCGATTATCTTAACAAACATGGTTATAAGGTCGGGCTGGTGAAAGTCCGGCTCTACCGTCCGTTCCAGGCGGAAGCTTTCCGGTCTCTCATTCCCCAGACGGTCAAGAAAATCGCTGTTCTCGACAGGACCAAGGAACCCGGAGCCATCGGCGAACCACTCTATCTGGACGTGGTGACTGCTCTCTGTGGACGGAATATCCAGGTCATCGGTGGTCGCTACGGTCTGTCCTCCAAAGAATTCACCCCGGCCATGGTCAAAGCGGTCTATGACCATCTCAACGGTCCCTGTTTCCACGGCTTTACCGTTGGCATTGAAGATGATGTTGCGGGAACTTCTCTTCCGGTGGGTAAAGTTCTGGAAACGGAGCCGGCCGGAACCGTTCGCTGTAAATTCTGGGGCTATGGTTCCGACGGAACCGTGGGCGCCAACAAGAACTCCATAACCATCATCGGCGACAACACCGACCTTTATGCTCAGGGTTATTTTGAGTACGATTCCAAGAAATCGGGTGGAGTAACCATTTCCCATCTGAGATTCGGGAAGCACCCGATAAAGTCAGAATACCTGTTGAACACGGTTGATTTCGTCGCCCTGCACAAGCCGGCTTATATCGGTCGTTATGACATTCTTGAAGGCCTCAGGGAAGGGGGAACTTTCCTGCTGAATTCTCCCTGGAAAAAAGAAGAAGTGTTCGAGCATCTGACTGAGGATATGCAGAAGACCATCATCCAGAAGAAGGTCAAAGTTTATAACATCGATGCTTTCAAGATTGCTCGGGAGGTCGGATTAAAGAACCGGATCAACACCATCATGCAGGTCTGTTTCTTCAAAATTTCAGGTGTCCTGCCCGAAGCTGAGGCCATCGACCTTATAAAGAAGGCCATCTATAAAAGCTATCATAAGAAGGGCGAAGATGTGGTCAAAATGAACATGGCTGCGGTCGATAAAGCTCTGCAAGCCCTGGAAGAGGTTCCTGTTCCTGAGAAAATCACCAGGTCGGCCAGGGTGCCCAGGCTGATTCCTGAAGAAGCCAGCGATTTCGCCCGCCAGGTAATCGAACCCATCATGCATTTCAAGGGCAACACCATTCCGGTCTCCAAGATGCCGGACGATGGGCGTGTCCCGACTGACACGGCCAAGCTGGAAAAAAGAGGCATTGCCGAAATGGTCCCGCGCTGGCTGCCGGAAAACTGCATCCAGTGCAATCAGTGCGCTCTGGTCTGTCCGCACGCCGCAGTCAGGGCCAAGCAGATTCTGCCGGCCGACCTGAAGGAAGCCCCGGAGAATTTCAACACCCTGGTTTCCAACACCAAGAATGACAGGAATCTGAAATACCGTCTCCAGGTTTATATTGAGGATTGTGTTGGCTGTGGCGTCTGTGTCGAAACCTGCCCGGCCAAGGAAAAAGCTCTGGTCATGGTGCCGATTGATGAAGAAAGGGCTGCCGGACAGAACAAAAATGAACAATTCTTCGAGAGCCTGCCCGAAAGCCATCTGGATGGCGTCAAAATTGATACCATCAAGGGTTCCCAGTTCCTGACGCCGCTCTTTGAATTCAGCGGTGCCTGCGCCGGATGCGGAGAAACTCCATACATCAAGCTGGCCACCAAGCTGTTCGGCGACCGGATGATAATTGCCAATGCCACCGGCTGTTCTTCAATTTACGGCGGAACCTTCCCGGTGTCCCCCTATGCCAAAAATAAAGAAGGCAAGGGACCGGCCTGGGCCAATTCCCTGTTTGAGGACAATGCTGAATACGGTTTTGGCATGAGGCTGGCGGTCGACACTATAAGAAAACAGCTCTGGGCAAGTATGAATGGAGCCATTGGAGCCGGAACCCTGCCCGAGCTGGTTGAAGCCTTCCAGAAGATGAAAGAACTCTGGAAAGACAGGGGAGACCAGGCCAAGGCTACCGTTAAGAAAATTCAGGAGCTACTGCCCAAGGCCCTGGCCAGAAACGATGCCGCCAGGCCTTATCTGGCCAAGGTGGCTGAGCTGCAGGATTATCTTATCGATAAGAGCGTCTGGTGCATTGGCGGCGACGGCTGGGCCTACGACATCGGTTACGGCGGCCTGGACCATGTGGTGGCCATGAACCGGAATGTCAACCTGCTGGTCCTGGACACTGAAGTTTATTCCAATACCGGTGGCCAGGCTTCCAAAGCCACTCCCACTGGCTCCCGGGCCAAGTTCGCTTCGTCCGGCAAGAAAACCGCCAAGAAAGACCTGGGCCGGATGGCTATGAGTTACGGCTATGTTTATGTAGCTTCGGTGGCCATGGGAGCTAACATGAATCAGTGTCTGAAGGCTTTTCTGGAAGCTGAGGCCTACGAGGGTCCGTCGCTCATCATCGCCTATTCTCCCTGCATCAACCACGGAATAGATATGAGCAAGTCCATTCAGGAAGAAAAGCTGGCTGTGGAGTCCGGATACTGGATACTCTACCGCTATAATCCGATGCTGGCCAGAGAAGGCAAGAACCCGTTCCTGCTGGATTCCAAAGAACCCAAGATGGAATATGAAGCTTTCCTGAAGAATGAGATCCGCTACCGTTCGGTTCTCCAGGATTATCCGGAAGCAGCTCGCGAGCTGTTCGCTCAGGCTGCTCAGGAAGCCAAAAAGAGGTTTGAATATTACAAAAAACTAGCCGAAGGCTGATCAGTCCCTGATTATTACCACTTCGAAGGCCCGGTCAGCGGCGAAAGTTGCCCTGGCCAGCTCGTTGAGCTGGTCAGGGTTTTTTTCTTCCAGGCGCTGCAGAAAATTGTTATAGAAATCTGCCGGCAGACCGGCTCCCAGGGTCAGCGAAAGAAATCCGAGACGATTGTCGCGGGAATAGGATCCGCGGAGATAACTGTTTCTGGCTATTACCCGGGCCGAAGCCAGGGCTTCAGGGTCCAGCCCCTGCTCGCTCAGACGGGAAAAGGTCTGCTTCAACATCGAAAGAGAAGAAGCAGCCTGTTCTTTTTCAGTTTCCAGGTAGCAGAAGAAAAGAATATTTTGTCCCAGGATTTCCAGCCGGCTGTTTAAGTTATAGGCCAGCCCGCTTTCCTGGCGAAGTTTCCAGATCAGCGAACCTGGACCTTCACCGATCGCTTTTTCCAGCAGATAGGCAGACGGATAGGTTTCATCCAGCTGCCCCGGGAATAGATAGCCCAGAGCAACCGCAGCTCCTGGGGGGCCCTGATAAAGGTCGCAGCTGGCGAGCTGGGCACTTTCAGGGGGACTGTCCGCAGCCTGAAATTTTTTTCTATCGTTTGAAATTTTGCCCCTGATCCAGGACAGATGTCTGGTCAGGATTTCCTGAAGGGCCTTTTTCTCCAGGTCGGTTATAACCAGAAGGCTCAGGGAACCGCTGTTCATTATTGATTCATAAAACTGGCTGATGTCTTTTTTAGACATAGACTTAAGGTCGGCTTCATTGCCATAGAGGGAACGACCATAGGGACTATCGGGAAATATCTGGCGGCGCAGGCAGATTAAAGCCGTGTCCACCAGCCGGCAAGTTTCTTTCCTGGCTTCCAGCTTCAACTGGCTCCTGACCCGGTCTATCCTCGGACCTGAGAAAAGTGGATTCTTCAGGCCTGAGGCTACAATTTCCATGGTTCTATCCAGATGCCGGCTGAGACCTTCAAATTGAATGACCGAAAAATCAGCACGGCTGCCGGCGGTAAGATTTACTCCAGAAGCCAGAAGTTCAGACAGACGGTCTTCATCGGTCACTTCAGCCATCAGTCTGGTCGTCAGGTAGGCCAGGCCAGCCTTTCCAGCCATTTCCAGAGACTGGCCGCCCCCAAAATGAAAAACAACTGTCGTTAATCTGGCCTGCGGTTGAAACTGATAATAGACTTTAAGGCCGTTTTCCAGGCTGAAAACTTCAAAGGTTAAGGGCTGGGCCGGCAACGGCCCGGTCCAGATCAGTCCGGCCAGGATTGAGCTCATAATAAACCTGTTAATAATCAATCTCCTTTTTTTCATTTCTTTTCTGGTTTTATTACCACCCAGACCGGTCTGACTCTGGACAGATACCGTCGGGCGATTTTTCTCAGGTCGGAAGAATCAAGCCCGGTAATGGATTCAAGATAATTCTCCCCCTGACGATCGCTTCGCAACAGAAGATGCCTGGCCAGGGACTGTGCCAGAACGGATGGGTTTTCGGTCATTTTTTCCGACAGCCACTGAAAGCGGTTCTTCCCGCCCTGGAGAAAATCGAATACCAGAAATTGCTGATCCGGCAGGTAGTCCCGTCGGGAATAGTTTATTTCAGCCAGGCGGGGAAGAAAATTCTGAAGAAGCCGTTTGACTGCCGGTACGTCGTCTTCCCCGGAAGTTACAGATATAAAAATCAGTCCAGTCTGTTCATGGCTGAGGTAGTGAAAACGGGCCGAAGAGACAAGGTCAGGCTGACCGGAAAAAGCCTGATAGATAAGCGGGCTCAGACCCTGCCCCGTAAGTTCGCTCAGCATATCCACCGGTATGCGGTCAGGGCTTCCGTATTCGGGCGCCGGCAGTCCGGCCAAGATATAGGTATCCGAAACTTTCATCCGGCGCTCAATCGTTGCCCCCTGACCAGGGTACTTGGGGGACAGAGACGGCCGCCTGTGCAGTCCACTGCCTCCCCTGAGGTCAGAAAATACCGCCATGATGTGTTCTTTTGTTTTGTCCGGGTCAATATTTCCCACCACCACCAGAGCGGCGTTGTCCGGGCGGAAGAATTTCTGATGAAGTTCCTTAAGTCCTGACAGACTGGCCCGGCTGACGGCTTCTTCTTTTCCATAAACGGGGAGAGCATAACCGGTTCCAGGAAAAGCCAGTTCATAAACTGCGGCCAGCCCGACCTTTTCCGGCTGACGGCTATTTTCAGCCAGTTCTTTGAGCAGCACCGCTTTCTCCTGCTCCAGGGCCTCTTCGGTCAGGTTGTAAGAAAAGGTTGCTTCTCTCAGCAAACGGAGGCCAGGCTCAAGCTGCTCCGACGACAGACTGATTTCAAATAACATCAGGTCCTGGTCGGTGAGGGCATTATAATAAAGGCCGAGCTGAGCGATCGTCCGGAAAAGCCGGCCTTCAGCTGTCAGGTGAGATTGCCGGAAAAGCAGGCAGTGCTCCAGAAGATGAAGCCAGCCGCTGTTTTCGGGAGTTTCTTCGGCCGTTCCAGCCTTGATGGCCAGGACAATGGTCGTCAGCGATGTCCCGGAATAGGGTAAAAGATAGACCTGGAGGCCATTACTCAGGCTGAATTCAGTTTCGGTCAGGCCGTCCCGCGGGCCAGCGGTGACTGTTTTATCTGTAGCTGGAAAATGTACCAGCCAGAGGAAACAGCTGACCGCAATGGCTTTCCTTAGGATGGAAATTTCAGTCCTCCTCTAAAGAATATAAGGGTTGAAGATGAATTAATCAATATCTATTTTCGCGCTCCGGGCCGGGTGTGTTAAAATGAACTTATGAATACCAAAGAGAGAAAATACCGTATCCTGGTGGTGGATGACGAGGATAACATCCGCAAGACTCTGAAAATGATTCTCGAGTATGAGGGCTATGCCTTCCATGAGGCTGCGGACGGAGTAACCGCCCGGGAGGTTCTGGATAGCCACCCGGAAATTGACCTCATCCTTCTTGATATCAGGTTACCCGATAGCGACGGACTGAACCTTCTGGCAGAGTTCAGGAAAAGGCTCCCGGCGCCAGAGATTATCATGATCTCAGGTCACGGCACCATTTCTATGGCCGTGGACGCCACCAAACTGGGTGCTTTCGATTTCCTGGAAAAACCTCTACACCGCGAGCGAGTCCTGTTAAGTGTTCGCAACGCCCTGGAAGCCAGAAGATTGAGGACGACAGTTCAGGACATTAAAAAAAGAACAGAAAAAAAATACCGGATTATTGGACAGCACCCGCTGATGCTTGGCCTCTGGCAGCAAATTCAAAAAATTGCCCCCACCAACGCTACCGTTCTGATTCAGGGTGAGAGCGGCACTGGAAAGGAACTGGTGGCCAGGGCCATACATGATAACAGCCCGCGGGCTGACTGGAATTTTGTTCAGGTCAATTGTGCCGCCATTCCTGAAGAGCTGATCGAAAGCGAACTGTTCGGTCATGAGAAAGGGGCCTTTACCGGAGCCACCGAGCGTAAACCGGGCAAGTTTGAACTGGCTGACGGCGGGACCATCTTTCTGGACGAAATAGGGGATATGAGCTTAAAAACTCAGTCTAAGGTCCTCAGGGTTCTGGAAGAAGGCGAAGTCCAGAGGGTGGGCTCCAGTAAGATAATCAAGGTTGACGTCCGGATTATCGCCGCCACTAATAAAGACCTGAAAAAAGAGATGAAGGAAGGTCGCTTCCGTGATGACCTGTTTTTCAGGCTGAACGTGGTGCCGATTTACGTTCCGCCCCTCAGGGAAAGGAAGGAAGACATTCCTCTACTGGTGGATTATTTTTGTTCCGTCTATTCAGAGGAGAACAACTTCCGGCGCAAAAAATTTTCGGCCGAAGCCCTGGAAATAATGATGAAGTATCCCTGGAAGGGAAATGTCAGGGAACTGAGGAACCTGGTGGAACGGTTAATTATCCTGACCGATAAAGAAATTATCGGACCGGAAGACCTGCCCGACTATCTTTTGCAGGACAGAGAACTTTTACTGCCCGACCTGCGTAAGGTCAGGACCCTTAAGGATTTCCGGGAAGAAGCCGAAAAAAATTTCATCCTCTTCAAGCTGAAGATCAATAACTGGAATGTTTCCAGAACGGCCCGGGAAATCGACACCCCGCGCAGCAACCTCTACAAAAAACTGGAGCAATATGGTATAAAAATAAAGGCTGGAGCAGGCGAGGCGGTCGCTTCTTCTTCCGATGAGGAAGAAGGGGAGGAAAGTCCGAACTCCACAGGGCAGGATGGTCGCTAACCGCGACTCCGGGCGACCGGAGGAAAGTGCCACAGAAAAAACACCGCCGGCTTCCAGCAGAAGCCGGTAAGGGTGAAAAGGCGAGGTAAGAGCTCACCGCTTCGCTGGTGACAGCGAAGGCAGGGCAAACCCCATCCGGAGCAAGACCAAATTAGCCCCGTTTGAGGACGGCCCGTCCGATGGGGTGGGTAGGTCGCTAAACCGGCTGAGCAATCAACCGGTCAGACAAATGACCGCCGCTGCCTCAGGCAGTAACTGAATTCGGCTTATGTCCTGCTCCAGCTTTTTTGACAAAAGGTGTTTTTCTGTTATAATTGAAAACGATCGCGGGGTAGAGCAGTCAGGTAGCTCGTCGGGCTCATAACCCGGAGGTCGCTGGTTCAAATCCAGCCCCCGCTACCATTTTTTTTATTTGACCATCTGCTACCTTGGGTTTTATCCAATTTTCTCTTTCGGATTGAATATCCATTGTTTCTTCAACAAAGAGTCGTCTGATTTCTTACTCCGGAACCCTTTTGATTTAATCTGCAAAATCTGGTATAGATGTCCCTAAATACTTATTTTAGGAGGAGTTCATGTTCAAGCCTGAAACCTATCAGCAGAGAAGAAAAAAACTCAGGAGCCTGATCAAGAAAGGTCTTTGCCTTTTTCCTGGAAATGTCGATAGCCCGATGAATTATAAAGCCAATGCCTATCCTTTCCGGCAGGACAGCACATTCTTATACTTTTTCGGGCTGGATTCTCCAGGGCTGGCCGCAGTTGTGGATATAGACGAAGGCCGGGATATAATTTTCGGCGATGACGTCACTCTCGAAGATATCATCTGGGTCGGACCCCAGCCTCAGATGAAGGATAGGGCAGCGGCAGCCGGAGTAAGGCAGGTTATGCCTTCCACCAGACTTCAGGAGTACTTGCAGAAAGCCCGCGGTCAGGGCCGCCCGATTCATTTTCTTCCGCCCTACCGGGCTGAAACCAGCCTGCAGCTATCCGAGTGGCTGGGTATCTCACCGGCTGAATTAAAATCCTCCGCTTCTGTGGAACTGATCCGGGCTGTTGTGGCTCTGCGCTCGGTAAAAAGCCCGGAAGAAATCAAAGAAATCGAAAAGGCCCTTTCCGTTACCAGGGAAATGTACCTGGCGGCCATGCCCAGAGTTAAAACCGGGGCCAGGGAACAGGAAGTCCTGGCTTTCATGGATATGGTCTTGAGAGCCAATGGGCTATCTTTTGCCTTCCCGCCCATCATCACCATAAATGGACAGATATTCCATAAAACCTCTTACGGTGACGTCCTCAAAAAAGGCCGGATGATGGTGATGGATGCCGGAGCTGAATCAGCCCGGCACTATGCCTGTGATATTACCCGGTCGGTTCCGGTCGGAGGAAAGTTCAATCAGCGCCAGCGGGATATCTATTCCATTGTTCTCCGGGGTCAGGAAGAAGCCATCAGGTCCATCTGTCCCGGTCGGAAATATCGCCAGGTTCATCTCCGGGCAGCCCGGGTTATGTCTGAAGCCCTTAATGATTTGGGTTTGATGAAGGGCAACCTGGATGAAGCTGTCGAGCAGGGAGCCCATGCTCTGTTTTTCCCGCACGGTCTTGGTCACATGCTCGGTCTTGACGTCCATGACATGGAAAATCTCGGTGAAAACCATGTCGGTTATGATCAGACTGTCAAGCGCAGCGAACAGTTCGGTCTGGGGTATCTGAGGCTGGCCCGCACTTTGGAACCGGGCTTTGTGCTGACCGTCGAGCCCGGCCTCTACTTCATCCCGGCTCTGGTTGCCACCTGGAAAAAGGAAAGGAAACATCAAGATTTCATAAACTACGCCGCCGTCGAAAAATTTCTCGATTTTGGTGGCCTCAGGATCGAGGATGATGTTCTGGTTACTGAAAGCGGCTGCCGGGTGCTGGGTCCAAAAATCCCGAAGAAGATAAAAGAAATCGAAAATCTTTTCTCCTGAAAAGAGAAGCGGCCTTCGGGCCGGGGTAGATTTTGCTGATGGGTAAGCGGTGAGAATGATAAGGTGGTATGTCATCCGGACTAAACCTAAAAAGGAATTTCAGGTCGAGGATCTTTTCAGACGGGCTGGCCTGACCGTCTATAATCCGAAGTATCGCCAGGACGGAGTCATCCGGCCCTTTTTTCCTGGCTATCTATTTCTGAAGTTTAAATATCCTGAACAGTACCGGAGAGTGATCTATACCCAGGGTGTTCAGAGAGTGATTGGAAACTCCTCGGGCCCGATTTCCATTGACTCAGAGATTATCAGAAGTCTTAAGTTAAGAGAAAAAAACGGTCTGGTTGAATTCATGAAATACGGAGAGGAACCACAGCCCGGAGATGAAATTGTGGTTATGGAAGGCCCCCTGAAAGGACTGAAAGGGCTGTTCTACAGGAATCTGAGCGATAAAGAGAGGGTAATGATTCTCCTTAATTATGTAGCTTACCAGGGTTCACTGATGATAGAAAAGAGCAAGATTAAAAAGGTCAGCCACAGCGTGGGTGGGATCGGGCGCGATTAGCGGTCGGGCTGGGAGGAAGAAAGAAGTCGGTTTGCATAGGAGAAGGCCATGTGCGGCATTTTCGGCATTATTTTTCGGCACAAACGTCCCGACCTGGGAAAAATCCTTCTGGATGCCGGCCGGCGTCTGACCTATCGCGGATACGATTCGGTCGGAATGGGCGTTTTTGACGGCAGCCGGGTTGCACTTAGAAAAGATGTGGGGAAAATAGAGGAGGTTAACCAGAAACTTCATTTTGAGGAAATGAGGGGATATAAGGGAATAGTCCAGCTGCGCTGGGCAACCTTCGGCCAGCCTTTACCACGGAATGCCCAGCCCCATTTTGATTGTCAGCAACGTCTGGTCGGCGCCCATAACGGAAATATTGTCAATACCAGAGAATTGATTGCCTCGCTGACCGCTGCCGGTCACAGGTTTCGTGGTGAAAACGACGGAGAGGTCTGCGTCCATGCTGTTGAAGAAGCCCTGAAGACGACTTCAGACCTGGGGCGGGCGCTGGAAAAAGCCGACCGGATGCTGCAGGGAGACTATGCCTTCTGCGTGACTGAGGTCGGAAGCGACCTGATGTACTGTGTTAAAAAGTATTCCTCGCTTTATCTCGGGGTGGGGGATGGCTTTATCTGCTGCTCGTCCGACCTGCCCTCGATACTTCCCCTGACCAGAAAAATCGTGGCCATTAAAGATGGAGAATATCTGGAATTTTCGGCTGACCGCTACCGCATCAGGAGCCTGTCCAGTGGAGAGGACATCGAGCGGGAACCCTATGAATGCCGCCTGGACCTGGAACAGGCCCAAAAAGGAACTTTCCCTCATTTCATGCTGAAAGAAATTAATGAGCAACCGGAAAGAGCTAAAGCCCTTCTGGATTATCTTGAACAGAAAGAAAACCTTTCGGAAATACTCAACCTGTTAAAAAGAGTCAGAAGGGTTTTCCTGATAGGTTCGGGCTCTTCTTACAACGCCTGTACCATCGGTGCCTGTTACCTCAATGCCATTGGCAATCTGGAAGCCACTCCGGTAGTAGCCGGAGCCTTCGCTGAATTTTACAAAAATTTTGACCCGGGCCGTGAAGCTTTCATCCTGGTTTCCCAGAGCGGAGAAACCAAGGATGTCATAAATGTTCTTAATCTTCTGGAAAGTAAAAAGGCCAGGAATATTATTGCCCTGGTCAATGTCCTGGGATCTTCTCTTCAGCTCCGGGTTAAACATTATCTGCCTCTTTTGACCGGAGTCGAGATTTCAGTTCCGGCCACCAAGACCTTTCTTAACCAGGTATTGACTTTTCTGGTGCTGTCCTGCGAGCTGGCCAGGATAAAGAACCTGCGAGCTCCGCTCTCCCGCCGGGAGCTCAGGTCATTGCCCGGCCTGCTGGCTGAGACCTTGAACCAGACTCCCGGTCCGGTCAAAGAACTGGCCAGAGTCCTGAAAGGAAAAAAATATCTCTATTACCTGGGTTATGGCCTGTCATATGGCGCCTGTCTGGAAGGGGCTCTGAAGATGAAAGAGGTCACTTACATTCCCTGTGAGGCCATGTACTCTTCCGAATTCAAGCACGGACCGCTGGCCATAATCTCGCCCGATGACTGGGTGGTCTTCATCAGCACAGCCGAGGACGCCAGGATGAGTATCTCCCATATGAATGAGGTCAGCTGCCGCTATGGAAAAATTGCCCTGATCGGTCCTGATGATACGGCCCTGCGACTTAACTCCCACTTTTTGATCCCGCTGGTTTCAGATAATTATTATTTGAGCCCGATTCTCAGCGTGGTGATTGCCCAGCTCCTGGCCTATTATGTCAGCCAGGAACTCGGCCTGGACCCGGACCAGCCAAGAAATATCAGCAAGACCCTGACTGTCGATTGAGGATGGTTTTACTCTTCCGGTCGTCCATAACCGCCGCCACCCGGTGTCTCAATTCTGAGAATATCTCCCGCTTCCAGTTTGAGATTGACCTTGGAACCCAGGACCTTCTGGCGTCCCTTTCTGATCAGTAAATTGACTCCAGCCCGGCCGGGCTGGCCTCCTTCCAGACCGTAGGGCCGAAGCTTTCGTCTGTCTGAGATTATGGTCAGGTTGACCGGAACCTGGAACTGATATTCTCTCACCAGCCCGTTGCCGCCGGGCAGTCGGCCAGCGCCCCCCGAGTTCTTTCTCAGTGCATATCGTCTGACCTTGAGCGGCAGGTAATTTTCAAGAGCTTCAATCGGAGTGTTGAGTGAATTGGTCATATGACAGTGAACTCCACTCAAACCGGGCCGGGAGGACGAGGCTCCGGCGCCGCCGCCTATGGTTTCATAATAGGCAAAACTGGTTCTGGTTCTGGGATTGAATCCCCCAAAAGCCACGTTGTTCATGGTTCCCTGGCTGGCAGCTGGAATTTTTCCTGGCAGAGCCAGGGCCAGGGCACCCAGGAGGACATCGACTATTCTCTGAGAAGTCTCCACATTGCCTCCAGCCAGAGCCGAAGGAAAGGTGGCGTTGACCACCGAGCCCTCCGGGGCAATGATCTTTATCGGTTTCATCAGACCGGTATTAAATGGTATGTCTTCTTCCACCAGCGACCGGAAGACATAAAGAACAGCAGAATAGGTGACGGCAAAATTGGCGTTGATGGAACCGGCTACCTGTTCCGAAGAACCGCTAAAATCAATCCAGGCTTCTTCGTCTCTGACAGTCAGAGCTACCCTGATCCTGACCGGCTGCCGGCTGACCCCATCATCGTCCAGATAATCTTCAAATTCATAAAGACCGTCGGGGATAGCTTTGATAGTTGCTCTTAGAATCTTTTCTGTATAATCCTGAATCTGGTCGGCATAAAGCGTCAATTTTTCCAGTCCATAGCGGTTTAACATTTCGCCCAGCCGCCTGGCCCCCCGGGAATTAGCCGCCACCTGGGCCAGAATATCTCCCCGTCTTTCCTCCGGTGTCCGGACATTGGCCAGGAACAGGCTGAGAACCTCTTCGTTCAGACGCCCCCGACGGTAAAGTTTTAAGGGGGGAATGATCACCCCTTCCTGAAATATCTCGGTGGCCAGAGGCATGGAACCCGGTGTTATGCCGCCCACATCCGAATGATGGGCCCGGTTGGCCACCAGAAAACAGAGGTTCTCTCCGACGAAATAGGGCTCGATGCAGGTGATGTCTGGTAGATGGGTTCCGCCTTTATAGGGATCGTTCAGGATGACCACATCGCCCGGCTCAAATTCCAAGGCCTGCAAAGCAGCCTGAACCGAAAGCGGCATAGCCCCCAGGTGAACCGGAATATGGGAGCCCTGAGCAAAAGTCTCGCCCAGTCTGGTGAACAGGGCACAGGAAAAATCCCTTCTTTCTTTAATATTGGGCGAGAGGGCGGTTCTCTGCAGGACGGCCGCCATTTCTTCAGTTATCGAGGTAAATAAATTTTTGAAAAGTTCAAGTTCTATGGGGTCAAACTGATTCATGTTCGGACTGCCTTTTCAATTATTAAATTCAAGAACCGGTCGGTAGTGGCCACAAAATCGGGCGGAACAAAGGTGGTAGATTCAGCATCGACAATGAGAGCCGGTCCAGCAATCTTATTTCCGGCCAGAAGCCCGGAGCGGTCGAAAACCTCGACCTGGTATTTCTCCTTTTCATGATACAGCCATTGCTTTTTTATTCGGGCTGAAGCGGGAATCTCCGGACTGGTCCGGCAGGATTCAAGTTTAATTTTTGGAGCCCTGGCCACCGCCCTGACCCTTAGATTGACAATTTCTACCGGCCGGTGCTGGTGATAATATGAAAAGAGTCGGCGGTGCTGACGGTGAAACTCATGGAGATAACTGAATTTATGAAAGGCTCCGGAACGGTAGGGGATGGTTAGTTCATGAGATTGTCCGAGATACCGGAGGTCAAGCTGTCTTTCAATCAGAATATCATCGGGACCAAATCCGTCTTCGGCCATCTCGGCCAGAGCCTGGTCGGTCATTTCGTTAAAGGATTTCTCCAGTTCTTCGGGGCCGGTTTCCTGGGCCAGCCGGATGAACGACCGGGAATAATCCTTGACCGAATCGGCCAGCAGGAGCCCGAGAGCCGACAGCACGCCGGCGAATCTCGGAATGATTACCCGGGGGATCCTCAGGTGATCGGCCATTTCAACTGCGTGCAGGCCGCCGGCCCCGCCAAATGAGACCAGCGAAAACTGGCGCGGGTCATAACCCCTTTCTACCGAAATAACTCTGATCGCCTTTTCCATACTGGCATTGGCAATGGCCACCACCCCGAGGGCGGTGTCAATTAAACTCCGGCCGATTTTCCTGGCCACGGTTTCCAGAGCCTTGCGGCTTCTCTCCGGATAGATTTTCATCCTGCCGCCCAGGAAAAATTCAGGGTCCAGCCGGCCGAGACAGAGGTTGGCATCGGTAACGGCCGGGATATCGCCCAGTCCATAACAGGCAGGTCCTGGATTGGCTCCGACACTCTGGGGGCCGACCCTGAGCAGACCTCCTTTATCCACATAAATAACAGAACCGCCACCCGCCCCCACCGAGTGCACATCTACCATCGGCAGGCGAACCGGAAAGTCTCCTACCAGGTTTTCGGTAGACCTCTTGATCCGGCCGTCTATGAGGGAAACATCGGTCGAGGTTCCGCCCATGTCAAAGCTGATTATTTTACGAAAGCCCGCCATCCGTGCCAGATGAAAGGCACCAACCACACCGCCGGTCGGTCCGGACATTATTGTCTTGATCGGTTCCTGCCTGGCTTTTTCTGCCGAGATATATCCTTCATTGGATTGCATAACCTTTAGCTGGGCTCCGCCCAGCTTTGTTTGCAGTTCACCCAGATATCTGTCCATCACCGGAAGCAGATAGGCATTGATAACCGTGGTCGAAGCTCTCTCAAATTCCCGGTATTCGGGCAGCAGGTCGGAAGAGGAGGAAACCTTATATCCGGCCTGCCGTAACCTCTCGGCTACTGCCTGTTCGTGAGCTGGATTGATGTAAGAATGAAGCAGGCAGACAGCCACCGCTTCAACTTTTTCCTTCTTGAGAACTCCCAGAATACGGTCCAGGTCGGCCGGCTGGAAAGATTTTTCTACCCGGCCGCCGGCCAGAACTCTTTCTTCCAGGCCGAAACAGAGCCGGGGTAAAATGATAAAACTCCTTTCCTCTCCCTTAAGGCTGTATAGATTTTTGCGGGTCTGGCGGCCGATGAAAATAATATCCTCAAATCCGGCTGTGGTGATCAGGGCAATGCGGCCGCCCTTTTTTTCCAGCAGGGCATTGGTGCCGACGGTTGTGCCGTGAATGATCAAAGACCGAGAGTGCGGCAGGAATTCGGCCAGCCCGGCGACAATAGCTTCGGAGGGGTCGGCCGGAGTGGAAGGCACCTTCCGGACCATCAGCCGCCCACCCGAATGTATGACCAGGTCAGTAAAGGTTCCGCCCGAGTCCACTCCGATTCTCAAGTCAGATTTTCTGCTGTTAGCCAAAGACCTCAAACTCCTCTCCCGATGGCGTTAAATTTAGTGAATAGATTTATAAAAATAGGGCCGGGCCTGTCAAGGAAAAGGTTATTTGCAGGTGGAGCAGCTATGAGAGGAGCAGCTGGAACAACTGCCAGAGCCACTTTTGATCCGGTTGCCGCCGCCTCCGATTCCGAAAGAAGAAACGAGCCTTTTAACCCGGTCGCTCTGGCAGTCCGGACAGGTAATCTTTATATTTTGATTCAGGCTGACCAGGACCTCAAACTTCTTCTGGCAGGACTGACAGATATACTCATATAGGGGCATTTTCAATCCTCAGTGATAATTATACTACCAGACCAGGGAAATTTTAACCCCGGGCCGGCACCTGCCTCCAGGCTTATTTTGCCAGCGGAGTTACCTCGGGGCCGGTTTCGGCAATCACTTCAATTTCAATCTTAACATCCCTGGGCAATCTGGCCACCTGGAAAGCTGCTCTGGCCGGATAGGGCTCAGGAAAATACTGGGCATAGATGGCATTCATTTTAGCAAAGTCGTTCATATCAGCCAGATATACAGTGGCTTTAACCACAGCCGCCATCGAGGTCCCGGCTGCTTCCAGAATGGCCTGGATATTTTTAAGCACCCGATGGGTCTGTTCTTCTATGGTTGCTCCCGCTACTTCTCCTTTGGCCGGGTCCAGCGGTATCTGTCCCGAGACGAAAATAAAGCCGTTGGCCTTGATGGCCTGAGAATACGGGCCTATGGCTTTGGGGGCCCGGTCAGTCTGAATGGCTTTCTTCATATTCATCCTCCCTGGCTTGATGCTCGTCCACACCCTGGACGGCAGAGAAGAAATTATTCCCAGGAGTAGCAGGAATTTTCTTCTCCTCATTTACAGTAACCTCCATTTTCAGGCTAATTTTTCCAGAGCCTCCAGCAGGAATTGCCAGAATTTTTCCACTGAACTGAGGCTGACCCTTTCGTCCGGGGAATGCGGATATCTGATGGTCGGACCAAAAGAAATCATATCCATTCCGGCATATTTCTCTCCGATTATTCCGCATTCGAGTCCAGCATGGACGGCCTTGACCTCAGGTTCTTTCTGGAACAGGTTGTGATATATCTCAACCATTTTCTGGAGCAGTTTTGAATCAAGGTTGGGCGTCCAGGCGGGATAACCCTGGGGCTGGTTGACCCTGACTCCGGCCAGCTGGCAGCAGGACCGGATGACCAGCCGGACCGCTTCCAGAGCGGTGAAGACAGAGCTCCTGGTGTTACAGATTATCCGGGCTGCTTTCGGTTCGGTGTTGACGATGGCCAGATTGCTTGAAGTTTCCACCAGGCCGGCGATCTGGGGATGCATGGCCATCACACCGTGGGGGAGAGCCAGAATGAGCCCCAGCAACCGGTTCTGGGATTCTACGGTGAGAGGAAAGCCGGTGTCGATAGAATTTCTGAGGTCATAAGCAAGTTCGGGTTCGGTCACCCTGTATTCAGATTTTATGGCTTCAAACTCCTTCTGAAGAAACCTGACCAGAGCCCGGCGGACGTTTTTATCAAATCCCACCAGGGCCCAGGCTTCACGCGGTATGGCGTTCCGCTTGCTGCCGCCCGCTAAAGAGATAAGTTCCAGCTTGAACTTTTCCGAAGCCGTGGCCAGAACCCGGGCCAGAAGTTTAAGCGCGTTGCCCCGTCCGAGGTTGATATCCAGGCCGGAATGCCCTCCTCGCAGTCCGGAAATTTTGACCAGGAGCACCTGGGCCGGCTTTTTCTTTTTGCGAGCGAGAGGCAGGCTGATTTCTGAATCGGCGCCGCCGGCGCAACCAATGGTGAAGGTTCCTTCATCCTCACTATCCAGGTTGAGCAGCAGGCTGCCGGTCAGCATGTCTTTACCCAGTTTGAAAGCTCCGGTCAGGCCGGTTTCCTCGTCCACCGTGAACAGGCATTCCAGCGGTCCATGGGTCATGGTTCTGTCTTCCAGAATGGCCAGACAGGCAGCCAGTCCTACTCCGTTGTCAGCTCCCAGGGTGGTGCCTCTGGCTTTGACCCAATCTCCATCAACATAGGCCTGAATGGGGTCCTTCAGGAAATCATGGCTGACGTCGGAATTTTTTTCGCAGACCATGTCCAGGTGGGCCTGCAGAACCACCCCCGGAGAGTTTTCTTTCCCGGGAGAAGCAGCTTTCCGTACGACCACGTTTCCGACTTTATCCTGACGGGCTTCCAGTCCCCAGCTCTTGGCCAGGTTGATGATATGAGAGGCCAGAGCTTTCTCATTCCCGGAACCATGGGGGATAGTCAGGATCTGGCTGAAATGTTTCCATAATTTTTCCGGTTTCAGAGAGGTCAAATCTGTGCTCATTTTAAGCTCCTTTAGCAAATATTTAGTATGATATAATATCATAAAAATCGATAATGATTTCAAGTTAGGCAAGCTGGTCATGTTAAACGGAGAACACATTCTCTACCCGAAAAGAATGATATTCATTTCTATTATCATTGCCAGCCTGGTCTGCCCCCGGCTGCTTCAGGCTGCCGGACCGGACCGGCTGGTCGTGGTAACAACGATTTATCCCCTGACCGAGCTGGCCCGGGGAGTGGCTGGCAACCGGGCTGAAGTCCGTCAGATAATACCACCCTCAGCCGAAATCCATCACTTTCAACTGACCCCCTCCGACCTGAAAATTCTGGCTGAGGCCGATCTGCTGGTTTCCGTAGGAGGTGGACTGGAGCCCTGGCTGGTCAGACTGGAAAAATCTATTCTGCAGAAGAAAAATGCCAGGAACTTGAAATTTATAGATTATCTTCGCTCTTCGGGCTACTCCGCCCTGAGGCAGGATGACCCCCATGTCTGGCTGGATTTTCAGGCTGACCGGCTCCTGGTCAACCGGCTGGTGGAAGAGCTCTCCTCCCTGGACCCGGAAGGAGCAGGATACTATCGGGAGAGAGGACAGCGTCTGGCAGGCGAGATTTCAGCCCTGGACTTGCGCTTCCAGGAAGGACTCGCTCGCTGTTCGCATAAAGAAATAATAATCGCCGGGCATCAGGCCTTTGCTTATCTAACCTCTCGTTATGGGTTGACGGCGGTCAGTTTGAGCGGTCCTCAGCCGGAAGCCCAGCCGGGAGCCAGAAGGCTCCAGGAAATAATCAGATTTATAAAAGAGAAGAAAATTGAAGCGGTCTTTTTCGAAAGCTCGGAACCGCCTGCCTATGGCAGTACCATTGCCAGGGAGACAGGAGTCAGGCTCTTTAGCTTATCAGCCGGAGTCAATCTGACCGCAAAACAGCTCCAGGAAGGGAAAACCTTTCTGGAGTTGATGGCCGATAACCTGAAGATTATCAGGACGGCTCTGGGGTGTGAATAGTCATGAAAGGCAGAGAAGAAATTGTCCGGGTGGAAGGAGTTAACTTTGCTTACGACGATGTCCCGGCCCTAATCGATATCAACCTATCTGTTTTCAGGGGAGATTTTCTTGCCGTTATCGGTCCGAACGGCTCGGGAAAGACCACCCTTCTTAAACTAATGGTCGGCTTGCTCAAACCTCAGCAGGGCCGGGTCTGGCTATTTCAGCAACCGCTGGAGACCTTCGACCAGTGGCACAGGATCGGCTACATCCAGCAGAAAGCCACCAGCTTTGACCCGATTTTTCCCATTGCCGTGGATGAAGTGATTGCGGCCAGTCTCAATTCGGTTTACCGCCCTAGAAAAGCGAGCCGCGGCCGGGTCAGAGAAAAGATTCTGGCCGCTCTCGAGATAGTTGGCCTGGAGAAAGAAGCCGGAAAATCGCTTAACAGCCTGTCCGGGGGGCAACAGCAAAGAGTCCTGATTGCCAGAGCCCTGGCCACTGAACCAGAAATTCTGTTGCTGGATGAGCCGACCACCGGAGTCGATTATCCCTCCCAGGAAAATTTTTATGACCTCCTGGGACAATTGAACAAACAGAAACACCTGACCATCATCCTGGTGACCCACGATTATGGCATAGTCAACAGGCATGTCAACCGGGTAGCCTGTCTGAACCAGAGACTCGTCTATCACGGGGAACATTCAGAATTCTGTCAGTCTGATAAATTCCGCGAACTGCTGCAGGGCGGCCATCATCTGATTTCCCACAGACACTGAACATGAGCGCAGATCTGATATTCAACAGCCTTTTCCTCCGGGCCCTGCTGGCCGGGTGCGGGCTGGCTCTGGCCTGTGGTCTGCTCGGCGTTTTTCTGGTGTTAAGAAGAGACGCCATGATCAGCCATGGTCTGTCGCACGTGGCTTTTGCCGGAGTGGCTCTGGGGCTGGCCCTGAACCTGATGCCGGTAATATTTTCAGTGGTCATCTGTCTTTCGGGTTCTCTTCTTATTTTGCGGCTAAAGGAGCAGGCCCGTCTCCCCGGTGACACGGCCATAGCTCTTCTGAGCAGTGCCGGTCTGGCCCTGGCTGTTTTCCTGATGTCAGTCAAAAAAGATTTTGGGGCAGAATTGATGTCATATCTTTTCGGAGATATTCTGGCCATCGGTCCTCTGGAGATTTATCTGTCCGTCGGGCTGGCAGCACTGGTATCGACCGGCATCTTGTTTAATCTACCCGGCCTGATTTTTATGACCTTTGACCGCGAAGCGGCCTCTGTCGCCGGTCTCGGTCTTAAGAAGCTTGACCGGTTGCTGGTAATGATGTCAGCATTAACCATAGTGCTGGGTTTGCGCATTGTTGGTCTGTTGCTGATAACCGGATTGACGGTTATCCCGGCCGCGTCTGCCCTCCAGCTGGCCAGAAATTTCCGTCAGACGTTATTTTATTCATCCCTCTTCAGCCTGCTGTCCATTCTGGGCGGCATCAGCCTGGCTTTTATTTTTGACCTCCCAGCTTCGGCGGCCATCATCTTTCTAGCCCTGGCGATCTTCGCCCTGAGTTATTTATTTAAAAGGCTACGCTGACCGGAGACTGGACTCTTTTTCCGGGAAAATAGCTAACTGAGCCGGTCACCCCCCCCTGATCGTCATAAATGCCCGGCAAATAATAACAGGGAGTAAGTTGTCAGATTTTAGATCATTCTCGGCCCAGAGCTTCAGTCATCAGTTTTTCCAGTTTTAGAGCCTTGTTTTCCAGTTTTTTCTTCAGCCGTTCAGCCGAGGACAGAGTCTTTTTCTTGAATTTTTCATCCTTTATGCCGGGAAGATTGATCCGCACATTGTAATAAGCTCCGAGTCCGCAGCTCCGCGCGGTCAGTCCGGCCACCCCGGCATCGCTGACTGAATTCTTGTTTCCCTGGCTGGCGGCCAGAGTGGCCAGTTCAATCAGCTCCACTGATTTTTCCAGCACCGAAAGCGGCACCAGGGTTGCGTCTTTGTTGGCATTTTCTATGGCTGCCTCTCTCTCTTTAACCTGCTCTTCGGTCGCCTTCGGCAGGCGGTAGGCATCCATAACCCGGTTGAAGGCCAGGGTATCCAGGTCCACAGCCTGAAGAAGTTCATCTTTTAATTTCTGGCCCTTCAAGGCCACCGATTTCATAAGGTCAAAGGCCTGCTCGTAGCCCTTTTTGCCGACGGTGAGGTTGGCCACCATGGCTGAGAGCGCAGCCGAGAGGCTTCCACAGAGAGCAGCCACGCTGCCGCCTCCCGGGGCGGGCGAGTCCATGGACAGTTCATCGGCAAATTCACTCAGCCTGAGCCGCAGCAGTGATTTCTCGTCGGGCGGGAACTGATACTCGATTATTTTTTTGGCCGGGTCAAAAGGCACGATGTCACTCAGCCCCAGGGACCTGACGGCTATCCTGACCAGCTCTTTTTCCGGCACCCCGGGGCTTTTGCCCTGTTTTCCCAGGTAATGGCGTCCGGCCATGAGAAGAGCTTCCAGAGGAATCAGGCCAACCAGTTCGCTGCCCGTAACTCTGACTCCCATTTTTTCGGCCAGACGGCAGGCTTCATCAAAAACAATATGCGGAGGGGTAATCTTGTAATTGGTAAAATTTATTGAGATCTGGGCGATTCCGTATTCGTCAATATACCAGCCTACGGCCTTGACCGCCTTAAACTTCCCGGGCACCTTGACTGGCTGTCCTTTCTTATCGTAGACGATGTTTCCCTTCTTGTCCCTTTTGGGGCGTCCGCTCTCCCTCAGATGGGTCGCTATTTCCTGGGCAATCTTTCTGTCCCTGGTATTCAGGTTTATGTTATAGGCAATCAGGAATTCCCGGGCCCCGATAACCGTAGCCCCGGAGCGGGGATTGAAGACTGCCGGGCCGTAATCAGGCTTCCAGGCCGGGTCCTTGAGTTTATCGGCCAGACCTTCATATTCTCCAGCCCGGATGCTGGCCAGGTTCCTTCTCTCAGGGCTGGTGGCTGCTTCTTCATACAGAAAAACGGGAATTCCCAGCTCATCTCCCACCCTCTGGCCGAGCTCGCGGGCCAGTCTGACACAGTCATCCATGGAAACACCGGAAACCGGAGCAAAAGGACAAACATCGGTGGCTCCAATCCTCGGATGGGCGCCCTTGTGCTGGCTCATATCGATCAGTTCAGCCGCCTTTCTGATGGCCTTAAACGCAGCCTCCTTGACGGCCTCGGGCGAACCGATAAAGGTAACCACAGTCCGATTGGTAGCTTCGCCCGGATCCACATCCAGAAGCTTAACTCCGGCAGTTGATTCTATTTCGCGAACAATGGCCTGAATCTTGGTCCGGTCCCGGCCCTCGCTGAAATTGGGAACACACTCAACGATTTTCATACTTCAAGACTCCTTTCTGATACACACCCTGAAGTTGACCCTTACGGTTATAAACATCAATTTTGTCAAAATCTTTTAAGTAGTCAAGAGTCGTGGCCGCTTCGGCGGCGATAACCACCAGTGGCCTGGCGGAGAGATATTTTCTGGCTATCGTCTGGACATTATCAGCATTTACCTGCATTATGTTCTGAGCATATTTGCCCCAGAAATCGGAGGGCAGCTCAAAGAACTTCAGCAATCCGATTCTCTTGCTCAGAGCGTCCGGAGATTGAAGCTGAAGGGGAAGATTGCCCATCAGGTAAGTCTTGGCTCTCTCCAGTTCTTCCGGTTCTATTTTCTCTTCAGACAGGCTCCGCATCGTCTGATTGATTGCGCTCACCACTTCGCCTATAGCCGGAGGAGAGGTCTTGGCTCTTACCCAGTACAGACCATTTCCCCGGAAAAAGCTGAGTTCGCTGAAAGCATAAAAGGCCAGTCCCTTCAGTTCCCTCAGCTGGAGGAAGAGGCGGCTGCCCGTGGTTCCACCGAGCAGATGATTCAGGACCAGCAAGGAATGATAGTCAGGATTGGAAATGGGAATGGTCAGGTTGCCGGCGATGACCGCTACCTCTGGTCCCGGAACATCCAGAAAACACACCTGGTTGAAATCTCGGTTTTCAAGTTTCGGGACCTGCGGCCGATCCACAGGTCGCGGAACCCAGCGCCGGAAATGCTGGCTGGCCTGGCGCCTGGCCTCAGCCATTGAAATCTGGCCGTTAAAGATCAGCAATGAGTTGTTGGGACGGAGAAACCTCTGATGAAACTGGACCACTTCCCGGACAGAGATATTCTTGAGAGCTTCGGCCTCCAGAACACCCGGGTTATAGCCGGAGGTGGCAAATATTCTTTTCAGAAAGAAATCATAACCCGCATTTTCCGGGTCCCGGCTGCGGCGCAGGAGCTGGTAGTAAAGTTCCCGTTTCACCGCGGCCAGCTCCAGGGCCGGGAAAGACGGCTCGACAAAAAACAGACTGATCAAACCCAGGGCTGGCTCCAGATTTTCATCAAGAAAAGAAAAGGAAAAAATAGTGTAGTCAGCCTGAACTTCAATCGAATATTCGATACCCAGCAAGGCCAGCCGGTCCTCAACTTCGGCCGGACTGAGTGTGGCCGTACCGCGCAGCATCAGACGGGCGGTAGTTGTGGCCAGACCGGGCAATTCAACCGGAGAATCGCTCTCGCCGGTCTGAATCATCACCTGCAGGTTAAACAGACGGTTATTGCTGCGAGTAATCAGCAGTAGCCTCAACCCATTTCCTATATCTCCCGCTTCAACCGGTGCCAGAACCAGAGAAGGCAGGGGGTCGGGATAGGGGGGAATACGCCTGAATTTTTCCTGAGATTCCAGCGGCGGGAGGAAAAGACAAAAAACTGCAAGCGCCGTGAACCACCGCCGCCAGAAAATATATGAACGATTCTTCATATTTTAATACCTGGGCATAATGGTCAGAAAACAGAATTTCTCCTCTCTGATCTGCCGCCTGGCCAGAGCCAGGATGGCATAGGGAGTGATTTTCTCCAGGCGATTGAGCTCACCGGAAATATCGGGCACCCGGTTTTCTTTCAGGTACAGGTCGGCCAGAGCCAGAGCCCTGGACAGGTTGTTTCCGGTCATCTGATTCAGATAATTATATTTATAGTTGTTTTTGGCCTTGAGAAATTCCCTTTCAGAGACCATCTCCGTTTTCAGGCGGTTGAGTTCATCGGCCAGAACTTTCTTGGCCCTCTCCACCATAACCCGAGTGTTAGCCAGAAGAAAAATTTTCAGAGATTGAAACTGCCCCCTTTCTTCCAGACCTCCGTTCAGGAAGATGGCCAGGCGTTCTTTCTTAACCAGCCGGTTGACAAGGCGGCTGGTGCCACCCTGAATCAAGACCTGTTCCATGAGTCTGAGGACCATGAGGTCCTCTGGCCGCTGGTTATCGAGTCTTACCCCGAACTGCAGGGCCGGAGAGCCGACCAGCGGGTCAATCATCACCTGGTCGCGAGCCGAGAGGGCTGGAATGAAGTCAGGCTGCGGGTAGGGCTCCGGTTCCTCACCCCTGGGTATGGTTTCAAAATAGCGGCTGATCAGCTCCCGGGCCCTGGCCAGTTTCAGGTCACCGCTCAGGCAGAGAACGGCATTATTGGGAATATAATATTTCCGGTAAAACCGGAGAACGTCCTCCAGACTAATGTTCCTGATGGATTCAACCGACCCGGTCAGCGAATGCCCGTAGCGGAAATCCGGATACAGAATCTGGTCAATCAGGAAAAAATAGCGGCTGAAGGGTTCCTGAAGAGAGCGCTGGTTCTCGTTGCGAATCAGATTTTCTTTTTCCCTGGCCAGAATGGCTTCGGTCAGGCGCAAAAAATGCAGGCGATCGGCCTCCAGCCAGAGGACCAGCCCCAGCTGGTTTGAAGGGACTGTTTCGTAAAAAAACGTTTTATCGAAGGTGGTGGCGGCGTTCAATTCACCCCCGATATTCTGAACATAGTTGAGGTGCTGCAGGGGCCCGACATTTTCTGACCCCTGAAACATGAGATTCTGCATCAGATAGGCCAGCCCATCCCTGCCCTCGGGGTCATTGACCGAGCCGACGCGGTAAGCAATGACGGCCGAGACCACCGGTAGAGAAGAGTCTTCTACCACAATGACCGTTAGACCGTTTTTCAGGCGAAAGCTAACCGGATTAATATTCTGGGAGCCGGGCTGAGCCGGATGGAGGCCGGTTGCCAGGCTCAGAATAACAGACAGCACCATGCCGGCCAGTCTTGCCGGTTTCAACTTTCTTCCTATCCTTTTTTCCATCAGACTCCGGAAACAATCAGCCTATAAATATCACAAATGCCTCAAAAGTTAAACCAGCCAGGTTGAAATAAGGACTGCTTTGTGTTAAAAATGGCTATCAATAAACGGGCCGCATCGAGGTCGAGGAAACTGACCGATGGCCAGGAACAGAAATAACTTCTTAATCTCAGAAACTGTAACCGCGGGCTTCAAAGATAGAGCCGCCGGTCAGATTTTTGGAAGCGTTGAAAACGCCGGGACGACAGGGACTTCAGGGATTAAGAGCGAAAAACTAAAAAGGATATAAATTTATAACCCGAGATAATTCTGGAGTGAGGGAAAACATGGAATTTGAAGTCAGGAATTTAAGACTGGCAGAAGACGGCCGGCGTCGCATAGAATGGGCGGCCCGGTCGATGCCGGTCCTTAACAAAATCAGAGAAAAATGGCAGAAAGAAAAGCCGCTGGCCGGTCTGCGGCTGGCCGCCTGCCTGCACGTCACTTCTGAAACCGCCAACCTGATGCTGACCCTGAAAGCGGGGGGAGCCGAAATCCGGCTGGCTGCCTCCAATCCTCTCAGCACTCAGGATGAGGTGGCCGCTGCCCTGGTTAAATTCGAAAAAATCCCCGTCTTCGCCATCAAGGGAGAGGACGAGAAGAGCTATTACCGACACCTGGAAAAGGCTCTGGCCCACCGGCCCCAGGTCACCATGGATGACGGAGCCGACCTGGTTTCCACCCTGCATCAGAAAAAAGCCGCCATGCTGCCGGAAATAATAGGGGGGACGGAAGAAACAACCACCGGGGTGATCAGGTTGCGCAGCATGGCTGACAATGGTGTCCTTGGCTATCCGATTATCGCCGTCAATGATGCCCTCACCAAGCATTTGTTTGACAATCGTTACGGAACCGGCCAGAGCACCATCGATGGCCTTCTGCGCTGCACCAATATCCTGCTGGCCGGACTGACGGTCGTGGTCTGCGGTTATGGCTGGTGTGGCAAAGGAGTGGCCACCAGGGCCCGCGGAGCCGGAGCCAGGGTAATAGTCTGCGAGGTTGACCCCCTCAAGGCTCTGGAAGCGTTGATGGACGGCTTCCAGGTCAAGACTCTGCTCAAAGCTGCCGGCGAGGGAGATGTTTTCATCACCGTGACCGGAAACAAAAATGTCATCCGGGCTGAGCATTTCTGTAAGATGAAGGACGGAGCCATCATTGCCAACGCCGGCCATTTCAACGTGGAAATTGACCTGCCGGCTCTGAGATCTCTGTCCCGAAGCCGGCGGCCGATGCGCCCCTTCGTCGAAGAATACCGCCTGGCCGGTGGCAAGCGTCTGTTTGTCCTGGCCGAGGGTCGGCTGATTAACCTGTCGGCCGCTGAAGGACATCCGGCCATGGTCATGGATATGAGCTTTGCCAACCAGGCTCTGAGTGTCCTTTACCTGAAAAAGCACGGTCGAGAATTACAGAAGCGGGTCTATTCTGTGCCCCAGCATATAGACATGGAAATTGCCCGGTTAAAACTGGAATCGATGGGAATAAGAATCGACCGCCTGACCGCTGAACAGAAAAAATACCTGAAAGGATGGCAGGAAGGAACCTGACCGGATTGGCTGGCTCGGCTGAATAACAGCCGGGGAGAAGTCCGGCTCAATCCTTGACCAGCTTCTTTAATTCTTCCAAGTATTTCCTGACTGTTTCCCGGTCTTCCTGAGCCACCAGCTTCGGATAGAGTTTTTCAAAATTTTCTTTGGCTGACCGGTAGAGACCAGCGTTATACTGGGCCCGGGCCAGATTAAACAGAAAAGTCGTGTCGTCGGGAACGATTTTTGAAGCCTGTTCGAAGGCCAGCGCTGCTTCGTCCAGGTCGCCGGTCTTTTCCAGAATCAGACCGCGCAGGTTATGGGCCATGGCGAAACGATTCTTAACCTGGATAGCTTTCTGCACATTATCGTAAGCCTCATCATATTTTTCCTGGATAAAATACATCCGGGCAAGATTATAGTAAGGCAATTCCCGGGTGGGGTAATTCGGGTCCAGCAGTGCCTGGCGGTATTCGGACTCAGCCCGGTCGTACTGTCCCAGCTCAAAATAGATAGTCCCCAGATTGTTGTGGGCTTCGCTGAACTGAGGGTTGGCTTCCAGGGCTTTCTTGAAAGCCTGGATGGAAGCCTCAAAGTTGCCCTTCATCGACTGAGTCAGGCCCAGGGCATTCCAGGCCAGATGGTTCTTGGGATTCAAGGACAGGCTCTTATTAAAATACTTGATAGCTTCATCAAGGTTGTTGTTATTAAGATAGAACAAACCCAGATTGTACTGGTACTGGGGGTCGTTAGCTCTGGCTTTCTCCATCTTTCTCTGGGTGGAAGCGCAGGTGGTCAGGGTCAGCAGCAATAAAAGCACCAGTAGCATTTGCACCTTCTGCCTTTTCATCTTTTTACCTCCTGCATTTTAAAATTGACGGTATTGTTCACATTTCTAGACTTTTTCTTCCTTCAGGCTTCTGGACATCAGATCCTCCAGAGCCTTATGGGCCGGTTTGCCCAGGTATAGGACCTCATAAATCTGCTGACAGATGGGCATCTCTATTTTCTTATGATGGGCCAGTTTGTGGACGGTCAGAGTATTTCTGACGCCCTCGGCCACCATTTTCATTTCAGACAGTATCTGTTTCAACGATTTACCCCTTGCCAGTTCCAGCCCGACCCGATAATTCCGGCTCAGCTCGCTGGTGCAGGTCAGAACCAGGTCGCCCAGGCCGGCCAGACCGTAAAAGGTCTCCTTTCTGGCTCCAACGGCCTGACCGAGTCTGGTAATTTCCACCAGCCCGCGGGTAATGAGGGTGGCCCGGGAGTTGTGGCCGTATCCCAGCCCGACAGAAATACCGGCGGCAATGGCAATGACGTTTTTAACCGCCCCGCCCAGTTCCACTCCGATGACGTCTGTCGATGTGTATATTCTGAGCTGCCGGCTGGAAATGGTCTTCTGAAGCTCTCTGGCCAGGGTCTGGTCCCGGCTGGCCAGGACCAGAGCCGTGGGGTGGCCAGCGGCTACTTCCCGGGCGAAACTCGGACCGGACAGGACAGCCAGCCTCATCTTCCGGCTGGAATCGAAAACTTCCTCCATAACTTCGGTCATGGTCTTAAAGGTTTTCTGTTCCAGACCTTTGGTCAGGCTGACTATAAGCTGCTCTTTCGTCAGGTATTCGTCCATCCTCTCATATATCTGGCGGCAGAATTGCGAGGGAACGGCTACGAAGATGACTCTGTTACCTTCAATGGCTTCGGCCAGCGTCTTGTGAAAGGTGACCGTGACCGGAAATTCAAAATCCGGCAGAAAGGTATGATTGATTCTGGTCTGAACCAGGTCGGCCAGGACTTCTTCTTCTCTAACCCATAATTTTGTGTTGAAGCCCAGCCGGCCGAGATAATAAGCCATGGCTGAACCCCAGCTTCCAGCTCCAATTACTGTGAACCTAACCATTTAGCTTTTCTCCAAATTTTCTCTCTGTTCCAGTCAGCAACCTCTTTATATTATCTTTGTGCCTGAATAATATTAATAGAAAAAATAACCAGCCAGCCTGGAAGAGAAAATTTTCCCCGGTCAGCAGGTTAACCAGAATCGGCAGGAACAGCAGCCCGGTCAGGGTGGCCAGCGAAACATACCTGAACAGCAGAAGCATCAAGACAGTAACGCCCAGACTGATCAGAAGCGGCAGGGGAGCCAGGTACAGGAAACCACCTGCGGTGGTAGCCACTCCTTTCCCGCCCCGGAACCTGAGGTAAACCGGATAACAGTGGCCAATCACCGCTGCCAGCAGACTCCAGGCTGCCAGCCTGCGGTCGGCAAAGATGCTCACTGCCAGGTAAGCAGGCAAAAAACCCTTGAGCAGATCTACCACCATGACCGGAATGGCCAGCTTCCAGCCGCCATAGCGAAGAACGTTGGTCGCCCCGGTCGAACCGCTGCCGATTTCTCTTATATCCTTTTTTGAGGTGATGTTGACCAGCAAGAAGCCCGTGGGAAAGGCTCCGAACAAATAGGAAGCAACAATTAGAAGTATTTTCATTTTAGGTGATGACGGCTGACTATTCTGTACTCGGGGCCCTCCGGGCGAAGGATGCTCTGGAAAAGTTCTATCTCCTCGACCTCCATGGTGCCGAATTCCTGCTGGCCGAGCTTATCCAGTTCTGTTTTCAGTCGTTCCTGTTTCTGTGGTTCTCTGGCCCGGCCTATGGTCAGATGAGGGGAGAAGGCACGTTCCTCCCGCGGAAACCCTTCCTGTTCCAGGGCCGTTTCCAGGTCAGACTGGAGAGAAAATAGCTCCGGCCCGGCTTCGAACCCAACCCATATTACTCTCATCCTGCTCTGACCGGGCGGGAAACTTCCGCTGCCCCTGACCGTAAGAGCGAACCGGAGGTGCTTCCTGGCTACTTCGTCCAGCACAGCTTTGATAACTTCAATCCGTTCTTGGGCTACCTCCCCGATAAACTTCAGGGTCAGGTGATAATTGTCCGGAGCCACCCACTTTATCCCCGTGGCTACAGGTTTCAACAGCCGGACTGATGCCGTCAGGCGATTCTTGATCTCCGGACTCAGGTCGATGGCTATAAAGGTCCTCATTTTCTCCTGGCCTTGTTCTGAATTTCCATCAATTTTAACCTTAACATATCCAGCGCTTTTTGAGTAGCCTGAAATTTTATCTGTTCACGGTTGCCCCGGAAGAGATTCCTGGTAACGGAAGAACCGTCACGATAAGCCAGGCCGATGTAAACCAGACCGACTGGTTTATTCTGGCTGCCGCCACCCGGCCCGGCGATTCCCGTCGTTGACAGGGCAAAGTCGGCCCCGGACTTCTGGCGCATTCTTTCCGCCATTAATCTGGCCACCTCTTCGCTGACCGCGCCTTTTTCAGCTATAAGATTTTCGGGTATTTCCAGCTCCAGGATTTTACTGCGATTGCTGTAGGTTACCAGGCCCTCAAGAAAATAATCTGAACTGCCAGGAATATTGGTAATCCTGTTGGCCAGCAGCCCGCCGCTGCAGGATTCGGCACAGGCCAGGGTCCAGCCCGAAATCCTCAGTTGATCCCCGACCACTTCTTCCAGAGGCTGGCCCTCGGTTGAATAAACCAGATTGCCAAGCAGACTGACAATCTTGCCCTTTATGCGGTTGAACTTCTTTTCATCAATTTCCGGCCGCCTGCTCCTTGCGACCATTTCCAGTCTGATCTGAATATCCGCGGGCGCAGCCAGGGTAATCAAATTCATTCCCGGGGGCAGAACTCTGTAGATAGGCTTGATCAGGTCTTCAACCATCGATTCTCCAGCCCCGGTTATTCTTATCACCGACCTCAGAACGCAAACCAGACCAAATCTTCTCAGCCGGGGGAGTACCAGGTTCTCAATCATTGGCTTTAATTCTGCCGGAGGTCCCGGAAGCAACACCATTATCCTGTTCTTTTCCTCCAGCCACAGCCCGGGCGCTGTCCCGTTGGGGTTCTCCAGCACTTCGGCGCCTTCAATCACGTAAGCCTGGCGACGGTTGGAGGCGGGCATTTTCAGACCGCGGCTTTCAAATCTCTTCCTGATCCCTTCCAATATCGTCTTTTTGAAGACCAGCCGCCTTCCCAGGGCTTCAGCCACCGCCCGCCGGGTGCGATCGTCATCGGTCGGGCCGAGTCCGCCGCAAACCAGAATCAGCCAGCTTCGTTTCCTGACAATTTTTATAACCTGCTTCAATTCTTCCAGACAATCGGAAACCACTGTTTTATATGACAGCTGCCAGCCCAGCTCCTGAAGCTTCTCGGAAATGAACAGGGAGTTGGTTTCCTGAAAATGGGGCGTCAGTAGCTCGCTGCCGACGGCTATGAACTCAACCGTTTTTAAATGAGGCCTTTTCTTCATGCTACAGTCCCAATATCAACACCGCCAGCTGAAGAATGATGTTGACCACCAGGCCGCTACCCAGGTCGTCAGCCATTATGCCCCAGCCAGCAGGCAGGGTTTCCAGCTTCTTGACCCCCATCGGTTTAATGATATCGAGAAAGCGGAACATAACAAAGGCCGGTCCCAGAACAATCCAGTCCGGTCTGAGCAGAAATAGCGCCAGAAGCTGCCCGGCCACCTCGTCAATGACCACCTTGCCCGGGTCCTTCAGGTTGAGGCTCCGGGCATAAAGCGAGGAAAAGTAAACTCCGGCCGCAATGATGACCAGCAGAACCGCCAGATAAAGCGGCCAGGCCAGCTGGCAAAGGTAATACTTATAAAGAATGACCATCACCAGACTGGCCAGAGTTCCGGGAGCCAGCGGAAAGAGCCCGATCCCAAAAAAAGTTGATATCAATTTAGCCAGTTTAATCATCCGTCACCCGCCCTATGAGGTCGTAATCCAGAGAGCGTTCAATCCGGACATTCAGAAAAGCCGGCAATTTTTTAGTCTTTAATCCGGGTCTCAGACTGACCAGAACCTGCCCATCAACTTCGGGCGCCTGGAATCTGGCCCGGGTTGCCAGATAACCCGACCGGCGCGAATCAGAACCATCTACGATCACTTCCAGAGTTTGCCGGCGAAAGCGGGAATAGAATTGCCGGGAAATTTCTCTCTGCTGCCGCATGATCGCCTGTTGTCTCTTTTTCTTTTCAATATCGGGAACATCGTTCCCCAGCCTGGCAGCGGGGGTTCCGGGTTCTGACGAATAACAGAAAACTCCCAGGTGTTCAAATCTGGCCCGGGCCACAAAATCCTGCAATTCCCTGAATTCTTTTTCTCCCTCTCCGGGAAAGCCGACTATCAACGAGCTCCGGATAGCGACACCGGGAACCTTTTTCCTGATCCTGTCCAGAAGCTTCAGGGCCCGGGTTCCGTCCAGACCGCGGCCCATTCTTTTCAGGATGGATCCTGAAGCATGCTGGAAAGGGAGGTCAAAATAACGGCACATCTTTGGCTCCAGCATTAACTCCAGGAGGGAGTCATCAACTTCCTCCGGATAGCCATACAGCAGGCGAATCCATTCAATTCCTTTTACCTCGAGCAGCTTCTTCAGCAGGGGGCCGAGCGCCGGCTCCTTTCTGTCGCGCCCGAAATACGTGGTATCATGAGAAATCAGGTTAATTTCTTTAATACCCAGGGCGGCCAGATTGTTTACCTCTCTCACCACCGATTCAATCGTTCTTGACTTATATGGTCCTTTGATCAGGGGTATGCTGCAGAAAGAACAGCGGTGAGAGCAACCTTCAGAAATCTTGACGTAAGCCCAGTAAGGGCCGGTGGATATGGCCCGGGGCGTCCTGTGATCCAGAAGAAAGGTTCCGGGCCGGGGCACATCTTTTCTCTTTTCAATTATCTCATCAATCCTGTCGAAAGACCTGACTCCACTCCAGACGTCCACCCGGGGATAGCGAGCTTTAAGATAATCAGGAAACCTCTCCGGATAACAGCCAACCACCACCAGAAGCCGACCCGGCCTGGATTTTTTCCAGCGAAGGCCGCGGTCAATTGTCCGGTGAGCTTCTTCCCGGGCTGGTCCGATAAAACCGCAGGTATTGATGATCAGGATGTCGGCTTCAGACAGGTCGGCAGTAAAGGTGTACCCACTGTCATCAAGCCTGGCCAGCATGACCTCGGAATCAACCAGGTTCTTGGCGCAGCCGAGAGTGACCAGTGAAATTTTTGGCATCAATTCAAATTTCAGGGATAGATCCGGTAGAGCAACCTGGGAAAGGGAATGGTTTCTCTGATATGAGGCAACTTGCAGATCCAGGCCACTGTCCTCTCCAGTCCGAGTCCGAAACCGGAATGGGGGAAAGTTCCATAGCGTCGCAGGTCAATATACCACCTGTAGGCTTCCTGGGGAAGGTTAAATTCCTTGATTCTGCTCTCCAGAAGTTCAGGGTCGTGAATCCTCTGTCCGCCGCCGATTATCTCTCCATAACCTTCCGAGGCCATAAAATCAACGCCCAGGGCCAGATCCGGTCTCTGCGGGTCGGGTTGCATGTAAAAAGCCTTAATCCGGGCCGGAAAGTGGGTGACGCAGACCGGCCGGTCGTAAATCTGAGAGAGAATTGTTTCTTCCGGAGCTCCGAAATCGTCGCCGTAGACCATTCTGGAACCATGCTCCACCAGCTGCTTAACAGCCTCATCGTAGGTAAGGCGTGGGAAGGGCTTGCTTATTCTCTCCAGCGGAGCCGTATCCCTCTCCAGAATTTCCAGGTCTCGTTTTCTTCTTTCCAGGACCCTCTCCAGGATAAAAAGGATCAGGTCCTGGCCCAGTTCGATAATATCCTCCAGGGTGGCAAAAGCCACCTCCGGTTCCACCATCCAGAATTCAATCAGGTGCCGCCGGGTTTTTGATTTCTCTGCCCGGAAGGTCGGTCCGAAACAGTAAACTTTGCCAAAGGCGGCGGCCGTAGCTTCATTATAAAGCTGACCGCTCTGGCTGAGATAGGCTTTCTGGTCGAAATACTGGGTCTCAAAAAGGGTAGTTGTTCCCTCGCAGGCGCTTGGAGTAAGTATCGGGGTATCCATCAACCTGAAGCCCCGGCCGTCAAAAAAATCGCGGATGGCTTTGACCGTTTCGGCCCTGACCTGAAGAATGGCATGCTGTTTCTGCGAACGCAGCCAGAGGTGCCGGTGCTCCATCAAGAATGGAACCGAATGTTCCTTGGGAGTGATGGGATAATCCCGGGCAATCTGGATGACCTCGAGGTCGGATATCTCCAGTTCATAACCGCCCGGAGCCCGCCGGTCTTCTCTGACCTTCCCCCGGACGATGACTGAAGATTCCTGGGTTAAGTCGTCAAAAACTCTAAACAGGGGATAATCTTTATCCTGGTGAAAGATAGTACCCTGGATGATTCCGGTGCCATCACGAACCAGAAGAAACCGCACTTTGCCGCTGGACCTCTTATTGTATACCCAGCCGCGGATTTCAACTTCCTGTCCGTTGTGCTGGCTGATATCTTCGATGTAAACCCATTTCATAATGGAAGAATTATATCAAAATGACCGACTAAATCAATCGGGCCGCCGGGGCAGAAAGCTACCGCTCTGAATCCAGAGTTGAGCGGAGAGCTCTTGAAAATCAATCCCCGTTGCTTTAAGTTATCAACTGGCGGAAGATGGCTGAAATAAAACCTTACAAACCGGTCAAACTGGTATGTGGAATAATTTTTCCGGGGGAAGAAATCCGCAAACGGGCTGAGGGCAACCTGTCAGAAAAATTCGGTCCGCCAGACCTGACCAGTTCCTCTTTTCCCTTTAATTACACCGATTATTATCAGCCTCAGATGGGTCCGACTCTTTATAGGTCGTTTATCAGTTTTTCCCGCCTCATTCAGCCGGAAGAACTGGCCGCCATCAAGGTCTGGACCAACCGCCTGGAAGACGACTTCCGGTCTCAGTTCAGAACCCCGCTCCGGCCGGTAAACCTTGACCCCGGTTACTTGAGCGCTTCAGCTCTGGTCATGGCCACGGCTAAGGATTTTGCCCATCGGATTCCAATCGGTCAGGGAATTTATGCCCATCTGGAATTGCTTTTCACCAGGACAGGAGTAAGGCTGCTGGACTGGACTTATCCTGATTTTAAGCAACCAGGCTATCAGGATTTTTTCCTGCGGGTGAGAGAGATATACCTGCAACAGCTCAGGACTCAATCATAAAATTTCAGTCTTCTTCCTGTCCGGAACGGGCCCAGGCCAAAAACCTTTCCCTGGCTCCGGGACGGTTATTCAAAAATTCGCTGACAATAACCGTGGCCTGAAAATCAGGAGACAACGGGTCGGCAATCACCGCGCTCAACCCATGGCCGATGAGATTGCTGAGGAAGGTGAGATTGACCACCCGTCTTCTGGGCAAACCATAAGAAACATTGCTCAGCCCGGCCACAGTCTTGAAGCCGGGAAATTCTTTCCTGATAAGCAGCAAGCTTTCCAGAAGGTGGCGGCCAGCCTCGGGCTTTACAGCCAGCGGCCTGGCCAGCGGGTCCAGAAAAATGTCGTCCCTGTCGAGAGAAGTCTGACTGAAAATCTTGTTAAGTATTTTCCCGGCAATTCTGACCGTCTGGTCCGGAGTCTCCGGAAAGCCCCCGTCGTCCAGACAGGAAACGATAAGCCTCGGCCGGTAATCTCGAACGAGTGGAATTATTTCCTTCAACTCTTTCTGCTTTCCGGGAATCGAATTTAAAAGAGCCCGACCGCGGTGAACTTTAAGCCCGGCCTCCAGGGCAGCTGGACTGGTGCTGTCTATCGAAATGGGAACGGAAACCTTCTCCTGAAGAAGGGGGATAATCCAGGTCAGGGTTCCGGGTTCATCGTCGAGAAGGGTAGAGGCGTTAAGGTCGAGATAGTCACAGCCGGCCGTTTGCTGCTCAACGGCCAGTTCAACCAGATAATCAGCCTCCTGTCTCAGTAAAGCTTCCTCAACCGGCCGGCGGCTGGAATTTAATAATTCGCCGATTATGATCAACATCTTAAAATCAGGACATGGATAATTCCGGTCAGATCTCAGGTTGAAAAGGTGAAATAGCCCTCAGCCGGTCGATGATTTCGGGCATTTCTCTGAGCACCACCTCAACATCCTGTTCACTATTAAACCGGCCCAGCGACATCCTGATGGCTGACCTGGCAATTTCCGGCTTCAGGCCAATGGCCAGGAGCACATGGGAAGCTTCTTCCGATTCCTCACTGCAGGCCGACCCGGTCGAGACATAAATTTCTCTGGTGGCCAGGGCTAACAGAATAGCCTCGGCTTCCAGCCCGGGGTAGGCAAAATTTATCGTGGTCTTTACCCTTTTCTCCGGATGACCGTTGAAGATCACGTTGGGAATTCTTGCTTCCAGACCACCTTTTAATTTCTCAGCCAGCTTTTCCAGTCTGTCCCTGTCTTTCTTCCATCTTTCCTGAAGGATTCTGGCTGCCTCGCCAAAGCCAATGATCCCGGCCGTATTCTCCGTCCCGGCCCTCAGCCCGAATTCCTGGTGGCCGCCGTGGATGAAAGGCAGAATGGGCGTTCCCTTTTTTACATAGAGAGCTCCGACACCCTTGGGCCCGTAAATCTTGTGCGAGGACACTGTCAGAAGATCCACTCCCAGTTTTCTGACGTTAACCTCAATTTTGCCAAAAGCCTGAACAGCATCGGTATGGACCGGGACTCCATAGCGTCCGGCCAGCCTGATTATTTCTTCCAGCGGCTGTATGGTGCCAATTTCGTTGTTGGCCATCATCACCGAGACCAGGGCCGTATCGTCTGAGATGACCGATTCCAGGTAATTCAAGTCGACAAGGCCATAGCGATCAACAGGAAGATAATGAACCGTATAACCTTTTCTCTCCAGATATCTGGCGGTTTCCAGAATAGCCGGATGTTCGATGGCCGAAGTTATAAATTGTTTCTTCTCCGGGCGGGCTTCCAGGACTCCAATGATGGCAAAATTATCTGCTTCTGTTCCGGAACCGGTAAAAATAACTTCGCTCCGATGAGCCCCGATAGCCGCCGCCACCTGTTCCCGGGCCTCGGTCAGCATTTCTTTGACCTGGCGACCGAGGGGATAAAGCGAGGAGGGATTGCCAAAATGTTCTCTGATAAACCAGGCTATTTTCTCGGCCACCCGGGGATCGAGCGGTGTGGTGGCGTTGTTGTCAAGATATACCATCTTTCTTTTCCCTTGCTATTTTACACCTTTTCTTCGATTAAGGAATAGCGGCCGGTAGCCACCGCGACCGAGCCCTCTAGCCCCGGGCAAATTTTTCTTTCAGGATTCTGACCACTTCCATTCCGGCTCTTTTCTGGCCTTCCTCGGCTGCCGCTCCCAGATGAGGTGTGGCTGTTACCTTCGGATGGTCAATCAGAGTAAAATCCTCGGGCGGTTCTTTTTCAAACACATCCAGCGCTGCGGTCTTAACCCTCCCTGAATTCAGAGCCTGGAGCAGGGCTTTTTCATCAACCACGCCGCCCCGAGCCACATTGACGATTACCACTCCCTCCTTCATCATGGCAAATTCAGCCTCGCTCAGGATCGGTTTCGAGGTCTTGGGTACGTGCAGGGTGATGACATCTGCCTGTTTGATCAGCTCTTCCAGGCTGACCTGTCTGACCGCCAGGTCAGTTGAGATCTGGATCACATCGTAAGCCAGCACCTTCATGCCGAAGGCCAGCGCTCTTTTTGCCACTTCTTTTCCGATGCGGCCAAAGCCAATGATACCCAGAGTCTTACCGTAGAGCTCGGTGCCGGTGAAGGCTTTCTTTTCCCATTTGTGCTGTTTCATTGACAGATTGGCCGGCCCGTGATGACGGACCGCCCCCAGCATCAACCCCAGAGTATGTTCAGCCACAGAAATGGAAGTGGCGGCCGGGGTGTTGGCCACTTCGATTCCTTTTTCTTTGGCCGCTACCAAATCGATGTTGTCCAGACCGATGCCCGCTCTGACCAGCAGTTTCAGATTTTTTCCGGCCTCAATCACGGGTCTGGTGATTTTGGTGGCGCTGCGAACCACAGCCACCTCAAATTCCGGTATAACCTGGACCAGTTCGGCCTCCGACAGACCGGTTTTAACCGCAACTTCAAAACCGGGAACTTTCTGCAGCTCGGCCACAGCCTCTTTATCCAGAGTGTCAGCAATCAGTATTTTTGTCATTGCCATCCCTCCCTTAAAACTTTCTGGGCAGCGGCCACCGAGGCTCCGGCCTGGAACTTATCATATCCGAGGTCCAGAAGGGTCATTTCCAGGGCCGAGAGAGCGGTGACGATGTCAAAACCGCCCATGTATCCAAGATGGGCGATGCGGAAGAACTCGCCCTTATGAGGATCCTGGGCGTTGGAAATATAGGCCATATATTTATTCTGCATTGTCTTGACCAGCTTGTTGCCGTCAACACCGGCCGGGGTCTTAACCGCGGTCAGAATGTTTCCCGGTCTTCTGGCCAGCAGCTCAAGACCGATAGCTTTAACTGCCGCTCTGGTGGCCTCTCCCAGAACCTGATGATGTTTGAGGTAGTTATCCAGTCCCATGTTCTTGATGATGTCCAGAGCCTTCTTCTGCTGGATGATGAGCGAAACGGCCGGAGTCCAGGGAGTGGTCTGTTTTTCCAGATTCTTCCGGTATTTCTTGATATCAAAATAAAACTTCGGCAATCTGGATGTTTCCACCATTTTCCAGGCCTTCGGGCTGAAGGCCAGGTAAGCCAGTCCGGGGGGAATCATGAATGATTTCTGCGAACCCGTGACCAGAACATCGATCTTCCAGTCATCCATGTAACAGGGGGTGGCCCCGAGGCCAGAAATGCCGTCAACTACCAGTATGGCTTCAGTAGCCGCCACCACCTCGCCAAAACCCTTGATGTCGAAAATGGCTCCGGTGGAGGTTTCCGACAGGGTGGTGAAAACAGCCTTTACTCCGGGATTCCTTTTTATTTCTTCGGCCAGCTGGTCCGGGCTGTAATCTTCGCCCCAGGGCAAGACAACTTCTTTGGTATCCAGACCAAAAGCCCGGCAGATGTTGCCCCATCTTTCTCCGAACTTACCGCCGTTGATGGTAATGACCTTATCTCCGGGAGAAAGAGTATTTATAACCGCCGTTTCCATGGCTCCGGTTCCCGAAGCAGCCAGAATATAAACATCCTCTTTGGTCCCGAAGACGTATTTCAGGCCTTCGGTCACCTCCATGAAGATCTTGGAAAATTCAGCCGTCCGGTGATGTATGATTGGTTCGGCGGCCACCGACAGCACAGTCTCGGGCACCGGTGTCGGTCCAGGAGAGAGAAGATAATACTTCTTTATCATATGATTCCTCCTTAAAATTTATTTATATTTTAATGAATAACATCCTTTAATAATTAACCTCAATCATCTTTCAATGTCAACTACTACAGCTCCAGCAGCAGGCGGGTCAGGAGCACCGTTCTCTGAATCATGGTCGGCAGCAGAAGATTCTCGTTAGGGGCATGCATTCCCTCGCCCTCGGGACCAAGTCCATCAAGGCAGGGAAGACCCAGATGGGAAGCGATCGAGGCATCAGAACCGCCTCCGCTGCGCCCGGGAATAAGGTCCATCCCGAGGGAAGAAGCGATTTCTCTTGCCCTGTCGAATAGCTGTCTTGAGACCGGGCTAAACTCCATAGGCGGAGTGAAACTCTGCAGGCTGGCTTTTACCCTGGCCCCTTTTAGTCCCGGGCGCAGTTCGCGCAGATAGGTCTTCAGCATGTTCAGGTCCTGAGAACTCCAGAACCTTAAGTCGCAGACGGCCCAGGCCTTTTCGGGGACCACGTTGGCCTTTTCTCCACCGCCGATCAGGCCGATATTCAAGCTCATGTCTTTTATCTTCAATTTCTTGAGCTTCTGCAGCTGAATCATCAATTCTTCTATGGCGTTTATGCCTTTATCCGGGGTGCTGGCATGCGCCTGGCGTCCGCTGCAATCGAACCTGACCACCACCCGACCTTTCCTCTGAACTTTTATTGTTCCTCCAGGCAGGCCAGGCTCAAGGCAGAGCACCAGACCGGCTTTCCGGGACAGGGCTGCAATCTGGCGGTGGCTTTCCTCGTTTCCTGTTTCCTCGGCCGAATTTATGAACAGCCAGATTTTTCTTCGGGGCACTGCACCCAGGCTACTGATTGCTCTCAGGGCAAAGAAGGCCATAACAATTCCGGCTTTCATGTCCAGGGCTCCTGGTCCGTAAACCCTGTCCCCGGCCAGATAGAAGGGCATTTTATCTATCGTTCCCAGCGGCCAGACAGTATCGATATGGGTCAGAATTAAAATCGGACTCCCTGAGGTTCTGGACACCGGCCGGCCGAATTCAACCAGATGAAGGTCGCCGATTTCCTTCTGGGGAAACCTCTTGATCCTGCCCCCCAAACCGGCCAGCGGTTTCAGAATTTCGGCACAGCACCTATCGACGGCTTTTTTTTCGGAAGTCGGAGATTCCAGCTGGACTAGAGTCTTCAAGAGCCTGACCATCTCTCCCTTTAGAGACTGGAAGTACCTCAGGAAATCCATTTTCCCTCCTCGCTTCTATAATTAGATTATATTCAGACACAGAAAAATTTAAAGTAAAGTAAAATAACCGCAGACTGAATTCAGGATCGGGCCAGAAAGGTAAAGTGGCCAGGGCTAAAATTTGTTCTGGTAACAACGGCGGTTGATTCTGCGGTCGAATTGAATTAAATTTTAGCTATGAAGAAAAGAAAACTGGTTGGATTGCTGGCCCTGGCCATCCTGCTGGCCGGTATTTCTTCAAGCGGGGAGATTTATTATCCCTGGAAAAACATCTTCATCGGAGCTCTGGACCCCCGGGCCTGGCCGGGAATGACCGTCGTCACCAGCCCGGCCTCAGCCTTTGCTTTTGCCCCCAGAGTTTACCGCCAGGATAAACTGGCCGAATTTCAGGATTTCTTCTATCTGGTGTCCGAGGTCGGGCCTCATTCTCCCGATGGTCTCTATGCTTCAATGAAATTTGACCTGCGCCTTCCTTTCAAGAAAGGACGGGAGACACCGGTTTTCCTTAAGCCAACCATAGACGAATATGTAATGCTGGTGGAGTGGAGCCGGCGCGACGAGCAGACGGTCGTCGGCCGGTACCGTCTGCCCGCCATTCTGGACCGGGTGGTTCTGGTTTTTTATTTCCCCTGGGATTTCAAGGGAAATTATTATTATCTGCCATCTTCGGGTTACGTCCACGGCCAGTCGGCCACCAGGAATAATGAGCAATTTCTCTGCTGGTTGAGCCTTTCTCCGGAAAAAATTGAACCGGTAGATAACGAACTACACCTGACCTTCAGAATTAACCGGGAAACCGAACTGCATTTCGTCGCCGGAGCCGGCGAAAACCTGGAAACCATCAACAACCGGATTTACCGCTACCGAAGCGGTGGAGCCATAAACGATATTCTGGCCGAAGAAAAGCTGGCCTACAATAAAAAGCGACTTCAGGTTACCGGACTGTATGGGGGGACGGCCGAAGCCATAACCAATAATCTTTTCTGGATGTCCCTATATCAGAACGGCTACCACCGTTTCTACACCCCGGCCGGTCGGGGCTGGATATTCCCGCGTCCTGATGGCCAGCGCGACCACTGGACAATATTTGAATGGGATTCGTTCTTCAATTCTCTGGAAATTGTGGTTGAAAGCCAGAAGCTGGCCGGTGATGTGGTAAAAGCCGTTCTGCAAACTCAGTATCCTAACGGAAATATTCCCAACTGGCGCGGCCGCTTCAACGGGACGCCCGACCGCTCTCAACCGCCGGTGGGCTCCTTCGCCGTGCTGAAGCTCTTTCTGAGAACCGGCGACCGGGAGTTGATCCAGTTTGCCTACCCATATTTGAAGAAGTGGCATCAATTCTGGACGGAAACCATGCCCGGCGGTCAACCCAGAAGAGATGGTAACGGCGACGGCCTGCTGGAGTGGGGAAGCGACACCTCTCTGGTAGCCGGTGAGGTCCCGCCCTGGGAAAAGGAAGCCAGCGGGAAGCAGAGAGCCATGTGGGAGTCGGGCCAGGACGACCTGCCTAACTGGGATGAAGCCAGTTTCAACGAGAAGACGGGAACCCTGGAAATGAATTGCGTCGACCTGAACAGCCTTTATGCGCTCGATTCTTACTGCCTGGCCAGGCTGGCCGAATTTCTGGGGAAAGAAGAAGACAGGAAAGAATTTCTGGAAGAATATGAAAAGACTAAAAAGTTGATGAACCTCTATCTCTGGAATGAAAAAGAAGGGTTTTATTTTGACCGGCACTGGGACGGCCGATTTTCCAGCAAGAAAGCAGCCTCCAACTTTTTCCCGCTGGTAGCCCGCATCCCGGACGAAAAACAGGCTCTAAAAATGTTGCGACATCTTTTAAACCCCGAGGAATTCTGGGGCGACTTTGTCCTGCCAACCATCTCCCGTGACGACCCGGCCTTTGCCGACCAGCAGTACTGGCGAGGGACCATCTGGCCACCGACCAATTACCTGGTCTATCAGGGATTGAAAGCCTACGGTCTGGACCTGGTGGCTGCCGATTTTGCTGCCAAGAGCACTGATCTGTTCCTCAGGATCTGGAAAAATTACCAGCTCTGTCCGGAGAATTTCGACTCCAGAACCGGGGAAGCCGGGGGACAGAGATACCAGAGCTGGGGTCCGCTTTTTGCCCTCATTGGTCTGGAAGAATATCTGGATGTCACTCCCTGGGACGGTTTCCGTTTTGGACAGCTCAAGCCCGAAAAAAAAGGTATGCTGAAAAGGATGGCCATTCTTGGCCGCCATTACGAGGTCGAGATGTCGCCCTCAAGAGTGAGGCTCATTGAAGAAGGAAAGGAGCTGCTTAAAACGGATAGTCCGGCCATTTTCCGCCATTTCCTATATACTCCCCGGGAAATTTCCTTTGAAGTAAAAAGTCTGAAAAAAAACAAAATCAGGATCAATCTGGGAGCCAGAAAAAAAGGACAGATACTCATCAACGGCAAAGAAGCCGGCAAATTTGACAGCCGGCAGGTCGAAGTCAGCATTCCCGAGGGAGAACAGTCGGTGGTCATAATCATCCAGGATTGATTTCTGCTTTTTCTGTCAGGACCTATTTCTCCAGACTTCGATGGACGATCGGCTATTCCCTGAGAAGAAGCACCGGATAACCGGCCGCTGACAGTTTCTCAGCCAGGTTTCTGGCCTCGGCTTCAGTAGAGGCCTTGAGGCGGAGGCGATGAAAAGTCCGGCCGCCCGTCTGAAAAACTGAAAGATACACCCTTGGAAATTCTTTCTGCAATTTTTGGAGAAGGGCCACCGCATTTTCCTCCATCGCAAAGGAGCCAATCTGAAGCACATAGCTCCCAGACTGAACAGCGGGCCGGGGGGCTTCAAAGCCAACGACCTCCAGCCTGACCCGGGCCGTACCCGGACCGACCATGCCCAGCATTCGGGCGGCGGCATAGGACAGGTCGATGATGCGACCCTTGATAAAAGGCCCACGGTCATTTATGCGGACAGTTACCTGCCGGCCGTTATCCAGATTGGTGACCAGCACCATGGTTCCGAAAGGAAGTGTCTGATGAGCCGCCGTCAGGTCATTCTGGTCGAAAATTTCCCGGCTGGAAGTGGGCTTACCGTGAAATTCCGGACCGTACCAGGAGGCGATTCCTGTTTCGACGAAACCTGCTGGCGGCGGGCTGACTGCCGGTCTGGAAGGCCGGCAGGAGTAAAGCCCTGCTAATAAAAAAAGCAATGAAATGATAACCGTTTTCTTCATTCGCTGTTATTTTGCCAGCCTCAGGAAGAAATTTCAAATTGATTGACAACCCAACAAAAATCGGGCAAAAATTAGTAAATTAGTTTATCAACCGCCAAGCAGGAGAGGCGTATGAAAAAAATAGAAATGAGAAAGCTGGAAATGGCTGAGTCTCCCTACCGCGACCTGGAATTTCTTGAATCCCAGGAAGGGAGAACACTGAGAATACTGAGTGAATATGTCTGGCCCATGGCCAGATTGGAAAAACTAAAAGTGGAAAGCACCATCCTTTTTCTGGGCTCGGCCAAGGCCAGCCCGGCCAGTTCCGACTCCAGTCTGCACAGGTATTACTGGGAAGCCGAAGAGCTGGCTTACCGGATTACCAAATGGGGCATGAATATCAGGCCCAGAGGCAGAAGGTATGTCGTCTGCACCGGTGGCGGACCGGGAATAATGGAAGCGGCCAATCGGGGGGCCACCCGGGCCGGGGGCAAGAGCATAGGCATGAATATTTCTCTGCCCCAGCCCCAGCTACCGAACCCTTACATAACTCCAGAATTGAACTTTACCTTCCATTATTTTTTCATGCGGAAATTCTGGCTGATGTACAAGGCCAAGGCCGTGGTCGCTTTCCCCGGTGGCTTCGGCACCCTGGATGAGTTCTTCGAAATAATCACCCTGCTGCAGACCGGAAAGGTCTCCCGCAAAGAAGTATTGCTCATTCTGTACGGAAAAGAGTACTGGGATAAGGTGATTAACTTCCGGGCTCTGGTTGAGTGTGGGGCGATCACCGAAGAAGATGTCCGGTTGTTCTCTGTTTTTTCCTCACCCCAGGAAACTTTTAATTATCTGAAAAGGTGCTTGCCAGAAATGCATTAAGAAGGTCGGACTGCTTTTTCTGGCTTCCGGCGTTTTTTCAGGAAAAACAACCAGAAGACAGCCAGACCCACGAGTACTCCGCTCACGTCAGCCACCCAGTCCTTCCAGTCGCACTGTCTGCCGGGAACAAAACTCTGGTTGAGTTCATCCAGCAGGCCTATAGAAATGCCGGTCATAAATGTCAGATAAGCCCCGAGAAAGGGCAATTTGGGAAGGTTGTTAAAAAAACCTAAGGCCAGCAGAAAACCCAGCCCGGCAAACTCCAGCCAGTGTGCTCCTTTATCCCAGAAAAGCAGACCGAATTTTAACTTCAGACTCCGACCCGACAGAAAAAAGATGAGACCACAATATAACAGGGCGGGAGCAAAATATAACCAGCGTTTTTCAAATCTCATTATCCAAATCGCCTTTTCAATAACTGCTATTTTACCAGCGGCTGAAATTAAAACAAGTCCCAGCCTCAGAGCTGCTTTTCTTGACTATCTGAAAAGGGTATGATATCTAACAGGTAAAAACGATGGATAAACAAACAACTTATCTCAGCGGCCTGGAATATCCGGGCAGGTTCATCATCGCCGGCCAGCTTAAGGAAGGCGATGAAGTCTGTATGGTTTACGGATTGACCGGTCGGTCACCGGCCAGTCAGGCCCGGCGCCTGGTGAAGAAGGAAAACGGGATCTGGGTCGAACCCACTGACCCCCGGGTAATACTTACCGGAAAGACAGAACTCCTGATCTATCCGGCTGCAATGTACTCCTCCGCCGGCATCGTCGTCTCCAACGGCAAGCACACGACTGACATCATGGGTCAGCTGGAAGCAGTTCGCCAACCGTTGCTGGCTCTGGTCAGAGCTCTGAAGGACTGGAAATACGAGCCCGACGAGCCAATCTTTACGCCTCGGATAAGCCTGGCCTTCGGGGGCGGATTTAACCTGGCCCTGAGTGTTATCAGGAGGGGAGAATTCGGCTCGGTTATCAGGAATTATTTCGAATTGCCCCTCATTCCCGGCAAGGGCTGGCTGGTTATGACTTACATGGGAATTAATGTCGACCCGCTGCCATCATTTTTTGGCGAACCCATTTTCTTAGAAATGTCGGGAAAAACCGCCGAAGAAGTGGCCGAAGCGGTTTCTGACTCCCTGGCTCCGGCTCCTGGGAAATCCGATCTCCGGGTGGCCTTGGTCAGCCTGCGGGCTTCGATTCACGACGGTCAGATCCAGGAAATTAAAATAATAAATAAACATGAAGGATAAAACGGTGGAAAACAAGGACCAGAGAACAGCCAGAACTCAATACCAGACTAAAGTCAGCGAAGATTTTCCGCCTTCACTGACGGTGGGTGAAACGCATTTCACCAAGAAGATTTCCATGCGCTACGGCGAGAATCCCGGATATCCCGCAGCCTTCTATCAGGAAGAGGGAGCTTCTGGTCCCAACATGGCTACCATGGAGGTCCTCCAGGAGGGCACCAAGGGCCTGAGTTACATCAATGTCGGCGATATGGACCTGGGGCAGCGGCTGGCAAAAAAATTGACCGAGGTTTTTCCGGGACAGACTGTGGCGGTGATTATCAAGCACGAAATGCCGAGCGGCGTGGCTCTGGCCGCCACCGGCCTGGAAGCCTTTCAGAAAGCCTGGCAAACCGACCCCCTGTCTAACTTTGGCAGTGTAGACGTCTTCAATTTCCGGGTGGAGGAAGACCTGGCTCGCCTTCTGGTTGAGAGACCCAGAAACATCGAGGTGGTTTACGCTCCTGAGTTCAGCCCCGGAGCCCTGGAAGTTCTGGCCACAAGAAAAGTCCTCCGGGTGGTAAAAATGGGCGCTTTTCTGGACCGACCTTCCATAGACAATGGACTGGAAATCAAAAGGGTGGCCGGCGGTCTGCTCGTTCAGAAGAGATTCAATTCTCGTATCGTCTCGCCAGATTTCATCGATGTCGTTTCAAAGAAAAGACCCGATGACCGTCAGCTGCGGGCAGCCCTGCTCTGCTGGACGGTGGCCTGTTTTACCAGGTCGAATGCCATAGTCATCGGAAGTGAAGATAAGATCCATGGAATCGGTTCCGGCCAGCGCAGCCGGATCGATGCTGCCGAGGACGCCATCCGTCTATCCCGGCGCGGGTACGGACCGCTGGGCTGCGTCATGGCTTCCGACGCTTTTATGCCCTTTCCCGACGTGGTAGAACTGGCCGCCAGCAACGGCCTGACCGGCATAATCTATCCCCTGGGCTCGGTCAAAGACCAGGAAGTCATAGCCAGGGCTGACGAGCTGGGGCTGGTGATGATGGTAACCCGCAAACCAGGAGAAGTTGACTGCGAGCGTTGCTTCCTTCATAGATAATCGCCCGGAAGGAAATCAGTCTGATTGCTCCCGTGAACCGACATCAGAAAAAAGAACCCGGATTGATTTACACGATCCAGAGACACCTGGCTTCCCGCCTTCACTATGACCTCAGGCTGGAAGAGGACGGGGTCCTGAAAAGCTGGGCCATGCCAAAAGAGCCCCCGCTTTCAAGTACTAATAAGCGCCTGGCCGTTCAGGTGGAAGACCATCCTCTGGGCTACGAAACTTTCCAGGGCACTATCCCCGAAGGCGAGTATGGAGCCGGCCGGGTGGAGATCTGGGACAGCGGATTTTATCAACCTCTTTACCGGGATCAAAATATTAGAGAAATACTGATTCAGGGGAAAAAAATAGAAGGGGTTTACACCCTGGTGAGGATTAAAGACCGAAGGCGGGGCAAGGAAAACCTGTGGCTGTTTTTCAAGAACAAAAATCAAGGAAAGGCCGGATCAAAAAATGAAAAGAACTCAAAAAGAAAAACCGGGCAGAAAAAATAATAACCCCTGGCGGCTGCTCTTGATCCTGTCTCTGCTCTGGCTGGCCAACTGCAACCGTCAGGTTCAGAATCAGGTTCCGGGGCAGGACCCGCAGCCCGAGTTACGGCCAAAATTTGAAACCATAAAGAGCCTGGGGTTGCAGCAGGAAAAAGCTTATGATTTTCTCAAGCTGATAACTTCAGTCGGCGGCCGGCTGACCGGGAGTCCCGAGGCCGACCGGGCGGTTGAAATTACTTCCGCTCTGATGAGCGAGCTGGGCTTTGACCGGGTCTGGACCGAGCCAGTCAGAGTTGGTCGCTGGGTCAGAGGAGCAGCCGAACAAGCGTCGGTTAGAATGGCAGGAAACGATAAACAGACTCTGGCCATCTGCGCTCTGGGAAACAGTGTAGCCACCCCTCCAGAAGGGCTCGAGGCCGGAGTGGTTGAAGTCCGGAGCTTTGAAGAACTGACTGCTATGAAGGATAAGATTCCCGGCCGGATTGTTTTTTATAACACGCCAATGGACAGGACTGCGGCCGAGCCTTTCGTCGCCTACGGCCAGGCTGCCCAGTTTAGAGTCCGGGGAGCTGTGGAAGCAGCCAGACATGGTGCCCGGGCTGTCCTCGTCAGGTCCATGACCTTCAGAATTGATGATAATCCTCACGCCGGGCTTATGGAATACGATGACTCACTGCCCAAAATTCCAGCCGCTGCGGTCAGCACCGCCGGAGCCGAAAATCTACACCGCTGGCTTCATTCTGACCCGGAACTAAAGTTATGGCTGAAACTGGACTGTCGCCAGGAACAATCTGTGACTTCAGCCAATGTCATCGGCGAGCTGACCGGTTCAGTATTTCCTGAGGAAATAATTCTGGTCGGGGGTCATCTCGACAGCTGGGACCTCAGTCCCGGCGCCCACGATGACGCCGCCGGCAGTGCCGTGGCCATTGAAGTTTTAAGACTGATAAAAGAATCCGGCCTGCGACCGAAAAGAACCATCCGGGCTGTTCTTTTCATGGACGAAGAATTCGGAGGAACCGGAGGAAGGGCCTACGCCGCTTCAAAAAATCGGAATTCAGAAAAACATCTTGTAGCCATCGAGCAGGACAGGGGCGGAGCAGCCCCGGTCGGTCTGGCCTTCGGCCAGGAAATTCTGAAGGAAAAGCTGAAACAGCTGGAAACCTATCTGGAACCACTGGGTATAAACTGGATAAGATCTGGAGGTGGGGGAGTGGACATAGCTCCGCTGAAGAAAAAGGGAGCCGTCCTGGGCGCTCTGATTCCCGGCTCCCAGCGTTATTTCGATTACCACCACAGCGCCCTCGATGTGCCGGAAGCCGTGTCGCCCCGAGAACTGGAACTCCAGGCGGTAATACTGGCCATGGTGGCTTATTTCCTGGCTGAAGAAGGAGTTTGAGATGCGTTTGAACTTTGTCTGGCATTTTCATCAGCCTGTTTATAACCTGCCGGATTCCCGGATATACATTCTGCCCTGGGTAAATTTTCATGCCACCAGGAATTACTGGCAGATGCTTAAAATTGTGGAGGAAACTCAGTTTCCATGTACCATCAACCTGGTCCCGTCTCTTCTCCAGCAGCTCGATGACTATGCCCGGGAACGGGCGACCGACCCGGTTCTGGAAGCGCTCCAGAAACGGCCGGAAAAATTGAGCCAGGAAGAAATCGACAGCCTGAAAAGATTTTTCCCTCATCTTCATCAGGAAACATCGGCTCCGGGCTTGCAGCGTCGGGTGCTGGAGTTTTTTTTCTCTCCGCTGGCCCGCCCGGAAGAAAAAAGCCGGCAGGAACTCCTCGACCTGAGAAAAGAAATACTGGCCGGATTGCTGCCCTATTTTAAGAACCTCCGTCTGGCCGGATTGCTGGAACTGACTGTAACCCCTTATTATCACCCGCTGCTGCCGTTGCTGGTCGACCTGGGACAGGCCCGCCCTGAAGCTCCCGACCTGCCGTCTTTTGAGCACCCGGAAGATGCCGTCTGGCAGTTAAACCGGGCCAGGGAGTACTTCAGCCATCTGTTCGGTTTTTCACCGTCCGGCCTCTGGCCTTCTGAAGGAGCCCTCAGCCAGGCGGCCTGCGCTCTTATTGCCAGAAGCGGCTTTGAATATACGATGACCGATGAACATCTTCTCTGGAAAAGCCTTGACCATCGCCCCAATCCTTCGCTTCTTTATCAACCATATGATTGCCATGGTCTTAAAATCTTTTTCCGCGACCGTGAGCTATCGGACCTGATTGGTTTCGAGTACCACCGCTGGCCGGCCGAAAGAGCGGTTGATGATTTCCTGAGGAAGCTGGAGAAAAGAGCGGCCGTGGTCTCAGATGAAGCCATCTGTTCCATAATACTCGACGGTGAAAATCCCTGGGGTGCATATAAAAACAATGGAATAGATTTCCTCAGACTGCTATTTGAGAAAATCAGGGCTTCCGGACATTTTCAACCCGTCCTTCCCGGAGATTATTTAAGTTGCCATCAACCTGGCCAATCACTGGAGCTTGTCTCCGGCACCTGGATGAATAGTTTTTTTAAGTGGGTCGGCCACCCGGAAAAAATCCAGACCTGGAACAGACTGGCCGCAACCAGAGAAAAAGTCGCTTTTTCAGAATACCTGGCTGTGGCCGAAGGTTCGGACTGGTTCTGGTGGGCAGGGGAGACCGAAGAGAAGGAATTTGACCTGCTGTTTTCAAGTTACCTGGAAAAAGCTGCTGCCCGGGAGAAATGAAAATGGAAAAGCTTACCTTTCTTTTTGCCGTTCATAACCATCAACCGCTGGGAAATTTTCCCGAGGTCATCCGCCGGGCCTTTGACCGGGCTTATCTTCCTTTTCTGGAAATGGTCAGCCGTTTTCCATCCTTTCGTTTCGCCCTTCATTTCTCGGGCTTTCTCTGGGATTATTTGCTGAAGGAGAGAAAGGACGGACTGGATCTGATAAAGAAAATGGTGGATTCGGGTCAGGTAGAACTCCTGGGCGGCGGATATTATGAACCCGTCCTGAGCCAGATTCCCGAAAAAGACCGGCTGGCCCAGCTGGCGCTTATGACCGAATTCCTTCAGGAAACTTTTGGAGTCAGACCGGAAGGCCTGTGGCTGACCGAGAGAGTCTGGGAACCGCATCTGGCCAGTCTCCTGAACCGGGCAGGTTTCCGTTATACACTGCTTGATGAAGAACATTTCCATTATGCCGGAATCAGGAACATCCATGGTTACTATATAACTGAAGATGAGGGACTGATCTTCAACGTTTTCCCGATCGACAAGACCCTTCGCTATTACATCCCATTCAGATCGCTTTCCGAGCTTGAGTCCTATTTTGAAAAAATCAGACGGGAAGGTCAGCCCACGGCCATCATCGGGGATGACGGCGAGAAGTTTGGTCTCTGGCCCGGAACTGAAAAATGGGTCTACGAAGACGGCTGGCTGGAGAGCTTTCTGAAATTTCTGGAGAACAGCCGGCTGGAGATGATGACCTTCAGCCAGTATCTCAGTAAAAAAGCTCCCCTGGGCCGGGTTTACCTGCCCCCGGCTTCTTACGAAGAGATGATGGAATGGGTGCTCGGGCCTGACGAACAGCGGGAATTCATCCAGCTCAAAAACAGCCTGCCGCCGGCCGCCCGCCGTTTTCTCCGGGGCGGCCTGTACCGTGATTATTCCCTGAAGTATCCTGAAGCCCATCATCTTCGTTGCCGTCAGCTCCAGGTGTCTTCCGAGGTCAGCCAGAGCGACGACCTGGAGGCCAGAAAGGACCTGTACCAGGCTCAGTGCAACGATGCCTACTGGCACGGGGTGTTCGGCGGGCTTTATTTGCCTCATTTGAGACGGGCAGTATATGAAAAACTGGTTTCAGCCGAGCTGAAGCTCCCGTTCGTCAGCGGCTGGGAAAAATTTGATTTCGACCTGGACGGTCAGGACGAGTACCTTCTCAAAAGCCCTTCCTTCTTTCTCTGGCTCAAACCGGAGGCCGGAGGCGGAATTACAGAAATAGACGACCGCTATCATGGCTTCAACCTGACCGACGTCCTGACCAGGCGCCAGGAGTTTTACCATCTTTTCTCCACTTCCCGGGATGAACATTCTGAAGGCAAATCCATCCACGAACTCAGCCGGTCTCTGCCGGGCGAAGCCCAGGCCTGGCTGAAATTTGATAATTACCGCCGGCTATCATTTCTGGAAAGGGTCCTTCCGCCGGACGTCAGCTATGAAGACTACGGGGACACCTATTTCAGGCAAACCGGGGAATTCATTGAAAAACCGTTTTCAGCCAGGCTGGAAGACGATACCCTGGTTCTGGAAAGGCTGGCCAGGCTGGAACTTCCTGCGGGCAGCTGTCAGCTCAGGTTGTGCAAGCGAGTCAGGCCCGGGCAGAGAGCTCTCCTTTTTGTCTATGAAATAGAAAATCTCGAAACCCGGGATCTGGACTTGACCCTGACCTCAGAGTGGAACCTGGCTTTCTTTGAAAATGAATACCGGGTAGGGAACAATCGGGCTGAATTCTTTGCTGGAGAACTATCGATAGAAGCTCCTGAGGCCTCAGCAATCTGGTTCTTTCCGGTAAAGACCGTTTCTCAATCGGAAAAAGATTTTGAAATAATTACCCAGGGATTCAGTTTCCATCCGGTCTGGAGATTGAAGCTGGCCGCGGGGGAAAAAAGGCTTGTTTACCTCACCCTTCAGCAGCGAAGATAAATTAAATACAGTCCCGGCTGCGGGAAATCTTTTTTCAAACAGTTTATATGGTATAATTTAGCCGAGTCTGTAACCTGGAGAAGGGAATTTAATGAGAGACCGGATTGAACCAGAGAAAAAATTTTTTTGTCTGGTGCTGCACAGCCATATTCCTTACGTCCTCAATCATGGCACCTGGCCTCACGGGACCGACTGGCTTTTTGAAGCCGCGGCTGAAACCTATCTGCCGATTCTTGAAGTCCTGAGCCGGCTGGAAAAGGAGGGCCTTAAATCCGGCCTGACCATCAGTTTCACCCCAGTTCTGGTGGAGCAACTCAAAGGTCAGAAGTTTGGGCGGGGATTCATCGATTATCTGACGATGAAGCTTGAGGCAGCGGTCAATGATTATCTCTACTTCCAGAAGTCCGGTCAGAAAGAACTGCTACCGCTGGCCCTGTTCTGGCGGAAGTGGTATGAAAAGATCTTCCGGCTGTTCGTGGACGATTTCGGTTCCAACCTGATTTCGGCTTTTGCCCGCTTCCAGGAGAGCGGTCAGGTAGAAATAATCACCTCGGCTGCCACCCACGGCTATCTGGCTCTGCTGTCCCGGGATGAAAGTGTTGCCCACCAGGTCCAGCAGGGAAAATTTGTCTATAAGCGTTATTTCGGCCGCCAGCCGGCCGGTTTCTGGCTTCCGGAATGCGCCTACCGCCCCGGTTACTCCTGGAAACCTCCCCTGGGTCAAGCAGACCCCTATCCTCGAAAAGGGGTGGATGAAATTCTTGGTCTGCATGGACTCCGGTATTTTTTTGTTGATTCCCATCTGCTGAAGGGCGGCGAGGCCCGGGGTGTTTACCTGGAAAAGTTTCCTGCCCTCAGGCATCTCTGGGAAAGATACAGAGAAAAGTTCAAGGCCGGGCCGGTCAGACCACAGGACCCCTACCAGCCTTACCTGGCCCATCCCTCACAGGTCAGTTTCCTGGCCAGGGATGAAATCTCAGGTAAACAGGTCTGGAGTCGTTTCCAGGGTTACCCCGGCGACGGTCATTATCTTGAATTCCACAAGAAGCATTTTCCCGGGGGGATGCGTTACTGGAGCATCACGGCTCCCGATGCCGACCTGGCCGATAAACAGCCGTATGATTACAGCCAGGCCCTGGAAAGAATAGAAGCCCATGCCGGGCACTTCGTCTGGCTCTTAAACGAAACCCTGAAGAATCACCGGGCCGGGGTTATCCCTTCGCTTTATGATACCGAGCTTCTCGGCCACTGGTGGTTTGAGGGTCCGGAATGGTTCTACCGGGTGGTTAAAAAACTTTCGCAGTCAGATTCGGCGGTCAAACCGGCCACCGTTTCTCGCTGCCTGGAAGAGGTCCCGGCAGGTCTGATTGTTTCTCTGCCGGAAGGTTCCTGGGGAGAAGGTGGTTATCACTGGATCTGGCTCAATGAAGACACTTCCTGGATCTGGTCCAAGATATATGAACTCGAGGATAAATGCCGGCCCTGGCTCCATAGCCCCGGAGAACTGCGCCGGTTTAACCCCCGTCTGGTCAAACTTCTTTTCCAGGAAAAATTTCTGCTGGAAAGCTCTGACTGGCCATTTCTGATTTCCACCATGACCGCCCGCGACTATGCCGAGGCCAGGGCCAGTTTGCATTTCGAAAGAGCCAGAATGATTATTCGGTTTCTCGAAAGAAACAGCAAACTGACCCCTGAAGAGTCTTTCTTGCTGGATAAAATAGAAGAGGAAGATTCCATCTTTAAGGAGATCATTCTGCCCGATGGAAACATTCTATAAAAAAGTCCTGGTCATGATCCTGTGCGGCGGAAAAGGGGAGAGGCTTTACCCCCTGACCCGGGACCGGGCCAAGCCCTCGGTGCCCTTTGCCGGCAGTTACAGGATAATCGACTTCAGCCTGTCCAACTCCCTGAATTCTGGCTTCCGGAGGATCGCCCTGCTCACCCAGTACAAATCCCTTTCCCTGGAAAGACACATCCTTCAGGGCTGGAGCATTTTTCATCCGGAAAGCAACGAATACATTATATCTCTTCCGGCCCAGGGCCGGGTCGGAGAACACTGGTACGAAGGGACAGCTGACGCTGTATTCCAGAACATCTATACCATCCAGCAGGAAAACCCAGACCTGATTCTCGTCCTTTCCGGCGACCATGTCTACCGGGCTGACTATCGTCAGGTTCTCAAGTTTTTCCTGGATAAAAAAGCCGAAGCCGTGGTCATGACCCATACCTGGCCGGTGGCCGAGGCCAGCCGGTTCGGAGTGCTGGGTATAGACCAGGACCACCGGATCATCAATTTTGCTGAAAAACCCAAAAAACCTTTTCCGCTTCCCTGGTCGCCGGAACAGGCTTTGATCTCGATGGGTGTCTACATGTTCTCCACCCCGATTCTGGTCAAGGCGTTGATCAAAGATGCCCGCAATCCAAAATCCAGTCATGATTTCGGCAAAGATGTGCTGCCGGCCATGATAAAAGAGAACCGGGTTTATGCCTACATTTACGAAGATTACTGGCAGGACATCGGCACCATAGATGCTTACTGGCAGGCCAATATGGATTTTTTATCTGAACAACCGCCTTTGCGGCTCAACGACCCCCGCTGGCCGATAAGAACCTATAAGCCCCAGTATCCCCCTTCTTATATATCGGGCGACAACATTAAGAATTCCATTATCGGAGACGGCTGTCTGATAAACGGTGGCCAGGTTCTGAATTCTATTCTGTCTTATGGGGTTACGGTTGAACCCGGGGCGGTGGTCGAGGAGTCAATCATCTTCGAGGGCACGGTTATCAAGAAAGGAGCGCGGATAAGAAGAGCTATCATTGATAAGAACGTGATCGTGCCGGAAAAGTTTTCGATCGGTTATGAAGACAGCCGGGATGGCGATTATTTCAAGATCAGCGCTGCTGGCATCAGAGCCGTGCCCAAGGGCTGGAGGCTGGAATGATCACTCCCTACCGGATGCAACCGGCAAACTTCAACCCGGAAATTCCGAAGGAGCTGGTGCTGTTGTCGATCATTGCCCAGAGCTTTTTTCAACCCTTCTCGCTGGAAGATAATCTTCTGGTCATCCTGACTGCCCTGACTTCAGGGGCCGGTATCGGTTTCAACCGGGCCACTTTATTTCTGAGCGAGGGAGATAAACTCAAAGCCACCATGTGGCTGGGCCCGAGGTCGCCGGAAGAGGCCGAAGCCATCTGGACCATGCTCAGCTCGCCGGGCCTGGGCTATGCCGAAATCGTTGAGTATAATCGGGAGCTGGTCAGTCGCCTGCTGCCCGACCTGAAACCAAAGCTCAGAACCCTTGAGTACAACTTAGAAGACGAAAATCTGAAGTTGCCGGCGGCAGCCGTCAGAGACAGGGAAATAGTCCTGGTAACCGGAGCCAGTTCTGACCCCCGCGTCGACCGCCGGTTTCTTGATTTCGTTCAGGTGGATGAATTCCTCTGCCTGCCGCTGGTTACCAGGAACGAAATCATGGGTGAAATTGTGGTCGACAACGCCATCACCCATGCTCCCATCACTTCCAGAGACATAGAACTGGCCAGCCTCTGCGCCCTGCTGGCCGGAAACTATATCCACACGACCAGACTTTACAAGAAGGTTCTGGAAATGGAAAAAATGGCTGCCCTCGGTGAAATGGCAGCTTTCATCTCCCACCAGTTGAGAAACCCGATTGTGGCCATCGGCGGCTTTACCCGACAGCTGGTTAACCAGCCCTGCAATCAGGAAAAATGCCAGCGCAACCTGAACATCATCCAGGAAGAAATTAAACACCTGGAAGAAATCATTTTCCGGATGAGCCATTTTCTCCGGATAAAAATCAAAGAACTGGTACCGATTGACTACCGGCCCATTTTACAGGCAATCAAGGAGAGGCCGGACATAAAAGCCAAAGCAACGGGAAAAGTAATTTCTATCAGTTTGCCCGAAAACAATTCACTCATACTCTGCGACCCGGTGTATTTCGAAGAAGCTCTGGTCAACCTGCTGGATAATGCCCTGGACGTCACCCCACCGGGCGGCCGGGTATATATCCGGGCCTGTCAGAGGAACAGGAAATGGGTGACCATAACCATCAAGGATTCAGGCCCGGGTCTGGACGAGAAGAGCCTGGAAAAGATGTTCAGCCCCTTCTTTTCCACCAAGGAAAGCGGTCTGGGGCTGGGGCTGCTTTTCGTCCGGAGGGTTCTGGAATCCTGCGGCGGCAAGGTTGAGGTCCGGAGCAAACCGGGGCGGGGCACAATGTTCAGACTCTATTTTCTGGCGAGAGAAAGGGGGGCTTCATGAAAAAAATATTACTGGTCGAAGACGACAAGAGTTTAAGCCTGCTCTATCAGGAAGAATTAACCGGAGAGGGCTATGAGGTGGTCCTGGCCGCAGACGCCGAATCGGCGCTGGAACTTGTCCGGTCGGGCGGCTTTGACCTGATCATCACCGACATCAGGATGCCCGGCAAGGACGGAATCGAGCTCATTTCCAGCATCATGGGCATGAGGAAGGATATTCCGATCATCATCAACACTGCCTACCAGAGTTATAAGGGCGACTTTATGACCTGGGCTGCAGACGCCTACCTCATTAAATCTTCCTCCCTGGATGAATTGAAGACCAAAATCAGGGAGCTTCTGGCCGATTGAGGCCGGAGGAGACTGAAAGGTTTAGAGAAAATGCCTGAACTCAGAAAAGACATACTGACCGGTCGCTGGGTAATAATATCCACCGAAAGAAGCAAGAGGCCGGATGATTTCCGCCCGGCGGAAATTTCAGAGCCGAAAAAAGAGAGTCCGGCCTTCTGTCCTTTTTGCCCCGGCAATGAATCCAAAACTCCGCCCGAGGTCTATGCCGTCAGAGAAGATAATTCCCGGCCCGACCAGCCGGGCTGGACCATCCGGGTGGTCCCCAACAAGTTCCCGGCCCTGCAGCCTGGTTCGCCGCCGCCCAAGAAGGCCAGAGGCTCATACCAGTGGATGGAAGGAGTGGGTGTGCACGAAGTCATCATCGAAACCCCTGACCATAATCAGGAAATGTCCGGCCTGCCTCTTGACAACCTGGCCCGGATTATCCGGGTTTTCCGGGAACGAACGATCAATATCGAAGAGGTCTATCACCATCAGTATGTCCAGATATTTAAGAATAAAGGGAAAGAAGCCGGAGCCTCGCTGGCTCATCCTCATTCCCAGCTTATCGCTACCCCCATAGTTCCGAAGAGAATCAAAGAAGAAATCTATGGAGCGGAACGACTTTACCGCAATCAGTTCCGGGAGTGTGTCTTCTGCCGGATGCTGAGAGAAGAGCAGGCAGCCGGAGAGCGACTGGTCTATCGAAATGAGAAATTTGCCGTGCTGACTCCCTACGCTTCCCGCTTTCCTTTTGAAATGGCTATCTTCCCGCTAAGGCATTCAGCCTTCTTCCGGGCCATAAACGATGAGGAGACGGTTTTCCTGGCCGAAGCCCTTAAACAGGCTCTGGGGAGGTTAAGGTTCCAGCTGGAAGACCCGGCCTACAACCTCGTTTACCATCATGCCCCTAATCCCCAGGTCTCGGAAAAGGCCTGGCCGGGTATTGATTCTTATTATCACTGGCATATCGAAGTAATGCCAATTCTGACGAAAGTTGCTGGTTTTGAACTGGGAACCGGTTTCTACATCAACCCGGTGCCGCCGGAGGTGGCCGCTGAATACCTCAGAAAGAACGAGTCTCCCTCCAGCTGAGCATCTGGCGATACAGGTTAAAATAATCTTCGGCCGACTTTTCCCAGGAAAAGTTGCTTTTCAGACCATTTTCCACCAGACGGGACCAGAAAGGTTCCTGGCGGTAAAAAGTCAGCGCCCGGGAGACGGCTTCGACCAGGGAAGCGGTCTGATATTCCTGAAACAGAAAACCATTGCCCTGAAGAGTGGCCGGGTTGAATTCAAGCACGGTATCCTTCAGCCCGCCGGTGCTTCTTACCACCGGAACCGTTCCGTAGCGGAGGCTATACATCTGGGTCAGGCCGCAGGGCTCATAACGGGAGGGGATCAGAAAGAAATCGCTTCCGGCATAGATCAACCTGGCCAGGCGGTCGTCGAAGGCAATCTTGAGACCCAGACGGTCGGGATATTTTTTCTGGGCTTCAATCAATAAGTTCTGAATCTCTATTTCTCCGGTTCCCAGAATCACAAGATAGAGTTCTTTTTTCAGCAGGTCATCGAGACTCCTGACCAGCAGGTCAAAGCCCTTCTGCCCGGCCAGCCTGGAAACCATGCCCACAACCGGACGGGCAGAATCCACCGGGAAATTAAAATTTCTGAGAAGTTCCATCCTGCAGACCGATTTTCCGGCCGGGTTATTCTTTGAATAATGGGCCGGCAGAGCCGGGTCGGTTTCTGGATTCCACTCCAGATAATCAATGCCGTTGAGAATCCCGAACAGGCGCTCCGACCTCTTACGCAGCACACCGTCCAGGCCGCAACCAAATTCTGCTGTCTGAATTTCCCGGCTGTAGGTCGGGCTGACAGTGCTGATGGCATCGGAATACAGCAGGCCGGCCTTAAGGTAATTGACCCGGCCATAGAATTCCAGGTCTTCGGAGTTGAACAGGTGGTCGGGCAGTCCGACCCGGCCGAGCAGGTCGGCCGGAAAAAGGCCCTGATAGGCCAGATTGTGGATGGTAAAAAGAAGCCTGCTATTCTTAAAAAAGACATCTCCGGACATCCGATGCCGGAGATAGGCAAAAGCCAGGGCAGATTGCCAGTCGTGAGCATGAATTATGTCCGGTTGGAGAGAGAGTGCCCGGAGGGTTTCCAGGGCGGCCAGAGAGAAGAAGGCAAAGCGCTCACCGTTATCCGGATAATCCCCCTCTGGAGTGCTGTAAAGGTAATCACGGTCGAAAAGGCTGGGATTGTCTATAAGATACACCTTGAAACCTTCAGACTGAAACTCCTGGACGGAAAAAGTCTTTTCCTGACCGGGCCAGTCCACCGTCAACTGCCCCAAGACCGGCTTCAGGGGCAGATTCTTTTTTCTGACCTCGCGGTGAAAAGGCATAATGGCGGCCACCCCCAGCTGAGGCTTACGGGCAAGGTACCTGGGCAGAGCTCCTGTTACATCGGCCAGCCCTCCGGTTTTGGCCAGCGGAGCCATCTCTGGGGTCAGGAAAACAACCCTTATTCTTGTTTCCGGGTTCATACTGTCTCCTTAAATTTCAATTTCCTTCCGCGAAAAAACAACGCGGGAAAAACATTCTGGTATATGAGAATCATAAACTCCATGAGCATTGAGGGCCCAGCCGGCAGAAGGTTCCAGTCGACGGCCGCCAGCGGTTAGGGTTTCAAACCGGGAAAAGCTCATCCGCCAGACATCTCCCTCGCCCGGAGGAAGCGGCCGCCCCTGAGCCAGGACCGCCATCCCTTTCCAGGGAAAAGCCAGTTCCACCGTCCAGCCACGGTCGACGTCAGAGGAATCGTTCAGAGTGCCATCAACCCTGACCGCCCATTTCAGACCGGGAAAATCCCAGTCCATAAAAGCCCAGCGTCGGCCCCGCGGATGACGTCCGCAGCGCGAGGCATCCTGAAAGCCGCCCAGGACGTCCACCTGCCGGCGGTACAGGTCAAACTCCGGCCGGTCGAAAAAGCTGCCGGGCCTGAGGGCCTGCTGCCAGACGTAAAAAACTTCATAAATGGTACCCAGAGCATTCACCTGAAGCTCATAGTAGCAATCGGGACCGGCAATGAACACCTCCACATCGTTTTCCAGCCAGAGGAACGAATCCCTCTCCGAAAGGTGAGCCTGGACATCCGGTTCTTCAACGAAGAAGGCCAGGTAAAAAAATTCGTCATCCCAGAGGGCGGCAATCCTGGTATCGAGCAGGGCCGGACTTCCGGTGACCAGGTCCACAAATCTTTCTGAACGGGGGGCTTTACTCCAGGCTGGTTTATTGAGGTCGCCGTCAACCATAATCGGCAGGGGAGTCCTCAGGCATTCATAGCTGGCTGGAGGAGCAGGCATCAACCGCTCCAGATCATAGGTCATGTTTTTCATCTTGACACGTCCCCGGAGACAGACATCTTTGAAAACTTATATTACCAGCAAAAACTCCTGCTGACAATCAACGGCCGGCGAAAATTAGTGCCCGGTTGACACTGCGGGCGGGGTAGGGCAGAATTAATTGCCGATGATAGTGGTGGCAGCGATATTTAAGAAAAAAGGCCGGGTGCTGCTGGCCGAAAGAAATCAGGGAATGACTGGAGCCGGCTGGGAATTTCCCGGGGGCAAGGTTGAACCGGGAGAAACCCCGGAACAGGCTCTCGCCCGGGAAATCAGAGAAGAAATGGGAGTACCCATCAGGGTTATCCGGTTTCTGGAATCAGTCACCCTGCCCGGCGAAACCGGCGGCAGATTGATGGCTTTCGAAGCCTGCCTGGAATCGGAAAATATAAGCCTGACCTCCCATCGCCGGTATGCCTGGATCAAACCGGAAAAGCTCAACGAATATGACCTGCTTCCAGCCGACCGGGAGCTGGTTCTGAAACTGGCCGCCCGCAATCTTCTTGGCTGACTCCGGACTGATTGCCAGATTCTTATTAGATGGTGGATAATATGGAC
>Ga0172364_10000041_pt1 | contig 66170 bp, 57 predicted proteins | sample LakKivSesite10cm_FD_114545 | JGI IMG/M metagenome (GOLD analysis project Ga0172364, IMG submission 114545) | Sediment microbial communities from Lake Kivu, Rwanda - Sediment site 10cm | ecosystem: Environmental > Aquatic > Freshwater > Lake > Sediment | place: Rwanda: Western Province, Lake...
GCCCCGAGGTGGACCGGGATGTGCGAGCCCTGGGCCAGCGTCTCGCCCTTGGCGTTGAAGAGCGAGCAGGAGTAGTCCTTGCGCTCCTTGATGTTGGGCGAGAGGGCGGTCCGGCCGAGGACGGCGCCCATCTCCTCGGAGACGGCGATGAACACGTTCTTGAAAAGCTCGAGCTCGATCGGGTCGAAGGCTCTCATCGGGACACCGCTTGGCGGATGACAATATTGCCGTAGCCATCGATACGGGCCGCGGACCCGGGCGGGAGGAAGGTCGTCGATTCGGGGTCGATGACGAGGGCCGGGCCGGCGAGGCGGTTCCCGGGGCGCAGCCGGGACCGGTCGAGGACCGCGCCGTCGAAGGTCCGCCGGCCGTAACAGATGGGCTGTCTCCTGACGACTGCCTTCAGGTCCAGGGCGGCGGAAAGGCGCTCCCGGACAAGCGGCACCTTAGGGGTCACCGCCACGGCCTTGACCCGGAGGTTGACGATCTCGACGGGCCGGCCGTCGTGGCGGTAGGAATAGAGCTTCTCGTGGCGGCGGTGGAAAGCCTCGAGGAAGGCCTCGCGGGCTGTGCGGGCCCGCCGGAAGGGCACATCGATCTCGTAGGACTGGCCGAGATAGCGGCAGTCGAGCGAGCGCTCCAGGACGACATCGGCGGCGGCGAAGCCGTCGGCGGCCATGTCGCGCCGGCCGGCCGCCTCGAGCTTGCGGAACTCGGTTTCGAGGCGGGCCAGGCTGACCGCGGCGTCCGGCTTCATGACCGACCGGGTGTAGTCCTTGACCGGATCGGCGCAGAGCAGCCCGAAGGCCGAGAGCACGCCGGCGTTGCGGGGCACGACCACCGTGGGCATGCCCAGGTGGCCGGCCATCTCGACCGCGTGCATGCCGCCCGCCCCACCGAAGGGGAAGAGGGCGAAGGCCCGGGGATCGTGGCCCCGCTCGACGGAGATGACCCGGATAGCCTTCTCCATATTGGCGTTGGCGATGGCCACGATGCCCATGGCCGCCTCCCGCTCGGACTTGCCGATGCGCCGGGCCAATGCTCCTACGGCGGCCCGGCTCCGCCCGGGGTAGATATGCATCTTGCCGCCGAGAAAGAACTCCGGATCGAGCCGGCCAAGGCAGAGGTTGGCGTCGGTCACGGTGGGCATGTCGCCCTTGCCGTAGCAGGCCGGCCCCGGATCCGCCCCGGCACTCTGGGGACCGACGTGGAGGGATCCGCCCCTGTCGACGGCCGCGATGGAGCCGCCGCCGGCGCCGACGGAGTGAATGTCGATGATGGGCAGGCGGATGGGGAACTCGCCGACCCGGCTTTCGTGGGTCCGGCGGATCGCGCCTTCAATGAGCGATACGTCCGTCGAGGTCCCGCCCATGTCGAAGCTGACGATGTTCGGGAAGCCGGCCGCGCGGGCCAGGATGCGGGCGCCGACGACCCCTCCGGCCGGCCCGGAAAGGGCGGTTTTGATCGGCTCGAGCCGGGCCCGGCTCGGAGCGATGTAGCCCTCGTTCGATTGCATGATCCGCAGCTCGGCCCGGCCGATGCCGCGGTCGAGCTCGCCGAGATACCGGTCCATGACCGGCATGAGGTAGGCGTTGATGGCCGTCGTCGACGTGCGCTCGAACTCGCGATGCTCGGGGAGAAGGCGGCTGGAGATCGAGGCCAGCAGGCCGGCTCTCTCGAGCTCGGCGGCCACGGCCTCCTCGTTCTTGGGATCCACGTAGGAATGGAGCAGGCAGACGGCGATGGCCTCGGCGCCGGACCGGCGAATGCGCCGGACGAGCCGGGCGAGCTCGGCCGGGCCGACGGGACGCTCGATCCGGCCCGAGGCCAGGGTGCGCTCGCGGAGGCCGAACCTGAGTCCGGCCGGGACGATCTCGAAGCGCGACTCGGGCTGAAGCGAATAGAGGCCGCGGCGGGTCTGGCGGCCGATGGCCAGGACGTCCTCGAATCCGGCCGTGGTGATGAGGGCGATCCGGCCGCCTTTCCTCTGGAGAAGGGCGTTGGTCGCGACCGTCGTGCCGTGAACGATGAACACGGCCTCCGGCTCCTTCAAAATGTCGCCGAGGCCGGCGAAGATGGCCCGGGAGGGGTCGGCCGGCGTCGAGAGAACTTTGCGATTGAAAAGGCGGCCCTCCCGGAAGATGACGAAATCGGTGAACGTGCCGCCGGTGTCCACACCGACGCGGACGCTTGCGGATCGATCGCGGCCTCGCATGGACGGGGCCTATTAAATCGTCAACGAGGTGACCGTGTCAATAGACGGCTCGTCCGCATGGTCGCAAGGAAGAAAGGTCGAGGCAGATATGCCGACCGGGGCCGGGGATAGCCTAGTGGCAGGTGCTGCAGGACTTCGACGAGCAGCTCGAGCAGCTTGAGGCGGAGGCCTTGATCTTGTTCGAGCCGCCGCCGATGCCGAAACAGGAGATCATCTTTTGGACTTCGCCCGACCCGCACCCGTCGCAGACGACGTCCCTCTCTTTCCCGGCGGCGACCAGGCGCTCGAACCTCTTGCCGCACTTCTGACACACGAATTCATATAACGGCATAACAGCTATATTTTACCGGAACCGCTGGCTTTGTGCCATTCCGACTCCCGGGTGCCCTTTCGAGGCGGTGAGGAGGGCCGTCGAGTCCGATTTGGAAAAGTTTAGGCGGAGCGCGTGCCGAACGAGGGCAGTTTCCCTGGAAACCGGCAAAACGTGTTTGAGCGAGGCATAGCGCAAGCCGAGCGAGTTGTTTTGACGCCGAGTTCCGGCGCACGCGACGGCGTCTTCAAACTTTTCCCATGAGGGCGAGATGGCTCTCCGAGACGCCTAAGGGCCGGGAGACGCTTACTTGACGAGCGCGATGGCCTCGATCTCCACCTTGACGTCGCGCGGCAGCCTCGCGACCTGGACGGCGGCCCGGGCCGGGTTGGGGGCCTTGAAGAACTCGGCGTAGACCGCGTTCATCTTGGCAAAATCGTTCATGTCCTGGAGGAAGACCGTGGTCTTGACCACGTCATCGTAGGAGGACCCGGCCGCCTCGAGGACGGCGCCGACGTTCTTGAGGACCTGCCGGGTCTGGTCCTCGATCGATCCCATATTGAGCTCTCCGGTAGCCGGGTCGATCGGGATCTGCCCGGAACAGAACACGAAGCCGTTGGCGATGATGCCCTGGGAATAGGGGCCGATCGCCTTGGGCGCTTTCTCGGTTTGGACCTGTTTCTTGTTCATCGCGATTCTCCTTCTCGTAGCGCCGAAGCCTCTGGCCACGGCCGCGGCCGCGAGGCCCGCGGCGGCCAGGAACTTCCGTCTCTTCATCCCCGTTCGTCAGGAGGATAGGCCGGCCAGGGCCGCCGTGAGGAACGTCCAGAACTTCTCCACGGAGCCGATGTGGACGTGCTCCTCGGGCGAATGGGGGTTCTTCATGGTCGGGCCGAACGAGATCATGTCCATGCCCGGGAACTTCTCGCCGATGATGCCGCATTCGAGGCCGGCGTGGATGGCCACGACCTCGGCCTCCTTCCCGAAGGACGAGAGGTAGATCTCCTTGAGCTTCTTGAGGAGCGGGGAGTCGAGGTTCGGCATCCACCCGGGGTAGCCGTTCTCGAATTCGGCCTTGGCCCCGGCCAGTGCGCAGACCGACTTGATGATGCCGCGCGCGGCCTCGAGGGCCGAGGCGACCGAGCTCCGGGTGCTGCAGAGGACCTGGAACTCCTTCTTCCCCGTCTTGACGATGGCCAGGTTGGTCGAGGTCTCGACCAGGCCGGCGATCTCGGGGTGCATGGAGATGACGCCGTGGGGGAGGGCGAGGAGGAGGTCGACCAGGGCCCGCTGGCAGTCCTGGGCCAGGGCGAAGTCCTTGCCGGGCAGGGGCTCGAGGGCATAGGCCGCGCCGGGTTCGACGGCTTTGTACTCGATCTGGATCTTCTCGAAGGCCTTCTTGAGGGCGTTCGTCAGGGCCCGCACCTGGATCGGAGGGCAGGCCAGGACGGCCACGGCCTCGCGGGGGATGGCGTTGTGCTTGCTGCCGCCCTCGACGCTGACGATCTCGAACTTGGCCGCGGCCTGGGCCTGGCTGAGCATGCGGGCCAGGAGCTTGATGGCGTTCCCCCGGCCTTGATTGATGTCGATGCCCGAATGCCCGCCCCGGAAACCGCGAACGTGGAGCCGATAGAGGTTCTTCGAGGCCGTCTTCTTCCGTTCGAGGGGCAGGGCCAGCTTCGAATCGGCCCCGCCGGCGCAGCCGATGGTAAAGATGCCCTCGTCCTCGCTGTCGAGGTTGAGCAGCATCTTGCCGGTGAGGAAGCCCTTCTGGATCTTGTTGGCGCCGGTGAGCCCCGTCTCCTCGTCGACCGTGAAGAGGAACTCGAGCGGGCCGTGGACGAGAGACCGGTCCTCCATGACGGCCAGGGCCGCGGCCAGCCCGATGCCGTTGTCCGCGCCGAGGGTCGTGCCCTTGGCGTAGACCCAGTCGCCCTTGATCTCGGCCTGGATGGGGTCCTTCGAGAAATCGTGGACCTTGTCCGAGTTCTTCTCGCAGACCATGTCGAGGTGGCCCTGGAGGATGGAGCCGACCGCGCCCTCCCGCCCGGCCGTGGCCGGCTTGCTGATAACGACGTTGCCGACCTTGTCCCGCTTGCCGGGCAGGCCGAGCGACTGGGCCACGCCGAGAACGTAATCGCCCAGGGCCTTTTCATGGCCCGAGCAGTGGGGGATGGTCAGGATCTTGGAGAAATGCTTCCAGAGAAGCGGAGGCTTGAGATCGTTGAGAGAAGCTGGCATCGGATTCTCCTTGAAAGAGTTGGGGTGGTGAACCGCCATGATGACACAAATTTACGGTGGATTCAAGCCGCCACGGCGGGTATAATCCAAGGGTGATGAAGACGCTGGCCCGGCTGTTCGTCATCCCGCTTCTCCTGGCCTCCGCCTGGCCGGCCGAGGCCCCGCCGGCCAAGCTGCGGGTCCTGGCGACGGTCCTCCCGCTGCGGGAGTTCGCCGCCGCCGTAGCCGGGGACAGGGGCGATGTCCGGCTCCTGCTTCCGCCCGGGGCGGGGGTCCACAACTGGCAGCCGAGGCCGGGCGACATCAGCCGGCTGGCCGAATGCGAACTCCTCATCTTTATCGGCTCCGGGCTCGAGCCTTGGCTGCCGAGCCTGCTCAAGGCCCTGCCTCCGGGCCGGGTCAAGACGTTGGAGGCGGCGGCCGCCCTGACCCTGCGCCAGTCCGACGAGGAAGAGAGCGGGGAGGACGCCCATGACCATGGGGCGTTCGACCCCCACGTCTGGCTCGATTTCGGGCTCGACGTCAAGATCGCCGGCAGGATCGCGGAGGAGCTTTCCCGCCTCGATCCCGCCGGCGCCCCCGTTTTCGCCGCGAACGCCGCCGAGCTCGCGGCCCGCTTGACCGCCCTCGATCAAAGCTTCCGCGACGGCCTGGCCGGCTGCCGGGGCAAGGCCCTCGTTCTGGCCGGGCACAGCGCCTTCGGCTATCTCGCCCGCCGCTACGGGCTCGTCCAACGGGCGCTTTACGGCCTCAGCCCCGACGCCCAACCCAAGCCGAAGGACATCATGGCCGCCGTCGACTATTGCCGCAAGAACGGCGTCCAGGCCGTTTTCGCCGAAAGCTCCGACCCGCCCGACGTGGCCAGGACTTTGGCCCGGGAGATCGGCGGCCGCGTCCTCGTCCTCCACGCCGGCCACAATCTGACCCGCGAGGACCAGGCGCGCGGCGTCGGCTTTTTCGACCTCATGAAGGAGGACCTGGCCAAGCTCCGGGACGGACTGGGGTGCCGGTGAGCCCCATGGACCTCGTCGTTCTCCGCGGCGTCTCCTTCAGCTACGACGGCTTCCCCGTGCTCACCGGCATCGATCTCGTCATCAAGGAAGGCGATTTCCTGGCCATCATCGGGCCGAACGGTTCCGGCAAGACGACGCTGGTCAAGATCATCCTGGGGCTCCTCACGCCCACGGCCGGACGGGTCGAACTCCTCGGCGCGCCGCCGGCGGATCTCGCCGAAAGGAGCCGGATCGGCTACGTCCCCCAAAAGGCGACGCACATCGACCCGTTCTTCCCGGCCTCGGTCGAAGAGGTCGTCGGCATGGCCCTGCTCGCCGGCCGGCCCCGCGTCGCCCCGGGGCGGGACAGCCGGGCCAGGGTCCTCAGGGCCCTCGAGGCCGTGGGCATGGCCGAGTACAGCCGTTGGCCCATCGGCCGGCTCTCGGGCGGGCAGCAGCAGCGCGCCTTCATCGCCCGGTCGCTGGTCACCTCGCCGCGGATCCTGTTCCTCGACGAGCCGACGACCGGCGTCGACGCCGAGACCCAGACGGCGTTCTACGACATGCTCGACCGGCTCAACCGCCGGGACAAGCTGACCATCGTCCTGATCACCCACGATATCGGCATCGTCAACAAACACGTCACGAGCGTCGCCTGCCTCAACGAACGGCTGGCCTATCACGGCAGCCACGCCGAGTTCTGCCGGTCCGACGTCTTCCGGGCCATGGTCGAACGGGGCGATCACGTCATCTCCCACGAGCATTGACGCCCCGATGCAAACCCTTCTCACCTACGGTTTCCTGCAGCGGGGCCTCGCGGCCGGCGTCCTGATCGCCGTCGCCTGCGCCGTCCTGGGCCTGTTCCTCATCCTGCGCAAAGACGCGATGATCGGCCACGGGCTGGCCCACATCTCCTTCGCCGGCGTGGCCCTGGGGCTTTTCCTGAGGGTCCTGCCGCTCGCGGCGGCTTTGGTCGTGGCGGTCGCCGCGGCGGTCGCCGTGATGAGGCTCAAGGACCGGGCCGGCCTTCACGGCGATACGGCCATCGGCATCTTCAGCAGCCTGGGGCTGGCCGTCGGCGTGCTCCTGGCCTCGCTCGCGAGGAGCTTCAACGTCGAGCTCATGTCGTATCTTTTCGGCGACATCCTGGCCATCGAGCCGGTCGAGGTCGTCCTGACGCTCGTGCTGGCCGCGGCCGTCCTGGCGACGGTCCGGCTCAATTACGCCAAGCTGCAGTACATGACCTTCGACCGGGAATCGGCCCGCGCGGCCGGCGTCCCCGTCGGCCGGCTGGACACGCTCCTGATGGTCCTCACGGCCGTCACGATCGTCCTGGGAATGAAGATCGCCGGGATCCTGCTGGTGGCCGCGCTCATCGTCGTCCCATCGGCGGCCGGGCTTCAGGTCGCGGCGAGCTTCCGGGGGGCCGTGGGGGCTTCGATCGCCGTCGCGGTCCTGGCCGTCGTCGGGGGCCTGGCCGTGTCGATCGCCCTCAATATCCCGGCCTCTGCGGCGATCGTCATTCTCTGCTTCCTGGCCTTCGCGGCCGCCTCGGTCGTCAAGAGGGGCCGGGGAATCCGCCCCGGTCCGAGATAGCCTCAGCGTCCCGGCCGGCCCAGGGCCTTGGCCAGGAGGGCCTTGACCGCTTTCCCGTCGGCGTCGAGCGCCTTCTTGAACTTCAAAGCGTCCCGTTTGACCTTGGCCGAGAATTCCGCGTCCTTGATGCCGCCGAGGTTGATGAGGACATTGTAGTAGGCCCCTTCGCCGGCCGCCTGGCCGGCCAGGCCGGCGACGCCGGCGTCGCTCACCGAGTTCTTGTTCCCCTTGGCCGCGGCGACCTTGGCCAGCCGGACCGCCTCGACGGACCATTCCAGGACCTGGAGCGGGACGAGGGTGGCTTCCTTGTTCGCCGTCTCGACGGCCCGGTCTTTATCCTCGGCCTGCTCGGCCGTTGTCTTGGGCAGGCGGTAGGCGTCCATGACCTTGTTGAAAGCCTTGGTGTCCTTGTCCACGGCATCGAGGAGCGCGTCTTTGAGCGCCTGGGCCCGGACGGCCGTAGCGACCATGTCGGCGCGGGCCGCTTCGTATTCCTTCTTGCCCACCGTCAGGTTGGCCACCATGGCCGCGAGCGCCGCCGAGAGAGCGCCGCAGAGCGCCGCGACGCTGCCTCCGCCCGGGGCGGGGGAGTCCATCGAGAGCTCGTCGGCGAAGCCGCGGAGGGACATCCCGACGAGGGCTGCGCCGTCGTCGCGGAACTGGGACTCGATGATCTTCTTCTCGGGGTCGAAGGGCGCGACGTCGCCGAGGCCGAGAGACCGCACCGCCACCCGAACGAGCTCTTCTTCAGGGACGCCCGGGCTCTTGCCTTGTTTTTCGAGGTAGTACCGCCCGGCCATGAGCAGGGCCTCCTTGGGGATGAGGCCGACGAGCTCGCTGCCGGTGACGCGCAGGCCGAGCTTCCCGGCCAGCCGGCGGGCCTCGTCGAACACGACGTGCACGGGCGTGACCTTGTAGTTCGTGAAGTTGACGGAGATCTGGGCGAGGCCGTAGTCCTCGACGTACCAGCCGACGGACTTGACCTCTTTGAAGCGGCCGGGCACCTTGACCGTGTTGCCGCGGGCGTCCTTGACGATGTTGCCGTCCTTGTCGCGCTTGGCCCGGCCGCTCTCCCGCAGGCTCAGCGCGATCTCGTGGGCCAGCTTCCGGTCGCGGGTGTTGAGGTTGATGTTGTAGGCGATGAGGAATTCGCGGGCCCCGATGACCGTGGCCCCGGACCTGGCGTTGAAGACGGGCTTGCCGAAATCCGGCGCCCAGCGCGGGTTCTTGAGCTTCTCGGGGAGGCCCTCGTACTCGCCGGTCCGGATCACGGCGAGATTGCGGCGCTCGGGCTTGCGGGCGGCGGCCTCGTAAAGATAGACCGGGATCGCGAGCTCCGCCGCGACCCGGGCGCCGAGCTCCTGGGCCAGCCGGACGCAGTCGTCCATGGTCACCCCCGAGACGGGGACGAACGGGCAGACGTCCGTGGCCCCGATGCGGCTGTGGGCGCCCTTGTGGCTCCTCATGTCGATCGTCTCGGCGGCCCTGGCGATGGCCCGGAAGGCGGCCTCCTTGACGGCCTCCGGCGCCCCGATGAAGGTCACCACGGTCCGGTTCGTCGAAGCCCCGGGGTCGACGTCGAGCAGCTTGACCCCCGCGACGGCCTCGATCTCGCGGGTGATGGCCCCGATCTTGTCGCGGTCGCGCCCTTCGCTGAAATTGGGAACGCATTCGACGAGCTTCATGGCCTGTCTCCTTTGCGCATGATGAGGCGGAGCTTGCCGGTCGAGTCGTAGACCTCGAGAGCGTCGAATTCCCCGGCCACCGCGCCGAGCCAGGCCGGCCGGCCGACGATGACGATGACGGGCCGGGCGGCCAGGCGCTTCCGGGCGGCCTCCCGGACCGAATCCGCGGTGACCAGCTTGAGCCGCTCGGGCCCCTTGTCCCACTGGTCCTCGCCGAGGCCGAGGGCGACGTAGCGCGCCATCCAGTCGGCGAAGCCCTCCGGCGACTCGAAGCGCGCCGGCAGGTTGCCGATGAGATAGGACTTCGCCTCCTCGATCTCGGTCGGGTCGGCCGGCTCCGCGGCCAGGGCCTCGATCTCGCGTACGATCTCCCGGGCGGCGGGAACGATCGCTTCGGGCCGGACGAGGGCCCGGGCCCAATAGACGCCGCAGGAGCGAAAGAACTCCGTTTCGCTGAAGGCGTAGAAGGCGCTGCCCTTGGACTCGCGCAGGTTCATGAACAGGCGGCTCCGGGTCGTCCCGCCCAGGACCTGCTTGAGGACGAGGAAGGGGAAGAAGTCAGGGTCCGTGGCGTCCATGATGACGTTGCCGGCGAACACGGCGGCATTGGCCGCTTCGGGGGCCTCGACGAAGCAGGCCCTCTCCCGGATGTTCGGGGCGGGCGGCGGGAAGACGGGCCGGTCGACGGGCGGCCGCTTCCAGCCGCCGAAAAGACTGGCCACCTTCTTGGCCGCCAGCTCGGCGTCGATGGGGCCGGAAACGAGGACAGCGGCGTTCGACGGCCGGTAGAAGCGGTCGTAGAATGCGGCCACGTCCCTGACCGTGATGAACTTGATCACATCCTCCGCGTAGGTCGCCGTCTGATACGGGTGGTTCTCGAAGAGCACGCGGAGGAGATGCCTCCAGCCCAGGAGCTCGGGGTCCTTCTTCCGGTCGAGGAGCTCCCAGTACACGTTCCTTCGGAGCAGGGCCAGCTCGGGCTCCGGGAACATGGCGTCGATGGTCATGCTTCTCAAGGCGTAGATGGCCCGGTCCAGCTGCTCCGGCAGGACCCGCAGGGTCAGGACCGTGTAATCCATGAGGGTCGTCACGGCGTAGACCCCGCCGAGGGACTCGAGGTAATTCTCGAGATACTCGGCCGAGAGGAGTCTCGCGCCCTTGCCGATCATCCGGGCCGTCATCGCGGCCAGGCTCGGCAGCTCGGGCGGCGAGTCGGCCTCGCCGGCCCGGACGACGAGCTGGAGCGTGATCGTCAGCGACGCCGGCTGGACGGCCGTGGCCACGGTCAGACCGTTGGCGAGAAGGGACGCCCGGACAGCGGGCAGCTTGAGCTCGACCGGCCGGGGGTCGGGCAGGGGCGCGGTCCGGCGGAACCTCTCCTGTCCCCGGGCGGGGAGCGCCGCCAGCGTCAGCAGGGCCAGGGCGGCGGCCGAGAAGCGCTGTCGTTTCATCGCGGCCCGAACTCCAGGACGACCCTGTTCTGGGGCGTGAAGAACTTGCTGACCAGGGCCACCAGGGCGGACGGCTCGATGGCCATGGCCTCGTCGAGGTCCCGGCCGGGCGCAGCCATGTCCGCCCCGGCGAAGGCCGCGTCGATCAGGTAAAGGGCCTTGCCTTGAAGGGTCGACAACCTGTCGAGATAGCCGAGCTTGTAGCGGGACTTGGCTTTGTCGAGCTCCTCCGCGGAGACGGCGTTGGCCCTGAGCTTCTCGAGCTCCGAAAGGATGACCCGTTCGGCCCGGTCGACCATGAGGGCGTTCGTGTTCAGGCTGAAGATCTTCAGCGCGGCCACCCTCAGCCGCTCGTCGAGGACGACGCTGAGCTGATTGGAGGCCCGGTCCTTCCGCAGCAGCCGGTTCCTCAGCCGGGCCGTCTCGCCTTCGAAGAGCAGGACCTCGAGGATCCTGAGGGCGTTGAGCTCGGCCGGCTGGATCGGATAGAACCGGAAGCCCATGTGGAAGCCCGAGCCGGACTCGCCGAACTCCGTCCGCCTAACGACGGCTTCGCTTTCCCTCTTGAACTCCGGCCGGGGCGGCGCGGGGACGCCGGGCCCGGGCGGGACGGAGTCGAAGTAGCGGACGACCAGCTCCCTCGTCCGGGCCGGGTCGAAGTCGCCGACGATGGCCAACACCGCGTTGTTGGGGATGTAATAGGCGCGGCGAAAGGTCTCGATATCGTTTTCCGAGAGGCCCATCATGTCGTCCGCGGCGCCGATCAAGGGGTGCCCGAAGGCGAAGTCGGGGAAGACCAGGGCATCGAACTCCATGAAGCTCGGCAGGGTCGGGTCGGCGAGAAGGCGGTTCCTGTGCTCTTCGACGACCTCGCTCCGCGTCCGCTCGATCGCCGCCGGAGTGATGGCCAGCGACTTCATCCGGTCCGATTCGAGCCAGAGAGCCAGGGCCAGGTAGTTGGACGGCAGCGTCTGGTAGTAGAGCGCCTTGTCGACCGTCGTCGTGGCGTTGAGGTCGCCGCCCACCTTTTGGATGAACCCGAGGTGCTGGAGCGGCCCGACGTTCTCCGAGCCGTGGAACATCAGGTTCTCGAGAAGGTAGGCCAGGCCGACCTGGCCGGGTCGCTCGCGGATCGTCCCGGCGCCGTAGCCGACGGCGACGGTGACCAGGGGGAGTCGGCCGTCGACGGCGAGGAGGACGCGCAGGCCGTTCCGGAGCTCGAAGTCCTCGACGGGGAGGTTGAGCCGGCCGCCCGGGACGGGGGCCTGTCCGCCCGCGGCCCAAGCCGGTCCGACGACGAGGCCGAGGAGGAACAGGATGTTCGCCGCTCTCTTCATGGTGAACCGTCCGGGCCCGGGGTCCGGACGGACACCTACATTAGCACAAAGCCGCTTGTGTTGAAAACCCCATTGGAATGTGCTATTTTGGGCCGGAAAATACGCCCGGAAGCGGGTTTCAAGGGAGAACAGAATGGACCACGACATCAAGGACCTGAGCCTGGCCGCCAAGGGCCGCCTGAGGATGGAATGGGCCGCCCGGGCCATGCCCGTCCTGGCCCGGATCAAGAAGGCCTTCGCCAAAGAGAAGCCCCTGGCCGGCGTCCGCATCTCGGCCTGCCTGCATGTGACCTCGGAGACGGCCAACCTGATGGAGGCCCTCAAGCTCGGCGGCGCCGACGTCCGTCTCTGCGCCTCGAACCCGCTCAGCACCCAGGACGACATCCCCGCCGCCCTGGTCAAGCATCACAAGATCCCCGTCTTCGCCATCAAGGGGGAGGACCACGACACGTATTACCGCCACATCCTCCAGGCCCTCGACCACGGCCCGACGATCACCATGGACGACGGGGCGGACCTCGTCTCGGTCACGCACGCCAAGCGCCAAGACCTGCTCCGGGGCATCCTGGCCGGGACCGAGGAGACCACGACGGGCGTCATCCGCCTGAAGAGCATGGCCAAGGACGGGGTCCTCCGCTATCCCATCATCGCCGTCAACGACGCCCAGACGAAGCACCTGTTCGACAACCGCTACGGCACGGGCCAGAGCACCCTCGACGGCATCCTGCGGGCCACCAACGTCCTGCTCGCCGGCCTCAAGTTCGTCGTGGCCGGCTACGGGATGTGCGGCAAGGGCGTGGCCATGAGGGCCCGCGGCGCGGGCGCCCACGTCATCGTCACCGAGATCAACCCGGTCCGGGCCATCGAGGCCGTCATGGACGGCTACGAGGTCATGCCCATGGCCGAGGCCGCCGCGCTCGGCGACGTCTTCCTGACCGTGACGGGGAACAAGAGCGTCATCCGCAAGGAGCATTTCCTGCGGATGAAGGACGGGGCGATCGTGGCCAACGCCGGGCACTTCAACGTCGAGATCGACATCCCCGCGCTCGAGTCGCTGGCCCGCGGCAAGCGCCGGATCCGCGATTTCGTCGACGAGTACGCCCTGCGGAACGGCCGGCGCGTCCACCTGCTCGGCGAAGGCCGGCTGATCAATCTGGCCGCGGCCGAGGGCCATCCGGCCATGGTCATGGACATGAGCTTCGCCAATCAGGCCCTGAGCGTCCGCTGGCTCCTCGGCCGGGCCAAAGGGCTCGAGAGATCGGTGTTCCCGGTGCCCCGGGAGATCGACGAGCAGATCGCCGCCCTCAAGCTGGCTTCGATGGGCGCGGCCGTCGACAAGCTGACGCCGGTCCAGAAGAAGTACCTCGGCGACTGGCGCGAAGGCACCTGACCCTCTTCATAAAAGCGCCGCGGCTCGTGACTACGTCAGTTCAGAGCTTGGCGGCCTAACGGTCGCCGATCAATCTCAAATAGCGGGCGATCGTGTCCCGCGTCTCCGCGTCGGCGACCTTGCCCTGGACCTTGAGGAAGATCTCCTTGGCCCGGGCGTAATCCGCGTTCTTGAAATACGCCACGCCGAGATTGTAGCTGAACTGGACGTCCTCGGGCACGATCTTGACCGCCTGTTCGTAGGAGGAGATGGCCTCGGCGAGACCGTTCCTCTTTTCGTAGATGAAGCCGCGGAGGTTGTGCGCCATGGCCAGGCGCGGCTGGAGCTGGATGGCCCTGGTCACGTTCTCGAGGGCCTCGTCGAACCGGCCCTGGAGCGCGTACAGGCGGGCCAGGTTGAAGTAGGGCAGCTCCCGGTGCTGGTAGGCCAGGTCCTGGAGGGCCGCCTTGAAGGCGCTCTCGGCCTTGTCGAGCTGTTTCATCTCCTGGTAGACGGTCCCCAGGTTGTTCTGGGCCTCGGTGAACTGGGGGCTGATCTCGAGGCACTTGAGGTAGGCTTTGGCCGCCTCTTCGAGATGTCCCCGCATCGAATGGGCCAGGCCCAGGGCGTTCCAGGCGAGATAGTAGCGCGTGTCGAGCGACAGGCACTTGACGTAGGCCTTGATCGCCTCGTCGATGTTGTTCTGGTTGATGTAGAAGTTGCCGAGGTTGTACTGGTACTTGGGGTCTTTCTCGCGGGACCGCTGGACCTTGGTCTGGGCCGAGGCGCAGAACGCGAGACTGGCGCAGATCGTCACGACGGCGACGGCTTTGGCGTGCATCCTCATCCTCCTTCGCGATCTCCCGGGCCTCATTCCGCCTTGAGGGCCCGCGTCATCAGGTCGGCCACGGCCTTCCGGACCGGCTTGTTGCGGTAGAGCACCTGATAGATCTGTTCCGAGATGGGCATCTCGACGCCGAGGGCCCGGGCCAGGCGGCGGGCGGCCACGGTCGTGTGGACGCCCTCGGCGACCATCCTCATGCCGGCCAGGATCTCCCCGAGGCGGCGGCCCTTGCCGAGCTCCTGGCCGACGCGGTGGTTCCGGCTGAGCTCGCCGGTGCACGTCAGGACGAGGTCGCCCACGCCGGCCAGACCGGAGAAGGTCTCTTTCCGGGCCCCGAGGGCGACGCCGACGGCGGTGATCTCGACCAGGCCGCGCGAGATGAGAGCGGCCCGCGAGTTCAGGCCGAAGGCGAGCGCGTCGACGATGCCGGCGGCGATGGCGACGACGTTCTTCAAGGCGCCGGCGACCTCGACCCCGGTGACGTCGCTCGACGTGTAGGCCCGGAGGGTCGGGCTGGAAATGAGGTGCTGGACATCCCGGGCGACGCCTTGATCGCGCGAAGCGGCGACGAGCGCGGTCGGATAGCCCGAGGCGACCTCGCGGGCGAAGCTCGGGCCCGAGACCACGGCGAGGTGGGGGAGGACATGGGGCCGGAAGACCTCCTCCATGACCTGGCTCATTCGCATCAGCGTCCGCTTGTCGAATCCCTTGGTCAGGCTGACCAGGACCTGGCCCTTGCGCAGAACGGGGGCGATCCGGGCATAGGCCGCCCGGCAGAACTGGGACGGGACGGCGATGAAGACGACCTCGGCCGAGGCGGCCGTCTCGCGGAGATCGTCCGAGAACTCGACCGTCTCCGGGAACTTGAAGCCCGGGAGGAAGGTCGCGTTCTCCCGCGTGCGCAGGGCCTCCCGGTAGATGTCGTCCTCGCGGATCCAGAGACGGGTCGGCAGGCCGATCGACCCGGTGTAACGGGCAAAGGCCGAGCCCCAGCTCCCGCCGCCGATGACGGCCGTCGTCATCGGACCTTCTCCCCGAGCTTTCGCTCGGTGCCGTTGATGACGCGGACGATGTTCCCGCTATGGCGCAGCAGGATGACCGCGGTGATGGCCAGGCTGACGGCGGCGACGGTCCAGGGGCCGCCGGTCGCCAGAACGATCACGGGGAAGGCGATCGCGCCGAAGATCGAGCCGATCGAGACATAGCCGGTGAGGCCGACCGCGACCAGGAAGACGCCCAGGCTGGCCAGGCACGGCCACAGGGCGATCGCGGCGTAAGCGCCGAGCGACGTGGCCACGCCCTTCCCGCCCCGGAAGCCGATCGAGAACGGATAGCAATGGCCGATGACCGCGAGCAGGCCGCAGAGCGCCGCGAAGAACGGGCTGTCGAACCATTTGAAGGCCAGGAAGGCGGGCAGGAACCCCTTGAGGATGTCGAACGCCGCCACCGGCAGGGCGATTTTCCAGCCTTTGACCCGGAGGACGTTCGTCGCTCCCGTGCTGCCGCTGCCGAGATCGCGGACGTCTTTGTGTCCGGTGAGGCGGACGAGGAGATAGCCCGTGGGGATCGAGCCCAGGAGATAGGAGATGGCGGCGAAAAAGATCTTCATCCGAGCCCAACCTCGTCGACGATATGATAGTCCGCCCCGTCGGGCCTCAGGCGGCTTTCGAACAGGGCGACGGTGACCGCGGTCATGCCCCCGAGATCGTCCTCGGCGTGCTTGGCCAGCTCGGCCATGGCCTTGTCCAGACGGCCGCGTCCTTTGACCCGGCCGAGCGTCAGATGGGGCTTGAAAGGACGGTCCTCGCGGGGGAAGCCTTCGGCCTCGAGAGCCGTCTCGAGGTCGCTCTGAAGAGCGGCCAGCTCCGGCCCGGCCTCGATGCCGAGCCAGAGCACGCGCGGGCTGCGATCACCCGGGAAGGCCCCCGTCCCATGCAGGCGGAGAGGGAAACCCTTGTGGCGGGAAGCGGCGGCCTGGAGGACGGCCTTCACCCGCTCGACCGTCGGCTCGTCGATCTCCCCCAGGAATTTCAGGGTCAGGTGATAGCCGCCGGGCTTCGTCCACCGGATCTCGGCCCGTGTCCCTTCGAGCCCGCGGATGAGGTCCTGGACCGCGGCCTTGAGGCCCGGATCGAGGTCGACGGCGATGAAGGCTCTCACGGATCCTCCTCGCCCTATTATAGGGTCTTTCCCCGCGCAGTGGTAAGGGATTTTCTGACCATGTCCAGGGCCTTCTGCGACGATTGGAACTTGACGTCCTCACGGCGGCCGAAGAAGAGATTTCGCCGGACGGCGATCCCTCTCGGCCGGGCCAGCGCGATGTAGACGAGGCCGACCGGCTTGCGGGCGGTCCCGCCGCTCGGCCCGGCGATGCCCGTCACGGCCAGGCCCAGGTCGGCTCCTGACGTTCGGCGGATGCCCGCGGCCATGGCCCGGGCGACAGCGGCGCTCACCGCGCCGTGTTTGTCGATCAGGCCCTTGGGGACGCCGAGCCGGCGCGTCTTGGACCGGTTGCTGTATGTGACGGCGGATTCGAGGAAATAGGCCGAGCTGCCCGGGATGTCGGTGAGCCGGTGGGCGATGAGCCCGCCCGTGCAGGACTCGGCGCAGGCGATCGAGAGGCCGCGTGAAAGGAGCAGGCCGCCGACGACGGCTTCGAGGCGCGAGCCGTCGTGGGAGTAGACATGGGGGCCGAGGACGCGGTCGATGGCCTCGACGAGGCGGTCGAGGCGGGCCTCGGCGGCTTCGACCGGGCCCGGACCGGAGGTCGTCAACCGGATCGAAAGATCGCCGGGCGAGGCCAGCGTCGTCACCCCGACATCCGGGGGCACGATCGCATAGACAGGCTTGAGCTTGGCCTCCATAGCCGATTCGCCGAGACCGGTCAGGCGGATAACGCGCCGGGAAACGGGCCCGCCGCCCAGGCCCGCGAGCCGCGGCAGGACCTGGCCCCGGAACATCGGCAGGATCTCTTTGGGCGGCCCGGGCAGGAGGGCGATCCGCCGGCCGCCCTCGACGAGCCAGAGGCCGGGGGCCGTCCCGTTGGGGTTGTCGAGGACCTCCGCCCCGTCGATGACGTAGCTCTGCTTGAGGTTCGTCCGGGGTGTCCGGAGGCCCCGCCGCCGGAACCTTTCGCGGATGCGGGCCGCGATCTCCCGGTGAAAGACGAGGGCCTTGCCCAAGACCTCGGCCAGGGTCTCGCGGGTCCGGTCGTCCTCGGTCGGGCCGAGCCCGCCCATGCAGAGGATGAGGTCGGCGCGGCCCAGGGCCGTCCGCAGGGCGCAGGCCAGGTCGCGCGCGTCGTCCCCGACGACGGACTTGAACGCGACGCCGAGCCCGGCGCCGTTCAGTCCGGCGGTGAGGAAGAGCGAATTGGTGTCCTGAAAGTCGGGCGTCAGGAGCTCGGTGCCGATGGCGATGATCTCGGTCTTCATCGGGTCAGCCAAGGCAGGATCAAGCGGGCGCAGGCCGCGGCGGCCAGGCCCGCGGCGATGTCGTCGGCCATGATCCCCCAGCCGCCCGGGAGCTTTTCGAGCTTCCGGATCGGCCAGGGCTTGATGATATCAAAAAACCGGAAGAGCGCGAAAGCGGCGCCGGCGGCGATCCAGGTCCCGGGCAGAAAGGCCGAGGCGACGAGCTGGCCGCAGACCTCGTCGACCACGATCCGGCCCGGATCGGGGTGGGCGAGCTCGGCGGCGGTGACCTTCGCCGCAGCGGTTCCGGCCAGGAAAAGGACGAGGACCAGGAGCACGTAGACAGGCCAGCCGAGGCCGTGAAGGACGAGCTTGTAGGCCAGGACCGCGACCGCGCTCGCGGCCGTGCCGGGGATGAGAGGGAAGAGGCCCACGCCGAAGGACGTGGCGATCGCCCGCGACAAGGTCTTCATCCGATGAGCCTCCCCTCAAGATCGTAATCGCCGGCCGAACCGACGAGGACCCGGACGAGGGCCGCCGGCGGCTCGGTCCGGCCGGCCGGAAGAGAGAACCTCACGAGGCCGTCGGCCTCGGGGGCCTGGAACCGGCCCCGCCCGGTCCAGAGACCGGCCGCGCCGGGGTCCGGGCCTTCGACGAGGACGTCGATCGTCCGGCCGACGTGGCGCTCGTTGGCCCGGCGGGAGATCGCGGCCTGGATCTCCATGATCTCCGCGCGGCGCGCCTCTTTTTCTTCGGCGGTGACGGTTTCGGCGAGGCGGCGGGAGGCGGTCCCGGCTTCGGGCGAGTAGGCGAAGACACCGAGGTGGTCGAAGCGGGCCGCCCGGATGAAGCGCCGCAGCGCGGCGAACTCCCGCCGACCCTCGCCCGGGAAGCCGACGATGAGCGAGGTCCTGATCGCGACATCGGGCAGCTTCGTCCGGATGCGGTCGAGCCGCCGAAGCGCCCGTTCTCCGTCGAGGCCGCGTCTCATGGCCTTGACCAGGCCGGGGTCCGCGTGCTGGAACGGGATATCGAGGTAGCGGCAGATCTTCGGCCCGGCCATGGCCTCGAGCAGCCGGTCGTCGATCTCCTCGGGATAGCCGTAGAGGAACCGGACCCAGGCCAGGCCGTCGATCCTTTCGAGGCGTTCGAGAAGCCGGGCCAGGCCGTTCCGCCGGCCCCGGTCGCGGCCGAACCAGGTCGTATCGTGCGAGACGAGATCGACCTCCTTGACCCCGAGACGGGCGAGCGCCCCGGCCTCGCTGACGACCGAGGCCGCGGAACGAGAGACATAAGGTCCCTTGATCAGCGGGATGGCGCAGAAGCCGCAGCGGTGGGAGCAGCCCTCGGAGATCTTGACGTAGGCCCAGGTCCCCGGGGTCGAGACGAGGCGGGGAGAGGCCTCCGAATAAAGGAAGGTCCGCTCGCCGGGCCGGATGTCGCGGCCGGCCGCGATCTCCGCGATCCGGTCGAAATCGCGGACCCCCGTCCAGAAGTCGACCTCGGGGAAGGCCCCCTCGAGCCGGGCCCGGTCCCGTTCGACGTAGCAGCCGGCGGCGACGACCCTCTTCGCCGGGTCGCGACGCTTCAGTTCGAGGACCTGGCGGAGCGTCCGCTCGGCCTCCTCGCGGGCCGGCCCGATGAAGCCGCAGGTGTTGACAACGACGAGGTCGGCCGCCTCGGCCCGGTCCGTGACGATGTACCCGGACCGCTTCAGCGCGCCGAGCATGACCTCGCTGTCGACCAGGTTCTTGGCGCAGCCGAGGCTGATGAGAGCGATCGTTCCGGCGCGCCGGCCGCCCGGGGCGCCGCGCGTCGGCCGGGTCAAGGATAGATCCTGTAGAGGAGGCGGGGGAAGGGGATGGTCTCGCGGATGTGCTTGATGCCGCAGATCCAGGAGACCATGCGCTCGATGCCCATGCCGAAGCCGGAGTGCGGGACGCTGCCGTACTTGCGCAGGTCGAGGTACCACTCGTAGGCCTCGCGCGGCAGCTTGTGCTCCTCGAGCCGCTTTTCGAGCAGGGCCGGGTCGTGGACGCGCTGGCCGCCGCCGATGACCTCGCCGTAGCCTTCGGAGGCCAGGAAGTCGACGCCCAGGACGACGTCCGGGTTCTCCGGGGCCGGCTGCATGTAGAACGCCTTGATGGCCGCGGGGAAGTGGGTCACGGCGACCGGCGACGTGTAGAGCTCGGAGATGATCGTTTCCTCGGGCGCCCCGAAATCGCCGCCCCACTCGATCGTCGAGCCCTTCTCGCGCAGGACCGGGACGGCGTCGGTATATGTCAGCCGCGGAAAGGGCTTCTTGATCGCCTCGAGCGGCTTGGGATCGCGCTCGAGCGTCTCGAGCTCGAGGCGACGCTTGGCCAGGACCCGCTCCATGATGAACAGGATGAGGTCCTCGCCGAGGCCGATGATGTCCTCAAGCTTGGCGAAGGCGACCTCCGGCTCGACCATCCAGAACTCGATGAGGTGGCGGCGGGTCTTCGATTTCTCGGCCCGGAACGTCGGGCCGAAGCAGTAGACCTTGCCGAAGGCCATGGCCGTGGCCTCGTTGTAGAGCTGGCCGCTCTGGCTGAGGTAGGCCTTCTGGTCGAAGTATTCGGTCTCGAAGAGGGTCGTCGTCCCCTCGCAGGCGCTCGGGGTCAAAATGGGCGTGTCCATCAGGCGGAAGCCGCGGCCGTCGAAGAAGTCGCGGATGGCCTTGATGACCTCGGCCCGGACCCGCAGGATGGCGTGCTGCTTGGAGGAGCGGAGCCAAAGGTGGCGGTGCTCCATCAGGAACGGGGTGCTGTGCTCCTTCGGCGTGATCGGGTACTCGGCCGCGACCTGGACGATCTCGAGCTCCGACATCTCGAGCTCGCAGCCGCCCGGGGCGCGCGTGTCGGCCCGGACTCGGCCGCGGACGATGACCGAGGACTCCTGGGTCAGCCGGTCGAACTGCCGGAAGAGGAGCGAGTCCTTCTCGGCGCTGAAGGCCGTGGCCTGGATGATGCCCGTGCCGTCGCGGACGAGCAGGAAGCGGACCTTGCCCGAGGAGCGCTTGTTGTAGACCCAGCCGCGGATCTCGACGTCCTGTCCCACGAAGCCCGCGATGTCTTCGACGTAAACCCACTGCATAATGCGCTCATTATAAGGAAAATCATGCAGTTGTGCAATCCGTCGTCCGGCTGTATACTCGAGGCAGGATGGCTCAGCCGAGGGAGTTCGCGCCGGTCAAGTTGATCTGCGGCGTGATCTATAAGGAGGGCGCTCTCTACGCGGAGGCCAAGTCCCGCCTCGAGGCCGAGTGGGGGAGGGTCGACAGCGAGAGCGAGCCCTTTCCTTTCGACCTCACCGGCTACTACGAGGACGAGATGGGCGGGGGGCTGCTGCGGCGCTTCGTCAGCTTCGAGACGCTCGTCCCTCCGGAATCCCTGCCGGAGGCCAAGCTCTGGACGATCGAGCTCGAGTCCTTGATCCGCCAGGAGCGCGGCGTCACCGGGCGCCCGGTGAACATCGACCCCGGCACCCTGACGGCCTCCGCCCTCGTCATGGCCACGGCCAAGGATTTCGCCCACCGGATCCCGCTTACCAAGGGCATCTACGCCCATCTGGAGCTCCTCTTTACGCGGAAGGGCGTCCGGACGCTCGACTGGACCTACCCGGATCTCCGGCGCGAGCCGCCCCAGGGCTATTTGCGCGGAGTGAGAGAGATCTACCTGCGGCAACTGCGGGAACGCGGGTCCTAGTCGGGCCTCTTCAAGAGCCTTTCGAGGATATTTCTCAGAAACGCTCCTCCGAGGCGCTCCGTCGCGATTCTGATCCTCCGCTACCAAGAGTTCGCTTCGGGTTAGGCGGGGTGGAAGGCGGAGATCGACTTGAGCTTGCGGATGATCTCCGGCAATTCCTTCAGCACGACGTCGATGTCCGTCTCACTGTTGGACCGGCCGAGCGACATCCGGACGGACGACCGGGCGATCTCGGGAGGCAGGCCGATGGCCCGGAGGACGTGGGAGACCTCTTCCGATTCCTCGCTGCAGGCCGAGCCCGTCGAAACGTAGATCTCTTTCGTCGCCAAGGCCAGCAGGATGGCCTCGGCCTCGAGGCCGGGGAAGGCGAAGTTGACGGTGGTCTTGACCCGGTCGGCGGGATGGCCGTTGAAGCGCGCGCCCGCGATCCGTTCCTCGATCCCCGCCTTGAGCTTCTCGGCCAACTTCTCGATGCGGGCCCGCTCCTTCTTGCCTTTCTCCTCCATGACGCGGACGGCCTCGCCGAACCCGATGATGCCGGCCGTGTTCTCCGTCCCGGCCCGCAGGCCGCGCTCCTGGTGGCCGCCCCGCAGGAACGGGCAGATGGCCGCTCCGCGCCTGACGTAGAGGGCTCCGACGCCCTTGGGGCCGTAGATCTTGTGGGCCGAGACGGTCAGGAAATCGACCCCCAGCTTGCGGGCGTCGACGTCGATCTTGCCGAAGCTCTGCACGGCGTCGGTGTGGACGGGGACGCCCCGCTCGCGGGCGATCCGGACGACGTCGGCGATCGGCTCGACCGTCCCGATCTCGTTGTTGGCGTGCATGATCGAGATGAGCCCCGTCTTCGGGGTCAGGGCCGAGCGCAGGTGGTCGATATCGATGGTGCCGTATGCGTCCACGGGCACGAACGTGACCTTGCCGCCCCGCCGCTCGACGGCCTTGGCCGCCTCGATCACGGCCGGGTGCTCGACGGCCGAGGTGACGAGCTCGTCCTTGCCGGGCGCCGCTTCGAGCGCTCCGAAGATGGCGAAATTGTCGGATTCGGTCCCGGAGCCGGTGAAGAAGATCTCGCCGCGGTCGACGCCGAGCGCGGCCGCCACCCGCTCGCGGGCCTCGGTCATGAGCTCCTTCGCCCGCCGGCCGATCGGATAGAGCGACGACGGGTTGCCGAAGTGCTCCTTCAGGAACCAGGCCATTCTCTCGGCGACGGCCGGGTCGACCGGCGTCGTCGCATTGTGATCGAGGTAGATCATAGGGCTATTCTAGCAGAACGGGCGGACAAAAAAAGAGGGACTCTCCCCTCAGGGACAGCCCCTCCCGGATGGACGTTCCTAAGCCAGCTTCTCTTTGAGGATGCGAACGGCCTCGAGGCCGGCCCTCTGCTGTCCCTCCGCCGCCGCCGCTCCCAGGTGGGGGATGGGGATGACGTTGGGGTGATCGACGAGCGTGAAGTCCTCGGGCGGCTCCTTGCCGAAGACGTCCAGCGCCGCCGCCCGGACCTTGCCGGAATTCAGGGCGGCCAGGAGGGCCTTCTCGTCGACGACGCCGCCCCGGGCGACGTTGACGATAATGACGCCGGTCTTGGCCTTGCCGAACTCGGCCTCGCCGAGGATCGGCTTCGGCTGCTTGGGGACGTGCAGGGTGATGAGGTCGGCGGCCGCCAGGAGCTCGTCGAGCGGGACCTGCTTGACCGCGAGGTCGGTCTTGATCGGGATGACGTCGTAGGCGACGACGGTCATGCCGAAGGCGAGGGCCCTCTTCGCGACCTCCGTCCCGATCCGGCCGAAGCCGATGATGCCCAGGGTCTTGCCGAAGAGCTCGGTGCCCTCGAGAGCTTTTTTCTCCCACCGGTGGGCCTTCATCGTCAGGATGGCCTTCCAGTGGTTCCGGACCGCCCCGAGCATGAGCCCGAACGTGTGCTCGGCGACCGTGATCGACGTGGCGGCCGGCGTGTTGGCCACGAAGATGCCTTTTTCCTTGGCCGCGACCTGATCGATGTTGTCGAGGCCGATGCCGGCCCGGACGAGGACCTTGAGGTCCTTGCCCGCTTCGATGACCGGCCGGGTGATCTTCGACGCGCTCCGGACGACGATGGCGCTCGTGCCCGGCACGATGGCGACGAGATCGGCTTCGCTCAGGCCCTTGTTGACGGTGACCTCGAAGCCGGGGACGGCCTTCAGCTGTTCGAGGGCACCCTTGTCCATGCCGTCGGCGATGAGGATCTTGGTCATTGCCAGTTCTCCTTGAGCACGGCCTGGGCGGCGGTGATGCCGGCGCCGGCCTCGAACTTGTAGCCGAGGTCCATGAGCGTCATCTCCAGGGCCGACAGGGCGGTGATGATGTCGAAGCCGCCCATGTAGCCGAGGTGGGCGATGCGGAAGATCTTGCCCTTGTAGGGATCCTGGCCGCCGGCGATATAGGCCATGTACTTGCCCTGCATGGTCTTGACCAGCTTGCCGCCCTCGATGCCCGCGGGGACCTTGCAGCAGGTCAGGACGTTGCCCGGCTTCTTGGCCAGCAGCTCCAGGCCGAGGGCCTTGACCCCGGCCCGGGTCGCGTCGGCCAGGATGCGGTGATGGGCGAAGAGGCCGTCGAGACCCATCTTCTTGATGATGTCGAGGGCGTGCTTCTGCTGGACGATGAGCGAGACGCCCGGGGTCCAGGGCGTCGTCTTGTCGGCCAGGTTCTTCTTAGCCTTCTTGAGGTCGAAGTAGAACTTGGGCAGCTTGGAGCTCGCCGCCAGGGCCCAGGCCTTCTGACTGAAAGCGATGAAGGCCAGCCCCGGCGGGATCATGAACGACTTCTGCGAGCCGGACAGGAAGACGTCGACCTTCCAGTCGTCCATCGGGCAGGGCGTGACGCCCGCGCCGGAGATGCCGTCGACGACGAGCACGGCCGGGGTCTTGGCCACGACCTCGCCGAAGCCCTGGATGTCGAACATGGCGCCGGACGAGGTCTCGGAGAGAGTGGCGAAGACGGCCTTGCAATCGGGCATGGCCCTGAGCTCGGCCTCGAGCTCCTCCTTGGTGAAGTCCTTGCCCCAGGGATCGAGGACGATCTCCTTATGGGCGAGGCCGTAGGCCTTGCAGACGTTGCCCCAGCGTTCGCCGAACTTGCCGCCGTTGATCGTCAGGACCTTGTCGCCGGGGCTGAGCAGGTTGACTACGGCGGTTTCCATGGCCCCCGTCCCGGATGAGGTCAGGACGTAGGCCTCCTCTTTGGTGCCGAAGACATACTTGATGCCTTCGGTGACCTCCATGAAGAGGGCCGAGAACTCGGGGGTCCGGTGGTGGAAGATGGGCTCGGCCGCGGCCGACAGGGCGCGCTCGGGCACGGGCGTCGGGCCGGGCGAGAGCAGGTAATACTTCTTGATCATGCCAAACTCCTTTTGGTATGGATGAAAGTGGGCTTAGAGCTCTTTCAGAAGCTCGGTCAGGAGGGCCGTCCGCTCGACGAGCGAGGGGATGAGGATGTGCTCGTGCTCGGCGTGCAGGCCGTCGCCGTCGGGGCCGAGCCCGTCGAGGGCCGGGATGCCGAGCCCGGCGGCGATCGAGGCGTCTGAGCCGCCCCCGGTCTTGCCGCCCTTGAGGGAGAGCCCGAGGCGGGCGGCGATCTCCTGGGCCCGGGTAAAGAGCTTCTCCGAGGCCTTGGTCTTCTCGAGGGGGGGGGTCGTGCTCTCGACCGTCACCTTGAGCCGGGCCCCGCGGAGGACCGGAACAGACTCGCGCAGGATCTTCAAGACCCGGTCGCGGTCGGCGGCCTTCCAGAAGCGGATGTCCAGGGCCGCCCAAGCGCTCTCGGCGACGACGTTGGGCTTCTGGCCGCCGCCGATGAGGCCGACGTTGACGGTGGTCTCGCCGGTCCGCAGCCGCCGGAACCGGGCGATCTGGGCGACGAGCTCCTCGATGGCGCTGACGCCCTTCTCGGGGGTGCCGCCGTGGGCCGACCGGCCCTTGACGTCGAGGCGTACGACGAGGCGGCCCTTGCGCTCGAGCTTGAGCGCCCCGCCGGGCAGGGCCGGCTCGAGGCACAGGACGAGAGACGCCTTGCGGGCGTGCTTGCGGATGAGCTCGGTCGCCGCGGGGTCGCCCGTCTCCTCGGCCGTGTCGACGAGGACCGTGATCCTTTTCTGCGGCTTGATGTTGAGGCCGTGAAGGCTGCGTAGGGCGTTGATGAGCATGACCACGCCGGCCTTCATGTCCAGCACCCCGGGCCCGTAAAGCTTGTGGCCCTGGACGTAGAACGGCATCTTGGCCAGCTTGCCGACCGGCCAGACCGTGTCGATGTGGCCGAGGACGAGGATCTCGTCGTCGGCATCCTTGACCCGGCCCGGCGCGAACTCGGCGACGATGAGATCGCCGATGTCCTTTTGGGGATGGAGCGTGACCTTCGCGCCGACCCGTCTGAGCTCCCTGACGATGAACGCGCCGCAGGCGTCGACCGCCTTCTTGTCGGAGGTCGGGGATTCGAGCGTGACGAGCTGCTTCAGCAGGTGGACCATCTCGCCCTGGCGGGAGCGGAAATAGAGGCGGAAATCCATCGGTCCCTCCACCGGAGATCGGAGCGGACAATCTATCACAATTCCGGGGAAAAAGCACTTCCTTCGTCTTGATTTGACCGCCCGATTCCCATAAAATAGACGGCGGAGGCTCACGGCAGGGACCTTGACGATGGTCAAGCGAACGACGCTCGCCCTCCTCGCCCTGCTCGTCCTGGGCGCCCTCCTCAAGCCCGAGATCTTCTATCCCTGGAAAGAGACGTTCATCGGCTCGCTCGACGCGCCGGGCTGGCCGGGCCTCGTCCTCGCGCCCTCCGCCGGGTCCGCCTACGCCTTCTGGCTCCGCGTCGAGCGGAACGGGGAGACGGCCGAAGGCGCGGACCTGTATTACCTGGTCTCCGAGATCGGGCCGCACTCGCCCGACGGCCTCTACGCCCGGGTCCGCTTCGACCTCGGGCTGCCGTTCAAGCTCGGCGCCGCGACGCCGATCCTGATGAAGCCGTCGCCGCGGCGGGACGCGCTGACGCTCGAGTGGTCGCGGCGGGACGAGAGGATCGTCATCGGCCGCATCACCTGTCCCGGCGACGTCAAGGTCACGATCGTCCATTACGTCCCCTGGGGCCTCAAGGGCGAATACACGGTCCTTCCGGACGGCGAGGTCCGCGGCCGCGTCGGGCCGGCCGGCTCGCCGGCCTATCTCATCTGGACCAGCCGCCCCGGCGAAGCCGCCGTCGCGCCGTCCGCCGGCGTCGCCCAAACCTACGGTCCCGATGGCAGCGGGATCATCGCCTTCGCCGCCGGCGTCGGCGAGAACCCGACGGAGATCGGGAACCGCATCACCCGGTACCGCAACGCCGAGAACATCGGGGACCTCATCGACGAGGAGGCCGGCGTCTACGAGGACAAGCGGGTCAAGCTGCGCGGCCTCTACGGCGGCGTCGCCGAGGCCGTCACGAACAGCCTTCATTGGAACGTGCTCTATCAGCCCGGGAGTCACCGGTTCTATCTCCCGTCCGGCCGGGCGGCCCTCCAACCGCTTCCCGACGGCGGCCCTGACGCCTGGACCGTGCGGGGGGACAACGGGTTCCTGGACGCCCTGGCCGTCTCCCTCGAAAGCCAGAAGCTCGCGGCCGACGCTCTGGCCGCCGTTCTCGAGACCCAGTATCCCGCGGGCAACATCCCGGGCTGGCGGAGCCGGTCGAGTGGGAGCGCTGACCGTTCCCAGCCGCCCATCGGCGCGTATGTCGTCCTGAAGCTCTTCGAGCGCCTCGGCGACCTGGACATCCTGCGCAACGCCTATCCGGCCCTCCAGCGCTGGCACGACTACTGGACGGCCACGCCGTCCGGCGGCCGGGCCCGGCGCGACGGCAACGGCGATGGCCTCCTCGAATGGGGTTCGGACGCGGCCCTCCTCGACAAGAACGTCCCGTCCTGGGAGAAGAACGCCTCGGGCCGGATGAGGGCGGGCTGGGAATCGGGCCAGGACGATCTGCCGAACTGGGACGACGCCGCGTTCAACGAGGAGACGGGGACGCTCCAGATGAACTGTCTCGACCTCAACGCCCTCTACGCGCTCGACGCCTGGTCGCTGGCCGAGATCGCGGGCGTCCTCGCCCGGGCCGCCGACGCCGAGCGCTACCGGGGCCAGTACGAGACGATGAAGGCGCTCGTCAACGCCCGCCTGTGGAACGAGAAGGACGGGTTCTACTACGACCGCTTCTGGGACGGACGGTTCTCGGTCCACAAGGCGGCCTCGGCGTTCTACACGCTTCTCGCCGGGATCCCCGACGCGGCCCGGGCTCAGCGGATGCTCAAGCGCCTGCTCGACCCGCGCCAGTTCTGGGGCGACTACGTCATCCCCTCGATCTCCCGGGACGATCCGGCCTTCCGGCCGGAGAGCCAGCAATCCTGGCGCGGCGCCGTCCGGCCGTCGGTCAACTACCTCGTCTATCAAGGGCTCAAGGCCTACCACCTGGACGCCGTGGCCTCCGAATTCGCCGGCAAGAGCGCGGCGATGTTCATGCGCAGCTTCACCGCCTTCGGCCTCTCGCCGGAAGCGTTCGATTCGCTGACCGGGGAAGCGGGGGGCCAGCGCATCGAGGGGTGCGGCCCCCTGGCCGGGCTCATCGCCGTCGAGGAGTGCCTCGACTTCACCCCCCACGAGGGCTTCCGCTTCGGCCTGCTCAAGCCCGACCGCAAGGCCCGGCTTTCGCGGGTCCTCATCCAGGGCCGCCACTACGAGGTCGAGGCCTCCGACTCGTCGACCGTGCTGAGGGAGGAGGGCACGGCGATCATCTCCATCGGCGGCGGGGCGGTCGTCCGCCGGTTCCTCTACAGCGAGGCCGAGGTGTCCTTCGACATCAGCGCGCTCGACAGCCGCCGGGTCCTGATCCGGCTGCTCAAGAAGGGCAAGTACCAGCTCCTCGTCGACGGGCGGGCCGTCGACGTCTTTTCAGGGAATTCGCGCAAGTTCACCGTCCCCGAAGGCGAGCACGTCGTTCTCGTCCAGCTCCTCGAGGACCTCGAAAAGGACCGTTCGAACGGGCCGGCCGCCCGTTGACCCAAGGAGGGAGCCGATCATGACACATTTCACGAGACGGGATTTTCTGAGGACCGGGGCGGGCGCCGCCGCGCTCATCGCCGGCGGCGGGCTCCGGAAGCCCGCCGCGGCGGCCGCGCCACCGCCCGGGCCGCGGGCGGTCGCCAGCGGCAACGGCCTGCGGGCCACCGAAAAGGCCATGGAGATCCTCAAGGCGGGCGGCGACCCGCTCGACGCCGTCATCGCCGGCGTGAATATCGTCGAGGACGATCCGAACGACATGTCGGTCGGCTACGGCGGCCTGCCGAACGAGGACGGCGTCGTCGAGCTCGACTCCTCGGTCATGTACGGGCCGACCCATTCCGCCGGGGCCGTGGCCGCCCTGCGGAACATCAAGAACCCCTCCAAGGTCGCCCGGCTGGTCATGGAGCGGACCGACCACGTTCTGATCGTGGGCGAGGGGGCCCTGCGGTTCGCCAAGGCCCACGGCTTCAAGGAGGAGGACCTGCTGACGGAGAGATCGCGGCAGGCCTGGCTGCGCTGGAAGGAGACGATGTCCGACCGCGACAACTGGTTCCCGTCCAGGCCGGAGAAGCTCCCGGCGGAGCTTCGCTCGGTCATGAGCACGCACGGGACGATCAACTGCGTCGCCATCGACGCCGCCGGCCGGCTGGCGGGGGTGACGACGACGAGCGGCCTGTCGTGGAAGCTGGCCGGGCGGGTCGGCGATTCGCCCATCATCGGCGCCGGCCTCTATGTCGACAACGAGATCGGCGCCGCCGGGTCCACGGGCCGGGGCGAAGCCAACCTCCAGACCTGCGCCAGCTTCCGGATCGTCGACGCCATGGGCCGCGGCGCGAGCCCCGAGCAGGCCTGCCTCGAGGCCTGCAAGGCGGTCGCGGCCAAGACAAAGCTCGTACCCCGCCTCTGCGACGCCCAGGGCCGGCCGAACTTCGGCCTCGAGTTCTACGCGCTCAACAAGAAAGGGGAGTTCGGCGCGGCCGGCCTGTTCGAAGGCGGCCGGTTCGCCGTCCATGACGGCGCCGAGAACAAGTTCCGGGAGGTCGCCTACCTCTACAAGCGCCAGAGGTGACGGCCGGCGGCGGCGCCCCCGGCGATCTATTCGCGGATGATGATGACCGGATAGCCTTCCCCGGCCAGGCGCTGGGCCAGGCCCCGCGCCGCCGACTCGCTCGTCTTCACCCGGACCCGGTAATAGGTGCCGCGGCTCGTCTTGAGGCGGACCACCGCTACCCCCCGATAGCTCTGATCGAGGCGCCGCTTGATGGCGTAGGCGTTCTCCTGGACCGAAAAGGCCCCGACCTGGATCCAGACCGCGATCTCCTTTCCGGCCGCGGGCGGAGCGAAGCCGCTCAAGGCCTCCAGCCGGACGCGGGCGGTGCCCGGACCGACGATGCCGAGCACCCGCGCCGCCGCGTAGGACAGGTCCAGGATGCGGCCCCGCCGGAAGGGGCCCCGGTCGTTGATGCGGACGACGACGGAGCGGTCGTTCGCGAGGTTGGTCACCATGACGTAGGTCCCGAAGGGGAGGGTCCGGTGGGCCGCGGTCATGTCGTTCATGTCGTAGACCTCGCGGCTCGAGGTCGGGCGGCCATGGAACTCCTGGCCGTACCAGGAGGCGACGCCGGTCTCGACCCCGCCCCGGGGATTCAGAGGCAGACGGGCGCAGGCGGCCGTCGCGGCGAGGAGCGCGGCCAGGACGAGGACAAGCGGTCCCACGGCGCCCGCCCGGTCCCGGCGGTCAGGCAAGGGTCCCCGCGAGCTTTTTCTTGAGGTAGGCGAAGGCCTCGCGCGGCGTCGAGCAGATGCGGAAGAGCTTGAGGTCGTCGGCGCAGATCGCGCCCTTCTCGACCATCGAGTCGAACTTGATCAGGTCGCGCCAGTAGTCGCCGCCGTAAAGGACGAGGGTCATCTCTTTCTTCGAGATCTTGCTCGTCTGGAGGAGCGTGATGATCTCGAAGAACTCGTCGAGCGTGCCGTAGCCGCCGGGGAAGGCGATGACCGCCTTGGCCTTGTAGGTCAGCCAGAACTTGCGCATGAAGAAGTAATGGAAGGAGAACGACAGCTCCGGAGTGATGTAGGGGTTCGACGGTTGCGGCTGGGGCAGGGAGATGTTCATGCCGATCGTCTTCCCGCCGGCCCGCGCGGCGCCGCGGTTGGCCGCCTCCATGATCCCGGGCCCCGCGCCGGTGCAGACGACGAAATCCTTGCCCTTCGGCGACTTGACCGAGATGGCCCACTTGGCCAAAAGATAGGCCAGTTCCTCGGCCTCCCAATAATAGCGGTAGAAGGCCGAGTCGGGTTTGGCCGGGTCGGCCTTGGCCGAGCCCAAAAAGAGGATGGTGCTGTTGACCTTGGCCTTGTCCAGGCGGGTCATCGGGCCGAGGTACTCGCTCAGGATGCGGAGCGTCCGGCCTTCGAGCGACTCTATGAATTCCGCGTCACGGAAGGATTCTTCGGGCATCGGTGGCGCCTCCCGGCCGGATTCTATCAGAATCCCGCTTCGCCTCTCAAGAGCGAGGTCAGCAGCGAGACTCGGGGGGTTGTCTCCGCTCGCTGCGGTGAAGCTTCACGCCGTCCCGGTCCGGAGCCAGATCTTAGGTCTCCGGCCCGAGGCCGGCTATTTCACCGCTTTATGCTCACTCCGACAATCCCCCTGTGTCTCTCTTCTGCTGACCTCGCATCAGCACCCCGGCGTTCACCCAGCCTCGAGCTTTTGACTTGGGAGAGGGGGCTATGCTAAAGATAGGCGCGAAAGGATGACCCGATGGACGTTCCCACGACGGAGCTTGCGGCGCTCGAATACCCCGGACGGCTGATCGTCATCGGCGCTCCGGCGGGCGGCGGACAAGCCGCGATCGTCTACGCCATCACGGGGCGCTCGCCCTCGAGCCAGGCCCGGCGGCTGGTCCATCGGGACGGCGGGGTGTGGGTCGAGCCGACCGACGAAGCCACCCTCAAGACCGGCAACGTCGACCTTCTCGTGTATCCGGCTCTGCTGTTCGCCAAGGACGGGATCGCCGTGTCGAACGGCAAGCAGACGGCCGACGTCCGGGACCGGCTCCGGCCCGGCCTCGATGCCCTCGGAACGCTGGCGGCCGCGCTCGCCGGCTGGGACTTCGAGCCCGACGCGCCCATCTTCACCCCGCGGATCAGCGGCTGCCTCGCCGCCGGCGCGGCCGGATTGAGCGTCGCGCGCCGCGGGCCCGCGGGCGAGACGCTCCGGAGCTACTTCGAGGTCCGTCTTCGCCCCGGCGAGGGCCGCCTCGTCTCCACCTACGAGGGCCCGAACGCGGACCCGCTGCCGGTCTTCCGCGGCGAGCCCCGCTTCGTCGGCGTCCCCGGCGCTTCGGCGGCCGAGACCGCCGCGGCCGTCTACCGCGAGCTCGGCCCCGCCCCCGGCGGCAAGGACTTCCGCGTCGCCGTGGCCGCGGTCTTCGCCGACCCGTCGGCGCCGGACCGGGCCGAGGTCCGCGTCATCAACCGCCACGAAAGGACATGACCCGATGAGCAAGCCCGACCGGACGGCCCGCAGCCAATACCAGACCAAGGTCCGCGAGGACTTCCCGGAGACCCTGCGCCTCGGCGACGACACGTTCGTCAAGAAGTTCCCGATGCGATACGGCGAGAACCCCGGCTATCCGGCCGCCTTCTATCAGGAGGCCGGGGCCGAGGGGCCCAACATGGGCCGGATCGAGGTCCTTCAGGAAGGCACCAAGGGCCTGAGCTATATCAACGTCGGCGACATGGACCTCGGCCAGCGGCTGGCCCGCAAGCTCGTCCAGGTCTTTCCCGGCCGCCAGGCCTGCGTCATCATCAAGCACGAGATGCCGAGCGGCGTCGCTCTCGGCGACGAGGCCGTGGCCACGTTCGAGAAGGCCTGGAAATGCGACGCGCTCTCGAACTTCGGGGGCGTCGACGTCTTCAGCTACCGGGTCACCGAGCCCTTGGCCCACCTCCTCGTCGAGAGCCCGCGCAACGTCGAGGTCGTCTACGCGCCCGACTTCGCCCCCGAAGCGCTCGAGGTCCTGGCCACGCGCAAGGTCCTCCGGGTGGTCAAGATGGGCGCCCCGCTCGATGCTCCGTCGGTCGACAACGGCCTCGAAGTGAAGCGCGTCGCCGGAGGCCTCCTCATCCAGAAGCGCTTCGACTCGAAGATCGTCTCGCCCGGGTCTGTCGACGTCGTTTCGAAAAGGAAGCCGACCCCGGAAGAGGTCCGGGCGGCCCTGTTCACCTGGACGGTGGCCTGCTTCACCCGGTCGAACGCGGTCATCATCGGCACGGAGGACAAGACCCACGGCATCGGCTCCGGCCAGCGCAGCCGCATCGACTCGGCCGAGAACGCCATCCGGCTCTCGCGGCGCGGCTACGGACCGGAGGGATGCGTCCTCGCCTCCGACGCCTTCATGCCTTTCCCCGACGTCGTCGAGCTGGCCGGGAGAAGCGGCCTTACCGCCATCATCTACCCGCTGGGATCGATCAAGGACCAGGAGGTCATCGACAAGGCCGACGAGCTCGGCCTGGCCATGATCATCACCCGCAAGCCCGGCGAGGTCGATTCGGAGCGTTGTTTCCTTCACCGATAAGGTCGAGGGGATCTCGCGATGAAAATACGTTCCCTTCGGACCCTGCCCGCTCTGGCGGCCCTCGCGGCCCTGCTCGCCCTTCCGGCGGGGTCGCCGGGAGGAGAAACCCCGCGCTATCAGGACACGATCGAACGGATCCGGGACGCGGGGCTCCTCGCCGAGCGAGCTTATCGTTTCCTCGAGCGCATCGTCTCGGTCGGCCCCAGGCTGACGGGCTCTCCCCAGGCGGCGGCGGCGGTCGAAGCCGCCCTGGCGCTCATGAACGAGCTCGGCCTCGAGCGCGTCCATGCCGAGCCGGTCGAGGTCGGGCGGTGGGTCCGGGGGGCTGTCGCCGAGGCGGCCGTCCCGGCCGCCGCGGACCGGGCCGCGCTCCCGCTTGACGTCTGCGCCCTGGGCGGGAGCGTCGGGACGCCGGAGAAAGGCCTGTCGGCCCCCGTCGTCGAGGTCCTGTCCCTCGCCGAGCTCGATCGCCTCGGGTCGGCGCTTCGGGGCAAGATCGTTCTCTTCAACCGGCCGATGGACCGGCGAACGCCCGACCCGTTCGCCGCTTATGGGGCCGCGGCCGACCAGCGCGTCAACGGCGCCTCCGCGGCGGCGCGGTTCGGCGCGGTCGCGGTCCTCGTCCGGTCCCTGACCCTGCGCGCCGACCGCTTCCCCCACACCGGCATGTTGCGCTATCAATCCGGCCTGCCGGAGATCCCGGCCGCCGCGATCAGCACCGCAGACGCGGACGCCCTGAGCGCGCTCCTCAAGAAGGACCCCGCGACGCGCGTCTCCCTCAGGATGGACTGCGGCAGCCGGGGCCGGGTCCTGTCGGCCAACGTCGTCGGCGAGCTCACCGGCTCCGAGCGCCCCGGCGAGATCGTTCTCGTCGGCGGCCACCTCGACAGCTGGGACCTCGGCGTCGGCGCGCACGACGACGCCGCGGGCTGCGCGGCCGCCCTCGAAGCCGTCTGCCTTCTCAAAGACCTCGGGCTGAGGCCCAAGCGGACCGTGCGGGTCGTCTTCTTCATGGACGAAGAGTTCGGCGGCACGGGCGGCCGGGCCTATGCCGCGGCTCCCGGCCGGCGCGGCGAGCGGCACCTCGTCGCGGCCGAATCCGACCGCGGCGGCTTTGTTCCCGTCGGGCTGGCCCTCGGTGGCTTCGCCCGGAAGCGGATCGAGCCCCTGGCCGGCCTCTTCCGGCCTTTCGGCGTCTTTTTCGTGACCGGGGGCGGGGGAGGGGTCGACGTCGGGCCCCTCATCGAGGGCGGGGCCGCGCCCGCGGCCGTCCTCGTCAACGCCGCCGCGTATTTCGACGTCCACCACTCGGCGCTCGACGCCGTGTCGAGCGTTCATCCGCGCGAGCTCGAGCTCCAGGCCGTCATCCTGGCCGGTCTCGCCGCCATCCTGGCCGAGGAGCCGGAATGAGCCGCCCGCCTTTCCTGTTCGCCATCCACAACCATCAGCCCGTCGGCAATTTCGAGGGCGTCGTCCGCGCCGCCTTCGACGATTGCTACCGGCCGCTGCTCGAGGAGCTGGCCCGCCACCCGTCGTTCCGCTTCGCCCTCCACTTCTCCGGTCCGCTCTGGGAATTCATGGAGAGGAACGAGCGCGGCCTGTTCGACCTCGTCCGCGAGCTCAGCCGCCGCGGCCAGGTCGAGCTCCTGAGCGGCGGCTTCTACGAGCCCGTCCTGCCGCTCATCCCCGAGACCGACCGGACGGGCCAGGTCCGGATGATGAACGACTACATCGAGGCGAACTTCGGCCAGCGCCCCCGGGGGCTCTGGCTCACCGAACGGGTCTGGGAGCCGCAGCTGCCCCGGTCGCTCGCCGAGGCCGGCATCGAATACACCCTGCTCGACGAGGAGCATTTCCATTACGCCGGCGTGCGCGACCTCGCCGCGAGCTACATCACCGAGGACGCCGCCCGCTCTCTCCGCGTCTTCCCGATCGACAAGATGCTCCGCTACCTCATCCCGTTCCATCCGCTCGAGGACGTCGACGCCCGCCTCCGGTCGATCCACGAGGCCGGCGGGACGGCCATCCTCGGCGACGACGGGGAAAAGTTCGGCGTTTGGCCGGGGACGCACAAGTGGGTCTACGACGACGGCTGGCTCCCCAAGTTCCTGGCCTATGTCGAGGACCGGGGCATCCGCATGATGTCTTTCTCGGAATACCTGGACACGGTCCCGCCGGCGGCCATGATCTACCTGCCCCCGGCCTCCTATGAAGAGATGACGGAGTGGGTCCTCGAGCCCGAGGCTCAGGCCGCCTACGCCCGGCTCAAGGCCGGGGTGCCGCCGGAGGACCGGCGCTTCCTGCGGGGCGGCTTCTTCAGGGATTTCCTGCGCAAGTACCCCGAAGCGAACCGTCTCCACAAGCGCATGGTCATGGTCTCGGCCGCGGTGCGGGCCGCGGGGGAAAACGGGGAGGGGCTCCGCCACCTCTACCGGGGCCAGTGCAACGACCCCTACTGGCACGGCGTCTTCGGCGGGCTCTATCTGCCGCATCTCCGCGAGGCGGCCTACCATCATCTCCTGGAGGCCGAGAAGCGGACGCCCGATCCCCCCGGCTGGACCGCCCTCGATTATGACTGCGACGGCCGCGAGGAGCTGGCGCTCCGGGACCCCTCGTTCGGCCTGCTGGTCAAGCCGTCGTCCGGGGGCACGGTCGTCGAGATCGACCGCCGCCGCGTCTCCCGGAACATCTCCAACGTCCTGAGCCGGCGCCGCGAGGCCTATCATCGGCAGGACCCGGCGGCCGGGGCGGGGGAGGGAACGGGGAAGAGCATCCACGAGCTCGGCAAGACGCTCCCCTTGGAGGCGGCCGAGCTCACCCGCTACGACCGCTATTCCCGGGTCTCGCTCATCGACCATTTCTTCGACCCGGCGACGACCCCGGACGCCTTCCGCCGGATCGATTTCCTCGAAGCCGGCGACTTCGGCGAGGCCCCGTTCGTCCCGGCGGTCGACGGCCGCGCGCTCCGGCTCGAGCGCCAAGGCTCGGTCGACGCCGGCGGCGGCCGCGTCGCCGTCCGGCTGCGCAAGACGATCTCCTGCGGCGAGGGGGCGGTCCGGGTCGCGATCGGCATCGACAACCTCTCGGACCGGCCGGTCACGCTGACATACGGCTCCGAGTGGAACCTCTTGGCCTTCCCCCACGAGATCGAGCTTCGCGGCGCCGCAGGCGCCTTTCTTTACGACGGCTCCCTGTCCTTCGAGCCGGACGGAGCGGCCGCGCTCTGGTCGTTCGCGCTCCGGACGCTCTCCCAATCCGAGGAGGGATTTGATATAATCCATCAAGGGTATTGCCTCTGTCCGGTCTGGTCGGTGGAACTTCCCTCGAACGGGTCGAGGAGCGTCGCGATCGTGCTTAAGGAGCGGGATGTCCGGTAAGCTCTTCTCCCTCGTCCTCCACAGCCACATCCCCTACGTCCTGGCCCACGGCAGCTGGCCCCACGGGATGGATTGGCTTTACGAGGCGGCCGCGGAGACCTACCTGCCGCTCGTCGACGTCTTCGAGCGGCTCGCGGCCGAAGGGATCTCCGCAGGGACGAGCGTCAGCTTCACCCCGGTCCTCATGGAGCAGCTCGCGGACCCGGTCTTCGTCAAGGGCTTCGACGAGTACCTGAGGATGAAGATCGCCGTCGCGGCCGGCGATGGCGAGTATTTCGGGCGCACCGGGAACGCGGCGCTCCGCCCCCTCGCGGCCTTCTGGGAGAGCCGGTACCGCAAGCTCCTCGAGGACTTCCACGGCCGCTCGGGCGGCGACATCATCGGCTCCTTCCGCTCCCTTCAGGACCGCGGCCACATCGAGGTCCTGACCTCGGCCGCGACCCACGGTTACTTCGCGCTCCTGTCCCGGGACGAGAGCATCCGCCAACAGGTCCGCCAGGGCCTTCTGACCTATCGCCGGCACTTCGGGCGCGAGGCCGTGGGATTCTGGGTCCCGGAATGCGCCTACCGTCCGGGCTACGCCTGGAAGAGCCCCCTCGGAGATGGCGCCCCCTATGAGCGCCTCGGCATCGACGAGATCCTGGGTGAAGAGGGCCTCGGCTATTTCTTCGTCGATTCCCACCTGCTCAAGGGCGGCGAAGCCAAGGGCGTTTATGTCGACCTGTTCCCCGGCCTCCGACTCCTCTGGGAAAAGTTCCGGGGCGCTTACCGCCCCGCCGAGGAGCTGCCCCGGGACCCCTACGCCCCGTGCCTGGCCCACCCCTCCCGGGTGCCTTTCTTCGCCCGCGACGAGGTCTCCGGCTCGCAGGTCTGGAGCCGCGACGGCGGATACCCGGGCGACGGCAGCTATCTCGAATTCCACAAGAAGCATTTCCCCGGCGGCTTGCGCTACTGGCGCGTGACCGCGGCGGACGCGGACCTCGGTCTCAAGGAGCCCTACGGGCCGGACCGGGCCGCCGAGCGGACGGCCGAGCACGCCGCCCATTTCGTCTCGGTGCTCGAGGCGACGCTCGCGAAGAAGTCCGCGGGCGCCGTGGCGGCCCTCTACGACACGGAGCTTCTCGGGCACTGGTGGTTCGAGGGCCCCGAGTGGCTCTACCACGTGGTCAAGAAGCTCCAGTCGAGCCCTGTCCGGCCGTCTACGGCGGCCGGGGCGCTCGCGGCCCTGCCTCCGGCAACGGTCGTCGCCCTGCCCGAAGGGTCCTGGGGCCAGGGGGGCTTCCACTGGATCTGGCTCAACGAGGACACCTCGTGGATCTGGAAGAAGGTCTACCGGATCGAGGCCGCCGCGGCGGCCCTGACCCCGCGCCTGGCCGGGCTCGACCGCCGGCTCCTCCGGCAGTTCTTCCGCGAGAAGCTCCTGCTCGAGAGCTCCGACTGGCCCTTCCTCATATCGACCTGGTCGGCCCGCGATTACGCCGAGAACCGCGCCGCCGAGCATTACGAACGCGCGCTGACGCTCCTCGGCTGGCTCGAGGCGGGTCGCGCGCTCGCGCCCGCCGAGCTCTCTCTCCTCAAGGTCTTCGAATCGGAAGACCGCATCTTCGAAGAGGTCGTGCTGCCCGATGGAACTGTTATCTAAAAAAACCCTGACCATGGTCCTCTGCGGCGGCAAGGGCGAGCGTCTTTACCCGCTGACCCGCGACCGGGCCAAGCCCTCGGTGCCGTTCCTCGGGACCTACCGGATCATCGACTTCAGCCTGTCGAACGCCCTCAACTCGGGCCTGCGGCGGATCGCCCTGCTGACCCAGTACAAGTCGCTGTCCCTCGAGCGCCATATCCTCAACGGCTGGAGCATCTTCCACGCCGAGAGCGGCGATTTCATCATCTCGCTCCCGGCCCAGGGCCGGGTCAGCGATCACTGGTACGAAGGCACGGCCGACGCCGTCTTTCAGAACATCTACACGATCCAGCAGGAGAACCCCGAGGCGGTCCTGGTCCTCTCGGGGGACCACATCTACAACGCCGACTACCGGAAGCTGCTCCTGTTCTTCGGCCAGACGGAGGCCGACGCCCTGATCATGACCCGGACGATCCCGGTCGGCGAGGCCTCCCGGTTCGGCGTCATCGGCGTCGACGACTCCCGCCGCATCGTCCAGTTCCAGGAGAAGCCCAAACACCCCTTCGCCACCCCCTGGGACCCGGAGAAGAGCCTCATCTCCATGGGCGTCTACCTGTTCAAGACGCCCGTCCTGATCAAGGCCCTGATGAAGGACGCCCGGTCCGCCAAGAGCACCCACGATTTCGGCCGGGACATCATCCCGGCCCTGATCGACACCCACCGCGTCTTCGCCTACCCGTTCGACGACTATTGGGAGGACATCGGCACCATCGACGCCTACTGGGAAGCCAACATGGCCTTCCTCTCGCCGTCGCCCCCCGTCATCCTGCGGGACCCCGCCTGGCCCGTCCGGACCTACAAGCCCCAGTACCCGCCGACCTTCGTGAGCGGGGTCGACCTGCGGTCCTCGATCATCGGCGTCGGCGGCTCGTTCACCGGCTGCCGGATCGTCAACTCCATCGTCGGGTCGGGCGTCCGGGTCGAAGCCGGGGCCGACATCTGCGATTCGATCCTCCTGGATGACGTCCGCATCTGCCGGGGCGCCCGGATCCGCAAGGTCATCATCGACAAGTCCTCGACCATTCCCGAGCGCTTCGACGCCGGCTTCGACGCCGCCAAGGACGAGCGCAATTTCAAGATCAGCCGGACCGGGATCCGGGTGGTCCCCAAAGGCTGGACGTCCGAATGATCGACACCTACAACATCCTTTCGCCGGGCTTCGAGCGGGACGCGCCCCGCGAGCTCATGCTCCTCTCGATCATCTCCCGGAGCTTCTTCCAGCCCTTCTCGCTCGAGGACAACCTCCTCGTCGTCCTGACCGCCCTGACCTCGGGCTCGGGCGTCGGCTTCAACCGGGCCATGCTCTTCCTCAAGTCCGACGACCGGCTCAAGGGCGAGATGTGGCTGGGGCCGCGATCGGCCGAGGAGGCCGGGTTCATCTGGGAGGTCCTGTCGACCCCCGGCATCGGCTATGTCGAGATCGTCGAGCACAACCGCGCCCTCGTCAACAAGTACGAGGACACGCTGAGCGCCCGGCTGAAGGGCCTGGTCTATCCGGCCGACGACGAGCACGCCCCCATCCCGGCCTACGCGGCCTGCCGGAAGGAGATCCTCCACGTCCGCGGCGCGTCGAACGAGCCGCTGGTCGACCGGCGCTTCCTCAACATCATCGGGGTCGAGGAGTTCCTCTGCATCCCCCTGCTCGCCCGCGACGACATCGTCGGCGAGATCGTCCTCGACAACGCGATCACCCGGACGCCGATCTCGCCCTCCGACATCAAGCTGGCCGGCATCTGCGGCCTCATGGCCGGCAACTACATCTACTCGACGACGCTCCACCGCAAGCTCCTGAACATGGAGAAGATGGCCGCCATGGGCGAGATGGCCATGTTCGTCACCCACCAGCTCCGCAACCCCATCGTCGCGATCGGCGGCTTCACCGAGCAGCTCCTCAAGCCGGACCTGCCCGAGGAGAAGCGGGACCGCAACCTGACCATCATCCGGGACGAGATCCGCCGCCTCGAGGACATCATCTACCAGATGGGCCATTTCCTGAAGGTCAGCCTCAAGGAGCCCGTCTACTTCGACCCGGGGCCGGCGATCGGGGCGGTCCTCGGCAGCCCCCAGGCCCAGACCCGGGCCAAGAGCTACGCGTTGAACGTCAAGCTCGACCCCTGCCTGCCGGAGATCCTCTGCGACCCGACCTCCTTCGGCGAGGTCCTGCGGAACCTGCTCGACAACGCGTTCGACGCCACGCCGCCGGGCGGAACGATCTCCGTCCGGGGCTACCGCAAGAACCCGACGTCGTTCGTGCTGTCCGTCCGCGACACGGGCCGGGGCCTGACCAACCCCTCCAAGGCCCAGCTCTTCCAGCCCTTCTTCACGACCAAGGACAAGGGCATGGGCCTGGGCCTGCCGTTCATCAAGCGGGTCATGGACACGTGCGGCGGCAAGATCGAGGTCCTCAGCCGCGTCGGCCGGGGAGCCATCTTCAAGCTGATCTTCATCAGCCGCGAAAGGGAGTCGACGCCATGAAAAAGAAGATCCTGATCGTCGAGGACGAGAAGCCCCTCTGCCTCCTCTACGAAGAGGAGCTGAGCCGGGAAGGCTACGACGTCACGGCCGTGATGGACGCCGACGCGGCCCTGGCCGTGCTCCGGGAGAAGGAGTTCGACCTCATCGTCACCGACATCCGCATGCCCGGCAAGAACGGCATCGAGCTCATCACCGAGATCATGGGGCTGCGCAAGGACATCCCCATCATCATCAACTCGGCCTACCAGAGCTACAAGGAGGACTTCATGACCTGGGCGGCCGACGCCTACGTCGTCAAGTCCTCCTCGCTCGACGAGCTCAAAGAACGGATCAAGAGCCTGCTAGGTGAATGATGTCCGAACTCAGAAAAGACCTGATCAGCGGGCGATGGGTCATCATCGCCACCGAGCGCAGCAAGCGGCCCGACGATTTCCGGCCGGCCGCCGGCGGGGCCGTTCCCGAGCCGGCCGGGTTCTGCCCCTTCTGCGAGGGCAACGAGGCCAAGACGCCGCCGGAGGTCTTCGCCCTCCGGCAGGCCGGCACGGCCCCGGACACCCCGGGCTGGGCGGTCCGGGTCGTGCCCAACAAGTTCCCGGCCCTCACGCCCGGGCCGCCGCCGCCGCGGGCGACGCAGGGGATCTTCCAGTCGATGGAAGGCCGCGGCGTCCACGAGGTCATCATCGAGAACCCCGACCACGCCCTGGAGCTCGCGGACCTGCCCGTGGCCCACATCCGCGACGTGCTCGAGGTCTTCCAGCTGCGGATCAAGGCGATCGAAAAAGACCTGCATTATCAGTACGTCCAGATCTTCAAGAACAAGGGCAAGGAGGCCGGTGCCTCGCTGAGCCATCCCCACTCCCAGATCGTGGCGACGCCGATCATCCCGAAACGGGTGAAGGAGGAGATCTACGGCGCCGACCGGCTCTTCCGGACCTTCAAGGAGTGCGGGTTCTGCCGTATCCTCGGGGAAGAGGAGACGGTGGGGACGAGGGTCATCGCCAAGAACGCCCACTTCACGGTCGTCTTGCCCTACGCCTCCCGATTCCCGTTCGAGATGGCCCTCTTCCCGAAACGTCACTCGGCCTTTTTCGCCGACGTCCGGGAGGACGAGCTGCCGGCCCTGGCGGAGATCCTCAAGAGGGTCTTGCTCCGGCTCAAGGACACCGTCGGCGACCCGCCGTACAACATGGTCCTGCATCAGGCCCCCAATCCGGCTCTCTCCCTCAAGGGCTGGCCGGACATCCACCTGAAATCGCACTGGCACATGGAGATCATCCCCAAGCTGACCAAGGTCGCCGGGTTCGAGTGGGGGACGGGGTTCTATATCAATCCAGTGCCGCCGGAGACCGCGGCCCAGTTCCTCCGTGAGCCGTAGCCTGAATTTTCCGGGGGAAGTTCCTCTCTGCTGCTTTGCTCGGGAATCGCCTCTAGCTCCCCGGACCCCCGGGAACCAGTCCCGGCGGTTCCCCCCGATGCTCGGGTCCCCCCTTCCGCTACGGGGATCGTCGAGGCGAATTCCCTCGCCGCCTCGAGAGGCTATCCCGGGAATGGGAGAAGTACCTAATAAACCGGACTGAATCAGGACGAGGCGACCATCTCATAGAGGGCGAGATAGGTCGCGGCAGAGCGCTCCCACGAGAAGTCGGCGGCCATGGCGTTCCGGACAAGGGCCCGCCAATCCTTCGGCCGGCCGAACGCCTTTATGCACTGGGACGTGGCCTCGAGGAGCGGCCCGGGGGCCGCTTCGGCGAACTTGAACCCGTTGCCCGTTCCGGCCCCGGGGTCGAACGCCTCGACGCTATCGTCGAGGCCGCCGGTGGCCCGGACGACCGGGACGGTCCCGTACTTCATCGCGTACATCTGGGTCAGGCCGCAGGGCTCATAACGCGAGGGGATGAGGAACATGTCGCATCCGGCGTAGATCGTGTGGGCGATCCGCTCATCGAAGGCGATCTTCAGACCGAACCGGGGGGCGTGCTTCTTCTGGGCGGCCAGGAGGAAGTCCTGGATCTTCTGGTCACCGGTCCCCAGGATGACGAGCGAGAGGTCCAGGTCGAAGAGCGACTCGAGCGCCTCGCAGACGATGTCGAGGCCCTTCTGGGCGGCCAATCGCGTGACCATGCCCGCCAGGGGGCGTCCCTGCGGCAGGGTCAGGCCGAAGATCCGGCCCAGCTCCTCCCGGCAGGCCGCTTTGCCGGCAAGGTCGTCCGGGCGGAAGTTGCGGGGGATGAGGCGGTCTGTGGCCGGGTCCCAGTCGCGGTAATCGACGCCGTTGAGGATGCCGTGGAGGACGCCGGCCCGGCTGCGCAGGAGGCCGTCGAGGCCGCAGCCGAACTCGGGCGTCTGGATCTCACGGCTGTACCGCGGGCTCACCGTCGTCACCGCCGACGAATAGAGGATGCCGGCCTTGAGGATGTTGACCTGGCCGTAGAACTCGAGGTCGTTCATGTTGAACAGGGCGTCCGGGAGGCCGATGGCCGCGAGGACGTCCTTCTCGAACAGCCCCTGGTAGGCCATGTTGTGAATGGTGAAGACCGACCGGGTCCGGGCGAAAAAGACGTCGTTGGCAAAGACGAACCTGAGATAGGCGAAGACGGCCGCCGCCTGCCAATCGTGGGCGTGGATGATATCTGGCCGGAACCCCAGGGACTTCATGGTCTCGAGGGAGGCCAGGGAGAAAAAGGAGAAGCGCTCGGCGTTGTCGGGAAAGTCGCCGGCCGGGGTGCCGTAGAGTTGGTCCCGGTCGTAGAACTCGGGGCGGTCGATGAAGAACGTGGTCACGCCGGCGGCCCGGTGGGCGAAGACGGAATAGGGCAGGGCCGCGCCGCCCACCGAAAGCCCGGCCTTGTCGAGGACCGGCTCGAGCGGCAGGTTCTTCTTCCGGACGTCCCGGTAGAGGGGCATGAAGACCCGGACTTCGGCCCCCTGGCGGGCAAGGAACTTAGGCAGGGCCCCGGCCACGTCGGCCAGGCCGCCGGTTTTGGCGTAGGGGATGACTTCGGAGGCGAGGAATGCGACTTTCATGGTCCCGTCATTCTAGCATAAGTCCCGCCACCGGTCACTCATCGGCCTTGCTGCAATTCCCTCTCTCCGGCCGCGGAGGGGTCTCGGGGATCCTCTCCGTTCACTGCGGTGAAACTTCACGCCTTCTCGCAGGGCCCATGCTTGTCATAGAACCGGGGCTGGACTAAGATGAGGCGGAATAGCCGGGACATGAAAGTCATTAAAGCAACGAAGGTGACGGCGGCGGTCATCGAGCGGAACGGAAAGGTCCTGTGCGCCCGGCGGAAGCCGGGGCTCGTGGCCGAGGGCCTCTGGGAGTTCCCCGGCGGCAAGCTCGAAGTCGGAGAAACGCCCGAGTCCGGCCTGAAGCGAGAGCTCGAGGAAGAGCTGGGCGTCGAGGCCACGGTCGGCGAATTCCTATGCTCGGTGCCTTTCACCGGATCCTTCGCGAGCTTCGAGCTGGTCGTCTATCGGGCCGATCTTCTCGGCGGCGATCTCCGCCTGACCGACCACGACGAGATCCGCTGGCTCCCCCCGGAAGAAATGGATGAATCCCTGTTCTCCAAGCCGGACCGGCCGGTCGTCCGGATGCTCGCCCGCGGGGCCTCCCGGGACCGGGAGAAGAAGGGGGGGCCCGCGTGAACGCCGTCGTCCTCAAGCCGGGCCGCGACAAGGCGGTCAAGAACAGGCATCACTGGATCTTTTCCGGAGCTGTCCGCGATCTGCCCGATTTCGACGACGGAGCGGTCCTCGCGGTGCGCAGCGCCGGCGGCGAGCTCCTGGGTCACGCCTACTTCAATCGCAAGAGCGCCATCATCGGACGGATGGTCTCCTTCGGAGCGGAGCATCCGGAAGCGGCCGTGCGCTCCAGCCTCGAGCGGGCCCTGGCCTTGCGGAAGGCGTTTTTCGATCCCGCGTCGACGAACGCCCGCCGGCTGGTCAACGCCGAGGGCGATGGCCTCCCGGGGCTCATCGCCGACCTTTATGACGACGTCCTCGTTCTCCAGATCGCGACGCTGGGCATGGAGAAGCTCAAGCCGCTTATTCTCGAGGTCCTGCAGGGGGCCCTGAGGCCGCGGGCCATCCTCGAGAGGTCCGACCTGCCGGCCCGGCGAGAAGAAGGTTTGGAGCCTTTCGGGGCCGCGCTTTTCGGCGAGCCGGTCGATCGCGTCCGCATCCTCGAGGCCGGAGTACCGTTCTGGGTCGGCCTGGCCGCCGGGCAGAAGACGGGATTCTATCTCGACCAGCGCGAATCCCGGCGGCTCGTCCGGGAGACGGCGTCCGGGCGCCGGGTCCTGAACACGTTTTCCTATACGGGCTCGTTCTCGGTGTCAGCTCTTCTCGGCGGCGCCGTCCGGGCGGACTCGGTCGACTCTTCGGAGGAGGCCCTGGCCCTGGCCCAGGAGAACTTCGAGCTCAACGGTCTCGCTTCGGACGCCGGCCTTTTCTTCACGGCCGACGTCTTCGAGTTCCTCCGCGAACCGGCCCTCGACCATGATTACATCATCCTCGACCCGCCGGCCTTCGCCAAAAAGCGGGCCGACGTCGTGGCGGCCTGCCGGGGCTACAAGGACATCAACCGCCTGGCCTTCCAGAGGATCCGGACCCCCGGCCTGGTGCTGACCTTCTCCTGCTCCCACTTCGTCGACGACACGCTTTTCCAGCAGGTGGTCTTCCAGGCCGCCCACGAAGCGGGGAGGCGGGTCCGCATCCTCCAGAAGCACCGCCAGGCCTTCGATCACCCCGTCAACATCTACCATCCCGAGACGGCCTATCTCAAGGGCTTCCTGCTCTACGTCGATTGAGCTCGGCCGCCGGCCGGCGGATCACCGGTAGATATCGAAAGACCTTCCCATGAAACCCCGATATCCCATATAATCGCGGGGAGCGGTCGCGCCTTACGGGGCCGTTCGGGGAGGCCGACATGAACCCTCAGGATGCGATCGGGCGCGCCCTCAAGCCGGCGACGTGGGTTTCCGCGGCGGTCGTGGCCAGCCTGTTCCTTTACCTGGCCTTGGTCGAGATCCTGAAGGCGACCCTCAAGCCCTTCCGCGGCTTCGCCTCGATCGGCGACCTGCAGCCCCTCCGCTACGCGGTCTACGGGGCCGGGGCGGCGGCGATCCTCCTCATCCTTCTCCTCCGGCCGCGCCTGTTCAATCGCCGGGCGGGGGAGGACGCCGCGACGGCGCTTCTGCGGCTTCAGAGGGCGTCGTTCCTGACCGTGGTCCTCGGCGAGGTCCCGGCCCTGCTCGGCCTCGTCCTTTTCCTTATCCGCGGCGGCGCCGCGGATTTCTATAGGCTCTTCGCCGTCTCACTCGTCCTCATCTTCATCCACTATCCCCGGCGCGGCGCCTGGGAAGAGTGGCTGAAGGGCTGATCCCATGGACCCGAAAGGGGGATTCATGAACGTCCGCATATTCGCTTCCGCGATCGTCGGCGCCTCGCTCGTCCTCCTGGCCGCGGCGCCTTTCCTGGCGGCCCAGGAGCCCCCCGCGACCCCGGGCGGGCCCGGCCTGCGCTACGAGATCTGGGTCGAGCTCGACGCGGCCGGCAAGATGCTCCTCGGCAAGGAGGAGATCGTCTGGACGAACCCCACCCGGGACGTCGTCCCCGACATGCTCCTTCACCTCTATTGGAACGCCTTCAAGAACGAGGACAGCGTCTTTTTGCGTGAGTCCCTGGCCGAAACGATGTTCCGGACCGGCGATGCCCCCGACGACGGCGAATGGGGCTGGATCGACATCACCGATATCCGCCTCGCCGACGGCTCCGACCTCAAGCCCGGCCTCCAATTCGTCCTCCCCGACGGCCCCGAGACGGCCGGCGACGAAACCGTCGCCCGCATCCTCCTCCCGACGCCCGTCCAGCCCGGCGAGAGCGTCCACCTCCGGCTCGAGTTCCGGAGCAAGGTCCCCCGGACCGTGGCCCGCTCGGGCTATTACAAGGACTCCTTCTTCATCGGCCAGTGGTTCCCCAAGCCCGGCGTCTACGAGGAAGGCAAGGGCTGGAACTGCCACGCCTACCACATGAATTCCGAGTTCTTCGCCGACTTCGCCGACTTCGTCGTCCACATCACCGTGCCCAAGGGCTTCGTCGTCGGCTCGTCCGGCAAGCTCGTCTCCCGGAGCGACGACGAGTCGGTCAAAACGACGACCTGGACCTTCAGCCAGGCCATGGTCCACGATTTCGCCTGGATGGCCGATCCCCGCTACCTCCGGATCGAACGGGATTTCATCGCCGACAGGGACGTGACGGCCCAGGAATACCAGGAGACCGCCGATCTCCTCGGCCTGCCTCTCGAGGAGGTCCGGCTGCCCAATGTCAAGATGATCCTGCTCATCGCGCCCGAGCACAAGGGCCAGATCGAACGCCACTTCAAGGCCCTCCGGATGGCCCTGAAATATTATGGCCTCTGGTACGGGCCCTATCCCTACGAGACCGTGACCATGGTCGACCCGCCGTTCCGGACGGGGAGTGGGGGCATGGAATATCCCACGCTCTTCACCGCGGGAACACGGCTCTTGCCGAGCAAGAACCAACTTTCCCCCGAGGGCGTCATCATCCACGAGTTCGGTCACGGCTACTGGTACGGCCTGGCCGCCAACAACGAATTCGAAGCGGCCTGGCTCGACGAGGGCTTCAACACCTATTCGACCGGCCAGGTCCTGGCCAAGGCCTACGGGCCCGGTGCCGTCTCGTTCGTTTTCAAGGGCTTATCTCTCGACTGGTTCCTCCGCGTGCCTAAGATCTTCGATTTCGAGACCGACCGCGTCGCGGCCATCAACACGGTCCGCTACGACCCGGTCACGGCCTGGTCCTGGAAGTTCTATAACCGGGGGAGCTACGGCGCCAACGTCTACATGCGCGCGGCGACGGTCCTGCGGACCCTCGAGGGCTATCTTGGGGAGACGGCCTGGGCCCGGATCATGAGGACCTACCACATGCGCTTCCGGTTCAAGCACCCGACGAAGGCCGATTTCCTCGGCGTCGTCAACGAGATCTCCGGCCAGGACATGACCTGGCTCTTCGGCGAGCTCCTCGAGGGCACCGAGACGTTCGACTACGGCGTCGGCGCGGTCTCTTCGGCGGAGGTGCCGGCGGCGCGCCGGGGCGTCTACGACAGGAACGGGGCCCGCGAGGAGGTGACCCGCAAGAAGGCCGAGGAGCTCGAGGCCGCTGCGGACAAGGCGCCGGGCGCCGCGCGGTCCTATCGGACGACGGTCGTGCTGAGGCGCTACGGAGAGGTCCAGCTCGGCGGAGACGCCAAGGTCCAGGTCCTGGTCCGCTTCAAGGATGGCTCGACCGAGACCCGCGCCTGGGACGGCCAGGCGCGCTGGGCCCGCCTGGAGTTCATCACGCCGGTCAAGGCCGAGAGCGCCCAGATCGATCCGCAAGGGATCTGGCTCGTCGACGCCAACCTGGCCAACAACAGCCGGACCGTCGACGGCCTGAAGCGCAACGTCATCAAGCTCATGAGCCAGGCCTTGTTCACCGTCCAACTGTTTTTCCATTTCGTCGGGTCGTGGAGCTGAGGAGGGTCCCATGAGCGTTCTCACAGCCATCGCCAAGGGCGTGGGCACGGCGTTCCGCAAGCCCCGGATCGTCGCCGTCCTCTACGTCCTCAACGTCCTCTTCACCGTCGCGGCCGCCGTGCCGCTCCTTCTCATCGTCCAGCAGGAGCTCGGGCCTTCGCTCGTCGGCTCGAACGTCCGCCCCATGGATGCCATGTGGATCGGGGAGGCCGTCCTCAAATACGGGGAGGCCCTGATGCCCCTCCTCGGCGGGGTCCTGGTCGTCGGCGTCCTTTGCCTCGTCCTCAACATCTTCCTCAACGGCGGGGTCGTCGGCCGGCTCCTCGACCGGGAGGGGGCATCCAAGCTTGAGCCGTTCTTCGCGGACAGCGGCCGCTATTTCTGGAGATACGTCCGCATCTTCCTCCTCTCGCTCGTCTTCTGGGTCCTCACGTTCGGCCTCGTCCTCAACCTCCTCTCGGCCCTCATCCGCCCGCTCATGGAGAACGCCTGGACCGAGTGGCTGCCTCTCATCCTCTCGAACCTTCACCTCCTCATCGCTCTCCTCCTCCTCAGCATCGTCCGCATGATCGTCGACTACGCCCGCATCGCGGTCGTCTCCGACGGGGAAAGGAGCGTCCTGAGGGCCCTCCGCCACGCCGTCCGGTTTTTGGGCGCGCGCTTTTTCAGGGCCTGGGCGATCTATCTTCTGCTCGTCGTCCTGACCCTGGCCGGCACAATTGTCTTTTATGTCGTTTTCGGACGTTTCGCCGCCCCGGGCGTCGCCGGGGTCGTGGCCGGCCTGGTCTGGACGCAGCTCTATGTCCTCTTCCGCCTCTGGATGCGGACCGTGTTCGTGGCCGCCCAGGCGGAATACTACCGGGCCCACCCGTATTGAGAGGCGCCATGAAGCTGGCCTTCCTCGGCGCCGCCCGCCAGGTCACGGGGTCCTGCTACGCGCTCGACATCAACGGCCTGAAGGTCCTCGTCGACTGCGGGCTCTATCAGGAGCGGGCCTTCCTCGAGCGCAATTGGGACCCCCTTCCTGTCCGGGCGGACGAGCTCGATTTCATCCTGTTGACGCACGCCCATCTCGACCATTCGGGCCTCATCCCCAAGGTCGTCCGCGACGGGTTCTCCGGCACCATCCTGACCACCGCGGCGACCGGCGACATCCTCTCGATCGCCCTCATGGACGCCGCCGAGATCCAGGAGGAGGACGCGGCTTTCAAGAAGAAGCGGCATCAGAAAGAGGGCCGCTTCCCGCCGCGTCCGGTCGTTCCGCTCTACACGGTCGAGGACGTCCAGAGGGCCATCCCCCTCGTCGAGGACATCGATTACGATGCGCCGGCCCAGCTCGGCGACACCGTCTCGGTCCGTTTCCTCGACGCCGGCCACATCCTCGGCTCGGCCATGATCGAGGTCACCGAGCGGCGGAACGGGGCGGCCCGGACGATCGTCTTCTCGGGCGACATCGGCCAACGGGACATGCCGTTCGTTCGCGACCCGACGCTTTTCGAGAGCGCGGATTATGTCGTCATGGAATCGACCTACGGCGACAGAGACCACGAGGACCCCGGCCGGGTCGGCGACCTGCTCGGCCAGGTCATCCGGGAGACGGCCGCCGCCGGCGGCAACGTCGTCATCCCCACGTTCGCCATCGAGCGGGCCCAGGACCTGATGTACCACCTGAGCCGGCTCGCCCATGCCAGGGCCATCCCGCCCGTGCCCGTCTATCTCGACAGCCCCATGGCCCGGGAAGTGACCCAGGCCTTCGAGCGCCACGACGAGTTCCTCGACGACGAGGCCCGGGCCCTCTTCCGCTCCGGCCGGAACCCGTTCCGGTTCCCCGGGCTGACCATCGTCCGCACCCCGGAGGAGTCGAAGGCCATCAACACGGCCGCCGGCCCGGCGGTCATCATGGCCGGCTCGGGCATGGTCACGGGCGGCCGGATCAAGCACCACATCGCCCAGAACATCGCCCGGCCCGAATCGACCCTCCTGTTCGTCGGCTACCAGGCCCGGGACACCCTGGGCCGGCAGATCCTGGAAGGCCGGCCCGAGATCCGGATCCTCGGCCGGACCCTGCCGGTCCGGGCCCGGGTGGCGAAGATCAACGGCTTCTCGGCCCACGCCGACCGCCAGGGCCTAGCCCGCTGGCTCGACGGCTTCAAGAGCCCGCCCCGCCGGCTGTTCGTCACCCACGGGGACGCGGATGTCGCCTCGAATTTCGCCGAAAGGGTCCGCCGGGAACGGCGCTGGACGGTCGAGGTGCCCGAATATCTCGAGGTCTGGGATCTGGATTGATCTAGAAGCCCTTCGGCAGCGGCAGCGCCTCGACGCCGGCCGAGCGGCCGTAGGCCGCCATGATCCTGTCGAGCTCCTTGCGCACGGCGGCGTCGAGGGGCGGGGCGGCGTATTTCTCGAGCCGGCGGCCGACGTCGCCGTGGGCTTTGTCGACGATCGAGGTCCGGCCGGCGGCGACCCAGGCGTCATAGGGGTCCCGGTCGGCCAGGCCGGCGCCCAGATGCTCCTTCCGGTACCATTGCCGGGTGTGCGGGTGGGAGAGGAAGGACATGCCGGCTTTGAAGCCCTCGAACGCGCCCAGGGCGATGGGCTCGTCCCTCTGGGCGATGCCCGCGAGCAGCCGGTAGACCATGGCACAGATGCCGTCGTCGATGACCAGCTTCTCGAGACTCTGGCAGCTCTCGAAGTCAAGCATGCCCGGCCCGGAGATGACGTTGACCCCGGCCAGGGCCCCGATCGCGGCGCCCAGGGCCGTCTCGAAGCCGGCCTGGGGGTCGTTGACCTTGGCGTCGCTCAAGGCCATGTAGGCGTGCGAGGGGAGCTTCAGGGACTTGGCGATCTGGGCGTAGGCCGCGTCGATCATCATCGTCTCGATCGCGCCCATCGGCGTCGTCCCCTTGCGCATGTCGAAGCTCGAGGGAGAGCCGCCGAAGATGACCGGGGCGCCCCGGCGGGCCAGCTGGCAGATGACCAGGCCGCAGAGGTTCTCGGCCACGATCTGGACCAGCGTCCCGGCGATCGTGGCCGGGGAGGTCGCCCCGGTCATGCCCATGGCGATGAGCTCGGAAGGCAGACCGGCCCGGGCCGCGTCGATGAGGCTCTGGGCGGTCAGGTTGCTCCACTTCAGGGGAGGGGAGGGGCAGGCGTCGAAGATGGCCAGGGGGGCCCGGCGGAGCCCGTCCTCGCCGCCGCGGACGGCGGCCAGCATGTCCCTCATCGGGGCGAAGCCCTCGACCCGGAACGTGCCGGTGACGAAGGGCTTCTCCGACAGGATAAGGCCCAGGTAAAGGCGATAGGCGTCGGTGACGGCGGCCGGGACGTCCGAGGCGATGAGGCCGGTGCTCTGGAAATGGAAGTTGTCCAGGGTGTCGACGAGCCGATAGAAAGAAACGACGTCCGGCGTCGCGGCCCGGCGTTCGGCTTGCGTGGCATGATCGAGCATGGTCACGGCCGCGGAGCCCGGATCGAAGTGGACCTCGTCGCCGCCGACGGTGTAGGCCCTGGCGCCGGTCCGGTCGCGGAGGTCGATCGACGCCGGCGTCGTGGCCAGGCAGGCCTCGACGAGCGCCCGGCCGGGATAGGCCCTCGGACCGGACTTGTCGATACGGGCGCCGGCGTCGCCCAGGAGCTTCAAGGCCTCGGCGTTCTCGACCATGATGCCGTGCGTCTCGAGCAGCGCGAAGCCCTCGTCGACGATCTTGTCGATGAAGGCCGGACTGAGGAGCTCCAGCTTCGGTCTCTTGGCTTCGATCATCTTTGACCCCTTTCGTTCCTTCCCGGCATCCGGTGAGGCTCCGCGCGCCTCACTTGGCCGCGGCCAGGTCCTTGGCCAGCTTGACGGCGGCCACGGCGTTCTCGGCGTAGCCGTCCGCGCCGATCTCCTCGGCCCACTTGCGGCTGGCCGGGGCGCCGCCGACGAGGACCTTGTACTTGGCCCGCAGGCCCCGGTCGTCGAGCATCCCGATGAGGCGCCGCTGGTTGGTCATGGTCGTCGTCAGCAGGGCGGAAAGGCAGATCATCCCCGCCCCGACCTCCTCGGCCTTGTCGATGAAGCGCTCCAGCTTGACGTCGGCGCCCAGGTCGTGGACCTCGAAGCCGCCGGCCTGGAGCATCGAGGCGACCAGGTTCTTGCCGATGTCGTGGATGTCGCCCTCGACCGTGCCGATGACCACCCGGCCGCTCATCCGGGAGCCGAGATGGCGCTTCTGGAGCTCCGGGTCGATGACGGCCATGGCCGCCTTCATGGCTTCGGCGCTGCTGATGAGCTCGGGCAGGAAATACTCGCCCTGCTCCCAGAGTTCGCCGACCTTTTGCATGCCCGGGACATAGCCCCGCTCGATGACATCGAGCAGGTCGAGGCCGCCGCGGACGGCGTCCCCGGCCAGCGCGGCCGCGGCCTCCCGGTCGCCGGCGACGATGGCCTCGCTCATCTTGGGAAAGAGCTCCGACTTGGTCATGGTGTCTCCTTTCCGACGATCCCGGCCATGGCCCGAATGAAGGACGGGTCGGTCCCGCAGCAGCCGCCGACGAACGAGGCGCCGGCGCGGACGATGTCGGGGATGTAGCGGACATAATCTTGGAGAGTCTGGGAATAGGTGACCCGGCCGTCGGCCTGGATGACCGGCTGGCCGGCGTTGGCCTGGGCGATGAGGGCGAGGCCGGTCGCTTCGCGGCAGGCCCTGATGCAGGCGGCCATCTGGTCGCTGGCCAGGGTGCAGTTGGCCCCGAAGGCCGCGGCCCCCGCCTGCTCGAGAGCGGCGGCCGCCCGGGCCGGCGTATCGCCCATGAGCGTGAAGAAGCCCCTGGGCTTAAGGTTGAAGGTCATGGTGACGAAGACGGGCAGCCTCGAGACGCTCCGGGCCCCGCGGACGGCGGCCAGGGCCTCGCGGAGGTCGTACTGGGTCTCGACGATGAGGACGTCGGCACCGCCGGCGGCCAGGCCGCGGACCTGGTCGGCGAAGGCGGCCTCGAGGTCCTGCTCCGAGCAGGGGCCCTGGGGCTTGAGGAACTTGCCCGTCGGGCCGATGCTGCCGGCGACGAAGCGTCCGGCCGGGGCGGCCTCCCGGGCCAGGCGGGCGGCGGCGTGGTTCAATTCGTAGGCCTGGCCTTCGAGGCCATGGGCGGCCAGCTTCAAGGGCGTCCCTCCGAAGCTGTTCGTCGAGACGACATCGGCCCCGGCCGCGAAGTAGGCGGCGTGGACCTCGCGGACGGCGTCGGGCCTCTCGACGTTCCAGATCTCGGGGGCCATGCCGACCGGGAGGCCCCGGGCCATGAGCATGGTCCCCATGGCCCCGTCGAAAAGGACGGTCCGGGTCCGGGCCAGCTCAAGGAGGGGATGGGTCATGGGGCACCTTCCGGGAAGGGGGCGAATTCGAGGGAGCGGACAAATTCGTCCTGGAAATCCGGCCGCGTGGCCAGGGAGACGTGGGAGATCCGGGCGGCCAAGTCCTCGGCCGTCGTCCGGGCCGGGCGGGCCAGGAGCAGGAGACGGGCCCCGGCGAGCGACGCGTTGCCGATGAAGGAGATACGGTCCGGGGCGAGGTTCGGCAGCAATCCCAGCGAGACGGCGTTGGGGATGTCGAGCGAGCTGCCGAACGCGCCGGCCACGACGACGCGGTCGAGGTCGGCGGCCGAGACCCGGAACTCCCGGAGCATGAGCCGGACGCCGCTGCGGACCGCGGCCACGGCCAGCTGGACGTCACGGACGTCCTGCTGGGTCAGGGCCAGCCGGTCCGTCAGGCGGATGCGCTTTTCGGTGCCGACGATCCGGCCGTCCCGGCCAAGAAGGCCCCGGGCGATCGACGCGGCCAGGATGTCGACGAGGCCGGTGCCGCAGACGCCCTGCGGCGGGAGGTCGTCGATCGTCCGGAACTTGAAGCCGTTGTCCCAGGCCGCGCCGTGGACGGCCCCGGCGACGGCCAGCATGCCGCAGCTGATGTTCATGCCCTCGAAGGCGGGCCCGGCCGCGGTCGACGTGGTCACGAACTCGCGGCCTTTCTTGAGGACGATCTCGCCGTTGGTGCCGAGGTCGATGTAGAGCGCGGTCCCTGGCTTCGCGGCGAACTCCGACGCGACGAGACCGGCCGTGATGTCCCCGCCGACGAAGCTCTTGATGTTCGGCGCGACGTACAGCCGGGCTTGCGGGTGGAGGGCCAGCCCGATCTCGCCCGCCGGGAGGGGCGGCAGGGCGGAGAACACGGCGTGGAACGGGGCCAGGGCCAGAGAATCGACGGCGACGCCGCAGAGGATGTGGCTCATGGCCGTGTTGCCGGCGACGACGGCGTCGTAGACGCGGTGGCGGGCGATGCCGCTGCGCCGGGTCATCGTGCCGACCATATCGTTGATGAGCTGGACGGCCGCGTGCTTCAGCCGGCGGAGGTTGTCGGGGTTCTCGAAGGCGAAGGTGATCCGCGAGACGACGTCGGCCCCGTAGGAGTTCTGGGCGTTGACGGCGGCGGCCCGGTCGACGACCCGGCCGGTGCGCAGGTCGACGAGCTCGGCCGCGACCGTGCTCGTGCCGAGGTCGACGGCCAGCCCGAAGATCTCCTTGGTGCCTTCCTCGGCCTCGAGGTCGAGGATTTCGTCGTCGTCATAGAGGACGACCGTGACCGGCCGCGAGGGCGCGAGGGCCGAAGAGCCGCCGAGCTTCGAGAGCGCCGGGAGCGGCAGGACGAGCCCGGGCGACCGCAGGAGGGCCCGGAGGGAATCGGCGACGGCCGTCGGCGCGTAGAGCGACGGCTTCTCCAGGACGAGCGAGAGCTTTTTGACGGCCGGGTCGACGAAGGCGGCCGACGTCGGCTGGGACTCCAGGACGGCCACCCGCTCGAGCCGGGAGCCGGGGAGCGTCTCGACGACGACGTCGCCGCGAACCTCGAAGAGGCAGGCCAGCCGGTGATCGGGCCCGAGGCCGCGGCTTTCGAGGAGGGAGGCCTCGAGCGCGGCCGGGAAGGGGAGGGCGCCGCTGAGGACGCGGACGGCGCACTTGCCGCAGATGCCCCGCTCGTGACAGTAGACACTGAGGGGAATGCCGGCCCGGACGAGGACGTCGGCCAGGTTCTCGCCGGCCCGGGCCCGCACCTTGATCCGGTCGGGCAGGATCTCGACGGTGTAGGACGCTTCGGTCATCGCGCGTTCTCAGCCGCTCTTTCGCGGTCCCCCCATCTTAAACGAAAACGGATTCAGGGGGAAGCCCTATCCTCGGCCGGGGCGGCGACGGCTCCAGAGAAAATAGACAGGGATGCCGGCGAGCAAAAGGCCCAGGCCGATGAGCGACTTCCCCGGCGACGCCGAGACCATGTCGGCGAAAACGGCCAGGCTGGCGACGATGAAGATCGACGGCACGACCGGATAGCCCCAGGTCCGGTAGGGCCGGGGGACATCGGGGGCGCGGCGGCGCAGGACAAAGACCGCGTACCCGGTCGCGGCGAAAAAGATGAGCAGGGCGAAGACCATATAGCTGTAGAGCGCCTCATAGGTCCCGGACAGGCAAAGGACGGCCGACCAGGCCGCCTGGCCCCACAAGGCCGGGGTGGGGACGCGGCTCCGCCGGCCGAGCCGGCCCATGGCCCGGAAGAAGCAGCCGTCGCGGCCCATGGCATAGAAAACGCGGGGCCCGAAAAGGATGTTGGCGTTGAGACAGCCGAAGACGGAGACCATGACCAGGGCCGAGAAGAGGGCCGCCCCGCCGGCGCCGAACATGGCCGAGGCGACGAGCTCTCCGACCCGCCGGACCCCCGCGAACCGGGCCATCGGGAGAGCCATGAGATAGACGAGGTTGACCAGGAAATACATCGCGGTCACGGCCAGGACGCCGGTCGTCAGGCCGCGCGGGATCGTCCGGCCCGGGTCCCGGACCTCCTCGGCCGTGCAGTTGACGGAATACCAGCCGTCATACGTCCAGAACACGGCGACGAGGGCCAGTCCGAGGGGTTTGAGGATATCCGGGAAAGCCTGACCGGCCGGAAAGAGGGGGTGGAAATTCGAGCCGCCGGACTTGGCGCCGAAAAAAAGGCCCAGGCCGATGAGCGCCGCGACGGTGCCCAGCCGGATGACCGTCAGGGCGTTCTGGACCGTGGCCCCCGAGCGGATACCGAAGGAATTGACCAGGGTCAGAAGTAGGATCGAGGCGGCGGCCACGAGCTGGCCGGCGGACAGGGAATAAGCCAGGCCGAAGACCTTCGTTTGGAAGAGGACGTTCCCGGTCGAGAGGGCCGGGACGAAAAAACCCAGGAACTCGGCGAAGGCAACGGCCAGCGCGGCCAGTCCGCCGCACATGATGAAGCCGAAGAAGGCCCAGCCGAAGAGAAAGGCCGCGCCGTGCCCGAAGGCCTCGCGGATATAGATATACTGCCCGCCGGCCTGAGGGTACATGGCCCCGAGCTCCCCGAAGGACAGGGCCCCGCAGAGCGTGATCAGCCCCCCCGCGAGCCAGACCGACAGCAAGAGGCCCGGGGAGGGGAGATCGGCCGCGATGAGCCCGGGGGTCATGAAAATCCCGGAGCCGACGACGGCCCCGATGACGAGGAAGGACGTGTCGAGGAGCCCCAGGCGCCTAAGGAAGCCGGATTCTTCAGGGCCTTTCTCGGGGCTCACGATCGTTTCCCGGGCCTCATTCTACGCGAATCCGGCCCGCCACTCCAGAGATATCGCTCAACCATCCCGAAACGAGAATATAGATCTCCAACGACTTTTTCTATCTCGTTTATTATCAATATCTTGCAACTATTTTATAACTACTTTATAATCAACTATTTACATATCCCGCCTAACCTCCTTGCCTCTAGCACGGCAGAACCGAATTGGGCATTCAGCTCAGATGTATTCGTTTCGTCCTGAACCCCGTCATTATCTTTTTCTAAAACTTCCTAACGTTCGCGGCAGGGGAGCGGCTTCCGGATTCATCACGAAGACCTCCCGGCGAAATTCGGAGGCCCGGCGAATTGGCGCGACCGATTCCGATCGTATCGATCGCCCCGAGTCTTCGTTCCGGCCGCATCAATTCATCGCTTCTTTCCCTTCGGGCGTTGCTTGATCTTCTTGATTTCGACCACACCGGGACCCACACCTCCACAATCCAATTCGGAATTGTCGGCGTGCCGACATTGCGATCATGTTCTTTTTCAACGGCACGATCCGTCATCGGCTATCCCATGCGTTCAGGCCACACAAACGGGGAGGAGCCGCATTGAATTGAGACCTTTTCGGACTTTGTAAGTAGCTGTAAATAAATTGAATATTAAGATTGTCGGCATGCCGACATTATCCCATTCTGAGCCCGTCCCAAGAAAGAAAAATAATTTAGAAAAATCCATACCGCTTCTTGCTTTTTATTTTTCCGTAGATTATAAATTCCTCGAAGACTTGAAGGGAGAGAGGCTCTTGATCATCGCCATCACGAATCAGAAAGGCGGCGTGGGCAAGACGACCACATCGATCAACGTCGCCGCCGCGATCGCCCTGATGGGCAAGAAGGTCCTGCTCATCGACATGGACCCCCAGGCCCATAGCACCATCTCCACGATCTCCAATCCCGAAAAATATGAGAAATCCCTTTACGACGTCCTGATGAACAAGGGCGAGAAGATCGAGGACATCATCGTCCGCTCGAACATCCCCGGGCTCGACATGAGCGTGACCCGCATCTCGATGGCCAAGCTCGAGCCCTCCCTGGCCGGCGAGTTCGACGCCCATTTCCGCCTCAAGGACGTCCTGGAACAGATCCGCGGCAAATATAACTATATTTTCATCGATACCCCGCCGACCCTAGGCCTGATCACCCTCAACGCGCTCGTCGCCGCAAACTTCATCCTCATTCCCATTCAATCGTCTTATCTCTGCCTCGAGGGAACGGACGATCTCCTCGAGACGATCGAGAAGGTCAAGAAGATCGCCAACCCCCATCTCAAGGTCCTGGGCGTCCTGATCACCCTCTTCGACAGCCGGACGAACTTGGCCCGGGACGTCGTCAAGAGGATCAAGGGCGTCTTCGGTCCCAAGGTCTTCAAGACATGCATATCCAAGAGCGTCAAGCTCGAGGAGGCCCCGGCCTACAAAGAATCGATCTTCACCTACGCGCCCGGCTCCAAAGGGGCGGAGCAATACCGAAAAGTCGCCGAGGAGATAATGAGCCGTGCAAAAAGCTAAGAAATCCGGACTGCCCGATTCGGTGACCATGAAGCACGACGGCCATTTCGTCGACCTGATCTCATCCCGCTCGCTCGGACCGAGGATCCGCCTGATCCCCATCGACAAGATCGATCCCAACCCTCACCAGGCCCGCTGTGAGCTCGGGAATATCGAGGAGCTCAAGGACTCCATCCGGAGCAAAGGCATCCTCGAGCCCATCCTGGTCCGGGCCAAAGGCAGCCGGTTCGAGATCATCGCCGGTGAGCGCCGCTATATGGCCTCCAGGGGCCTGGGCCTCAAGGAGCTGCCTTGTATCGATATGGACGTCGAGGACGCCGAGGCCATGGAGATCGCCCTGATCGAGAACCTGCAGCGCAAGGACCTCGATATCTTCGAAGAGGCCGACGGGCTCCAGGCCCTCGCAGATATCCACAGCTACAATCACGAGGAGATCTCGACCAAGCTCGGCAAGGCCCGCTCGACGGTCACGGAGATCCTGTCGATCGCCCGGATCCCCCAGAAGGCCCGGGACGTCATCAAGGAGGCCGGCGGATTCAGCCGGTCGACCCTGATCGAGATCGCCAAGCCCAAGACCGAAGACGACATGGTCAAGCTGTGCCACGACATCGCCGAGCGCCGCCTGACCCGCGAAGATACCCGCGATCTGGCCAAGTATCTCAAGGGCAAAACGAAGAAGATCAAGTATTACGTCTACAATTTCGTCCCCGAGGACTCGGACAGGTTTCGGATGCGGCTCGAGTTCAAAAAGCAGACCGTCACGAAGCAGGAGATCATCGGCATCCTGCAGGAGATCATCGACCGGATCCGGAAAAAAGACGAGACCCCGGACCTCAAGGGCTGATCCCCAAGACCCGCGTTTCATTCGCCCCTGGCGAGGCCCCTTTCCCGGTCCCGATATTAGTTGACATAATGCTACTTATGCGACTCAATGTCCGGGCCGCGTCCAGGCTTAATCTTATCTCGGACTTAGGATTTCCCACAGGCTGTGGATATCGTCGCGCCCAGCTTCTGTGCATCTGAGGAAATCCTCCCTTTCGACCGCCTTTCATCCAATTGGATCTGACAAGCTGTCATCTTTTCCTGAAAGAATTAGATCAAGAGCCCCTTACCCGGACAGCTTCTTTTTTGAGAAAAAGATCGCGCTGATCTCTTTCGAGAGCTCTGCGGTCTCGGCTATCGGCTCTATCCGGTCTCACGGATCGTGAGCTTTCAGCTCCTGTCAAACCGGCCGTTCCCGGCACGGCTCGAACGTTAAGCCTGCATTCCGCACGAGGCCCTCCCCCATTTTGCCTTACGCCTGCCGACTTGAAGGTCCCTGAAGAGCAGCAATTTATTTAACCCCTTTATTATCTGTTAGATATGATTACATAATCATGCAAGTACATTATTATCTACAGTATAGATTATTTCATTCCGGCCCCGGGCTTGAACACGGGCGACATTCCCTGTTAATTTATCCGCGGCAATCGGCTTCAGTCGCGACCGCTCATCGCCGCGTTCTGAGATGATCGGCCTCGGTCTGAATGTCATTATTGAGGAGGCGTCATGAAAAGAGCATTTTTTAGTCCGGTCATGATCGCGGCCCTCGGGCTCACCCTGGCCCTGAGTGCCCTTGGCGCCTCCCAGACGGCGCCGCCGTCGCCGCCTCAGCTCTATCTCATGGCCGATATCCGGGTCGAGGTGGCCAAGTCTCCGGCCTTCGAGGCCGACCTGATGGACCTCCTCGCCGCCCTCGGCAAGCACGGCTTCCCGGTCCAGTTCGATACCTACTCGACCGACGACAGTCACTATTACATCATCTACGGGCTCGAAGACTATGCCGGCGTCGACCGCTGGAAGACCGCCTGGACCGACCTGGTCCGGAAGATGGGCCCCGACGCGTTCTCGGCCCTTCGCCGCCGGTTGGCCGCCGCCGAGCTGGAGAGAGACTACCGCTTCTGGTATTTCCGCACGGATATCTCTTATCTGCCTCAGAAGGAGCGCCTGAGGCCCGAAGAGATCGGCTATTACACTTGGGACTTTGTCTGGCTCATCCCCGGCGCCGAGACCGAGTTCGAGGAGCTGAACAAGGACTGGATCGCCCTGAGCCGCTCTCACGGCGCCGGCGATCCCTTCCTGACCTACGCCGGCGATCTCGCCCCCGACGGCCCCGTCTATTGCTGGTTCGAATACGGGAAGTCCGCGGCCGACTACGCCCAGGCCGAGGAGAGATTCTGGACGTCGCTCGGCGACGCGGGGGCCGCGCTTTCGAAGCGGACGCGGGCCTTGATCGAGCGGATGGAAACGAAGACGGGACGCTACCGGCCCGACCTCTCCTACGCCCCCGGCCGGTGAGGCCCCGCCCGCGCCCGCTTGAAATCCTATCGTTTCAATAAACTAATTTCTTGACTGAGCCGCGGGGGCCGGACTATCATCGCCTCGCTCCCGGCGAGCCGGCCCTTGCGCGGGCGGGCGATCCCGAGGGTACCCCAAGAAGGAGTGACCCATGGTCGACCCCAAAACCGTCCTCTGGGGCCAGACGATCGCCTACACGTTCTACTGCCTGGCGATCATGGCCGTCGTCGCCTGGTTCGCCTACAAGGTCACCCGCAAGGGCAACGAGAAGCCGTTCCCGAAGGCGCTGTTCTGGACCTTCTTCGCCTTCCTCGTCATCCTCGGCGTGTCGCTCCACATCGTCACCCACGAGACCATCCCCTGGAAGGCCATGGACCTCAAGCGGCACAAGATCGTCGCCGACCGCGAGTTCACGATCGCCGTCGTCGGCCACGAGTTCAAGCTCCCGGCCCGGCCGATGATCATCAAGAAGGGCGAGGTCGTCCGCTTCACCGTCACCTCCGACGACCTGACCTACGGGTTCGGCCTGTTCCGGCCCGACAGCTCCATGCTCTTCCAGATGCAGGTCCTGCCCGGTCATAAGAACGACATCCTCTGGCGCTTCGACCGCCTCGGGCGCTACACCCTCCGGTCGACGGAATATTCGGGCTGGAAGGGCCTCCGCATGACCGTCCCGGACGCCGTCGAAGTGGTCGAGTGACCGCCAACCTGAGAGGACTGCCATGAAATTCACCGAAACGCTCCTCCAAGGCGAGCAGGGGCTGTTCAAGCCCGATTCCCTCACGCCGATGCAGAAGATGACCCTGCGCTTCGTCGTCGTCGGCCTCGTCTACTACGCCTTCGCCATCATCGAGGGCATGATCATGCGGGTCTTCGAGGTCGTCCATCTGCCCTTCGTCACCGAGAAGCAGTTCTATGCCATCCTGACGGCGCACCCGCTGGTCGGCATCTTCGGCTCGACCTACTCGATCGTTTTCGGGGCCTTCCTCTTCCTCGTCCCCTTCCTGATGAAGAAGCCCCTCTGGAGCCTCAGGCTCGGCCACTGGACCTTCGGCCTGGTCGCCGGCGGGACGTTCGTCTTCTGGTTCGCCGGCTTCCTTTCCCACTACTCCCCTCTCTACACGCTCTATTGGCCGCTCCCGGCCGACTTCAGCCAGTTCAGCGTCGGCGGCGGCATCTTCTTCATCGCCGGCATCGCCCTGGTCATGGCCGGCGCGGCCCTCTTCGTCATCAACGTCTTCAAGACCATCACCTACACGCCGCCGGGCCGGGACAAACAGCCGGCGGGCGCCCTTCTCGGTTCGGCCCTGGGGCTCAGCGGCATCCGCAACCTCTTCCGCAAGGAGAAGAAGGAGCACCTCGTGTCGCTCCCGGTCGCGGCCATCGCCCGGGGCTCGGTCGACATGGCCCTGAACACGACCGTCATCCTCTTCACCGGCGTCCTCATCCTCGTCTACATGGTCGGCCATGTGCTCGGCTTCGACCTCAAGCACTCCGGGATCGACGCCTTGCTCTACAAGAACTGGTTCTGGTGGGGGCTCGACCTCATCGCCGACGGCCTCGTCCTGGTCTTCGTCGCCGGGGCCTGGTATCTCCTGGCCACCCTGATCACCGGGAAGAAGCTGTTCATGGAGAACATCGCCCGGGCGGCCCTGTTCGTCGAGCTGGTCGTGTCCTGGACGGTCTGGTCGCACCACCTGATGTCCGACCAGGCCCAGCCCGGGATCCTCAAGCTCGTCTCGGGCGAGATGGTCACGGCCTTCGAGCTCATCACCCAGGGCTTGGCCTTCGCCATCACCCTGATCACGCTCTGGAACGCCCGGCCGCTCAAAATGACCCACCCCCTCAAGTTCCTCTTCGGCGGGCTTCTCGGCTTCGCCCTGGCCGTGCCCGCCGGCATCATGCAGGCCGACCTGGGCCTCAACCGCATCCTCCACAACACCCAATGGGTCGTCGGGCCCCACGTCCACGTCGCCATCCTGGTCGGGCTGACCATGACCCTTTACGCGGCCGTCTATCTCCTGCTGCCGGTGCTCACCAACGGGGCCAAGCTCTGGAGCGACAAGCTGGCCAACGTCCACTTCTGGTGCCATCTGCTCGGCGGGATCGGCATGGGCGCCTTCATGGGCATGGCCGGCCTGCAGGGCATGCTGCGCCGGACGCTCTATTTCGAGGGCGAGTTCCGGCCCTACATGATCCTGGCCGCCCTTTCCGGGGCGCTCCTGCTCGTGGCCTTCCTGGCCTTCTTCCTCAACATCGTCATGACGGTCGGCCTCCGGGGCGTCATCGGGATCTTCCTCCCGGCCAAGCTGAAGACCCGCGATCTCCTGCCGGGATCGAAATGATGCGCTGAACCCCCGGGCCTTTCGAGGCCTGGGGGCCTGTCCGGCCGGTCCTGGCGACGCCCGTTCCCGGATCGGCCTGCCCCTCCCCTATGGCACGAATCTTGCTGGATAATCCCGGAGATCGAATTCTGTGCGGCGGGCCCCGGGCCTCGTCGCGCGAGAAGGAGGTCGGAGATGAAAGTAGCGATACTGGGCACGGGAGACGTCGGCAAGACCTTGGCGGCGGCCCTGGCCCGCCGCGGCCACGACGTCATGCTGGGCACTCGAGATGTCCGCCGGAAGATGGAGGAGAAACCGACGGAGGACGCCGAAAGCTATCGGAGCTGGGCCGGCAAGAACAAGAAGATCCGTCTGGGCACGTTCGCCGAGGCGGCGGCCCACGGCGACCTCCTGATGAACGCCACGGCCGGCCACGCCTCGCTCGAGGCCCTGGGGACGGCCCGCCCGGCGGACCTCCGCGACAAGATCCTCATCGACGTCGCCAACGCCTTGGGGCCTTGGAAGGAAGGCGCGACCCTCGAGCTCTTCGTCGCCAACACGGACTCGCTGGCCGAACGGATCCAGCGGGCCCATCCGGACCTGCGCGTGGTCAAGGCCCTGAACACCGTCACGGCCCACATCATGGTCAACCCCGGCGGCTTGGCGGGGGGCGACCACGACGTCTTCGTGGCCGGGGACGACCCGGCCGCCCGCGAACGCGTCGCCCGCTTCCTCCGGGAGGAGTTCGGCTGGAAGACCGTCCTCGATCTCGGCGACCTGACGGCCGCCCGAGGCCTGGAGATGTTGATCATGGTCTGGCTCAAGCTCTGGGCCGCCCTCGGCACGTCAGATTTCAATTACAGGATCGTGCGCTGAGGGCGCGGAAGAGGCGGGGTCTCGCCGCCATGGGTCTCGAGGACGGCCGGCGTTCGCTCGACCGGAAGAAGCTGGCCCTCATCCACATCGTCAAGAAGGAGCTCGGGCTCGGCGACGCGGAGTACCGTTCGATCCTCGAGCGGGTCGCCGGCGTCGCGAGCGCCAGGGACCTGGACGAGGCCGGCTTCCGCAGGCTCATGCGCTTTTTCGTCCGCAGCGACTACTTCCGGGCCAACTCGTTCGGCCTGACCCTGAAGCAGAAGCTGTTCATCGGGGCCCTCGCCGGCCAGCTGGGTTGGGACCCGGCCCATCTCAAGAACTTCATCCGCAAGTTCTATCGGAAGGACGGCCTCGAGGCCCTGGACCGCAAAGAGGCCTCGAAGCTGATCGAATCCTTGAAGGCCATCCGGGCCCACGAGGGCGGGGCGGTCAGTACTTGACCTCGGTCTCGACGATGAAGAACCGGTAGTCCTCGTAGCGGACAGTGGTCTCCGAGACCCGGTAGTTCCCCCGGGTCGACCAGTATTCCTCGCGGATGCTCATCTTGTCGGGGAAACGGATGCCGTTCTTCTCGATGCCGTACGTGCAGGCGACGGACAACCGGGGCTCGGCCTGGTGACCGATCCGCGTGGCCATGGCCAGGACCTGGTCGTAGTTGCCGAGCGAGCGCTGGTCCCATTCGATCTTGACGATGGCGAAGTCCTTTTTCCGGACCCAGGCCTTGCCGTAGACGAGATCGGGCTCGGGATCGCCCGCCGGCGCGGCCTTGATCACGTAGGTGTCGTCCTGGCCGACCATCTCTTCGCCCGTAAGGGTATAAGCGTGCCGCGGCTGCCAGTACTCGCTGAGCAGGCCGCCGGGGCCGAACACCAGGTTCTTGTGCTTGTAGAGCCTCGTCTTCAGCTCGGCGCCGGGCTCGTTCCGTGGCTGCTTTCCCTCCTTGAGCAGGGTCCGCTGCTCCTCGACGGATCCGCCCTTGCGGACGAGCTGGTAATCATATTCGAGGAGGACCCGGGTCAGTTTCGGCTGCGGGGAGCTCGCGTTCGACAGGAGGGCCAGAGGCGGATTGTACTGGCGCTCGTCGATCTTCTCGCGGCAGACGAAATAGAGCGAGGACGCGCCCAGCCGCCGGCAATACTCCCTGGCTTTTTCCAGGATCCGGGGAAGAGGATCATCGTTCTGGCGGGCGGGGGGGGCGGAAACGCCGGCAGGCCCGGACAAGCCGAGGACGAACGCTGCCACGAAGGCCGGTCCCAGACGGACGCGAGACGCATGATGGCCCGGCCGAGAACCGTCGGAAATCGTGACCTTCGGTCTGCCGGGCCCCATCGCGTTGCCAGCCTTTCGGCTCGATTATAGTCGATAGGCGGTCAAACCGAAAGGGCGAACTCGACGGCGGCCGCGGCGTGGAGGGCCGTCGTGTCGAAGACGGGCACGGGACTGTCCTTCTCCTTGACCAGGAGCGGGATCTCCGTGCAGCCGAGGATGACGCCCTGGGCGCCGCGCTTAACCAGGCCCTCGATGATCTCGACGTAGACGCGGCGCGATCCGTCCCGGATCTTGCCGTGGGCGAGCTCGGTGTAGATGACGTCGTGGACGGCCGTCCGGCCGGGCTCGTCGGGGATGAGGACCCGGAGGCCGTGTTCCTTCTCCAGGCGCCCCCGGTAGAAATCGAGCTCCATCGTGTACCGGGTGCCGAGGAGACCGACCGTGTGAAGTCCGGCCTTCTTGACGGCCGCGGCGGTCGCGTCGGCGATGTGGAGGAAGGGGACGCGGACGGCCGCCGTGATGTCGCCGGCCAGCCGGTGCATCGTGTTGGTGCAGAGGACGAGCCCCTCCGCGCCGGCCTTCTCGAGCGTCTGGGCGGCCCCGGCCATGAGCCGGCCCATGGCCGTCCAGTCGCCCCCGTCCTGAAGCCGCTCGACCGGCTCGAAATCGACCGAGAGCATGAGGATCTCGGCCGAGTGAGAGCCGCCGAGGGCCTGATGGACGCCTTCGTTGATGAGACGGTAGTAATCGACCGTCGAATGCCAGGTCATGCCTCCGATGAGACCGAGGGTTCTCATGCCCCGCCCGATCAGCCCTTGCTCATCTGGTTGAGGAACTCCTGGTTGGTCTTGGTCTTGCTCAGCTTGTCGATCAGGAGCTCCACGGCCTCGACCTCGTTCATCTGGCTGAGGACCTTGCGCAGGATCCAGATCCGGTTGAGGTCCAGCTCCTCGATGAGGAGCTCTTCCTTGCGGGTGCCGGACCGGCTGATGTCGATGGCCGGGAAGACGCGCTTGTCGACCAGGCGCCGGTCGAGGTTGATCTCCATGTTGCCGGTGCCTTTGAACTCCTCGAAGATGACCTCGTCCATCCGGCTCCCCGTGTCCACCAGGGCCGTGGCCAGGATGGTCAGCGAGCCGCCCTCCTCGATCTTGCGGGCCGAGCCGAAGAACTTCTTGGGCTTGTGCAGGGCGTTGGCGTCGATGCCGCCCGACAGGACCTTGCCCGAGGGCGGGACGATCGAGTTGTGGGCCCGGGCCAGCCGGGTGATCGAGTCGAGCAGGATGACGACGTCGCGCTTGATCTCGACGAGGCGCTTGGCC
>Ga0172364_10000042_pt1 | contig 65112 bp, 67 predicted proteins | sample LakKivSesite10cm_FD_114545 | JGI IMG/M metagenome (GOLD analysis project Ga0172364, IMG submission 114545) | Sediment microbial communities from Lake Kivu, Rwanda - Sediment site 10cm | ecosystem: Environmental > Aquatic > Freshwater > Lake > Sediment | place: Rwanda: Western Province, Lake...
AGTGGAATGGGGATTGCTCAGTATTGCCCATAACTTAGCAAAAGTAGCGGCCTTCTGACCGCTACTTTTTTTGTTTTTATCTTTTCCAGACTGACTCTATTGCTTTTGAGTCAGCCTCTTTTTAGCTGGAAGCGAATAACACTAGGTTGGTCATGATCAGGGAGGCTGGCAGTTACTTAGGACTTTCTCGCTGCACAAGTCCCTTCTGCCAGGCATACACAGCCACCTTAGTGCGGTCAGCCAAATGCAGCTTGCTAAGGATATTGCTGACGTGCCCCTTCACCGTGTTCTCGCTGATCACCAGGCTCTCTGCGATTTGCTGGTTGCTCAGCCCGTTGGCAATCAGCTTGAGCACCTCCAGCTCCCGGTCGGTCAAGTCGGTGAATAACTGGGTGGCTTCACCGTCTTCACCGCGCAGGTTCTGCAACACGCGCTCGGCTACGCGCGGGTGCAGGGTCACCTCCCCTTCCACGGCGCGGTGAAGGGCCTCCACCAGCTTGTCCATTTTCATGTCTTTAAGGATGTACGAGATCGCCCCTGCCCTGAGCGCCGGGAAGATATGAGCATCTTCATGGTATGACGTCAGTACCACCACCTGAGTGCGCGGGCTAATGGCCTTTACCCGCCGGGTGGTTTCAACCCCATCCATACCGGGCATGATCAGGTCCATTAGCACCACATCGGGAATCTGGTCGGTAACAAGGGAGATGGCTTCCTCGCCTGAGGCCGCTTCGCCGACCACGGAAAAATCCGGCAAGGTCTCCAAGTAGGCGCGCATGCCTTTACGCACAACTTCGTGGTCATCTACGAGCAGAATGGTGATTGGATGAGCCATGATTACCTCCATTATCATCATAGTTTTTGGGATCTGCCAGCGGTTTGATCGGCACGCTTACCCGTACCTGGGTGCCTTTCCCAGGGGTGCTTTCAATGGTGAAATCACCACCAATCTTCATGGCGCGTTCCTGCATGGTGCGTAGACCAACACCCGGCGGTTTTTGGCTGAGATTAAATCCGGCACCATTATCTTCAAGCCGCAGCTCGACTTCATTGCCATTGTAACTCAATTCGATATCCACCTGGTTGGCATGGCTGTGCCTGGCAATGTTTGCCAATGACTCCTGGGATATGCGATAGAGAGCCTGCTCGATCTCCAACGGTAGGCGCTGCTCGTGGTTGACAGTCAGGTTCACATGGATCTCATTACGGTTTTCCCATTCATAAAGGTATTCGCACAGGATTACCGCCAGCCCTTTGTCCTTCAATGCCAGAGGGTACATCTCCTGGATCAGGAAGGTCAGCTCCTGGATAACTTCATAAACGAGGTTCTCCACTTCGTCCAAGTGGCTTTTCGCGGCATTTGAATCCTTGGTCAGCATGCTGCGTACTGCTCCCAGCTGGGCTAAAGCTGCAAAAGCTTTTTGTTTGGCACTGTCATGCAGGTCGCACGCTAGGCGGTTGCGCTCCTCCACAATCGCCAGCTCTTTGGTCTGCTCGAACAGGTTTTCTATCTCCTTGGTGCGCTCATCCACCTGACGCTGAAGATCGCGGTTATAACTTTTCATGCTGCGTATGCGCAGGCGGTAGACCGTAAAAACACCGCCTGCCACCAGGATCACCGCCAATGCACGGAACCACCAGGTTTGCCACGCGGGTGGAATTACAGTCACCGTGATGGCAATGCCGGCTTCATTCCATAAGCCATCGTTATTCGAGCCCTTTACGTGCAAGGTATAAGTGCCACCAGGCAGGTTGGTATAACGGGCAAAGTTATAAGAGCCACTCGAAATCCAATCCTGGTCGAAGTTATCCAACTTATAGGCGTATCTATTCTTTTCAGGGTTCGAGTAGCTCAGGGCAGCGAACTCGAACTCGAAGTAATTATGCGGCCAATAAAGGGTCACTTTCGAAAGGCCATCACCTGCACGCTCAATCTTCAGCGGCTCTCCACCCTGGGTTAATTGCGTCAATACAACCGGGGGCAGGTAATCATTATTCTGAATCTCACCCGGTTGGAAAATATTCGTACCGTTGATACCGGCAAAAATGATTTCTCCGGCACGGGTTTTGCCAAAAGCCAGTGAGTTAAATTCATTGCTTTGCAGGCCATCGTTATAGTCATAATTACGAAAACTGCGTTCATCGGGGTCAAACCGAGACAAGCCGTAATTCGTGCTCAGCCACAGGTAACTGTGGTCATCCTCAACGATGCCATAAATGACATTATTGGGCAGGCCATCCTTCACCGTGTAATGTGTGGTTGTTCCGCTTTGCGGGTCAAACAGGTTCAATCCTTCGTTGGTCCCCAACCACATCCTACCCGCATGATCCTGCGTGATCACTATAATATTATCGCTGCTAATCGTGCGCGGGTCCTGTGGATCGTGACGGTAATGTGTGAATTGTCTGGTATCACGATCCAGCCTGTTTAAACCACTTTCGTACATCCCCACCCACAGGTCTCCTGCCTGGCTTTCAAAAATATAAGATACATTCGCTTCGCTCAGGCTGGTTGGATCGTCGGGATCATGCCTGTAATGGGTGAAGATGCTGGTGCTTCGGTCAAAACGATCCAACCCGGCGGGCGTGGCGATCCACAAATATCCCTGGGCATCTTCCAGGGTGTAATTCGCCATTCCTCCGCCCAGGTTATAGGGGTCATCTGCGTCATGCGCCTTCTTTTGGTAATGGGTGAACTGGCCCGTGTCGGGGTTGAGGGCAGTCAATCCCGTGGTACTGCCTATCCAGATCGTGCCATCACGCGATTCGCTTACCGACAATACAAAATTATCCAAAAGGCTGTTATCAGGGTCATTATAGTCATTACGATAGATGGTGTAATCTCCCATCTCCCGGTTTAAGCGTAACAAGCCGTTGCCATACATGGTAAACCACAGATTCCCCCGGTGATCTTCGGTCAGACCAAAGGAGCTGATATCTTTTGGATAAATCAGGTCATATTGTAAGATTGGGAATTTATTGCTTCCCGGGTCAAGCTTGTTCACCCCTCCGCCGAACGTGCCAATCCACAAGATTCCTTCCCCGTCTTCATACAGCGAAACGATTATGGAATTGCTAAGGCTGGCAGGATTGCTGTCCTCATGGTGGTAAACGGTAAACTGTCCCGTTTGGCGGTTGAAAAGGTTGAGTCCATCGGAGGTACCCACCCACAAATTACCGCTGTCATCTTCAGCAATAGCCTTCACATTCGGGTTGCTAAGGTTTCCCGGCTCCGTGGGATCGGGAATGAAATGCGTGAAGGTGTGGGTTTGACGATCCATGCGTTCCAGGCCCAGCTCAGTACCCAGCCAAAGGTCGTGGTTTTGATCTTCATAGACCTGCCATATGCTTGCCAGTACCAAGCTGTCTGGATCATCAGCATTGTGGGTGTAACGGATAAAGGAGTCGCCGGGTTGATCGAAATAAGCCAGGCCTTCGTCATAAGCAATCCACATCACACCGGCGTGATCCATGAAAATATCATTGATGCCATGATTTAAAAAACCAAAGGAATCTGCGGATTTGTTCGGGTAATGAGCGATAAAAATTTGTTGCTGTGGGTCAAGGATATCCAACCCTCCATCACTGCCAATCCACAGCATGCCTGCCTGATCTATTTGCTACGAACGCACGCAATTTCCACTCAAGCTATCGGCGTTATTGGGATCGTGATAGAAATGCGAGAATTTTCCAGATCGGAGATCATAGCGATTAAGCCCACCCAGTGCGGTGCCCACCCACAGGGCGCCCTGCCCATCCTCGATGAGATCATTGATCATACGGTCATTCAAGCTGGAAGGATCATCAGGATCAGGGCGGAAAATGGTGAATTCACTACCATCATAACGGTTAAGGCCATCTTGCGTACCGAACCACATGTACCCCTGGCTATCCTGGTAGCTAACGAGGACCACGCTCTGGGAAAGGCCTTGCTCAATGGATATGGATGAAAACCTCAGGGGAGCGACGGTAGCAGCAGGATCCTGACCGGCTGCAGCAACAATCCATGTCCCTGATCCACATACCAGGATCAGGACAACCACTATGACGGCATTACAAGTAGTACGGAGCACAAGCCTTATACTCAATGACTTCATTACATCTTTATGGGTGTAAATAATTCGTAATTTCGCTATCCACAGTATAGTATACTTTTCCACTTTTTATCTGAACCAGTGGAATGTTTTTTTACCTGCTCTGGAGGGGTGATTGATCACATTCGTATAATACTTGAGAGGGGTCAAAGCATGTAAAAAAGAAGGGGTTTAAAACCATCCCCTTGCAGTGATGAAATCCGAACCTGGTCTCGTGCTATAAGGCCCATTTACCTGTATAGTGTAATCATTCAGGCATGTTTTCACTGATCAACACAGGTAAGAACCTGGAGCTCTATTTGGTCAATTCGATGGCAAATAAGTTTCTTGTTTCGGAGGAATCTATGACTACCCAAACCATGACTTACAAACCATGGCTCCTGAATAAGCCGCTGGTGAATGTAATTACCACGAAAGTAGAAAACTTTCTCTACCGGATCATGCCTCGTCCAAAGATGCTCGTCTCGGGTGGAATATTGCTGCTCGGGTTGGCTGTCCCGGTGTTCATGCTGGTCGAATTACTGCCAGCCTCCCTGCTGCTCGGTTTTGCTGGGTTGGGTCTCACCGCTATTGGCGGCGTGTTATCCCTGGTCTTTATCGGAGATATATAACTTACCACAAATAAACACACCTAACCATACCGCGAAAATCACTCCATAAGCCCTTTGTAAATCAATCTGGTACGAATCATGCCCACCACTAATCCTTTCCCATGTGACCTGACTCAATTCCGGAAAGGAACCGCCGCAAGGAATCGTGCGCCTATAGCTTCTAGGGCACTTGTTTCTCCTCCGTACAGTCATCAGGGCATGAGCCAGACATGCCCTGATGACTAGCCCTTTACATGATCCAGGAGGTGAAGATCATCAACACGTATACAAATAACCCCCGATCGAATCCAGTTAATGAATATCTGGTACCAAATAAAATCCAAGGAGAATGAAGAATATGAAACTGCGAAAAAAAATGTATGCGCTAATGATGTTGCTCATGAGTGTAATCCTGGCTGCATGTGCCACATCCCCGGCCATCGAGACGGTCACCGTCAGAGAAGTTGTGACTCAGATGGTTGCCGGCACCCCGGAAATAAAATATGTCGACGTGGTCATTACCCCCACACCTGAGCCCACTCAGGCTCCAGCCCAAGCAGCCAGCCCTTTCAATCGAGCTGATGTGATCCGCATGGGCATCCTGGCAGACCTGGACGGACTTAACCCCTGGTATTTGTTCGATATTACTGGATCCAGCTACTGGAACTATGTGATAACTTCTTCTTTCTACCCCCTTCTTTACTCTGTATCCGATCAACGGTGGGACTGGGTTCCATCGCTTGCTGATGGTGAGCCAGATCCAATTTACCAGGAAGGTGAATTCTATATCGGAACTGCCCACCTAAAAGCTGGGCTTAAATGGTCAGATGGCTCTCCGCTAACTGCTGATGATGTTGCCTATACAGCGAATACCGCACTCACATTCGCACTTTCAGGCAACTGGCCGGCCTATTACAACCCTGCCGTCCTCGACCATGTCGAAGCCGTGGATGAGCTGACTGTAAAGTATTACTACACGGTAGTTCCTGGGCTGTCCGTATGGCAATATGGAGCTCTGATCGGTCCCATCGTCAACAAGGCCTATTGGGAACCCAAGACAGCAGATCTCCTGGCACAGGCAGAAGCGCTTGATCCTGAAGCTGCTGAATTCTTCGACCAGGTAACTCCATTGCAGCAGGAACTGGAAGCTATTACCACAGAGGGCGAACCGACCTTTGGCGGGATAAAATTCAATCGCTCTGAACCCGGCGCATACGTCGAGGATATCTTCAATGACCAGTATGCCTTCCTCGGAACGGTCGAAGAAGAATATGCCAGTGGTGCTTACCACGAATACAACGATGCCCTGGGTTATGATTACACCCTCTACGGCCAAGCTGAAGGAGATAAAACTCTAGACCTGACCTTCGGCCCATACTTCGACACTTTCCTTTTCCCCATCTACTCCCAGGATGCCGCCTACCTGGCCTTGCAGAGCGGTGAAGTGGATATGGTGCTCAACCCCAGTGGTGTGCCAAAAGGTGTTCGCGAGCAATTAGAAGCTGATTCAAACATCGAAATCGTACGCAATGCGCAAAATGGCTTCCGCTACATCGAGTTCAACCAGGCAAAGCCATATTTCTCAGGCGAACAGGGTATGGCTCTACGCCAGGCGGTCGCCTGCATGATCAATAACCAATTCCTGGCATCCAATGTACTTCAGAATGAAGTTACGCCAGTTTATACGCTTGTGCCAGAAGGCTTGACCTATTGGTACAACCCTGATGTCCCGATTTACTGCCAAGGCATGAACGAGCAAGAACGCCTGAACGAAGCAGTGCGTATTTTGAAAGACGCAGGCTTCACCTGGGATGTCGAGCCATCCTATACTACCGGTTCAGCAATGGAATCAGGCTTTAGCTATGGCGCGGGGATCAAATTACCTGATGGCACTGCCGTGCCGGAGCTCGATTTCCAAGCGCCAGGCCCTGGTTATGACCCGCTACGTGCCACCGTGGCTGTCCACATTGAGCAGTGGCTGAAGGCACTGGGCATCCCCGTCACCATGAACTATACCCCCTTCAACACCATCCGCGCCAATGAAAACTCAGGTGATTTCGATATCATCATGCTGGGCTGGGGACTTACCCCATTCCCATCTTACATATGCGATTTCTTTACCGGAGCTACCGGCGTAGGCGATGGTAGTGACAATATCAGCTATGTCAGCCCCACACTGCATGATCAATGCACGGCCTTCTACTCAGAAACAGAAATGGAAAAGGCCAGACAGATAGCCTTCGATATTCAGGTGACCCTGGCGACTGAGCTACCCTATATCACCCTGTTTACCAACCCCATTTATGATGCCATCTCAAAGAATATTAACTACCCCTACACCCAGGTTTTTGACGGCCTGCAGGGTCTGTACAGTGGCTGGTACCTGGTGATGCCGGCTTCGCAAGAGTAACCTTGCTCCTTAATAACTTCTTGCCATAAACGTTTGCGAACAGGATAGGCAGGATCAGCTCATCACCAAATCCATCCTGTCTATCCTGTTCATCAGAACAATCATCCGAACCTTTCCACCTATTACAAGATTAATCCAATCACCTTCGTGATGCGCGGACCAGGAATTTTCTAGACCGTTGATTGACACTTATCTAAATGGATGGGCAACATGTGGAAATACATTTCTCGTCGCACAATTCAAGTCATCATCACATTACTAATTTACCTGGCTGTCACCTACTTCGTCCTGGATGCCCAGCCGGGTGACATCACTCTGCAATATGAGAATCCCCGCTTCACCGAAACGCAGCGCCAGGCATTGCAGATACGACTGGGGCTAGATCGTCCCGTCACCGAACGCTTTATCACCTGGGTTGGCAATATGCTGCGCGGCGAGCTGGGCGATTCTTTCAGCGAATCGAAACCAGTGATCGATATCATCAAGGAACGTGCTCCGCGCACCATTTTCCTGTTCCTCACCGCCGCGCTGACCACTTTCGGAGTGGGTTATTACCTGGGGAAGCTGTTAGCCTGGCAGCGGGGATCAAGAACAGAATATGCCGTCACCGTTTTTGGCGCTGTGATGTATTCAATATTCACCCCCTGGTTTGCCCTGCTGATGGTGTTGATTTTCAGCTTCCATTTCAAGTGGTTCCCGCTGGGAAAGTTCCTGGATCCCGTTGTATGGCGCGGGTTGCCCAAAGAAATGAATGCAAATTTGATCTTCAATCGCCTGATGCTGACTGCGTTATTGGTAGCCATATCTCTGCTGGCAATCAGCATATTAATCAGGCGCTTCAACCCCAACCATGCCAGGCACATTTTTCCGGGGGTCGTGTTCGTGGTGGCAGTATTCGCCTTATTAGCCTGGGTGGTTTACCCGTATGCTTACCTGGCAGGAGACATCCTGCATCACCTGGTATTGCCGGTGCTGACCCTTACCCTGGTCAATTTTTCAGGCACCATGCTGCTCACCCGCACCACCATGCTTGAAACACTGCGTGAGGATTACATCATGGCAGCACGTGCCAAGGGGCTTTCAGAGCGCGTGGTACGTGATAAACACGCTGCTCGCAACGCCATGCTACCGGTACTTTCCAGTTTTATTATCGGCTTACCTTTCATACTGGCGGGAGGCATCATCACCGAAACGGTCTTCTCTTGGCCCGGTATGGGACTGACGCTTCTCCAGGCTGCCACATCCAGCGACATTCCTTTAATCATGGGAACCTGGCTATTTATCGGCATCCTGTCGCTAACGGCACACCTTGTGGCAGATGTCGCCTACGTTTTCATTGACCCACGCATCCGCTATACCTAGGAGGCCAAATGACCGCCATTACCAGTCCTCAAATAAACATTCCCTTCGGCTCAGTGCATCGCGCCAAGCTGCAACGCTCGATCAAAAATCTGAAAGAAACCTGGGGGTTATTCATCGATGATAAGATCGGCTTGCTGGGATTGAGCATCATCATTCTTTATGCCATGCTGGCACTGATCCATCCCATCCTGATGAAAACCGTTTGGGATCCAAGGGTGTATGATCCCTTTTTGGGAAACGATCCGCTGGTGTTGAGCAACCCTTCACCTCCTTCCTGGCGACACTTGCTGGGGACAGACCCTATGGGGCGCGATGTACTCAGCCAGCTGATGTCGAGCACGCGCAACGAGTTTGTTTTAGGCTTGCTAGCCGCTATCATCACCGTCGTTCTGGCGACATCCATCGGAGCAATCGCCGCGTATTACGAAGGCTGGCCGGATATGCTGCTTATGCGGTTGGCGGACCTGATCAACATCTTGCCATTTTTCGCCCTGTTGGTGGTGCTGAGCGCCTTTCTAAAAATGAACTTATGGGTGTTGGCGATCATCATTGGAATACTCACCGGGTTTGGGGGTACAACCATCATCTTCAAGGCCCAGGCTCTCACCATCAAGGTAAAGCCTTATATTGAATCTGCCAAGGTAGCTGGCGGTAGTGACTGGCATGTGGTGTTCCACCACATTGTGCCCAACCTGATGCCGCTGGCTTTTCTCAACATGATGTTCACAGTTACCGGGGCAATCTTCTCGGAGGCAGCACTCTCATTTTTCGGGTTGCTAAATGTGCGTATGAGCTGGGGAATCATGATCTACACTACCCAGGTCTCCGGTTATATGCTGCGTGGCATTGACTATTGGTACCTGATCCTCCCCGCGGGAATTTCTATCACATTGCTTTGCACCGCATTTTATCTGATCGGACGTGCCTTCGATAGCGTGGCTAATCCGCGATTACGCCAACGATGAGCTTATCCAGAGGGATAGATCTTATGCACATAATTATCAATAACCCTGATCAAGTCTTGGCCAATCACAATGATGTCCGCAGTCCTGTTACAACACCGGAACCCATTCGCAAACACAGGAGCATTTTTATGGAAGACCAGCCGTTATTATCCATCCGCAACCTCACCCTGGAATACAAAACCCGCAAGGGGTACGTCTCAGCCGTCGATGGTGTTTCATTTGACCTTATGGCAGGCCAAGCAATGGGATTGGTAGGTGAATCCGGTTGTGGTAAAACCACAATTGCCATGGCATTGATGCGCCTTTCACCGGAGAATGCGATCGTCCGACAGGGCCAAATATTGCTGGATGGGCAGGATATCCTGAAGTTCAGCGATCAGCAAATCCACGATGTGCGCTGGTCGCGCATATCGATGGTATTTCAAGCCGCCATGAATGCCCTCAACCCCGTATACCGCGTGGGCGATCAAATCATTGAAGCGCTTGACCGCCACCAGGATGGGATGTCTGCGGCTAAAAAACAAGAACGAGTGGGAGAACTCTTTCAATTGGTTGGCATTGATCCTAAGATGATCTCCCGTTACCCACACGAATTTAGTGGTGGCATGCGCCAGCGGGCGGTGATTGCCATGGCCCTAGCATGCAACCCGTCTTTAATCATCGCCGATGAGCCAACCACCGCCCTTGACGTGATCGTCCAAGACCAGGTGTTACGCGAATTATCCCGCATCCAGAAAGACTTGCACATGAGCATGATCTACATTTCCCACGATATTGCCGTGATCGCTGAAGTGGCGGATATCATCGGGGTGATGTATGCGGGTTGCCTGGTGGAAAAAGCTTCCACGCGCACCATCTTCCAATCCCCTCGCCACCGCTACACTGAAGCATTGTTATCAGCGTTCCCCAGCATAGCTGGGCCAAAGACAGAACTGTATGCTTTGCCCGGTGATCCTCCAGATTTACTCACGCCGCCCTACGGCTGCCGCTTCCATCCCCGCTGCATGTATGCGACAGAGCGATGCAAATTTGAAAAGCCTCCATTAGAGCAGCTTGAATATGCTCATTGGGTGGCTTGTTGGAATCCAGTAGAAGGGAAAATTCATCTATGACCACAAATACACCTCCCCTGGTTAAAGTCGAAGGCCTGAAAATGTACTTTCCAGTCAGCTCTTCCATCATGCGCCAGGCGAATAGTTTTATCCACGCAGTCGACGATATCTTCTTTGAAATCCCAGGAGGAAAATCCCTGGCATTGGTGGGCGAATCGGGCTGCGGGAAAACCACCACGGGCAAGCTGCTCACACGATTATATAAGCCGACTGCCGGACGTATCTTACTGCGAGATAATGGCAATCTGGTTGACCTGGTTACATTGAAGGGTAAAAACCTGAAGCGTTTTCGACGCCATGTGCAAATGATCTTTCAGGATCCATACGAATCACTCAACCCACGCCTGACCATCTTTGATACGGTAGCTGAACCCTTGGTGGTGCAAAATATTGGCACGCTGCAAGAAAGAGAAAAGCGCGTGGTGGCGCTGCTTGAAAAAGTAGGCCTTACACCGGCGGGAAGTTTCCTTTTCCGTTATCCCCATGAGCTATCCGGAGGCCAGCGCCAGCGCGTAGCCATCGCCCGTGCTCTGGTGGTGGAACCACACTTTATCGTGGCAGATGAACCCACCTCCATGCTGGATGTCTCTATTCGCACCGGGGTAATGACCCTGATGATGGACTTGGCGAAAGATATGGGCCTCAGCTATCTCTACATCACTCACGACCTGGCCGTGGCGCGTTATACCAGCCATGAAATTGCAGTAATGTACATGGGTAAAATCGTTGAGCGAGGTGAAACCGAAGCGATGCTTTCAGACCCACTGCACCCTTATACCCAGGCGCTGATTTCTGCCGTCCCCATCCCAGACCCTTCCATACGCCGCCCCCCACCTCCCATCAGGGGTGGCATCAGCCGTCCCATTGATCCCCTCCCACGCTGTCGGTTCTATGACCGCTGCCCAAAGCAGCATGCAGCCTGCGAAAAAGAGCCCCCCATGGTGCAGGTTGATGGACGTCAGGTCATGTGCTGGTTGCATGCTTAGCCAGTGGTGCAGGTGGCCAATATGAAGCCCGTTGTTCGCAGGCGAGATCACAAGCATGCTGTAAACCCAAGGTAAATTCACCTATCGGGATATTATTGATTGGTTACATAAAATTAATAAGCGACCTGGTTTCGTTCCATATTTTCCTGACGATCAGACTATGGCAGAAAGCGCCTTGCGTGGGATGCAAAGGCGCTTTCTGTTTATAAAATGTGTTTTCCACGAACTAATGTATATATATATGGGTGCTTGTATGTATATCGTCTAGTTTCACTCAACGAAAGTGCCTGGAAAGAAAACGCTTGTTTTAACCAAACCTCATGCGCAGCTGCATTGTTGATCCATCTTCGCATAACCCGAATTGAATAAAGCATCCAGGCGGCAACGGATGGTGATTATGTGCTCGCTCACGGCTCTCATGAAGCGCACAAACCAGCCTTGAGTTTGCTTAGGCTGTGCTTGCCATGTTCCCATCTGGTAATAATGCTGGTCATCCAGCTTGTGCATCTTCCAACTCCCCCAGATATCATTTGAAGGATTGTTCATATCTAACTCCTCAATTACTACTTGAATTGAACCTACAAAACCAAATCTTGGTTGATTCTTAGATTTGTATGATCCAAGTGGCATTCGAGTGGCACTCACCTACCAAGATTGGCGTGATTAATTCTTAATGTAACTTTATGGAGTATAATTGTCACCATTCTTAAGAATGGTGTAAGGGGGTTTTATATACCAACAAACAAAGGCGGTGACTGTGTGGTTAATAGTGCTGATGGGCTATTCATTCAGCTGACCCAAAGAGAATTGGAGATATTAAAATTACTGGCCCATGGGTCTTCTGATAGAGAAATTTCGAAAAAGCTTATCCTGAGCGTGAACACGATAAAATGGTATAACCGCAGGATCTACGCCAAGCTCGATGTGTGCACCCGCACCCAGGCGGTAGCTCGCGCCAACCAATTAAATCTCACGGAAATCCAATATCCACCCGGCAAATCCATTAATTCTAAACATGATATCCCCTCGCATGAAACAGAGTATACTTAGTGAAAAATACGGAGGCTGAAATGAGTGATTTCTTTGGAAAGCTTAGATCCGGAGCTGAAAAGGTTGCTTTCGAAGCCGAAAAGTTGAACCGGCTTAACCGCGCAAGGGGTGAGCTTGAAAAGCTAAAAGATCAGGTTCAGGCCCAATACACCAAACTTGGTGAGCTGTATTACACCCAACACGAGAGCAGCGTCGTGAGCGGGCCCGCATTCGACGAAATTTGCCAGGCCATTGCTGATTTCGAAAATCAGGTTCAGTCGAAGAGTGAGGATATCCAGCGCATCAATGCGGAGGTCTACACACCCCAAGGATTGCAACCGCAGCCTCAGCCTACCCCTCAACCAGAACCACTCCCTGCTAGCCCAGATATAACCCAGCCCGCGCATCCGCAGACGCCTATCCCACCGGTGGCGGCAGCAAAATTCTGCCCGAACTGCGGTGCTGAGCTCCCTCCTGAAACAAAATTCTGCCCCGAGTGTGGCACGAAAATCCAGGCGTGATAATCTATCTGAAAGATTGTTGGAGGAAGCCTCGTAATTCTTATTTAGCAGCACTCAGGTAAAAATTCCATTCTAATTGTTGATCTCAATAGCCGTTACGTTTTATCAGCGCTGCTGATAGTCAGATAAACATCCCGCAAATACGCGTGCTGGTTGCATAATTAACAACCAGCGTGTTGCTATTTTTCAAGCCTGATCCGAGTTTGGATACGGTTTGTTCGACCTGGATGGATTACGCTTTTCCACGCAACTGGCAAGATTAATTTTTATTCAGAATAGGAACGATTCCATCAGTGCCCAAACTACTTCACTGGCCTCCCCGGTGAATGCGGCGTACACAATAAGTAACGCTGCCAATCATGGTAACGGGGGGAACCAGGTAAACTTGTCATCGGCAAGCTCAATTGGGCTAAGCGACAGCGAGGCTGCCGCGCTGGTCTACATGCATGAAGAGGAGAAGCTGGCCCATGATGTGCACGCAACTATGTACTCCACATGAAACCTGCCCGTCTTCCAGAATATCAGCCAGAGCGAGCAAACCCACAGCGATGCGATCAAGACCCTCCTGGATCGTTACGGATTGCCCAACCCGGCAACCGGCCAGATAGGGGTGTTCACTGATCCAACGCTTCAAGCCTTATATACTGACCTGGTTAGCGATACATACAATACGATCATCGCCTCAGGGGCGCACTCACGTGGCAATGGCAACGGGTGAGGTCGGGGGCAAGGGTGGCTTTATAATGCTCAACCCTAATACTCTTTGATAATTGATAAAATTCTACACCATTGATAAGCGGCGGATTTTACGCCGCTTTTCGATTAAGCATATAATAAGAAAATTTTAATACACATCAAAATAGTACAATCTATTGATAAACAGACATATTCGTACTATAATATTGGTTGTTTGATTGATTTCAAGCGGAGAGAAGATATGAACCCCCCAGCGCAATCAAAGGGTGCCCATATTCATAAGAGACAACGAATGCATCAGCGACGGCATAATCTCATTGGCGTTCTTGTCTCAGATGATCCAAATTTTTCCCTGCCATCCATCGATGTGGGCCGGAATTTACATCAGCTGCGTACGAATAAGGGATTGTCCATGCGCACCCTGGCCAGGCTAAGCGGGCTCAATGTCAACACGCTGAGCATGATCGAAAACGAAAAAACTTCTCCAAGTGTTTCCACGCTGCAGCAAGTGGCGGGAGCATTGGAAGTTCCCATCACGGCGTTTTTTGAGACTGACCTACCCCATGAGAATCTCTGCTACCAGAAGGCCAACAAACGCCCACAAGCTACCTTTGCCTCTGGTACCTTGGCTGACCTGGGTGCAGGCCTGACACTTCAAGGCGGCAAGCCCTTGCTGATCACGTTGGAGCCACACGCCAACAGCGGCCCAACCCCGATTGTGCATACGGGCCATGAATTTGTGTTCTGCCTGGAAGGATGCATATCCTATACGATTGAAGACCAGGCATATATCCTCAATCCAGGTGACAGCCTGCTTTTCGAAGCGTACTTGCCCCATATCTGGCAAAATACCGGCGATACACCCTCGAAATCACTGTTAATCATGTGCCCAGCGGATGAAAGCGACCATCCCACCGAGCGGCACTTTAAAACGGAATGACCCGGTGAGCACCATCATGAAGGAAAGTAATTGATCCCTCAATAAATATGCAGGTAATCAGCTCGCTGGAATTATTGTTAATGATCATGTTGATCATGCCTTGCGGAAGCGAGGTAAATTTTATTCAGGAGTCTAATTTATGAAAATTGCTGCAATTACCGATGATGGAAAAACCATCAGCCAACACTTTGGACGGGCACCATACTATTTAGTCGTGACTGTGGATGACGGAAAGATTACCAACCGCGAGCTACGCGATAAGCTCGGCCACACCCATTTTTCAGATCAGCCACACTTTGATGAGCAACCAGGTCAACCTCACGGCATGGGGGCAATCTCACATAATAAGCACCTTCAAATGGGTGAAGCGATCAAGGATTGCCAGGCATTGTTATGCCGCGGCATGGGTCAAGGTGCTTACGATAGTATGGAGGCCATGGGTATCCGGCCGGTAGTGACCGATATCGTCACCATTGATGATGCCGTAATGGCTTACATTCAGGGAAATATCGTGGATCGGGTTGACCGGCTGCACTAAAAACGATATTCTCAAAGAACGGTATGGGATAATATGGCAATAAAGATAGATGAAAAGATTTGTACAGGTTGCGGCACGTGCATCGATGCCTGCGCATTCGAGGCGATTCAGTTGATCGATGGGCGCGCCCAAATCGATCATTCCCTGTGTACACTATGCGAAGCATGTCTGAGCGTGTGCCCAAATGGAGCGATCGTAGATGATCTGACTGCATCGTCAGAGGTGGTCGTTACCCAGCAACCAACAATCCAACTCAAGCCTATAGTACACCAAAAAGCCATCATCCCACCCGTGAGCCAGGAATCCACTCACGGCATCAAATCGCTGGCAGGAGCCGCATTATCATTTTTAGGCAGCGAGGTCGCTCCACGTGTAATTGATGTGGTGATAAAATCTATCGAGCAAAGGCTGGCACAACCTGCTTCGACAACTCTCCCACCATCACCAGCGTCATCGAAAAATTACAATTTACCCGCCGGAGGCCAACGGAAGCAAACCCGCTACCGGGGCGGGAAACGGGCTAATCGTAAATCAAGGGGAAGGAGGTAAATTACATGCCAGATCCTGGCACGTCAGCTGATGACGTAAAAGGATTCCTTTCAAAATAGAATTAAAATTCCAAATTCATTTGAAATTACAGGAGTTACCATGGCAGAAATCGTCGGATGTGCTCGAGTAACAGGAACAGTTTCAGGAGAGACCAATCCTGAAAGCCCTATCCCAACTATTATTGAAAGGAGTGAGCGTACCATGACCGCTCAGGTCGGTAAGAAAGCCCCCGAATTTACTGCGCCATCTTACTATAGAGGCAGCTTCACGCCGGTAAAGCTGTCGGATTTTGCTGGTAAGTGGGTTTTGTTGTGCTTTTACCCCGGTGATTTCACCTTTGTCTGAGCGACTGAAGTGTCAGCGGTCGCTGACAAATACCCCCAATTGCAAGAGCTGGGTGTCGAGGTTATCTCGGTCAGTGTGGACAGCCACTTTGTTCACAAGATGTGGAATGACCACGAGCTGAGCAAGATGGTCAAGGGCGGGATCCCATTCCATATGGCATCTGACCAGGCAGGCAATGTGGGCCGGGCGTATGGGGTGTGGGATGAAGGCCAGGGGATCGAATTGCGCGGGCGTTTTATCATCGATCCAGATGGCATCATTCAGGCAATGGAAATGCTCACCCCTCCCGTCGGTCGGCGCATCGCCGAGTCGGTTCGCCAGATCCAGGCATTCCAGCTGGTACGGGAGTCAGGCGGCAAAGAGGCCACTCCGGCTGGATGGGAGCCAGGCAAACTAACCCTCAAGCCCAATCCAGAATTGGTAGGCAAGGTCTGGGAGGTCTGGAATCCAGCAATGGAATAGGTTTGTGAGCAGGAATTTGCTTCACCGATGTTTTTTAATTCCTGGAAATTGGTTGAACATGATTGAAAAGATTATTCGTAAATGGTTCAGGCAGGGTCAGGCAGCCGTCATTAGCATGCGAGCTGATGGTGATTCCTTGTCCATCTTGCAGGTAATTGAGGTCTTCAAGGAAAACCAGCTTTTAACAACCGGGGAAGCAACTCAGCTAGAATGTTATAGTGGCCGCCATGGACGGAGTGAATGATCATATCTGTTGCCAGCGGTAAGGGCGGTACTGGAAAAACGACCGTCGCTACCAGCCTGGCTGTCAGCCTGGCGGCGGAGCTTAACCCTCCGCCGCTTTTTCTGGATTGCGACGTGGAAGCACCCAATGCCCATTTATTTCTTCACCCGGAGATCGGGCAACAGAAAGAAGTGGGCATCCCGGTGCCTGCGGTCGATGAAGCGCTCTGTTCCCATTGCGGAAAATGCGCTGAGGTCTGCCAGTATAATGCCATTGCAGTTCTCGGAAAGCGGACGCTGGTGTTTCCCCAGCTTTGCCATGGTTGCGGAAGTTGCACAGCGATCTGCCCCGAGAAAGCTATCCGCGAGGTTCACAATCGGATCGGGGTCATTGAGATGGGGAAAGCGGATGCAGGGCTATCATTTGCACAGGGGGTACTGGATGTGGGAGAGCCCATGGCTGTACCGATCATCCGCCAGCTGAAAAAATGGGCTGTCGCCCAGACAGGCCAGGTGGTGATTAGGGATGCCTCTCCCGGCACATCCTGCCCGGTGGTGGAGGCAGTCTATGGTAGTGATTATGTGCTCCTGGTGACAGAACCGACGCCATTTGGCATGCATGATTTGCGCCTGGCTGCTGAAATGGTCGGGAAGCTGGGTCTCCGCGCAGGTGTGGTGGTCAATCGCCAGGATGGGCCTTACCTGCCCTTGGAGGCGTTTTGTAATGAGCACCAATTGCCTATTCTGTTGCGCATCCCTTTCGAACGCGCAATTGCCATGGGCATCGCCCAGGGGAAGAGGCTGGTTGACATTCATCCGGAATTCCGAACACAATTCATGCAATTATTTGCCAAAATCACTTCTTCATCATGAAAAAACGACGCAATAAGTTACTAATTGGCATTCAGGGTATTTAATAAATTAATGAGGCAGAAATACCACTCCATGAATCGCAAATCATGGTTATTATTTTTAGATGGTTTGATTAATCTCGCTCTAGGAGTTCTTCTGGTCATCTTCCCACGGAATTTAGTCGAGTTTCTAGGCATTCCCATCCCCAGTACTCCCTTCTATGCCAGTATACTCGGCGCAATCCTCACTAGTATTGGGGTTGCATTGCTTATAGAATATCTAAAGCCGTCTTCGATGGTTACCGGCTTATGATTGGAGGGGCGATCACAATCAATATTATTGGTTCTGGAGCTCTCGTTGGCTGGCTTTTAGCAGGTCACCTGGAGCTTCAGCAAAGAGGCATCCTCCTCTTATAGGTTATTGCCATATTAGTCCTTGGAGTAGCACTGTTTGAGCTCATTTATAAACTGAGACACCGATGAAGACTAAATTACAATTCTACGGAATCTATATCGCTTCCATCCTTTTTGTAACCCAGTATGTTCTGGCATTCTTTGTTTTCAAACTGCCAGGTTGGGCACCGCTTCAATGGATCGGGTGGGGCATATTGGGGTTATCTATCTATTTCGGGATAGCTCCTATCTTTATATTAGGTCGCCGGGGAGGCGTAGCCAAAGGGAAAAGTTATGTTCATACCGAGAAGCTCGTTGATAGCAGTGTATATGCCATTGTGCGCCATCCCCAGTATCTGGCAGGCATTCTTTTCAACCTGTCGATGATCTTGCTGGCTCAACATTGGCTGATTATCTTGCTGGGGATTGTTTCAATGGTATTGTTTTATCTGGATATTCAGGCAGCCGACCTGGATGGGATTGAGAAATTCGGTGATGAATACCGGCAATACATCCAACGGGTACCCCAGGTTAACTTCATGCGTGGAATATTACAATTGATAAAAGGAAAATAGGTTAAAGGGAGTTGAGGCGTTCTTGAAACAGTTGGTTATCCTGAGTGGTAAAGGTGGAACTGGCAAAACCAGCCTGGCAGCAGCGTTTGCCCATCTGGCATATGCGGGACCGCATCCCATCAAGGCAGTGCATGCAGATGCAGATGTGGATGCTGCCAACCTGGAGCTGCTGTTACAGCCCAGGCATATTGAAACGCACGATTTCACCGGAGGCGCAATAGCTATCATTAACCCCCTGCTTTGCCAGGGCTGTGGAATCTGCGAGCAGGTGTGCCGTTTTGATGCCATCCAAATGGACGACCTGGACTATCGTGTGGATCCGATCTCCTGCGACGGATGTGCGGCGTGCGTCTACCAATGCCCGGAAGGGGCTATCCAGATGCAGCCGCAGGTCGTGGGCCAGTGGTATCGCTCTGCAGGTCTTTATGGCTCCCTGTTCCATGCAGACCTATATCCGGCCCAAGAAAATTCCGGCAAATTGGTGACAGTGGTAAAACAAAACGCGCGTTTGCTGGCCCTGGACACTGACAGCCAGCTGGTAATTGTAGATGGGCCTCCTGGGATTGGCTGCCCGGTCATTTCGGCACTTTCAGGCGCCAATATGCTGCTCATCGTCGCCGAACCGACTGCCGCCGGTATCCATGACATGGAACGGGTATTGGATCTGGCAAAGCATTTCCGGCTGCAGGCGGTCGTCTGCATCAATAAGGCTGACATCTACCCCGCGGGGACAAATCAAATTGAAGATTACTGCCAGCAGCACCAAATTGAAGTTGTGGGTAAAATTCCCTATGATGAAACAGTTACTATGGCGATGATCCAGGGTAAGCCAGTAACGGAATACCAGCCCGCTTCTCCTGCCAGCCAGTCAATGATCCAAATCTGGTCAGCGCTGATCTCGGCAATGCAGATAGAACCAATCCAATGAGCACGGACGAGATTATTTCCACCTCCCACGATCAAATCCAAGGGCAAAAGAGCTATGGCCCGGTGGTTGAGCGTTGGGGATGGATGTCAATCGGCATCAATATTCTATTGAGCGCCTTGAACCTGGAAATTGCCCTTGCCTCGGGCAGCCTGGCGGTGACCTCCGAGATGGTCCACAATCTGGTGGATTTGATGGCTGCCGTCGTGTTATTGATTGGGTTGCGTATCTCACAACGCAAAAGCAAGTCCTTCCCTTATGGCCTCTACAAGATAGAAAATGTGGTTTCCGTGATGCTGTCCATGCTCATATTTTTAACCGGCTATGAAATCACCCGCGATGCCATCGTCGGCTCCTTGGGGCCAACCACGGTAAACCCATGGTTCCTGGTGGGGGTCGCATTTTCCGCTATCATTCCGATGGTTTTCAGCCACTTTGAGCTGCGTGCTGGCAGGATGGCCAACTCACCCAGCCTTATCGCTTCTGCCACAGAGTATCGCATCCATATTTTTACCTCGGGCATCGTATTCGTCTCATTAATCGCTCATTATTTTGGGTTGAATCTGGATCGGATTGCCGCGCTCTTGGTAGTGGTCTTTATCATTCGCACTGGTTGGGAGCTGCTAAAGGACGGGATGCGCGTGCTGCTCGACGCCTCGCTCGACCCGGATACATTGTCACAGGTCCGCGAGCTGATTGAAAGCGATCCAGCCACTGACCAAATCCACAGTCTCACAGGTCGCAACTCGGGAAGATATCGTTTTTTGGAAGCCGAAATTACCTTGCGAATTACGGATTTGAAAAAGGCACACGATGCTAGCCTGCGCATCGAACAAGCCATCCGTGAAAAAATCCCCTATGTAGAGCGCGTATTGATCCATTACGAGCCTTCCTCACCCGAATCGATTTGTTATGCATTCCCATTAGCCAATCCAAATGGTGACTTGAGCGATCATTTTGGGGAAGCTCCATATTTCGAACTGGTCAGGATAAAGCTATCGAATGGGGAAATTGACAGGCAGGAAATTCTTCAAAATCCCTATCGTGGTTTAGCCAAGGCTAAAGGCATCCTGGTAGCGGAATGGTTGCTATCCCAGAAAGTGGATAAAGTGATTTTGAAGGAGCTGATCCAGGGCAAGGGCCCAGGATATGTTTTCGTTAATTCCGGCGTGGAAGTAATTTATACCAAGACCATCTCTGTGAACCAGGCGCTGAAAGAGACTCTGGATAAACCGGTGCCTGAGGGGTAATAGATAGCATGACTGACACTCAAAAAATACGCTCGGCCATACTGGAAAAATTATCCACGGTGATTGATCCCGAAACCGGGGTGGATGTGGTGCGTATGCGCCTGATCGAGGATTTAGTCGTCGATGAAACCGGTAAGGTTAGTTACACGTTCCGTCCCTCATCTCCATTATGCCCAATCGCCGTTCCGTTGGCGAACTCAATCCAGATGGCGGTGGGGATTGTGCCCGGAGTAACCTCCCAAGAAGTTAATGTAGTTGATTTCATCTTATCTGACGAGCTCATGGAATTACTTAAACGGACCCTCGCAGACCTACAAAGCGATGAGTAAGAAAGACGTGAATATGAAACGCCTGCTTCCAACCACTTATTTGTTATTGGCGCTAATCATTATCTTGATCCTCCACTTCACCGTCCCCATCATCAAGCTGATCCCACTACCCTGGAATTTGCTCGGCCTGTTACCGCTGGTGATTGGGCTGGCGCTCAATTTCGCCGCCGATGGTGCCTTACATAAAGCCGGTACTACCGTTAAACCCTTCCAGGACTCCAGCGCTCTGATTGTCGGCAATGTCTATCACATATCACGCCATCCCATGTACCTTGGGTTCGTCCTGGCACTAGCGGGTGCCGTCATCATGTTAGGCTCCTTATCACCCTGGGCAATCATACCCATTTTTATCGTCCTGATTGAGTTTATCTTCATTCGATCAGAAGAGCAGATGCTGGAAGCAAAATTTGGAGAGACCTGGCTTGGCTACAAGCGAAGGGTTCGGAAGTGGATATAGACGATGAAATATGTATTTGGACCCGTCCCTTCGCGTAGATTGGGACAATCCCTGGGAATTGACCCCGTCCCGCTTAAGACCTGCAACTGGAATTGCGTATACTGCCAGTTAGGCCGCACAAGACCATTAAAGAATGCGCGTAGCGAATTTTTCCCGCGCCAGACGATACTGGCAGAAGTTAAACAAGCACTAAACTCTCATTCTCCAGGAGACATCGATTGGGTGACCTTCGTTGGTTCGGGAGAGACCATGTTGCATTCTGGCATTGGCTGGATGATCCGTGAAGTAAAATCACTAACCACCTTACCCGTGGCAATCATCACCAATGGCTCTTTACTCTACATGGCGGAAGTTCGCAATGAGCTATCAGTCGCGGACGCCGTTTTACCCTCACTGGATGCCGGAAATGCCTTGCTCTACAAGAAAATCAACCGTCCTCATCCAGCGTTGAGCTTTAAAAAACAAGTGGATGGATTGCTCGCTTTTCGGAAAGAGTACCACGGAAAATTGTGGATCGAAGTAATGCTGGTGCGTGGGTTGAATGACTCCGAGAGTGCGCTAAGGGAGCTTGCAGCAGTCCTTAAGAGTATTCAGCCAGACGAGGTTCATATCTTACAGCCCGAACGCCCACCCGTTGAAACCTGGGTGCAACCCGCCAGTGAAGAAGCACTTTTGCTCGCTCAGGCTATTTTCGGCGATGTCGCCAGAGTCATTCACCCTAGTGATGGAATTTTTGATTTACAAGGATCCGATTCGCTGGTCGACGCAGTGATTGGCATCATTACCCGCCACCCCATGCGCGAAGAAGAGCTGATTCGCACACTGAGCCGTTATGATCCCGAGGATATTTCAAACACACTAATCGAACTGGAAAGAAGCGGTAAGGCTCAAATCGTTGAGCGCCTGGGTATCCGTTTTTGGAGCGCTTCAGTATCTTATTACCCACCGGTGAAACCTTGATGAAGCTGATTAATTTTTCTGACTGGGCTGTTTTAATCTTTTCCTTGGCGGCCTGTTCTCCTGCGAACACGGCAACGGTACAAGTTACTGCGCCGGTGTATACTTTGCCGGCTCCAGCCGATTCCCAGGCGCCAGTTCAAGCTCTTCCGGCAACTGCTACAGAGTTCGTTGCACCGCTGACCCCCACAGAAAAAGTCATGCTTGCCACCCAAACTGTACCAATAACGAGTGAAATGATAATTACTGAAACACAAATTGTAACCATCACGATTGTTTACGATAACAACCCATATGATCCAAGGCTTACCGCTGCATGGGGATTTTCTGCCCTCATCGAATACCGTGATTATAATTTACTCTTTGACACCGGAGGAGATGGCCAAATATTACTGGAAAATATGCGCCTGCTGGGGATTGACCCTGCGCAGTTGGATTCTGTGGTTCTAAGCCACGCCCACGATGATCACACAGGAGGGTTGATTTCTTTATTCAACGCCGGCGCAAAACCAGTGGTATACCTGCTGAATTCCTTCCCATTAACCTTCAAGCGCCAGGTTGAACAATACACATCTATCAACGAGATATCTGCCGGGCAATTTATTACCGAGGGTATCTGGATCACGGGAGAAATAGGGGATGGCATCCGCGAGCAAGCTTTAGTCATCCAAACGGAACGAGGCCTGGTTGTCATCACCGGGTGTGCCCATCCAGGGATCGTAAAGATGGTTAAGCATGCGCAAGAAAGATTGAATGCACCAATCCTGCTGGTGCTGGGTGGCTTTCATCTGGTCGGTATAAGTGAAGCTGAAATCGAAACGATAGTGAGTGACTTTGAGCAAATGGGGGTTGAGCAAGTTGGCCCATGCCATTGTACCGGTGAAGCTGCCATCGCTCGTTTTTCGTCTGCATATGGAGATAATTTTATCAAGATCGGGGTTGGCAGCATCATTCATCTAGAGAACACCGCCATCAAATGACATCATCGTTGGAAATTTCGCCACGGAACAATCGTAAATGCATTGCAACATTCTATTTATAATGACCGAGGCGATATTTCCGGGTCCGGTAAAAAAGTACATGGAGCGCTATCACTAATAAGTTAACACAGCACCATAATCATCGTTTATAATAAGCGGTTATTTCGGATGAAAATCAGGATTTCGATTGTATCAGGCTGTATCTGCATATCAGCAACACTCTACATCATTCGGCATCATCATAGGTGTTATCTTCGTTCTCTTGATATCGGGTATTTATAATTTATAGTGATAAGGATACTTCACAGAAATCTTATAAATTACAGAATGGTGAAAGGACAAAGCATGATTATTGTGAAAGTAACAAGGACCTGTCAGTTTCGTAGTGAATTGTGCGGTGAGGAAATTGCCGATGATTTCATTAAGTGATGTAAAAACAGGCAAAAGTGCGATTATCAAACAATTGAGCGGGGGTAAAGAATTCACCAATCGTGTTGCAGCGCTTGGATTCACCCTGGGTACGAAAATAACGGTTTTACAAAATTTTGGCGCCGGCCCGGTCATCATCGAGCTGCGTGATTCGCGCATCGCCCTGGGACGCGGTGAAGCAAGGAAAGTCCTGGTGATGGTGGAGAATGGTGAGCAAGCAGGTTAATCATTCGATTACCATTGCCCTTGCTGGTCAGCCGAATGTGGGCAAATCTACAGTATTTAATATGCTCACCGGCTTGAACCAGCATGTTGGGAATTGGCCCGGGAAAACAGTTGAGCAGAAAATGGGTGAATTCATCCATGATGAGCACAATATTCGATTGGTGGACCTCCCAGGCACATACAGCCTGACGGCTAACTCGGTGGAAGAACGTATTGCTCGTGATTTTATACTGGATGAGCGGCCTGATGTGGTGATCTTAATCACCAACGCAACCGAATTAGAGTGTAATTTTTACCTGTTAGCAGAATTACTCATGCTACCAGTGCCTTTAGTGGTTGGAATCAATATGATGGACGTGGCAAATCACCATGGCATCCATATCGAGACCCACGTATTAGCTGCAGCCCTTGGTATGCAGGTTGTTCCATTGGTAGCATCAAAAAATCGTGGGGTGCATGATTTGCTTGAAGCTGCCATCCATCTAGCACAGACCAAAGACTCGTTTAATCCAAAACGGCCAGAAATCAGCGCTGAACATAAACGGGTATTGGTGGATATCCAGGCTTCTCTAAGCGGGCAAGTACCGGCGCCATATCCGATAGATTGGGTCGCCATGAAGCTGCTGGAAGGAGATTCACAGGTTACTGAGCTAATCCAGAACGATGCGCCCGAAGCCTGGGAAAAAATCCACGCCATCCTTCTCCAACACGAAGATGCTTACCTGGATATTGCCAGCAGTCGCTATGAATGGATCGGCCGGATGATCCGCGCCGCTGTCGAGCGGCCCAAAGCTGGCGTAATCACCATAACCGATCGCCTAGATAAAGTTGCCACTCATCCATTTTGGGGATTATTGCTGCTCGTCGGTGTATTTGGGGTTGTATTTTTACTCACCTATCGACTGGCATTGCCAGTCGTCGACTGGCTTGGCCAGGGTTTGGTTTCACCATTCGCAACGTGGTTACAGCACGTGCTTTCAGGCGTTCCCGCATGGTTCTCCGGATTATTGATCGATGGTATTATCAACGGGGCTGGAACCGTATTGACCTTTGTACCCATCCTGATCGTCTTTTTCGCCATTATGGGTGTCCTGGAGGATATCGGCTATATGGCAAGGTCCGCATACGTAACAGACCGCTACATACACTGGATGGGCTTACATGGTCGCTCTTTCCTACCATTATTTCTTGGTTTTGGCTGCAATGTACCCGCCGTAATGGGCTCACGCATTATTGAGGATCGCCGAGCACGTTTGTTGACCATCATGCTGACACCATTAGTCCCATGTACCGGGCGCCTGGCTGTGATCACCTTCCTGGCTCCGGCATTATTCGGCAGGCAGGCTGCATTGGTCACCACCAGCCTGGTGGCTTTCAACTTGATCCTCTTATTTATTACCGGAATCGCCATTCACCACGTGGTGTACAAAGATGAGCATATTGCCTTTATCATGGAGATGCCGTTATATCACCTACCCAACGTGCGTACGATCAGCTTGTTCGTCTGGCGCAATACGCTGGCATTCATCCGCAAAGCAGGGTCAATCATCGTGATCGTGTCAGCCATTGTCTGGTTGCTTTCCTGGTTGCCATACGGAGATATTCAAACCAGCTGGCTCGCCTCAGTTGGCCATATTTTTGAGCCTATCGGTCGCTGGATGGGCCTGGGTGATTGGCGCTTGATCGTTGCCTTGCTGACCAGTTTTGTGGCCAAGGAAAATACAATTGCCACCCTGGGAGTCTTGTTTGGGTCACATAGCTCTGCACTGGGATTGGCTGCCCAGGTTGCAGCTATCTTGACTATTCCGGCAGCGCTGGCCTTCATGGTAGTGCAAATGACTTTCATCCCATGTGCTGCAACCGTCGCGGTGATCAAGCAGGAGACCGGCAGCTGGAAATACGCATTTCACAACCTGGGATTGTTAGCCGCTATCTCCATCATATCGGGGATCATCGTTTATCAAATTGCAAAGCTGATATAAAATACATGCTGTCTATTGATCAAGGTTTATATGCGTATTCTTGATGATCTATTATCCAGTTTAAATGATGACGCTCCCGTGCGGTCCATCCTGGTGGGCGCCCACTGGACAGTAGTGTGCAGCCGGAATTGTGGCATGGCTTCCACGGTAATGACGAATGCACCTCATACACATTCAACGGTTCGCCAGGCAGGAGAGCTGCATACCAAAACCACCCGCCAACTGACTGAATATGCCCTCTCTGACGACTCTCTGGAAGCCAGCATCGGCGTGGCGGCGATCAATTCACTGCTGGATGTCGATGAAAGCCAGTCGATCGATACCAATGCTGTGAATGTGCTGGCTAAATATGGAACAGGTAAAAATGTCGCCCTGGTCGGTCATTTCCCCTTCATCCCCAAGCTGCGTGAGGCTGTTGGCAATCTGTGGGTGATTGAGCAGCGCCCCACTGATGGCGAGTTTCCTGCCGAAGCCGCTGTTGACCTGATCCCCCAGGCACAGGTGGTTGCTATCACCAGCAGCGCCTTAATAAACCATACCCTGGATGGGCTGCTTTCGCTATGCCGGGCAGGCGCACTGGTTATGATGTTGGGGCCCAGTACGCCTCTATCAGATGTACTTTATAATCATGGGGTGGACCTTCTATCCGGCTCGCACATCGTTGATGAGGCAGCGGTGCTCCGCACCGTTGGCCAAGGAGCAAATTTTCAGCAGGTGAAGGGGGTCAACCTTGTTACTTTCAGGAGAAAACCGTGGAATCTATCATGATTTTGATGTGCGCACCAACGCTAAAACGTGCCAATTTGCTCAACGAAGCAGGAAATAAAGATGGTTAGCATCACAAAAATCTTACTGGATGGCTGCATTGTCTCCATAATCGCCTCCTTATGGCTGATGATCATCCTGAGGGTAAACCCACGCATTTTTCTGCATGATTATCCACCTGAAATCCAGAAAAAAGTCCCGCCCAAAACAGACGCCGAAAAACGCTTATCCTACTGGTTCGGTGTGCCTTTTATTCTGATTCTTTTACTTGGCCCTTTTTTCAGCACGCTGGCAGTTAGCACGCATGGGGAAACGCAGTATGGGAGCCTATGGTTGAACGCAGCTGGAGTCATGTGGATATTTAATATCGTAGACTGGCTGATATTGGATTGGTTCGTGTTTTGTACCCTCACGCCCCGTTTTGTGGTCATTCCGGGAAGCGAGGGGATGCCAGAGTATAAGGATTATCGCTTCCATTTTTTAGGGTTTCTTAAAGGCACGGTATTTTCTATCCTCGGTGGATTGTTAATTGCTGGGATTGTATTTATTCTGTGAAAGGCGATATCATTACTAAAACCATGCGTAAAGCAATTATTGTCTCTATTCTGATTTTGTCTTTATTTGTTTTTTATCAAGTATCGGAGGCACAGGAAACCCCCAATCCGATCGTGCATGCCGTACTATTCTACTCCACGTCCTGTGGGCACTGTGAGTATGTGATAACCCAGGTGCTGCCACCCCTATTCGAACAGTATGGCGACCAGCTGATAATCATCGGCATCGATATCGGATCAACTACTGGGCGTACATTATTCTTGAATACGATCCAATATTTTAAATTACAAAGTGGCGGCGTGCCCTTACTGGCAATTGGCAACACCTACCTGATTGGCTCAGTGGATATCCCTGAGAAGTTGCCGGGGTTGATCGAACAATATATGGCACAAGGCGGAGTGGACTGGCCCATCATTCCCGGTTTAGCAGAGGTGCTTGCCGCATCACTTACCGCACCTACCCCCACCGTAGAAACCCCTACTCAGGCTCTACCCACCGCAAATGCAGCCACGCCGTCACCTTTGTCTCCCACTCCGACCTCCTCTGCGGGTGGAATGATCATACCTGCAAATAATAATCTTGACATCGGTGGGCGCTTGGCGCGCGACCTGGAAGGCAATATTTTAGCAATCATCGTTTTAGTAGGTATGCTGGTGACTTTATATTTCGTCATCAGCGTATTCCAGCAAGCTGTTAAACGCAGACCAAATGACGCTCTGAGCTGGCCGATCCCATTGCTGTGCATCGTCGGCCTGATTGTGGCTGGGTACCTGGCTTTTGTTGAAGTCAAACATGTGGAAGCCTTTTGCGGCCTGGTGGGCGATTGTAATACCGTTCAACAAAGTGATTACGCCCGGATGTTTGGAGTGCTGCCTATCGGCGTTCTGGGTGTCATTGGTTACATCATGATACTGCTAGCATGGAGCGTTGGCCGGTCGTCCAACAAGCGCAACGCAGCTTATGCAAAATTGGCTTTGTTTGGGATGACTGCATTTGGGGTGATATTTTCCATCTATCTCACTTTCCTCGAGCCATTTGTCATCGGTGCAACCTGCGCCTGGTGCCTGACATCTGCAATTATTATGACCGCTTTACTTTGGATGAGTACTCATCCTGGCAAAGCGGCAATTGATTATATCTTTCATGGAGATAAATATGCTAAACCAAGAAAAAGTTATCGAAGCTCTTTCAAAAGTGATGGACCCAGAACTGCATCGCAGCCTGACCGACTTAAAAATGGTGCGCAATGTGACAGTACGCAACAACGCGGTGGAAGTGACCATCGCATTGACGATCCCTGATTGCCCGCTGAAAGATCAGATTGAGGCGGATGTGTATGCGGCCATCATCAACCTGCCAGAAGTGGAAGAAGTGACCGTCCACATGGAGAACATGACCGATCAGGAACGCAAGGCACTATTTGGCGAACCAGCCGAGGGATCGGCAAGCAAATATAATCGTGTCGAACGCGTGATCGCCGTGATGAGTGGTAAAGGTGGAGTGGGAAAATCACTGGTCACCAGCATCCTGGCAGTGGCATTGGCTCAATCAGGCTATCGCGTGGGCGTGCTCGATGCGGACATCACCGGGCCAAGCATTCCCAAGCTATTTGGGGTTCATGGTCCATTGCAGTCAGGTCCGGTTGGTGTGCTTCCGATAACCAGCGAAGCAGGGGTAAAAATCATGTCCATCAACTTGCTCATGCCCGAAGAAGATAAGCCTGTAGTTTGGCGCGGGCCTTTGATCGGCAGGGCAATCACCCAATTATGGGGTGATATCATGTGGGGAGAGTTGCATTACCTTTTGGTGGACCTGCCTCCAGGAACTTCAGACGCTGCGTTAAGCACGCTACAATCGCTACCGGTGAATGGCATCATCATGGTTACCACCCCTCAAAGCCTGTCATCGCTCATCGTGCGTAAAGCAGTGCACATGGCTCAACTGGTGGGTACTCCGATCATTGGGGTGGTTGAAAATATGGCTTATTTTAAATGCCCCGATAACGGCAAACAATATTTCATCTTTGGCCCCAGCCACACAAATGAGGTGGTCGATACCGCCTGCGCGCCTTTATTGGCCCAAATTCCCATCAACCCCTTGGTAGCCTCGCTTTGTGATGCAGGCAAGGTAGAAGCTATTACGCTACCAGAAATGCAAGGTTTACTCGACGGTTTCCTGCAAAAGTTACCAGTTAAAATGGAAGCATCGAAGAAAAAGAACAGATAGGTAGATGTGGTTAAGCTGAGCATGGTATTCTGACAAAGCTGTAAAATGTGAAAGAGTTGAGGGTGGATGTAGGAGATTTATATGATTGATCTCGATAAATTGGAGACTTTTCTAATGGCAGCTGACTCACTGAATTTTTCAGAAACTGCCAAGCGACTCCACATCAGCCAGCCCACAGTGAGCCACCATATCCAAATCTTGGAAAAAGAGCTGGGAGTAGCCCTGTTCTCTCGATTGAATACCGGCTTGCAATTAACCGAAGCCGGCAGATTGTTGCTACCCTGGGCACATCGTTTGCTGCATGATACCAACAACCTGCAATCGATGATGGCTTCAATCCAGAGCGATGTGGTTGGAGAGCTGCGGATCACCTGCAGCACCACCGCTGGGAAATACATCTTACCCCAAATGGCAGCTCGCTTTTCCCGCCTATATCCGGGTGTCAAGGTTCGCATCCTTTCCTGTACTCCCGATGATGTGACCATCCAGCTTTTAGATGGAGAAGCGCATATTGGTGTATTGAGCCACGAAATTCAATCCGCCGGTCTCGAAATCCAGGAATTCTTCCGCGATAAAATTTCGCTCATCGTTCCGCCTGACCATCGATGGGCATTACGCAAAACAATCGAGCCCAGCGAGTTGCTGGAAGAGCCCATAATCATCCGAGAAGATACTTCAGGGACACGCCAGGTGGTGCTCTCTGAGCTTGCCAAGTTTGATATCAGCTTGGATGACTTGAATATAATTATGGAGCTGGGCAATGCTGAGGCTATTGTGCGCACCGTTGCCGCTGGTTACGGAATTTCTTTCGTCTCCAGGCTGGCCACCTCCTGCCCTCATGAACGCGGTTCTGTCATCGAGCTCGATATGGAAGGATTAAACCTGGACCGCACAAGCTATATGGTACGCAATGTAAACGCTCCCCCTCACCGACCAAGCGATGTTTTTTGGGGTTTTATCCACGCTCCCGAGAATGCCGACCTGATCCGTATGGCCGAGCAGGATCTGTGATAAACACATCCCCCATCTTTTCTTAAGATGGGGGATGTGATTTGCTTCATGGTAAAGCGTTAGAATACGTACGTCTGGCCAGCTCCCTCAACATCCATCAAGAACGGTGGGGCTTTCTTGATTTTAATGCGTGGATCACGCAAATCCTCTGGCTTAATATCCTTGTTCTCCAGGGCGAGCTCGCACAGCACAACTTCACCGCCCAATTCTAAAATATCGTTAAACAACTTGACCGGATTGGGTAACCCCTTGGGTGTGCCCAGCTTCTCCATTTCACCCTTCAGCATCCACCTGGCACCTGCCGGGCACACGAAGATGTGCACTTCATAATCCAGGGTGAGCCCAGAGCTTGCGAAAATCAGGGTAGGCATGATATTTGCCGAAGTATCCCCATTGCAAACCACAGCCATTTTTTGAGACATTTTGTTACTCCTTTTACTTATGTTTTTTTGATCTGCCAGGAGATCACTCCGGCAGCGAATCCATATTGTATATCCTAGTCAGCACTGGCTGATACTGTCTCTTGTTCTGCGACCGGTTTAAGGGCATTGACATACAAGGCCGCAATACGATAGATCATGTGGGCGAACTTGGTAAATGGCAACAACAAGAGCAGGGTGATCGCTACCGCCACATGGAAGATGAACAAATAGTAAGCCCACATAGGTGCCCCCGGCAGGTACAAGGCAACCTCGATGATAAATCCTGTAAATCCAGTAACCAACAGTAACGTCAGGAATATCCAATCGGAAGGATGCGAGAAGCTGTGCGCTTTATCAACCTGCCGTAATCGTTTGTAGAGCAGCACAGAAACGCCATATACGAACAGGATACCTGCAAGCGTACCAATAAGACGGGTAGGATACCAGATCGGAACGAACGTGCCTGTTGGTTTTACCCCAATAATGTCGAGTAAGTAATCCAATACTGTAGCCAGCAGCAAGCCCAAAAAGCCCCACATCGTAGCTGCGTGAACAAACCACTTGCTGAAAAACCAGGGGTTGCGGTTTTCAGTGGTATCACAATCCTCCCGGTAACGTTTCTGTGCAAGGGCCTGCACTGCAACAGCCTCCCACAAGGCCTTCAGCCAGTTCATCTGCTCCCCTTTGAAAAAACTATGCCACGAAAGATGGTTAACCCCGGCAATCCGTGTAAACATGTTTATGAGCGTAACCAGGCTTAACAGGCCAATCAATAAGATAGCTGCGATGCCTGCTGTATGGATTAATGGGTATGGGATGAATCCAAATAATTTCAACGATGTCGTCGGCACTGGCTGGTGTTCAACATACATGAAGATGCTGAAAAACACCACCATTATTATCGCGATAATGCTGCCCCATACGGGTTTGTTATAGAAAAATTCACCAATTTTTAAAGGTGAATAATGGGCTACAGCATAACCACGTAAAGCAGTCATCGTATTTGCTGGTTCGGCTTGCTGCGGGCAGCTCTCAGAGCACACCCCACAGTTGTAACATAACCAGAGTTCCTTGCTGCCGAGTATTTCATCCTTTAAGCCCAATTGTCCCATACGGATCATGGATCGTGGAAAGCGACTTTCATTCGTTGACATGGCACATATGGCAGTGCAATTACCACAACTGATGCATTTTTCCAATCCTACTGCCCCATAATCTTTCAATTCCAGAAGCAGGTTGGGTTCAACACGCTGGGTCATTTCTGTTGCTCCTTTGCCCTCTGGTAGAGCGGGTAATCTCCGCTCATACCAGCTTCAACGACGATACCGTATTTCTTAAGGGCAGATATAAACCATAAAACTTCATTGGCAGGTTTGCCAATGGCCATCGCGATTTCAGGCACGGTGTTAGGAGTTACTGCGATGAAATCACAAATGGCTTTTTGCAATTGCCTTTGCTCTTTAACCAGAGCCTGGGTCCTTTCGAACGTAGCCTCATGCGCAGTACGCAGCTGTTTAAGGATTTCACCTCGTGTAGGCACCTTGATAACCTGGTCGTTCATTTTACTGCCTCCACTTCGACGGGCAAATCCATCGCAATGGCATCCACCATGGCTTCATATTGGTTCAAGGTCCAGGCTTGCACATCGATGGCGCGGTTGGGGCATACCCCCACGCACGCACCACAACCAGTGCAGGTCGCCGGGCTTACCTGTGCCCTTACCTCTTCGTGCCCATCTACATTTACTTTAACCAAAGATATCGCACTTTTCTCGGGGCAAGCTTTAATACATTCACCTGCTCCCTGGCATCTCGCCGGGTCCACCTTGGCCACGAAGGGCGGTAGCTCCACCCTGCCCATGCCAAGCAGCGAGGCCACCTTGGATGCGGCAGCCCCTGCAGCTGATAGGCTTTCGGTGATGTTCATCGGGCCCTGCGCGGTGCCTGCCAGCACAATACCACGCACAGCCATTTCGACCGGCTGCAGCTTGGGGTGTGCTTCCAACAGGAAGCGGTCAGTGCCACGCGATACCTTGAGCATATTCACCAGGTCATCGATCTGGCGGGGCATCATCCCCACCACCAACACCACCAGGTCAACCGGGATCTCAATTTCCTCACCATAGGTGAGATAGTCTTTCACTCGTACCAATACCGGGTGATTATCGCCGGTTGGTGCTGTTACCACTTCGGGGCGCTCATCCCCATGATAGCGTACGAAGCGCACCATCGAATTTTGTGCGTGGCGATAAATATCTTCATGACCACGCCCATAAGTGCGAATATCCTGATAAAGCTCATAAAGATTGACCTTGGGATAGCGCTGCCGCAGATCAACCGCGGTATGCAAGGAAGCCGTGCAGCACACCCGCGAGCAATAACTGTTCACCTGCCCATCCGGCTGGGGTTCGTCCACCCCTTCCAGCTGTCGGCTGCCCACACAATGGATAAGTGCAATATCTCGTACCGGCCGCCCTTGCCAGCGCAATTCACCACCATCATTTTGTAACGCCATATAACGGATCAGCTGAGGCAGGGTAATTACCTGGGGAATTTGCCCATAACCGTATTCACCCTGCCGGGGTTCATATGGGTCGAAACCGGTCGCAAGCACGATCGCGCCTGCGGTAAATTCATAGGTTTGTATCTCGTCTTTCAGCTGGATGGCTTTTCCATCCACCTCGATCGGCTTGCCATCATAGCGTTCCCAGTCTACAGCCGGGGTGGGAGGATAACAATCCGGATAAGGGCGGTAGATTACTTTGCGCCGGGTCAGGCTATAGTTATACTCATCAGGCACTTCCTGCGTACAGGCTGCCATTATTGCATCTGCTGTCTCGCCACTCACGCCCCGAGAATGCTGGCTTACCTGGATACTGAAGTTGCCTACATAGCCAGAAACAGCAGTAACTTCAGCCTGGGTAAGAATTGTTATGTCTGGGTTCTGGGCGATTTTTTCAATGATTTCATGCAGGATCTGGCGAGGTTTTTCGTCGGTGGGGAAGATTGATTCCAGCTGCGCCATGCGCCCGCCCAGGAAGGGTGATTTCTCTACCAATGTCACCCGGATACCCTGGCGAGCAATATCCCATGCTGACCGCAATCCCGCAATGCCCCCACCGATCACCAGAGCACGCTTTTCCGCGCTCAGTCGGATTGGATCGAGCGGCGTTAGCAACCGGGCTTTCGCAACCCCGGCTGTCATCAGGCGGATGGCTTTATCGGTAGCTGCTTTGTGGTCATCCTCATGCACCCAGCTATCCTGCTCGCGAATCCCCACATGGTAGTACAGGTAGGGGTTCAATCCGGCGCGTTGCAATGCGTTGCGGAAGGTTCGTTCATGAAGTGATGGCATGCAAGCGCCAATAACCACTCGATTGACCCCCAACTCCTTGATATCGTTCTCGATGATACCCTGGCCTGAATTAGAGCAGAAGGATGGATCCGTGCGTGAGACCACCACATCAGGGTATTTAGCAAGTATCTTCGCAACCACCTCACATTGCACCACATTGCTGATATTGCCGCCACAGTGGCAGGTATACACACCCACGCGTACTTTTTCAGCGGGTTGTTTCGCAATTTGAGCAGATTTCTCTTCAGGCATACACTACTTCTTTCTGATGCTGCCGTTCACGGATGTAGGCTGAGGCAGCAGCCGCAGCACCGCTGGCGGTGATAATGCTATCCACAATATCCATGGGCCCCATGGCTGTACCGGTCACAAAGATGCCGGGGATTTCCGTGGCATTAGGCGCTCGATTAGGTGAAGGTACGGCGATGAACTTATCAGGCGCCCTGGGCACTTGCAGCACACCATCTGGGCCGGTTGCCGGGATCATCCCCAATGAAAGTACTACCAGGTCATGGGTACGCTCCACAATGCGGCCTTCTTCGGTTAGTTCAACCTTGATGATCGGGTTGTGCTCTTCATCTTCGCGTATCGACGCCACCTTGCCACGCACAAATTCAATCCCCATCGCCTTGGCGTTTTGATAAAACTGCTCATACCCTTTGCCAAAGGTGCGGATGTCCATGTAATAAATGGTAACCTCAGCCAGGGGTAGAGCCCCCGAGATCAGCATTGCCTGCTTGATGGCATACATGCAGCACACCCGGGAACAATATTCCACACCCAGTGTCGAATCGCGCGATCCGGCGCATTGTACATAAGCAATGGACGATGGCTCCTTGCCGTCTCCAGGCCTCAGCACGCGCCCATAAGGGCCGGTGGGAGCCAGGAAGCGGTCCATCATTAAAGGATCGATAACATTGGTGAGCTTGCCGCCGCCATATTCTTTTTTCGCCCCTATGGGGGTCAAGTCATATCCTGAAGCGAGGACAATGGTCGCAGCTTCTATCTCAAAGGGCTGGGTTTTTTGAGAGAAATCAACAGCCTCAACCGGGCATATTTTTTCACACTTACCGCAAAAAATACAGTTATCTATATCTAACACTGCCACTTGGGGTACTGCAGTGGCAAAAGGTACCCGGATCGCCCGGTAAGCTCCCAGGTCACGATCGAAATGGCTAGGAACGGTGACCGGGCATTCGTATTCGCAGCTGCGGCAACCGGTGCATTTGCTAGCATCCACAAAACGCGGCTTCTGCACCACGTGTGCTCGAAACCCGCTATCTATCTGATCCACACCCTGAAGCTCACAGTAGGTAAGAAGGGTGATGTTGGGATGATGGGCTACGGAAGCCATCTTTGGGGTGGTGATGCACGAAGCACAGTCAAGGGTGGGAAATACTTTACTGAGGGTGATCATTTTCCCACCAATCGTAGGCTCTCGTTCAACCAAAGCAACCTTGAAATCCTGGTCGGCGAGATCCAGGGCGGCCTGCATCCCGGCAATCCCTCCCCCAATCACTAATGCATCAACACTAAGGTTATCCAAGATCATTTTCCTTTTCTAACTTGGTACAGCGGCGGAAATCTCGTCTCTGACCAAACCGATATCCTTCAACAAGTCGGCCATTTGGTTAACTTCTTTAAGAAAGGGCTTTACACATACCGTACAGATGGCCGTCAGTCGCAAGCGGCGAATGTCAATACCATGCTCCTTCATTAATGCATAGGTACGATTGATCAGGGCGGCTGTGCCTTCGGCCTCGACCTTATAAGGGCTGTCTGTACCGCTGTACATTATGATGATGCCATCAATCCCATGCTCAAAGGCGCGCACAAAGAATTCCGGCGGGAACAATACCGGCGACATAACCGGCAGGATGTATGTATTGGCAGGATACTCTAAATGAGCCTGGCCGGTGGTATTTGCCCCCGCAAACCCACCGGATATCGTACCTAAGATCAAGATTTTTGGCTGCTTTTCGTTCAATGTCATATTCATGTTTCCTGGCAGGTTATAGCACACCTACCACAAATGAAAATTTATGGATTGGCCTGGACACTTATTTCTTTCGGCGGATAAAAAGCCTCTCATAACCTTCAGCTGGGACAACGCCCAGGAACTCGTGCCCAACTTTGGCGCACCAGACCGGCATATCATTCTTGGTTCCGGCATCCCCCGACCAGACCTCCAGTATTTCGCCGATCTTGACCATGGCGATGCTCTTCTTGGCTTCCAATAATGGACCCGGGCACGACATAGCACGTGCATCCACAACCTTGGCAGCAGTTAGGGTGTTTAATTCTTCAGTAGACATTCTATTTTCTCCTTTATAATTTGGTGTTATGATGAATTGGTCTCTTTAGCATTTCGGGGGCTTGCAGCAAGGCAGGGCAATTCCTGATACATCCTGTGTCAGCCAGCTGATAATAAATCAGCTGTCCTTCGCGGCGAGTGACCACGATGCCAGATTTCCTCAACACGCTAAGGTGTTGGGAAACATTTTGTAAGGTGCTTCCTACATATGCAGCAATTTCATTCACAGATAACTCCTGATTCGATAATTGCCATAGGATGAGCAAACGGCGAGCATTACCAATCACTCTACAAACTGAAGCCTGCTTTTCTGCTTGGTCATACATATTTCTGTCCATATACCTCGATCCTATAACAACGCTAAAAGACTATCAAATTCACTTAATTAAGCAACGACTTTAGTATATGCGTATCTATGCAGGAATCATAGTGATAGGTGTCACAATTACATTTTATTTTTCTTATAGCCAGCTATAAGAAAAATCTATGGCCAGTCACATGATCTAGAAAATTCTTCGAAAGTCACTGATTTTAATGGGTTTTTCTTTCGATAAAAACGACAAATCACTTATAAATCTAGTTGCGAAACTCGATTATTAAAAGTATATGAAAAGGTTTTCTATAGCCCGATGAAAGACACTCCCCGCCCAATCATGCCATCGACTGAAATCAATGTTGGACAGCGCTTACGCGAATTACGGATGAATAATTGCCTTTCCATCCGGGCTTTGGCCCGGAAAAGTGGTTTGAATGTCAATACGCTCAGCGCCATTGAAAACAACAAGACTTCACCCAGTGTCAGTACCTTGCAGCAGGTGGCCACTGCCCTCAGATTACCCATCAACGCTTTCTTTGAGACCAAGAAAACAACAAAAGCCATTGTGTATCAAAAGGAAACAGGCCGGCAAATCGCTGCTTTTACTCATGGAACCCTGTCAGACTTAGGCGCTGGTTTCAGCGGCTCAGGCATGGAGCCGTTTCTGGTCACCCTCACCCCAGGAGCAGATAGCGGTGATACGCCCATTGTTCACACCGGTCTGGAATTCATCTATTGCCTGCAGGGAAGCATTCGTTATGAAGTTGAAAAAGTAACTTACCAACTGGAACCAGGCGATAGCCTCCTATTCGCAGCCCATTTGCCCCACCGCTGGTGGAATGCGGGAGCCATATCTTCGCAATTTTTACTCTTATTATGCCCATCTGATGAGCGTGACCACCCTGATGAAAGACACTTCACAATAGACACCTGAAAGGCCACTAAACAATAACGCTAAAACATGAAAATTCCAAGAACCAAGAATGCCAACGAGATTCATTCATCATGGTTATCCGTACGTAAGTCGAATGGGACCAGGCTCATATCGCCAATAGCATCTTTATCACACTGAAAGAATTACAAAACCATATCAATGTACTGCTCAAGGATCAAGGTATTCTCGTGGAAAACCTTCCCATGCGCTATGGCGAAGAAGGCACGCCTCTTGAAAGAAAAGCTATATTTTCACAAGTAACACCCATGAATAGTAAGTCGACCACATGGATGGAGACCTGGTGATTCGTGAACATAAGTCATCCCACACACGCAAAAGCTTAGATGAGGCATGCCCATCTACCCGTCGGTGGTGGTTCTCATCAATTTTCAAAGCCTGGATAGATTAATTGGCGAAGAAGTCAGAAAGGGAAAGCTCTTCAAGGCTGTCCACAGCCATGTCAGCCGCCGTCAGTTCAGTCTTGGGATGAGTCGTGCTCACTGCGATGCATCTCATTCCGGCTTGCCTCGCTGCTATGACACCGGCGACGGCGTCCTCCACCACCACGCACTGCCCGGGTTGTACCCCCAGTTGCCTGGCAGTTTCGAGGAAGATGGTTGGGTCGGGCTTTCCGGACATTCTATCAGCTGATACCATTGCTGAAAGGTAATGGCGAATACCCAGTTCATCCACGATAGCCTCGATATTCGCCTGGGGTGCCGAAGAGGCGACTGCCTGGAGGATGCCCTCTTCTTGCAGCCTTTTCAACCAGTTCAAAGTTCCGGGTAGCAGTTGTAAATTTCCAGGGATCAGGTCTCGAAAGCGGCTTTCCTTACGGGCGCTGACCATATTCAGGAAATCATCTTCGGGGGGAGTTCCACGCAGGATGGTCAGGATTCTGGCATTGTTCATGCCAAAGGTCTGGCGAAATTTATGGCGGTCGAAGGGTATGGAAAATTCGCTCAGGGTCTCGCGCCACGCCTGGTAATGCAGCTCACCGCTGTCCACCAAAACCCCATCCATATCCCATAAGACTGCCCGTTTACTGGCCATATTCTTCTAAATAACGCTGGTGAGCGCGGGCAACTTCATCGTCAGGTATTTCTTGAGGCTCGCCAAGCTGGTAAGCGAAAAAGACAGTGCGGGCCACATCTTCTACCATCACTGCTGTTTTCACTGCCTCTTCTGCTGACCGCCCGATGGTGAACACGCCATGGTTTTTCATCAGAATGGCAGGGCTGGATCCAATGGAGCGCAAGATTTCCCTGCCAATTTCATCCCCTCCGATTTTCGCATAGGCTCCCACCGGGATTGGTCCGCCAAATTCATCACAGATTGCGGTGAGCACAGGCGGGATAGGTTTGCCAATCGCTGCCCAGGCGGTGGCAAAAGTCGAATGAGTGTGAACGATGCCATTCACGTCACGCCGATACCGGTATACATACACATGTGCCAAGGTATCGGATGATGGTTTCAGGTTACCCTCGACAACTTCACCTTCAAGGTTCACCACCACCATATTTTCAGGGGTCAGTTCATGATAATGCACACCGGAAGGTTTGATCACCACCAGGCCTGACTCTGGGTCACGCCCACTGATATTACCAGAAGTCCAGGTCACTAGGTTATTGCGGGGTAGCTCAGCGTGTAATCTGTAAATCTCGTGGCGTAATTTTTCCAGATACATGTTTCACCTTTGCATTAATCTTTCATCGGTATTTTATTACGCTACTCGCCCTATCTTAAATTAAGGAGTGATGATAATTTTTAAACCCTCTCTGCGGGCAGCCGTCGCAAACGCTTCAGCTGCTCGTTCAAGCGGAAAGGTGTGCGTCACCAGCGAGCGCACATTCACTTCCCCATCTGCCACCAACTGGATGGCGCGCGGATAAGTGAGCTTCATCCGGCGCACCAGCTTGAGGGTGAGACCCTTCCGCCGGGCAGTCGAAGCAGTGAAGGACGTCTGGTCGTCAGCTGGGATGCCCACCAGGATAACTTTGCCTCCCGGCCGCGCCGCTGCCACGGCCATCTCAACCGCGGCGTTCTCTCCCGCCGCCTCAAAGGCAACATCGAAGCACTGCGCTCCCAGCTGGTTGGCTTCGTTCGTACGAAAATCTTGAGCTACCAGCAAAGCGTCATCTGCCCCATATGTTCGGGCAGCCTGAACACGGTGGGGCAGGATGTCGGTTGCCAGAATCTTGCTTGCCCCCATAAGGCGCACCAGCTGGATGATCAACAAACCAATCGGGCCGCAACCGAACACACCTACTGTCATGCCCACCCGCAGGTGAGCCAGGTCAACGGCGTGGATGGCAATCCCCAGGGGCTCCAACATAGCACCCTCCGCATCAGACATTCTTTCCGGGAGGCTGTACAGGCAACGCTCAGGCCAGGTCATCCTCTCGCGCAGGGCTCCATCTTGCCCGGAGTGCCCGGCAAAGAGCAGGCTTTCGCACAGGTTGGGGTCACCGCGTTTGCAATACTCGCACACCCCGCATGGGATGGCCGGGTCAACCGCCACTCGCCCGCTCTTGCCCGTTTGGGCGGTGAACTCGTGACCTAATACCAGGGGGTTGGCCAGGCGGGCGTCGCCGATTCCAGCCTCATTGAGCCAATGCAGGTCTGAGCCGCAAATCCCCACCGCCGAAACATTTAATAAAACTTCACCTGGCGCGGGAACCGGAACCGGCTCTTCGTGCATTCGTAAATCTCCCGGGGCGTGCAGTCGAAGTACTTTCATGGCAGGAATTGGATCATCATCAAGAATTTTTCCTGGACAGTATCCATTGTAAATCCTAGAATCTCTTGGATAGCAGGTAATATATCTCATTCCACCTGAGCTTGTCCTCAAATTGATCCAGTTCAGTCTCCTGGTTTATTTCAAGGAATTCAATGCCAGCCATCTTGGCAAAATCCTCAAGGTGCTGGCTGGTAACAGACTGGCTGAAGCCGGTATGGTGAGCGCCACCTGCCAGGATCCATCCCTTGGCAGCAACCTTGAGGTTAGGCCGAGGGATCCAAACTGCACTGGCAACCGGCAGCCTAGCAAGCGGTTTGTCCGGCTGGATGACATCTACCTCGTTAACGATTATGCGGAAGCGATTGCCAATATCGATCAGGGTGGCATTGACTGCCGGGCCATTGCTTACATTGAAAACCAATCGCACTGGAGCTGCTTTGCCACCAATCGATAAGGGGTGGATTTCAAGAGATGGCCTCTGAGCGGCAATCGATTCACACACTTCCAGCATGTGTGCCCCTAAAACCTTTTGGCTGCTTTCATCAAAGTCATAGGTGTAATCTTCCATGAAGGAAGTGCCTCCAGGTAAGCCAGCACCCATCACCTTCATCGCCCGCACCAGGGCGGCTGTCTTCCAATCACCTTCTGCTCCAAAGCCGTAGCCCTCTGCCATCAAGCGTTGCACCGCCAAGCCCGGCAGCTGTTTCAGGCCATGCAGATCCTCAAAGGTGGTGGTAAACGCCTTGAAATGACCATCTTCGAGAAATGCCCGCATACCTAATTCAATGCGCGCCGCCTCACGCAATGACTGGCGCTGGTCACCATTATCCCGCATTGATGGCATAACAGAGTACTTCTCATCATATTCACTAACCAGGCGATCAATCTCAGCCTCACTGATGGCGCCGACGAATTTTACCAGGTCACCGACGCCATAGCCATTCACCGAATACCCCAGCCGGATTTGCGCTTCCACCTTATCACCCTCAGTGACGGCCACTTCGCGCATATTATCCCCAAAGCGGGCAATGCGCGCGCCCTGTGCATCGTGCCAGGCACAGGCAGCCCTCATCCAGGTAGCCAAGCCAGACAGTACATCCTCATCTTGCCAGTATCCTACAATAACCTTCCGATTCAAGTGCATCCGGCTGCCTATGAAGCCAAATTCACGGTCACCATGCGCAGACTGGTTGAGATTCATAAAATCCATGTCGATCTCCGACCAGGGTAAGTGGCGATTGAATTGGGTGTGGAGATGCACGAAGGGCTTGTGCAGGATGCTCAAGCCTCCAATCCACATCTTGGCCGGCGAAAAGGTATGCATCCAGGTAATCAATCCAATACACCTTTGATCATGATTTGCTTCCTGGCACAAACGAGTGATGGCTTCGGGAGTAGTGACTACCGGTTTAAAAATCACCTTAACCGGCAGCTTGCCCGTTTGGGTCATCTGTTGAGCCATTTCCTGCGAATCTTGGGCTACCTTTCCCAGTGTTTCCTCGCCATACAAATGCTGGCTGCCTGTAATAAACCATACTTCAAATTCACCTAGCTTTATCATAAGCATCTCCTTATCATCGCATTGATTTACCCGATTATTACTAATATTCACGATCCGAAATAATGCCTGGCAATGATTTGATCCTGATACTCAGGAGCCAGCTCGCAAAAATAACCGCTCCAACCCCACACACGCACAATCAAATCTTTATGTTCTTCGGGATGTTTTTTCGCCTCCAGCAGGGTTTCAAGATTCAAGCTGTTGAGCTGCAGCTGCTGGCAGCCCAATTGGGCGAAGATGCGCACCAGCATGGCGGTTTTATGGATGGATTCGGGGTTGCGAAAAACCGAATCGGAGAGCTCCATCGTGATGGGGCCACCATTGAACACCCGCCGGTAATCAATCTTAGCAAAAGATTGTAGCACGCTGATTGGGCCGCGCACCGGCACGCCCAGCGAGGCTGAGAGGTTGACGCTGAGAGGTTCACCGCTCCGGCGACCTTCAGCGGTAGCCCCCACCACCGGCTCGCGCATGCCTTGATGCCCGGTTGCCAGCCAGATGTAATACATCGCCGAGCCCGTGCCCGGGCGTAATATGCCTCCGTGTGGCGTTCGCCCATAACCTTCACAGGCTCCGGCGAAATCGGTGTAGAGCCGGACCATTAACTGGTCAACCTCATCATCGTTATTGCCAACTTTAGGTCCCTCTCCGGCCAGCCTGCTTCGTAAATGCTCATAGTTGGCATAATCAGCCTCCAAGGCTGAAAGCAGGTCCTGCGGAGAGATGCTGCCCTCCTCGAAAATAAAATGCTTAACCGCCGCCAGGGCATCCGCGGCGTTGGCTGCACCCGCACCGTGAATGCCGAAGTTGTTGTACTTCAACCCATTCGATAGGTCACTTCCCCGCTCCAGGCAGTCCCGCATGAATACCGAATAATAGGGTGCGGGCGGTAATAACAGCCTGCTATAGGCGTCGGCAATCAGGTGGACTTGCTGGTCGATATTTTCAGAAACCCGCCCCAGCAGCACATCAAAATCATCGCCTGCCGAGAGCCCGGTGCGGATTGCCTGGTCAGCCGCGGCGGGGAACGACACCGCCCCGATGTTGACCACTTCCATGCCGCGCCCGGGAATGATAAATTCCCAGCAAGCCGCCACCACATAGTCACGCGCGTCATCGAGGTCATATCCGTGCTCTACTAGGGCGGGGATGACTACATCATCGTTGCTGTACTGTGGGAATCCCAACCCAATACGAGTGAGCTCGGTGGCTGATGCCAATAAATCCAGGTCGGTTTGAGCCGATAAACGCAGGTTGATCTTGGGGTCGATCAGAGCCAGGTCACGCGAAACGCGCAGCACCATCAGCGTGAGCTCATTTACAGCCAGCTCTCCTGCGGGTGTAACACCCCCCAGGGTAAGTGACTGCCCGTTATCACCCTGCTGCACCCCGGGGTATAAGTCACTATCCTTGTTCAAGGAGATGAAGAACTCGGCTAGCAACTCTTCGGCTGTGTCGATAGTAAGGAGCCCGGTTTGGAGATCAACTTGCAGGTAAGGCCACATATATTGGTCAAAACGCCCCAGCCCCACATGATAATTCCCACCAAGCCACACCACCGCCTGGCAAAGCCTGAGCGATTGCAAGGCTTCATGAAAGCTCCTGGCGGGGCGAGCCGGAACCCGCTCGAGGATTGTGGCAAGATTTTCACTCCCCATTGCGCGCGCTTGCTCAGCATAGCGATCGGCCAAGTGCAGGACGGCATCGATGGTTTCGATGGCGCAGTCGAGAAATTCAACTCCTTTGGGATCCTCCACCAGTCGCTGGCGTGTATCAAGCGCCACCTGCCTGCGCCCCAACAAACCTTGAGTTAAGAGCAGCCCCCAATCCGCAGCGATATTACTGACCGGCCCAAGCTCGTGCAACGTCCGCCCTGAGGTCATTCGTGCCCAATCATCAGGCGAATAGATAGCAGGCACGCCGGGTAATGTGCGGGTAAACACGATACGCTCATCCGCCTCGATAATCACCTGCTCTGCTTCACACTGGCGGCGCACGAGGCAGGCCACCCTTCTCGGCCATGAGAGTTGCCTGGCCTCGCATTCCGTTAGGACCTTAATAGAGGCAGCCTGTCTCAAACAGCGGTGATCACCGGCGCGCACCCGATCACGTAAGGCCATTATTCTCTCATTCATACAACGTTCACCCTGATTCCAGCCCGCTTAAAAATCCCTGTATTTATGTTAAGTGTTTGCGCTTCATCATATTCTGGATTGAATTCCATCCCGGCGTAGCGATATTTAGAGCCGGCGGCCTTGTTGTAAGGCAGCAGGTCCACGTACATCAATCCGGGCAGGTCACATACAACCTGGGCGATCGCTGCCAGGTTATGATCCGTGTCGGTAACCCCCGGAACTAGCGGCACCCTGACCACAAAGGGCTTACCCATTTCGCTCAACACCTGCAGATTCTTCAATATCAAATCATTGGCACAGCCGGTAAAGTGCCGATGGGCTTTGTTATCGATCAATTTGAGATCGAAATAGATCAGGTCAGAGCGATTTACCAGCTGTCGGAAGCTTTTTTCGCCCCCGAAACCACAAGTATCAAACAATATATGGACATCGTCTAGCAAATCGATCACTTCGGCCACAAAGTCGGCTTGCAGGAGAGGCTCGCCGCCTGAAAAGGTTATGCCTCCTTCATTGGCGCGTAAGATATCAACTTGCTGGTTCAAGAGCGATGCCAGCTCGGCTGCAGTGTACACTTTTCCAGCAATGCGCTCGCCTGCGGGGCTGCGGATGACCAGCGGCTCCAGCGATTGGCCTTCGGGATTATGGCACCACATGCACGACATTGGGCAACCCTTTAAAAATACCGTAGTTCGAATGCCAGGCCCATCATGGATGGCAAATTCCTTGATATCAAAAACCATTCCCGAGGTCATAATCTGCCCACTAACCGCTGCCTAAAAATCAAACCAAGGTTAAATCTTATTGCCCAGTAACGCCCGGGCCAGGGATGCGGCAGCAGCAGCATCTGGGGCGTAGCCATCTGCACCAATCCGGTGCGCATAAGCCTCCGTTACCGGTGCACCGCCAATCATCACCTTCACCTCACGACGCAGGCTTGCAACTTCAAGCTGCTCAATAATGTTTTGCATGTGCGGCATGGTGGTGGTGAGTAGTGCTGAGCAGGCAATCAGGTCAGGCTGGTGTTCACGAGCCGCAGCCACATATTTTGCGGCTGAAACATCGGAGCCCAGGTCGATAACCTCGAAACCTGCCCCCTCCAGCATCATGCCGACCAGATTCTTGCCGATATCGTGCAAATCTCCCTGTACCGTGCCAATCACCACTTTACCAACCGCCTGAACATTGGCAGCCACCAAGTGTGGGCGCAACAATGCCAGCCCACTCTTCATCGCCCTGGCAGAGATCAGCATCTCGGGAACATAGAATTCACCCTTTTCAAACCGGGCGCCAACTTCACTCATGGCGGAAATGAGGCCCTCTTTCAGAATGCTTTCGGGAGATATCCCCTCTGCCAGCGCCTGGTGAACCAGGTCATGGGCGCCATGCATATCCCCATCGATAACGCTTTGACGTACGTCATCCAATAGTTTCATGCGATTTCACCTCTTCATTTTCTTCGATGTAGCCAGGTTGGCTATGCAATATCTCAATAAATGCCAGAATGTTCTCCAGGGGAACATCTCCCTCAACGTCGTGTGCAGGGGCAAAGATGTAACCGCCCTCACGCCCTATTTTGAGCAAACCTCTCGTCTCCTGGCGAACCTGGCCGACTGTGCCGAATGGTAACGTCCTTTGAGTGGATAAGCCTCCATGGAAGCACATTCGCCCGCGATATTTTGCCAGCAGCTCGCTTACCTTCATCACCTCGGGCTGGAAGGGATTGAAACAGTTCACGCCGATGGCGATGAGATCCTCGAATAGCTCATCCACATCCCCACAGGAATGGATGAAAACATATTTCCCGCCCTCGTGCACCGCCGTATACATCCGCCCTAATACCGGGTAGAGATACTCACGCCATAACCTGGGCCCCATCTGCAGGCCGCGCTGCTGCCCCCAATCGTCGCCGAAGTACACTGCATCGATGTCAAATTTCAGGGCTTCCTGCACCTGGGCGATGTTGTAATCAGCAATTGCATTCAACAAATCGCGTACGAAGTCAGGGTGGTCATAAAAGTCCATCAACAGGTTTTGTAAGCCCCGCAAGGTCCAGGCCCGTTCGTAAAGCGAGAAACCAATCTGGAATACCCGAAAGCGATCCCCATATCCGGCGATGAGTCCCGGGATATCCTCGAAAAAACGACGATCGAGTGGATTGGGAAAGGCGTAATGCTTCAAAGTAGGCCGCTGGAGCACGCAGCCTTCGACATTCCCGATATCTTTATCAATGCTGCGATCCCAAATCACGCCGAAAACATCTTGCACGTGGCTGTTTCCAAGGTCGCTAAAAAAGCCAATATCACTGCCCAGCTTTAACAAGTGATTTTGTAGCCTACTTTCCACGCCAGGCGAATTGAAATGCCGAACCAATTTTTCTCTGGCCTCTTTGGTGAAACCACACGACCAGGGCACGTACGGTGGTGTGCCCCCCTCCAACAACTGGTGGATAATCTCGCGTTTCGATAGCATACTGCCTTACTTTACCAGTAATGATGCACTCTTTCTCGAATATACTGGTTATAGATATCGCCAACCTTCTGCATGGTGGCCTCGGGGATTGACGGCAAGTCGGCTGCGTTACAATTCTCTTCAACCTGCAGAACATGCTTGGCCCCAGGGATGGCACAAGTCACTTCCTTGAACATTAAAATCCAACGCAGGGCGAATTCCGCCATTGTCCAACCCTCAGGAACCAACGGCCGTAGTTCTTCCACGGCCTCAAGTCCAAGCCGATAGTCAACCCCCGAAAATGTCTCACCGCGATCGAAAGCTTCACCATGCCGGTTATAGAAGCGATGGTCGTCCGATGAAAACCTGGTTTGCAACTTCATTTTGCCAGCCAGCATCCCCGAAGAAAGCGGTACGCGTGCCAGGATGCCAACCTTACGTTTGGCTGCCTGGGCAAAGAATAAATCAGCTGGGCGCTGCCGGAAGATATTAAAGATGATCTGCACGGTTTGCAGGTTAGGATACTCCAGTGCCTTGAGCCCTTCCTCCACCTTTTCCACACTCACCCCGTAATGGCGCAGCTTGCCTTGTTTAACCAGGTCATCCAGCGCGCTGAACACTTCGGGAGTGTAATAAACCTCCGTTGACGGGCAGTGCAACTGTAGCAGGTCAATGCTGTCGGTGTTTAAATTCCTGAGGCTGTCTTCCACGAAAGCCACCAGGTTGTTGCGATTGTAACCACTGGCGATGTGCGGATTGAGCCGCCGACCTGCCTTGGTGGCAATGTAGATTGTCTCACCGCGTTCATGCTTTAGCTGTGCCAGTAAACGCTCACTACGCCCGTCACCATAAACATCGGCGGTATCGAAAAAGTTGACGCCTAAATCGACCGCCCGTCGCAAGGCGTCCAGGGATTCACTATCATCCACCTCTCCCCATGCACCACCAATGGCCCACGAGCCGAAGCTGATAGTCGAAACTTTCCAACCGGTTTGCCCTAATTCACGATATTCCATGTTTCCTCTCCTTGCAGATATTGTGATAAGCAGTGTGCTGGATGGTTTCCACCAGCGCCCATAAGTTATCGAGCGGGGTGTCCAGCTGTAAATTATGCGTTGGACCAATAATCAGGCCACCTTCCCTACCAATGGTTGACAGGCGCTCCAGAACCTCGTTTTTCACCTCTTGCGGAGTGCCAAAAGGCATGGTGTGCTGCAGGTCGATGGAACCCCAGAAACACAGCCGGTCGCCATAATCATGCTTCAATTTTATGGGGTCCATCGCCAGTGGCTGGATCGGATTTAGCACATCGACACCGATTTCGATCAATTCGGGGATGATCGGGTAGATCGCGCCATCGGTATGGTAAGCAATCTTGACCTGTGGGTTAATGTTGCGCAGCGAAGAGATCAGTTCAGCCATGCGAGGTTTGAGGTAGGTGCGCCACATGGCGGGCGACATCAACATGGCTCTCTGCCCGCCCACGTCATCTCCCAACCAGATCATATCCACCCCCATCCGCACCAGCTGCTGGGTGACCGCTTGGTGATAATGGTATGGGATATCCAGTACACGATTAGCCACCGCCGGATTTGCAGCCATGTCCATCATCAGCTGCGCATAGCCCCGCAGTCCCCAGGCTGCTTCGAAAATCGTCGTAGGTGTGACGCCCACGATCCAATACTCTTCTTTATATTCACTGATCACCCTCTCGGTCTCGAGGTACAACTGGGGGCGGTGCGGATCGGGCGGCTGATAAGTCTCGAGAGTAGTGACATCTGCCAGGGGATGCCCGTAGGGTTCCGTGTACTTCCCATTTCCAAAGCGCGTTTGATATTCGACTGTCCTCCAGGTAACCCCCCACTCGTCCTGGTATTGTTCCACCTGCTGATAGCCAGCCTGGTAGTAGCCATTTACCCATCCAACGGAGGTGAGCAGCATGTCTTCATCCAGGAGGCGCTCGAGCTCATACGTGTTGCCTCCTCCATGCGGGTTATGCACACCCTGCCCGCGGATCTGCAAGTCTGCCTCCAGGCGGGCGGCAAATTCGGGTGTGAAGCTGATCTGCATCGGGCAGCGATCAGGCTCGCGATGGCTCAGGGCTGTTAAAACACGCTCACGGTGTCTCATCACATCTTCCTATATAGCCCCGGGTTCCTCATCAGGAGTTGATGAAAAATGACTCTTACCATATTCCAGAGCAGTATCAAAAGCCGCCACGACGTTCTCAGGTGGCACAAAGGCCTGGATGTTGTGAATGGCGGCGAACACAAACCCTCCGCCAGGAGCCAGGTCATCAATGCGGCGCTTCACCTCGTCAACCACATCCTGTGGCTTGCCGAAGGGCAGGACTTGCTGTGTGTCGACGCCACCACCCCAAAAAACGATGTCATTACCGAACTCAGCCTTTAATTCGCGTGTATCCATGCCTTTCGCCGATACCTGGACAGGATTCAGGATATCAAACCCAATCTCGATCAGGTCGGGGATCAAGCCCCGTGTGGCTCCGCAGCTATGGTAGAACAGCTTGGCGTCCGTCTTCTTCTTGATTGCCTCCACCAGGCGCTTCTGCTTGGGCTTAATCAGCTTGCGATAAATCTCCGGGTTGATGAGCCAGCCATTTTGCCCCGCAAGGTCATCCCAAAAGGTGAACACCTGGATGTAAGGACCGACATATTCAAGGTAATTGTTGCAAGATTCAATGTAAATATCGGTGATAGTCTCCATTAACCGGTCGGCGAATGCCGGTTCACTGATCAACGCCATCAGAAAATTCTCCAAACCCATCACCCGGGCTGGTTGCTCAAAAATTCCCCCGCCGATCACAGCACTCCCCACCAGGGCGTAATCGGTAGTTTCATACAAGGTTTTTGCCTGGAGACCCAACTGCTGGTTCACTTCCAGAGGGTCAGGAAGGGGCCATTGATAATTGTCCAATGCCGACATGCTGGCTTCCTTGATGGGAAAGTCGACCCAGTCAAAATATAACCCGCCCTTCTTGGGCATGTATAGCTTTGATCCCCAGCGATCTATGAAGGCGTAATATTCTCCTTCCTCAAAAATATCCACTCCCACCGTGGTCGCAGCGGGCAGCTGTACCAGACGGAAATCGACCTTGAAACGCTCCAGCAGGTCGTCATCCAGGTAGGGCAGCTGCTGCACGTAATCCAGCATCTTGATCGGCTCGATGGGCATGCCCAGGTATTGCTTTAAACCAAGATAACTCTGCTTGACAATGGAACTGACAATTGTGGCGCCCAAATCGATGGGAACGCGATCGGGCTCCTTGTGATTGAGCGATAACATGACCCTTTGACGTGATTTCATGGTATCTTCACCCGACAATTTATTTTATTAACCACCAGCCGATTTTTGCGTGATCGATGGCTATGGATTACAATACAATGGAATAGAGGCCGCATCATAAAAATTTTAAACAGGTTCTTCTTCCTTATCGTGCTGCTCAGCTTGTCAGGCTGCCAGCCAGAGTCTAGCACCCCAAATTCACCAGCTGCAACCCTTGGTGAAGCAGTAACCGTATTAGGGCAAAAAGTATATATCGTGCACCAAACGGTGTCACTGGTTAACCAAGGTACCGGTCAACCGGATAAGCAAAATATCTGGATCGCATTGATCCGGGATTTTCCTCCTTATCAAACCGTTTCGTCGAGAGAAATTTCACCCAAAGATTATCAATTGGTGACCGATGAGTATGGCAACCAGTATGCCGAGTTTGATTTTTCGGAACAGCCTGCAGATACAACTCAACGTGTTGAAATTGACTACCGGGTAACAGTAAATGAACTGGCATACGATTTATCAACCTGCCAGGGAGAACTCTTGGATGAGTTTACCGCACCCGAGCTGCACATCGAATCTACCAATCCACAAATCCAGGCGCTGGCGGATCAACTTTCGCAGGGCAAAACCACGGTTTGCCAGCAAGTGAGGGCATTTTATGATTATATCGGTGATAACTTGATCTATACCGACAACGGAGAAAATTGGGGGGCGCAAGCAGCCCTGGGCAAGATGGGCTCTGACTGCACGGAGTACACTGACCTGCTTGTGGCCCTGAGCCGCGCTCAAGGTATACCAGCTCGCTATTTCGAAGGCTTGCTGTATACCGATCAATCTGGCAGCAACCCGATAAAAATCGAGCATGCCTGGCCTGATGTCTACCTGCCGACCGCTGGATGGATTGCTCTGGACCCTACACTGGGAAGGTTTCCGCTCACCCGAGAGACTTATTTTGCCCACTATACGCCTGACCATATTGTCGTCACCATGGGTGTGAACCCATCCGTGCTGCGGGGTAGCAGTTATTGGACGCACCTCTACTGGCCAGGCGATAGCACCAAGATAAGCGTAAATGGAGATTGGAAAATCGAGCTTATCGCTGATCAATAAAGCCATCAATCATCTTCTCCATTCATTTTCCCCAAATCCAGCAACAATAAAAAATTTCCATGTAAAAAAGATCGTGATAATCCGATGAGGTCGTATCCCGTTTACTCACCTCGTTTACGTAGATATGAATGCATAATCACGGACAACACGATGATAAACCCGTATATCAACTGGGTCAGAAAGCCGGTTAAGCCAACGGCGACCGTGGCCGCATCGATGGAACCAATGATAAAAGTACCCAGGAAGGTTCCTAGGATAGTGCCCGTACCACCAAAGACTGAGGTCCCACCCAGGAAAACAGCTGCCAGGGTGTTCAGCAAATAGCCGCTACCCATATTGGGCCAGAAGTAGGCAATGTAGAAACTGGCAATCAACCCGGCAAATGCCGACACCCCTCCCACCAGCATAAATGCCTGGATGCGCGTGCGCCCGGTGTTGACACCCATCAGCTCGGCGCTGTTGATATTATCGCCTGTCAGGTAGATGTGCGCCCCAAATCGGTGGCGGTTTAATAACGCCCATACAGCAACTGTAATAATAATCAGCCAGATCATTTGCATGGGTAGAAAACCACCGATTTTTCCAACAAATAATGGGTAAAAGAACGTTTTCTTAATATATTCCAGGGGGAAGTTCGTCCCACTGGTCAACACCAACACCGCACCGCGCCAGAAGAATTGCGTGCCGATGGTGACTACCAGCGACGGAATGCCAATCTTCACGACGATGATGCCATTTATCCAGCCAATAATCGTGCCGGTGATCAATGCAGCGAGAATAGCTACTCCCACCCGAGCGGTGGTACTGAGCGTTGTGTCCCCAAGCATTGCTGTTCCATTATATACAAACGAAAATGCCACCATTCCCATAGCCGTGATCGATGGGAAAGAGAGATCCATCTCTTTCGCAATTACGATTACGGTCAGGGGAATGGCCATAATGGCGAAGAATGGGGTTGAGGTCATGAAAGCAGAATAGATCTGCGGTGATAAAAACGTGTTGGGTGCTGAGATAATGAAAATTAACCATAGAACGATAAACACGCCTAGAATCCCAATCTGAGCGCTATTCATGCGGATAAATCTTCGAAGATTAAAGGGGACTTTATAGTGAGGAGCGGGAGCAGGTAATGAACTGTCAGTTTGAGAAGCCATAGCAGTTATCCATTTTCCTTTGTTAATCAAGACTACCCGATTCGGCAACGCGGACCATTTTTTCCATCAATTCGTTTAGGCCAATATTTTTGGTCAGGAATTCGCCCGCCACCTTTCCGCGGTCAATAACTACTACCCGATCAGCAACATCATAGACGTGAAAAATGTTGTGATCAATGAAAATTGCCGATTTTCCAGCCTCCTTGATACCCCTGACAAAACTAATGAGCTTGGCTGCTTCTTTTAAGGAAAGGCCCATGGTAGGCTCGTCCAACACGATGATATCCGCTTCGAAGAAAAGGGCGCGCACGATGGCCACGCCTTGCTTTTCACCTCCGGAGTATTTTCCCACCCTAGAGTCAGGACTGACCGCGTGAGAGGTGAAACCCATGGACTGAGTCATCAAGTAGTGGGTTTCATCTTTCATGCGCTGAATATCCAGGAAGCCTAATGAATTGCAAATTTCTCGGCCAAGAAAAATATTACGCCATAATGTCTGTAGCTCAGCCAGGGCGCGTTCCTGGTACACGGTTTCCACGCCCAATTTTCTGGCCTTGGGGACGGTGAGGTTTTCAACCTTATTACCGTTGAAGTAAATCTCTCCAGAGGAGGGTTGGTGATAACCAGTGATGATCTTGATCAACGTGGATTTTCCTGCGCCATTATCGCCCAGAAGGCCAACGATTTCATTTTGGCCGAGCTGTAAATTTATATTCTCCAGGGCTTTTACCTCTCCAAAATACTTGGAGACGTTTTTTAATTCGAGGCGGTAATTTTCCATTCACTTACTCCGATCCGGTAATGGATAACCCGTATATACCTGAAAATTAGTAGCTAAAAAACGGCAAGGGCTAAATGGAAGTGTAGTAGAGAGTCACCACTTAGCCCTTGCATATTGTACTATCGTTGCTTCATAAAAAGCAGGAAAGCATCGTGGGTAAAAATCAGCGACGCTTTAGCGAATCTGCTGCTCAACCAAGGCGGCTAATTGATCAATGTTGTTCTTGTCAGCAAAACCAGCGCCAGTATCGATCAGCAAGCCGGAAAACCCATAATTGTGGGTCAGGCAGATCTGCAACACCCCAAAATAACCCTGCAGATATTGCTGCTGGTCAATTACCAGTTGCAGCCAGCCATTCTGAATGGCGGTAACAGCATTACCCGACATATCAAAGCCTGCGGCATAGATTTCACCCGGTTGCTTGCCGGCAGCTTCCAGATAACTCTGTACGTTACCGGTCAGGTTGCCATGGTCGGTCACCATCAGCTTGATATCAGGGTTGGCAGACATAATGCCGGTGAAAACGGGGATGCCAGCAGCAGGATCCGCGTTGGTAGCATCATCGATCTCCTGATAGATTACGGTCAGGCCTGCAGCTTCCAAGGCATCCTTCACACCTTTGGTTCGCTCACCGCGCCCCGCCTGCGATAACAGGCCCCACAAGAAAGCCTTATCACCCGACTGCGCGCCTGAGCGCTTTACAGCTTCCTGTCCCAGTGAATACCCAGCATTATAGAGGATAGCACCGGCATAGCCGAAACCATTCGAAGCGTACTTTGCTTCGGCCTCTGGCAGCTGCGTATTCATGCTAGTAACAATGATACCCTGAGATTCAGCATCATCAATGAGGGGATCAAAGGCAGTGTCGCCTGGGTGGCCCATAATGGCAATGCCATCCGGTTTTGTCGCTACTGCTTGCTGGAACTGGGTGATCATTGTGGCGGGATCCCAGTTGGACCACAGGTACTGCACATCCGCGCCGGTGTCCTTGGCTGCCTGGACTGCACCGTTGTAAACGACGGTTTCGAAACCACCGCCTGGTGCTCCGCCAGGGAAGAAAACGATCTTGGTGCCAGAGCACCAACCGGTACCAGCAGCAGGTGCGGCACCTTCGGTATTCGTGGGGGCGGCTTGGGCGGTTGTAGCTGTGGCTGCCGCCGGTTGGCTTGCTGCGGGTGCCTGTGAGGTCGCAGCAGGTCCACAGGCGGTGGCTACAAGAGCCAGTAGGGCAATAATCACAAAAGTCTTTGAAACGAACTTGAACATATCATCCTCCAAAAAGAATTTAATTCGGTTTAACTGGTTATACTGACTTTGGATTACTTGTGAAATTGTTCCTTTGGGTTCAAGAACCTCCTTTCATAAAATATCGCTTGTACATGGTTTTTCGATAAATCTTCAAACACGTCTCACCGATCGCCTACTTCAGGAGAGCAATGAGCTATCCCGGATAATCAATTCCGGGGTCACGAAGGTCACGCCCATCTCTTCAAGCATTTTGGATTGCCTGTTGGCTTCAATCATCCTGTGTAAAGTTTGCACAGCCAGGCGACCCATATTAATTAAATGTTGATAAACTGTGGTCAGCGGAGGCCAAAAGCAGGCTGATTCTGGAATATTATCGAACCCCACAATTGCCAGATCATGCGGTATCTTCCGACCGAGCCGGTGGGCGGTACTCAGGGCGCCCAGTGCAATCTGGTCACTGCTGGCAAAGAGAGCGTCAATGCCTGGCTCTTGCAATAATAGCGTCGATAAGGCCTGCTCGCCGCTTGCTGCAGCCCATTCTCCCTCAATCACCAGGCTGGCGGGGGTGGCAAGATCAGACTGGTGCATGGCATCTTCCCAGCCCCTGAAGCGCTCGCGCGCTTCCCACCAACCCAATGGTCCGGTGATGATCCCAATCTTTCGCCGGCCCTGGTCGATTAGATGCTGTGTGGCCTGTTTGGCTCCGATATAGTTATCGATGGCAATGATCGACAACCCCGGGCGCGCCTCCATGCTGAGAAAAACAATCGGCGGAAGCTGTTCAAGGTGACTGCTATCCAGCCATTTGCGGTTATCTCCCACTTCTGGTACTGCCCAGATGATCCCGTCTACCCGATGAGCGATCAGCGTATCCATCACCTGTTCGCTGCCACCTTCATCTGGACGGTCCACCAAGTTGAGAAATAAGGAATAATCCAGTTGGTGGGCCTGCTGTTCAATCCCTACGATCGTGCGTGATGGGCCAAAGTAGTCAATGCCCCAAGCCACCACTCCCAATGTATTGGTACGATGATGGATAAGGCTGCGCGCCAGGATGTTAGGCCGGTAACCAAGCTGCTCAATCGCCTGCTGCACGCGCTCGCGCGTTTCCGCCCTGATCTCTCCCTGGTGATTCACCACCCGTGAGACGGTCTTGGTGGATACACCTGCCAGCCTCGCCACATCCTTTAATGTTGTGTGGAAAGAGCCATTGTTCTTGCGGGGCGATTTATCTTGCTTGAGGGTCATTCCCATCGTAAGCCGATTCAATTTTTTATTACCGGAAAGAAAAAGGACCGTTTGTGTTGTCACCGCTGGCGTTATCGTTGACGACAACGTTGTCATTTAATATTATACTCATTTAACCTGCTATGTCAATAATAATTTAATATTTTTAATCTTAATGATCACCTCTACCAGGACAATTACTGCCAGGTATGCCCTGGGTAGGATTTTTTCGATGTTATTGCGATGAATACTTACCCTCACGACTCTAGATACCCATTAGTTATAATTAGCGCACAATTATTTCTTTGAAAATACGTACAGAGAAATAATAGAATGCTGTCCAAATCAAAAATTTTCAGAGGTGTATTGCCTGTATTCTCATTACAGCCACATACCTGGAATTAACCGGCGGTACACGCGTACTCTGCCGGACTAATCCTGACCTGAATTCTATATTCCTGATACTGCCCAGCTCGAAATAGGCATTAACGAGATCAGGAAACTCGGCAAGGGGCGACCTGATGATTGCTTGGAAGGGATCAGTAGAAAGCAATCAAGTGTTGATCAGGTGGGTTGGGAATTGCCACCAGGATGCAATTCTAGGTGGAAGGCGGATTATACTTTCACGAAGATAAAGAATTACATGTTCCACTCCATGATGGGGGCGACATAAAAAATACTTTCTTAAGCTACGTGATGCAGCCCGGAGAAATCGACCGTGAAAAAGCTCGGGAACAAATTCAAACCGGTAGCTAATTATCCATACAGTTGATCAAGGAAGCATACGAGGGGATGGGTTTGCCCCCAACTCTCTTCTCGATAATCTGACCTATAACCAGGCTTATTCCGCTTGGTAAAGATGCCACGGCTGATTTATCTGCCGACCTCAATTCGAAGACCCAGTCCATCAAGGCAGCGCATAAGCTGTACAATTCTGTCCTCAGAATCAGATTGATATTCAGACCAATAGTATGGCCTTCCCAACGCGGGGTACTTACCCGCTCCAAATTGGTGAAATGGCAAAATTGACACCTTATCGACCGGGCGAGGCAAGCCACGCAGATACGCACCTATCGCACCGATAGCTTGCTGTGTATGATTGAACCCGGGGATGACGGGGATGCGCACCCAGACTGCCACCTGGGTTTCCCCAAGAATTGCCTGGAGGTTTTTTATAATCCTCAGGTTAGGCACCCCCGTATATTTCTGGTGTATACCTGCATCCATATGTTTGATGTCATACAGGACCAGATCGACATGCTCCAACACGCCGGATAGGGCTTCCCAATCGGCATAGCCGGATGTATCTAGTGCTACATGAATCCCTTTTTGGTGGGCAGCTTTCGCCAGCTCACGGGCAAAGCGCCACTGGTGCAACGGCTCGCCCCCCGAAAGGGTCATCCCTCCGCCTGATGAGCGGTAGTAATCCAGGTCGCGCACCACCGTATCCATCACCTCTACCACGCTTTTCCACTCACCCGCGCGTTCGATAGCCCTGGTCGTGCACACCTGGACGCAGCGCATGCACTGGTTGCAGCGTGTAAAATCAATCACCCTACGGTCATCGATAATCTGGCTGGCGCTCTGCGGGCATTCGGCCACGCAGTTCCCACAATGAATGCATCTCGAATCGTGCAGTATGATCTCGGGATAGGGATGGATGGATTCCGGATTGCTGCACCAGCGGCAGGTCAACGGACAGCCTTTAAAGAATACCGTGGTGCGAATTCCCGGCCCATCCTGGATTGAAAATCGCTGGATGTTGAAGATTAATCCCTGTATGGGTTTTGACGGAGTAGATGACAAGTTTGCTTCTATAAGGTTTGCTCGCTGCGGGCAATAATGGAATCTTGGGTGCCCTTGGGAAGGTCAATCCAAAATGCGCTATAGCCCGCCACGCGCACCTGTAAGTTAGGGTATTTTTCGGGGTGCTCCTGGGCATCTCTCAACACGGCACTATCTACCACATTGAATTGTATGTGGGGAATGGTGCCCTTGTTGTACCATTCCCTGAGGTAGGCAGCGAAGAGTTCCTTGTTCTCACCTTCCAGGAAGATGGGGACAAAGCGCTGGTTTAATAGCTCCATGTGTGTGAAGGGAATTTTGGCAGCTGAATTTAGCACCGCCGTTGGGCCATTCCTGTCCGCACCGGCCATTGGCGATCGGCTGCCGTCCGTCAGGTGCGTCATCGCGTACCGTCCATCAGGGGTAGCACCCACTGCTAACCCCACCGATTGGTACCCAGCTGCGGTGCCCCCATCGATCATGAATGACCACCCCCAACCATCCCTAAAGCTTTGTACAGTATCACGAATGCAAGCCATCACCTTCACTGCCAGCCCATCGGCGAAATCATCGTCATTGCCATACTTGGGCGCATTTAAGAAATCGTGGCGCATCGGCTCATACCCATCCCAATTAGCCATCAATGCCGTTGCCAGCCCTTCCAGGGTGTATTTATTGTCCTGGAAGATCAGCTTTTCAATAGCGATCACCGAATCCACCACGGTCATGATACCCAGGGTGTAGACCGCCGGATAGGTGTGGTATTTTTTATGCCATTGCTTGAGATCGATGCCGCTTTCGAGAGGCTCATCCAACAGGAGTGAGTTGCAAGGGTCTGGGTGCGTGGTCATCAAAATCTGCTGGGCGATATCCCAAGAAATTTTCAGCTCATTCAGGTAGTACCGCAGGCGCACCTTCAAGGCCTCGAGTAATTCATCAGTGGAGTGAATAGTGAGAGGGTCTCTCGTTTCCGGTACATTTGGCCTGGGTTCCAGCCCACCAGGAACACCTTCCAGCAACACTTCCTCCAACACCTTGGGCACGATCAACCCGCCTGTACCAGGGGTACCGGAGCAGATATCATACTTACCGATTACGTGGCTGGTCACGCAGCCGCCCACCACCACTTTTTTAGCTTCATATGCAGAGAAGCCTCGTATCAGCCCCCATCTTTCCAATAAATCTTCGTTGAAATAAGAAGGATGCCCCATGCCTTTCCTGAGTAGATCGATGGAGTGATCAATGATGTCGGCAGATATGTTCTTATGGTAGCGCACTGCGATGGGCGGCTGGTTGATGTGCAGGTTACCCATGGCTTCCATGATGATCAAGCTCAGCTCATTGGATGCATCACTCCCATCTTCCTTTGATCCACAAATATTCAGCGTATAAAAAATCTCACCGCCCGCCTTGCCGGTGAAGGTGACCGGCCACTCCAGTGGCAGCCCCACCTCCTGGATCTTCAGGAACAGGCATTCGATCAATTCGAGCGCCCCTTGGCGCGTTAACTTATTTTCCGACAAGTCTTTCTCGTAATATGGCCAGAAAATCTGATCGATGCGAGAGCCGCCGCCGTGGCCGTATACAGCAAGGAACTTGGCGGTCACCTCGATAATCCAGTAAAACTGCAGCGCCTCGTGAAAGCTGCGTGGAGGCATGGCTGGCACCCATTGCAACATCCCGTTCAGCTCTTCAAGCTCCTTACGCCGTTCAGGTTCGAGTTCTGTTTTTGCCTGCTGGCTGGCCAGCTCTGACAACCTCTGGCTGTAATGCAGAATGGCCTTCCCACACAGGATCATCGCCTGCCAATTGGTCCTCTTCTCCACAAACTCGGCCGGGGGAATTTCCAGTACCTGCTTTTCAAGATCAGCCAATTTGCGCTCAGCGACCCGGATTCTGGCGAGCAGGCCTTGCTGAAACAGGGTGTCATAATCATACACAAAGCCCACAATGCCCATTTCCCAAAGTGCTGCTTCAATTGGGGTAGCCAGTCCTTCCAGGATATCCGGAGCCATGGCATGTGGAATGGCTGCCTTGATTCGATCTGAGACGCAGCGACCATCCCAATAGGTACAGATGTCATTGATGATCTCCAGCCTTTCGGTATCTGTTACCATTTCAGAAAAACCGCCGTTGGTCACCGCGTCCGGCATGTGTCGGCAGGCGATCTCAGGATACCAGCGCAATTCATCCGGAGCGCCATTGGGATCACCCACGATCAATTCGCCCGGCTTGATAAAAATGGGAAAATTCTCGCACACATTCTCGAAAGCTCTGGCCATCCGCATAACCCAGGGTTGCCCATCCGTTTTACGATAGCTTTGGGTAACCAGCCGCGCCCGGTCCATGTCGACGCGGATATGCTCTTCTTTACGAAATTCGCACTTTGCCAGGCCAATGATTACATCCATGAAGTCCTTGACCACGGCAGCTTTCCATTTCATTTCACTGCGTAATTTAGCGGTGCGAGGCGTGGAACCGAATCCCCATGCATGTGACATCTGCTTACTTTCACGCTCTTCAATAAAGAGACTGGAGATTGAGGAAGGAGAGTTTCCCATATTGCCTCCTCTCATCCGGGCTGAAAAGGTGGATATTAAATTCATTATACTGCACCCAAAGAAAAATCTATCAGCAAGATACTCAGGGACGTTTTTTAAATTAGGGCAGATGGAAGGGCGTGCCTGTTATCTGAATGGTTATGATAGAATTATTTCAGCTTGCTAATGGGTGGAACAAATCTCAGAAATATGCTTTGGCCATATTCAACACTGAGGTAATATTAAACCAGCAGGAGGTGTACTATGAAAAAGAGTATTTTGGCGATATCTCTTTTACTCGTATTGTTGCTCTTGAGCGCATGCAGTTCCGCAGCTATAACCTCTTCGCCAGTTGCCGGGCTTGGTTTGGCGCCAGCTCCATGGTCAAATGGTGAATCGTCAAATTACGACTGGCTGGAGGATGGTTCGGGGAGCCAGATTGGAACATCCCTAATTTCGATCACTCAGCAAGCGACAAACTGGATCATTACAGAAGTGGATTCGATAGGGCAAGAAGGTCAAACCATAGAGATGACCATTAACGGCGAGACACTTGAACCGGTTGGTGAACAAAAGACAATCAAAGCCACGGGCAACGATATCCAGCTTACCAGTGTGTACAGTTCGGGTAAGGTTGATATCACGGCTGATATCAACGGGACAACCAAAACGGCCAGCGTGGATGTGCCTCAAAACGCGGTAGACAATGACCAGCTACTGATAACCCTGAGAGCCTTGCCGTTCTCTGAAGGCTATAAAGCTACTTATGTGATAGTTAACACGATCAATGCAACCAAAACCAATGGTATCTTCACCGTGCAAGCGCAGGAAATGGTCACCGTCCCGGCGGGAAGCTTCGACACGTGGAAGGTTGAGATGAATTTTGGGCAAACGACCCAATATGCCTGGTATGGGGTTGAAGCCCCGTACACATTGGTCAAGTACGACAATGGTACAACCCAAATGGTGCTGAGCAAATAACACAGATTCTATCTAGAGGATGAGCATGAACCCGTTAAATTTCATCGGGCAGCCTGACTGGCGTTCGGCCTTGTTAGCTATTCTATTAGCTACACCCTGGTTCCTGCTTCTGGTGAGAAGGCGCACCAGTCTTTCATGGATATGGGCCGTTTTGCTGGTCGGAATTATTCTATTTCCGTTATCGATCGCCTATATCCAGGAGCCAATCCAGAATGGCATCAACAGCATCTATGCCCGCTACCTGTCCGGCGAAACAATACAGAAGTATGTGCTATTGATCGGCTTACCGGTCATTATCGTATCAGGCCTTGTTCAGGAGGTGGTCAAGTTTGCCATCGCAGTCGTTGGGCAGCGCATTTCGCGTGATTTGAAAACCGGACGCTCCGGCCTGGCATTTGGCGCTGCCAGCGGTGCAGGATATGGTGGTATCGAAGCTTTCTGGGTATTCAACCAGATATTTGCATCAGGCATCACATTGGCAACCATACAGTTATTAGGGGTTAACGCCCTGTATGGCTTTATCGAACGCATCTTCACGGTGATGTTTCACATTGGCGCTGCAGCATTATCCACCTACGGGTACACCACTGGGCGGCCCTGGCGCTATTTGCTGCTTGCCATATTTCTGCACTCGTTGACCAATTATCTTGTGCTGCCATTACAGGTGGGGTTACTAAACACAGAAATCGTCGAGGGCATCCTTGCCATCATCGCCATCGCCACCATCGGGGCAGCATTGTGGCTGAACGCCCATGCGAAGGGTTCTGATATGCCTGCGAACAAAGCTGACACTCAAAACACAATGGACTTTTGATAAAGTGTTTGCACCTTCAGGCTAATTCCAACGTGGCGCAGCCCGAAAGTGCCTCATTCGGGGGGCTCAACCCACCAGCGAATTAAACCAACTATAAGCGTGCACCATCTCGAACACGAGTAACTTTGATGCAAAAGGACAATCCTGAAAAGACGCTTCTCCCATCCAACTTCCTGCCGGTTTCGTCCAATCTTCTGGACGGCTAGTGTGTTTGGTACATTGGATGAGATTGGTAAAGTGCTGTCAACGCTTTCATGTCCAATGGATCTGGTTCATATTGATATCAGTTAGAAATCCCACACACTGTACTTTTACCGCCCTGACACATTTATTAATTCTTCTACCCAGATGACCTGATTCCAGCGATTTACTCACCTGTCCTAGTTTCTTTGTTAATCTAAATGTCGTACCACGGTGCGCCATGCCAATGTGACTTATTGTAATCTTTCTTACAAGCAGCATTAATTAGCGGTTGAGCAGCTTGTCGTTTTAATGGATCCAGTACCAGCTTTTGATGTAAGAGGATGCTATCGGTCTCGGCCTCATTCAGCAGACTTTTTGCCCGGTGCTAGTTCTCTGGGCACATTCTCTGACGATTCCCACAGATCGAAGCTGGTCAAGATTTAGCAGGCCTACCATGATTAAATCTCCTATGAAGCGACCGCATTACGATCACCTGCCAATTGTAAGAGTGCCCGGCGCCAGGAATTTTCATCATTTGCATTAAGCAAATTACGCCATAATGCATCTCGCTTGAGCACATAACTGTGCATATCTTCAGAGATCTCTTCCAGGCGGTCTACAGCTTCGCTAATAAGGAAATCAACGATCTCTTGGGATGGGGATGAGAATAATACCAGCCTTGAATGAGGGATGCACAGCCCAAGGGTTTGACTGTAACGTGCCCGGCTCTCAGGTGTTGACACTTCTTCAATGAGGCGAGGTATTTGAGCCTCGCTGGTCTGTCGTAAGACACGGCATGCTGGACAACTCTCAACAGTTGGTATCAGTTCGTTGATAACCGATCCATCCTCAGGAGCTGGATGGCCGACTAACGCTTGCAATTGCCCTCCAACGGCCTCAATCAGTGGAGCATATCCCTCGTTTATTCCTTGGGCATTGGCGATTTGCGCGAATTGCCAGATGTGAATTCCGCAGAAACCGTGTGAAGCTCGAAATGCGCACCGTACGTCTGCATCTCTGGTAATCGCAAATTGCCAGTCCACAAAAAAATCCCAAACTGCCTGACTTTGAGCCGCACAGATCGGACAAGTTCGGGTCATTACTAATCCTCTCTTCTGTCCAGTTTTTGGGTTAACCTGGCTGGCCTCAATGGCTTGCACACGAGGAGCTTGCACAATCGTGGCATCCACAACTTCGGCCGGTTGTGCTGGAAAGATTTCAACGTTTGATTGGATGAGCTCGCGTAGTGCTTCCATCTGCGCACTAATTCGCAGTACTATCTCTATCCCATTTTGTAATTCAGGCATCTGGTGATCAACCGATGTATGTTCAGTTATAAATTCAGCTAATAATCGTAGCGCACGATCCAGGATCGATAGCAGAAAAACCTTGCTTTTCTCCTGGGATAAAAATGAGGTTAAAGCAGATTCGAAATCTATGATTCCACTTTGTTGTAGTGCTTGATTGTTATTGCTCTGTTTTGCTTCCAGGGCTTGCTTTGCGGAGAGGGGGTAGATGCGAACATTCGGTTCGCCGACCAGAGGAGAAATTCCCTTGTTAATATAATTTAATACCTGGTCGAGCTCCGTCGGGGATAATAGATCTGTCTTGTTAATCACGATGAATAGCTTATGGGCATGCTCGCGAATATCCTGCAGGAATTTCTTTTCGGGTTCGCTTATCGGTGCTTCAACGCTGGTTACAAAAATGACTGCATCCGCTTCAGGTAAAAAAGCATAGGTGGTGGCGGTGTTTTCCTCGCGAGAATAACCAATCCCTGGTGTATCTATAAAAAATAACCCACGGCGCAGGAATGACACGGGGATTTCAATCCGCGCTTCTTGGATACCTTATTCGTTCCCCGGATTGCTTTGCTCGGTAACATATTCTGCCAAGTCAGAAATTGGAATCTCGTGATTGATCACCCAGTCTCTGTGTTTTAAAATCACCAGCTCTTTTGGCCCATAGCATAATGAAGTGATCACTGATGTCAATGGCAATAAGCCGGTGGGTAATAGGTCGCGTCCGATGACCGCATTCATTAGAGAGCTTTTACCTCGCTTGAATTGTACTGCCACAGCAAGATTGAACCGATCCTCAGCCAGCTTAACCACTAGCGATTGGAACTGTTCGGTCATCTGGTCGTCTTTGGTGTCACCAAAATACTGATATCCATTATGCAGTAAATCACCCATCTGCTGTTTGATCTGCGTGTACTGGCGTAATTGCGTCTCCTCATTATTTCCAGGTTTTATCTCTAACCCCATCTCTCTCACTTCTCCCATCAACTGATAGAAAATCTATCGGAACATACCACTCTCTACAGGACATATTACTTCCTTCAGCGATCCCGCGCACAATGGGCAGGGTAATACGCAGGTGATTGCCAAACATATCTGGCTGCCCGCGTAAATCCACTATTCCTGGTAACCCAGCCAATCCGATTGCGGCACTGACTTTCCAGAGTCGCCAGGTCCGCCTGCGTGAATCGATGATCATTACACCCAATCGTTTTGCACAAGCTTGTTCAAGCTGAGCGCGGATTGTTTGCGCTGATGCATCCGGGCTTTCGGGTAGGTAGATCAACGCCTGGCTGAATTACCGGTATTCCCGGCTGGGTTGTGCGGATTAAGCACATATGACTCATCCACCTTCAAGATCTTATTTAGAAAAAAACAACCAGACATAGGCACCTGTTATTGTAAAGGCGAGGATGAGGATTCGTAATATTCTGAGCACATGAGCGCTCGTCTTGATCCTTCTTGCAGCTTGTAATAGCTCCACCAAGTCAGATAAATCGGTGATGAGCATTTTCGATAATCGCCTGGCAATGACGGAACTGTTATTCGTCAAAGAAACCCCGATATCCGCTAATTTCAGCGCCACGCCATCGTTGGGCCCATCGCCAACCATCGCGACCTTGTGACCAGCCTGTTGAAGCCTAAAGATCAGCAGGCCTTTCTGCGAAGGTGTCAGCCTGGCAAACACTGAACAATAGGCAGATTGCCTGGCGACTTCATTCCAGTCCATCCTC
>Ga0172364_10000044_pt1 | contig 63753 bp, 52 predicted proteins | sample LakKivSesite10cm_FD_114545 | JGI IMG/M metagenome (GOLD analysis project Ga0172364, IMG submission 114545) | Sediment microbial communities from Lake Kivu, Rwanda - Sediment site 10cm | ecosystem: Environmental > Aquatic > Freshwater > Lake > Sediment | place: Rwanda: Western Province, Lake...
ACTATCAAATAAGACAAAAGCAGGAAATTGACCTCAGCGTGTTTGAGTTCATGAATGTGGGCATTGTGATGGATGAAGTCCCGTCGGATGCGTCAAAACGGGGCATTATCAGCGGGACGGTGCATCTGGCGGAGATGGATAACCATAGCGGCGCAACCATCGCCATTGAAGGTGCCTCATTTATGGCGCTCAGCGATGCCGCGGGCAATTTTGCAATAAGCAACGTGCCGCCCGGCACATATACCGTCCTTGCCCAGGCGGAGGGTTATGTGCCTGAGATAAGGGAGGGAGTGGAGGTCAAGCAGGGTGAGGAGACTAAGCTGGAGGACATCAATCTGAAGCTCAGGGTTTTCCCGCCAGAGGTGATTTATACCGAGCCCGCCGATGGGGATGAAAATGTCCTCATACGAAAAAAGACGGCACTGTATATCCGCTTCAGTAAGCAAATGAAGCCCGCCTCTCTTAAAAGCGCCTTCTCCATCCGTCCCGCCGTGGATTACAATCTCTTCGCGGGGCGCGAGAGCAGGGTCAGTGACTTTGACCTGCTTTATGTGGAGCTCTCCGGCGTTGGCGAGAAAGACCTCCTGTCATTTGAGACACGCTACACCGTCACTATCAGCACTGCCGCAACGGATTATGAGAATATCCCGATGGAAAAGGATTATACATTCACATTCACGACCGGCAAGGCAAGCATCACGGGGACAAACCCTGGTCAGGGAGAAAGAGACGCCTTAATTAATCTCCAGCACCCGATTAGCGTCTTTTTCAATGCCCCTGTAGATGTTTCCACGTTTACGAATGACTCGTTGAGTTTTTCGCCGGACGCTGAGGGCACACCGCAGATTCGTTTGGTCAACGACCCGGAAACGGGTTGGACAGTGGCGAGGATTTATGTCCAGCTCACCCCTGGGCAACGTTTCACAGTCCGTCTGGGGCGGGGTATCCGCACTGAGAGCGGTTCCTACATATCCAATACGCCGTATTCCCTCCAGTTCAGGACGGCTGAAAGCCGCGAGGTTATAGAACTGCAACCCCGCTGAGGACGAGTGGCGCCCACTCGATAAAAGATTTTTAACCACAAAGTCGCAAAGGCACAAATATGCTGGATTTTATGAAACCGGTTGATATGGACAGTATTTACAGAAATTTGCCACTGGAAAAAATCCCCTGGAATGTTGAGACTCCGCCAGTGGCTCTGGTCGAGCTGGTCAATAGTGGAACGGTGAAACCGTGCAAAACCATTGATATGGGCTGTGGCGCCGGAAATTATTCCATCTATCTCGCCAGTATGGGATTTGACGTTACCGGAATTGATATTTCCCCGATGGCTATTGAGTTTGCTAAAGAAAATGCCAGGAGGAAAGAGGTCAGGTGCAATTTTCTTTCTGGTGATGTCCTTGGCGCCCTGAATGAAGTCACAGAGACTTTTGACTTTGCCTATGACTGGGAACTATTGCATCATATATTCCCGGCGCAAAGGAAGAGATATGTGGAAAACGTGCATAGAATACTCAATCCGGCTGGGAAATACTTATCCGTATGTTTCAATGAGAACGATACACAATTCGGCGGTTCGGGCAAATACAGAAAAACCCACATCGGCACAATTCTGTATTTTTCCTCCCAGGGTGAATTATTAGAACTCTTCAAACCATATTTTAACATCAAAGAATTAAAAACGATAGAAATCATCGGTAAATCCACACCACATCTTGCAAACTATGCCCTCATGGAAAGGTGATAAAAACATGAATGAAAAAATCAGGGTCATTAATCTGGATTTTGTAAATGCCTACCTGATTGGCATTCCGGAGGGGTATATCTTAATCGACTCAGGTTTGGCTTTTCAATGGGAGAAACTGGAAGGCGAGCTGGCGTCCGCCGGATGTGTTCCTGGAAATCTAAAACTTGTGATTATAACTCACGGCGACATGGACCATATCGGCAATTGCGCAAAGCTGAGAGAAAAATACCATGCACAGATAGCGATGCATCAGGCGGATTCTTTCATGGCGGAAACCGGTGCCCCCGTGAAGCGAAAAATAAGGAAATTTTCCACCAGAATACGCTTCATGCTCATGCGGCTTGCGAGAAAAATATCCGGAAAAAAGTTCGGTTTTGAAAAGTTTAAACCCGATATATTATTAAAGGAAGGGCAGTCTCTCGCGGAATACGGCTTTGACGCGAAGATTATTCACATCCCTGGTCACACAAAGGGTTCAATTGCAGTTTTAAACGTCGATGGAGATTTATTCGCCGGCGACACGTTAAATAATACCGTAAAGCCGGAAACCGCTATAATCATTGAGAATCAGGGTGAACTTGATGACAGCATCGCCCGGCTGAAAAAAATGAACATAATGACCGTTTATCCGGGTCACGGCAAGCCATTCCCGATGACAAGTTTACGTTGAGGAGATAACGACAAACTGCAATAAAGGCATAAGGGTGATTCTGATTCGCTTTTCCTCATAATAGTGTAAATAATCGCAGATTGGGTGCTGGACTCACCATAAGTCTGCCTGTAGTGGTCGGGAAAATAGATTCCATAATGAAATATTTGTTAGTGAAATAACATATCTTGATTCCCTATTCAAATTATTCTATCTGATTTTTTTTCAATCGCTAAATAAAATCAAATATAATGTTTGACATTTCAATTTTCCATAGTGTTTAGATTTTAAAATTGTTAGAGAATTTATATAGAATATTTTTAAGGAGGGAGTGTTATGCGGTTGAATAAATTATTGATTATCGTGGGAACAATCTTGCTGGTTCTTATCGTCCTTGCCGCATGGGCGCAGGATAAACCTAAACCGAATCTCTCGGCGAGACCTTTCAATCCTGCTTTCCTCAAATACCTGGAAGATGCAAAGGCAGGGAATCTTAAATTAACAACAATAGATGGCCACGGATTGGGCGGCATCCCTCAGCTCATTGACCCGGACTGCGTGAAAGAGGTCAAGATTCAACGGGCAAAACCGATGTCAAGTTTTCCTGCAAAGTTTGATGAGTTGCGGGAGCAAAATAAACTCACTCCAATCAGAGACCAGAAAAACTGCGGCTCATGCTGGACATTTGCAACGTTCGGCTCTATAGAATCCGGACTGTATCCCGACCTCTCATGGGATTTTTCAGAAAACAATCTAAAAAACAAACATGGATTTGACGCAAGTTGCTGTGCGGGGGGCAATACATTTATGTCAGTCGCTTACCTCTCCCGTTGGGACGGTCCGATGAACGAAGCGGATGACCCTTATAGTGATGACGAAAATAACTGCCAGTCCCCCACAGGCTTGACGGTTCGAAAACATGTTCAGGAAGTGATATGGTTTCCCAAACGCACCGGCGACCTGGATAATGACAACATAAAACAAGCCGTGTCCACCTATGGTGCGGCTCATACGTCCATGTGCTGGGTGGATACCGCCTATAATCAAATTACCCACGCTTATTATTATGACGGCACGGAAGAACAGGGTGGGCATGAGGTCTGCATTGTTGGCTGGGACGATAATTATGACAAAAACAATTTTAACACAACACCGGCGGGTAACGGCGCATTCATTGTCAGGAACAGCTGGGGTACCTCATGGGGAGAAAACGGCTATTTTTATGTTTCCTATTACGACAAAAAGTTCGGCTACAGAAATTTTCTGGCAATCTATCCGGGTGTCGAAGAAACCACAAATTACGATAAGGTATATTATTATGACCCGCTGGGGTTTGTGGATGCCATTGGTAATGGGGAAAGCGAGACTGCATGGTTCGGCAATATCTTCACATCTCAAGGGTCAGAACAACTTATGGCGGCATCTCTTTTTATTCCATATCCCAATTCTACTTTTGAATTATCGGTATATCTTGACCCAACAAATGGTCCCATCAATCCCGGTGGCGCCGCCTTGACCCAATCCGGCTCGCTACCTAATATGGGATATAAGACAATCGTCCTGAATACCCCGATACAGCTCACCAACAACCAGAAATTCTCCGTGATTTTCAAACTGACCACACCAGGGTGCAAGTATCAAATTCCAGTTGAATACCCTGTTGCGAATTTTTCCAGTTTGGCGTCTGCAAATGCCGGAGAAAGCTACACCAGTACGGATGGCACAACATTTACCGATGTAACCACTTATGAAGGTTTCGGGGAGGCTAACGTGTGCGTGAAGGCGTTCACCAAAACCTCAGGCGCTACGAGAACATGCGGCGATTGTAATAATGATGGTGAAGTAACAGCGGGTGATGCACAATGGGCGTTTGATTGCTATCTGGGCAAACACACTGGTTCTGATTGTGACCACTCCTTTGCAGATGTGAACAGCGATAGCGACGTTACTCCGGGCGATGCCCAGGCGATCTTTGAAAATTATCTTAGTGGGACTCCTTTGAATTGCCCGTGAATTAATGAAGCCCGATATTGACAATAAAGGATTATAAAATCACAATGGGAGTGAAAAATATGATAAAAAGGTCACTGATAATTACTTTTGCGATATTTATTTTATGCCTGCCAAGTTTTGCGGGGCAGACCATGCACAGCGGCGGAGTGATTCTGAAAAATAAAATATCACCCCCTTATTCCGAAACGCAAATTGCTCCAAAAATTGGGGGCACATCAACCCTGTTCTCCGACGATTTTGAAGGCACATTTCCCGGAACTAAATGGGCAACGGGATGTCTGAATACATATTTATATTACGATGCCTACTGGGGGCAAACCTCCTTCAAGGCGTATCAGGGAACAAAGAGTGTCTGGTGCGCCGCGGCGGGAACGGCAGGAGTTGATCCCGCAACGCATAACTATCTCGATTACATGTATGCGTGCATGGTTGCCGGTCCGTTCAACCTCACCAACGCCACAGCAGGCACCTATTCACTTCATTACTGGATGAAGACAGAACAAGATGCGGATTATTTTATCTTTGGCGTCTCAACGGATGGTAATTACTATTATGGTGGAATGGATTCGGGAGATTCTAAAGGATGGGTCTCCGGAAGCGTTGACCTGTCCAATGTCCCTGTTCTCGGCAATGTACTCGGACAATCATCTGTTTACATAGGCTGTTTCTTTAATAGCGACTATAGTGTCAACGATGCTGGTGTGTATGTTGATGATGTCTTGTTGACCGTTACAACTGGCGGTCCCACGCCGACCCCTACGCCCACTCCAGTGGCAAATTTGAAACTGATAATCGGCAATAATCAGGGAACCGTGGGGCAAACAATTCCGATTCAAATCACAGTGGATAATGCCGCTAACTGCAAAGCCTTCGGGTTCGACCTCCAGTTCGACACAAATAAACTGGCATACATATCCACGGCGAAGGGAACGGCAACGGACAACTGGGCGGACGTTAATGGGAGTTCCATAACAGGCGGTGCCCGTGTAGGCGGATTTGCCGGTTCAGGAAACGCTGTAACGGGAAATGCGCAGGAAATCTGCAGTGTCAATCTCCAGGTGAAGCAGGCGGCATGTCCCGGCGCGGATGTGTCTATTACCGCCGTAAATTTGAAAGACTGCCTGAATGGGGCAACTGTTCAAAATGGAGCAATTACCCCAATATGCGGAGAACCCACTCCGACACCCACACCCATTCCCGGCGACCTCACCATCTATATATTGAAGAAATATCTCCTCGGCGAAGTACCCCTTTCACAACAGCAAATGACTCAGGCGGATAAAAACCAGGATTTGATAATAGATGTTGCTGATTTAATCAAAATGGTTATCGAAGCCCCTCATCCAACTCCTACACCAACACCCACACCAGCGGCAAATCCTTCTTTAAAAATTGGTATGGGCTCAGGTGCACCTTCACAGTCAGTGGAGATTACAATCAAAACGGATGACGTGAACAACTGCTCGGCGTTCGGCTTTGACATGCAGTTCGACACAACAAAGCTCTCATTTGTCACAGCTAATAAAGGGACGGCAACGAACGACTGGGCTGCAGTGTCTGGGAGTGCCATAACAGGCGGTGTTCGCGTGGGCGGGTTTGCAGGCTCAGGCACGCCTTTCAGCGGCATGGATCAAGAGATTTGCAAGGTGACCCTGAAGGTGGAAAACGCCGCCTGTCCTGCAGGAGGAGCAATCGAACTTGATGCCATCAATCTCAAGGATTCCCTGAAAGGAGCCACTGTGGTCAAGGGCTCAATCACGGCTACCTGTGGCTCGTCAGCTTCTTCTACAAAATCCATCAAATGATATATTTTTAAAAAATTATCTTAGAAGCCAGCAATGATGCCGGAGCGGTCGGTACTGGCAGTCACACCCTTGCACAAACGCCGGAAGCCGGCTACATCTTCCGCATACTGCTCGCCCATATCCACAGTTATTCTGCCCGCCTTCACTAACTGCGATAGTGACTGGTCAAAGGATTGCATATCATCCAGACCGTTTTTGATAACCTGCTCAATGTCGGCAATGCGGTTTTCCCTGACAAGATTGCGCACAACGTCATTCACAATCATGACCTCCACACATGGGACGCGTGATTTTCCATCGGTCGTGGGCACGAGGCGCTGGGAGATAACACCTCGGAGGGCTGTCGCCAGCTCATTCCTGAGGGAATCCTGCTCAACGGGAGTGAAGTATTTAACAATGCGTGAGATGGTGTGAACGGCGCTGATGGTGTGCAGGGTGCTGATGACAAGGTGTCCGGTCATGGCGGCGCGGATGGCAATCTCAATCGTCTCGCGGTCGCGCATTTCACCAATCATGATGACGTCAGGGTCCTGTCGGAGTGCGTGGCGCAACGCCTCTTCAAAAGAGGTGGCATCCAGCCCGATCTCCCTCTGCTCCACAAGACTCAACCTGTCCTTGAAGACAAATTCAATCGGGTCTTCGATGGTGATGATATGCTCCGCCCGCATGGCGTTGATGACATCGATGTAGGCGGCCATGGTGGTGGATTTCCCCGTGCCTGTGGGTCCTGTTATGAGAACCATGCCCCGCTTGAGTTTGGCGAGATTATTCATGACTTGCGGGAGTCCGAGTTTATCAAACTTCAGGTCTTCATATTGCAGTCGGCGCAAGGCGATGGAAAGGACGCCTTTCTGGTAAAAGGCATTGGTGCGGAATCTGGTGGCGGGGTCAATGCTGAATGCAAAATCTACCGAGCCATCGCGCGTGAGGGTGTCCTTCAATTTTTCGGGCAAAATCTTCGCAATGATGGCTGAGACCTCATCCTTTGTTATTGCGGGGTGGTTGATGGGTGTCAGTTTCCCGTTGATGCGGTAAATGGGGCAAGAGCCCGATTTGATATGAAGGTCTGACGCATTCACCGCTTTCATATTGCTTAATAACTGTCCAAAATTAACTGCCATGTTTTTCTCCCGAGATTGCAATTAATGTGGGGCAATATCTAAGTGTGCCCCTGAACATTCTAAATTTTCTTTTTCTTCATCACCTCCACAACTCTATCAAGGATGCAAGCGGCGAGGAATTTCTTGTGCGCGGGACCTATTTTCTCCGGTTTTCCGCCCGGCGACAGAATCACAACGGCGTTCATCTCCGCCCCCATGCCGATGCCCTCTTTCGAGACATCATTGGCAACGATAAGGTCAAAATGTTTCTCCTTCATTTTCTTTTTTGCCGACTGTTCAATGTTATGCGTCTCAGCGGAAAATCCAACGAGCAACTGGTCAGGACGCGCCTTTTTACCGATGTCGCGTGCAATATCCGGATTTGGCGTCAGCCGCAGTGTCATTTTTTCTGGCGTCTTTTTCATCTTCTTTTCCGATGGTTTTTCAGGACGGTAATCACTGACGGCGGCTGAGAATATGAAGATGTCAGGCTTTTCAGCGCGCGCCAGCGTTTCCCCGTGCATCTCAAGAGCAGTTCGGACGCGGATGGTCGTCACGCCCGGTGGGTCGGGAAGCAAGGTTGGACCGCTGACGAGTATCACTTCTGCCCCGCGTCTTGCCGCCTCTTCTGCAATGGCATACCCCATCTTCCCGGATGAGCGATTGGAAATGAATCTCACCGGGTCGATTGCCTCCTGCGTGGGACCGGCAGTCACAAGGACACATCTCCCTTTGAGACTTTGTTCCTTCGCAAAAAAATCCGTCACCGCCTCAAGGATATGTTCCGGCTCCGCCATGCGTCCGATTCCAACGTCACCGGAGGCGAGTTCGCCAGTTTCCGGTCCAACAAGGCACACACCTCTCTCCTGAAGGATTGCAACATTATCCTGTGTGGCGGGATGGAACCACATTTCAGTGTGCATGGCTGGCGCAACAAAGGTTGTGTGCGGAAAGGCAAGATAAAGAGTGGTCGGCGCATCATCGGCGACTCCAGCCGCCATCTTTGCAAGGATGTTCGCCGTTGCGGGCGCCACGACAAAGACATCACCCCACTTCGCCATCGCCACATGCTCCACCTCCCAGGGCACACGGCAGTTGAATATGTCACAATAGACAGGATTACCAGTCACTGCCTCAAACTGGAGCGGCTGGACAAGATTGGTGGCATTCTTTGTCATAATGACCCTGACTTCAGCACCCGCTTTCTGGAAAAGACGCACCAGCTCCACTGCCTTGTAACACGCCACACTGCTCGATACACCAAGGAGAATGTGTTTTCCTTCCAGCATGGATACGCCCCTTTCACGGAGGGTCAAATTTTTTCTTCCCCTGTTGACAGTTCAAGCCGGGATGCCCGACGCCGTTCCGCCTTTATAATCTCGCGGACGTTCTCAATAGTCTCATTCAGATTGTCGTTGATGAGGACATAATCATACTGCATGGCGTGCCGCATTTCCTCATGGACGTTACTCAGACGTCCGCGGATGACATCCTCAGAATCGGTCCCGCGTGCCCGCAGGCGCTGTTCAAGGACATCAAGGTCTGGCGGCAAAAGAAAGACCAGCACGGAATCCGGAGATTGTCGCTTGATATTCAGCCCGCCCTGAATATCGAGGTCCATGATGACATCCCTGCCCCGCTTTAGTTTTTCCATGATTATATCGCGCCTTGTCCCATAAAGGTGGTCATACACCACCGCCCATTCATAAAAACGCCCCTCATCAATCCATTTGCGAAACTGCGCCTCAGTGACAAAGTGATATGCCACGCCATCCTTCTCACCCGGGCGTGGGGGACGGCTCGTCACAGAGACGGAGTATTCCATCTGCGGGTCAGTTTTGAGGAGCGCCTCGATAATCGATGATTTCCCGCCACCCGAAGGGGAAGAAACCACAATCAGCATCCCTTTGCGCTTAAGCGTGATAGACACGAATCTTTAAACCTCGCATGTATTGTTTGACATCAGATAGACATTTCTAACCGCCCGAATGAAACCATGTCAATGGGGAATAAGTGGATGATTGTCAGATTACGCTTCAAACGCTTAAATGCCAAATCTGTGAAAGTCCGAAAAAAATCAAAAAAACATTGATTTATTTTACCACTTTTCATAGCAATTTACTTATATTTCATAAAGGGAGGGTAAAAGAATGAGAATAGTGTTGATGGGAGTTCTTATGCTGGGTGTTCTGTTTTTGACAGGTTGCGCCTGGTATCAAACGCCGGTCAAACCACCTCTCGGCTTAATTTATGCCCAATTCAAGGCGCCGATGAGTTCTGAACTTAATGGAGTAAAAATGGGCAGCAAGTCCGGAACCGCAGAATCAACAAGCATTCTGGGATGGATTGCCCTTGGCGATTGCAGCATCACCGCAGCCGCCAAAAATGGAAACATCCAGACGATTAACTATGCCGACTATGAGTATATGAACGTCCTGGGTGTTTATCAGAGTTTCAAAACAACGGTTTATGGTGAATAGGATTTTGGAATAACACCGGCGGGGATCATTTCTCCCACACCGACCATAAATCTATCAATTGTCTGAGACCATAACGGGCATAATTCCATAGCGCTCTCGGAGAGCGAATCTGCATCAGGGTTCGCAAGATATAAGTGGGGCGCAGGTAGAAGCGTCGGAGGAAACGGCGGCGCCACTGAGCCAGTTTCTTGCATGAGAGATATTTTGTTGGCATGGCGGGTGCATCGTAAGCCGCCGTTGGAACTTCTCCCTCCTTTAACAACCCATCCTTTACCGCCATATCATATAGCGGCGTCCCCGGAAATGGATACACATAAAATATCTCAATGAAATCAGGGGCGAGTTTCTTTGCGAAATCAAGGTTGGTTTCAAAGACGCTCTCCGAGTCCCACGGCAGACCGAAGAGAAAATAGATGCTGGATTTGATTCCCGCCTGCCGCGTGAGTCGCATGGCGTTCACCGCATCTTCCTTCTTCACCCGTTTATTCATCAGGTCAAGCGTCTGCTGGTCAGCGCTCTCCACTCCATAAGCAATAAGCCAGCATCCCGCGCGCCGCATGACGCTGAGCATTTCGGCATCAACAGTGTCCACACGACTGTTGCATACCCAAGAGATGTGCAACCCTCTCCCAATAATTTTTTCGCAGAGCCCAATGACCCACTTTTTATCCGCCGTGAAAAGGTCTGAACGAAATAAAAAGTTATGTATCCCAAATTTTGTTATGCAATCCTCAACTTCTTGGAGGATATTCTCATGTGAGCGGATGCGGTTTTTCCTCCCTGCAACCTGGCTGGAAAGACAAAAGATACAATTAAAAGGACAGCCGCGATTCGTGACAAGGGTGGTCTGCGGCTCGCCTGTATCAGGGCGGACATATAACTCATTACGGACAAGGTGGCGCGACGGAAACGGGAGGGAATCAAGGTCATCGCAAAAGGGGCGGGGGGGATTCTGATGAATTTCACCATCCGCCGCACGCCATGTAACGCCAGAGATGTCAGATAGTGCACGCCCTTCACCAATCTCACGGCAGGTGATTTCATATTCACCCCGCAAAACTGCATCGAGGGCTGGATAGCGCCGCAACGCATCCACATCGAGCGTATTGAAATGCGCACCCTTTGCAATGGTCAATATTGCGGGATTTGCCTCTTTTGCAACTTGCGCCGCCCTGACGTCCAGCGCCAGTGATGGTGTCGTAATGCTAAGGACAAGAATGTCCGGTTGGAAATCACCGATTGCACTGCGCAAGTCATCCCATGATTTTTCCTCTGCGGGGAAGTCAGTGAGTCGGCAGGCGCAATCTGATTGTTCAAAGGCGGCGGCGGCATACATAAGGTCAATGGGTGGGCGCAGAGCCACCGTTTTAAGTTTCTCTATCGGCGTCTGACATCGGTCTTCGCGGATATACTTTCCCGTAGGAGGGACAACCAGAAAAACCTTTTTCATGATGCATGTCCCCGCATATCATCTGAGATTTTCTTTCGGGGCTGGCACACTACTATGCGTTCCCTTCGCAGTCGGCTTCGGCTGGACATAGGGGACGATGACGACGTATTCCTTGCGGGATTCATCCGGTGAGAAATAAATAGTCGCCTCGCGTCCAAGGGGAGTGTTTCGGGGATTCAGGGCTTCAAAATCGCCAGTGAACGAATATCTGCCGTCTTTATCGGGTAGATAGAGTGTCCCATGGACAGAACAGGAGATGTCAAAGAGTCCGGGGTACTGTTGACTTGGTATAAGTGTATACTTTCCTTTGGTGGGACATCTCGGGGTATCGAGGATATAACGGTCGCGCCGGTCGACAAGCGGGAGATGAATCCATTTCTCCTGGGGTTTAAGCCGAAGTGTACCCGTTGTAGGATTTTCGAAGACGACTGGACCGTGATGAAAATACGCCGCCATCATCATTGCAAGGTCATCAATGGAGACCTGAGGAGGGACATCAAAGCGGAATTCCTTTTTCATCTGGAGCATCCCCTCTTCCATGAGGAGCATTCCTCTGAAACAGTTCCGCGCATCAATCTTCTTAAAAGCGGTGAGGACATTGCCGATGATAATTGCGGCAATAAACACGCCAATAACGGCGATAATTATAATGATAGTGTTCCTGCTGTGTTTCTGGGTTTTGACTTTTCTTTCCTTGCGCATTGTGGGAACTTCCCGCATTTAAATCAGGACTAATGATTAAAATACTCGGAGATTTGCTCAAAAAGAGTCAATAGGAAATCATATTCAACAACAAGCAACCAGGAATCCCTGAAAGCAATCCACAGATTTCACAGATTTTCACAGATAGAAGATCTTAAGGTATTTATCTGTGTCATCTGTGAAATCTGTGGATTGTATCTTATGATAGATTCACACCCTTCTCCCCGAGGTATTCTTTCAATTCTGGGATTTTGATGAGACCAAAGTGGAAGACAGAGGCGGCAAGGAGTATGGTGGCGCCTGCCTCAATGGCTTCGTAAAAGTGTTCCATCTTGCCTGCTCCACCCGATGCCACCACAGGCACTGTCACAACTTTTACAATCTTGCGAATGATATCAAGGTCATAACCTGTCTTGACTCCATCGGTTGCCTTGCTGGTAGGGAGAACGCAACCGACGCCATAGTCCGCCGCCTCTTTCACCCACTCAACGGCGTCCTTGCCAGTGGCGGTGCGCCCACCGTCAATATAAACCTCATAACCGGAAGGCAGAGCCGCATTGCGGTCAACATCGACGGCGAGTGTTACCTTTTCCGAACCCATCTCTTCTACCATTTCCTGGAGGGTCTGGGGACGGCGGACGGCGGCGGTGTTGATGGAGACCTTATCTGCTCCGGCATTGATGACCTCAAGGGCTGAAGAGACATCCCTGATGCCGCCACCCACGGTAAAAGGGATTGTTGCCGCCTCCGCCACACGCCGGACAACATCCAGCATGGTTTTCCGCCCTTCCACCGTGGCGGTAATGTCAAGCATGGCAAGTTCATCCGCACCGGCGGCACAGTATGCCTTCGCACACTCCACAGGGTCGCCCGCATCACGAATATTGACAAAATGGACGCCCTTCACCACGCGCCCCTCCTGCATATCAAGACACGGCATGATTTTTATCTTTTGTTCCATGAAGTTCCTCCACATGTAAATTAATATGGGTTGATATAGATAATGTAAAAAAGTTTGTCAAATCCCATCATCCAAGACAAATCGTTTTCAATTTATTTAAATTGAATTGACAGAGATTTTATTCCGCTGATAAGCAATGATAATATATAAGTCAAACAGCGTAACATAACACAACGCGAAATGAAACGACTATGAGTTTGAGCCAGAAAATATTTATGGCGATTCTCCCAAAGAAGTGGGCTGAGAACATGGAGGAGGAATCCCGTAGATGGATGGTCCACTGTCCTTGTGGTTACGAGAGGTCGGTATGGGAAATGGGAGGCATACGCTGGAAAGCCGCTGGTAAAGATAACCAATATGTTTACTGCCCGCATTGCGGAAAATCGCATTGGCATAGTATTTATTATAAGATGCAACCAACCGAGGAGCCAAAATCTCTCAGCGTTTAGAGTCTATATAACCCAGTGGTTTAATATTTTACGAACCACAGGGAACATTGTGAAAATTAAAATCATTTACATAACCTGAAATGTCTGCCCCACGAGTTGGAATTCGGAAACCTCGTCACGTTCTAATTTGTTCCTGATCTGTTCGAAACGTCTCACGGTATCTTCTGAATACAATTGTTCCCCGCAATGAAGACAAACCTCGGCATGAACCTTTAAGACTGCGGTATTGCACCCTCCATGGAGGAGTTTCTCAACATCTTTTTCAACCATCTCACCACCGCAAACCGGACATTTTGTAAATGGCATCATATTTATTGTCTCCTTGTTTTCCAATCAATCCAACGCTCAGGATCAGGGCGGTAAACAGTGATTAGAACTGCCCACTCACTTTCCTCATTATACCCCACACACTATGGATTGGTTCTTCTTTGAATGTATTCCCATAAATAAGGCAACTCGGGTAGGGAAAATCAGTTGGATATTCTTCGATAATTTCACCCTGCATGACGCTATAAAATATTTCATCGAACGTTAATGAGTCAGATTCTGCCTCGTCATCTGCATGATTTGTGATGCGCACTTTATGAGTTCGAATAGCTTGTATAATTTTTTCAATATCCAAACCGGCACTTCCATTTTGATAATGTTGTAAATTTATACAGTGAACGGAATCGGCAAGTCAAAACTATTCTCTCGCAGTGGTAAAGTCGTCGGAATCATCTGTAATTACATCTTATTATTATATGTTATAATTTCTTCGGGTGACATGATTCAAAGGGATTGACAACTTTTCCTTTCAACCATTATAAACTCACCAACATTTTATTTTCAAACCTATTTACGGAGCAATCATTTATTTTCCGATGGCAAATCCAGAATTCATACTGATGTTACCTGTGCTTTTGTTTTCACTTTCCCTGCATGAATTTGCCCATGCACAAGTTGCACTATGGGCGGGCGATGATACGGCTCTCCGCGCTGGTCGCCTCACGTTAAACCCTTTAAGCCACATTGACCCGGTGGGAACTGTGCTCGTGCCGCTGATATGCCTCATACAATCCATGAGCGGTGGGGGCGGCTTCTTTTTCGGTTGGGCAAAACCCGTCCCCGTGAATCCCAACCGCTTCAAAAAGCTGGTGTGGGACGTATATGTGAGCGCCGCCGGACCGTTTTCCAACTTTATCCTCGCAATCATCTTCACACTCATATTCAAACTCCTGCTCATTTCAAATATAATGACATCAGAACGCCTGTCCCCGGACACTATAAGGATTCTGAGCGCATTGATTATCAACTTTATTGTTCTGAACGTCATCCTCGGTCTGTTCAATCTCATCCCGATACCGCCCCTTGACGGTTCGCACATCTTTTTCCATCTTTTTGTCCGCTCCCGCACGCGCGACCATATAATGTTCTCACTGTTCCAGTTCCTGGAGCGTTTCGGATTTTTAATCCTGATGATTTTAATATTCGCCGTTCCACGTGAGTTAAACCCGTTTTACCTCATGTTCGGGAAGGTGATGCAGGTGATAGACTGGTTCTTATCATTATAGAAAGGAAAGGTGCATGGCAAAGAAACGCATTCTCTCAGGGGTTCGTCCGACTGGCAAACTCCATCTGGGGAACTATGTCGGGGCGCTGGAAAACTGGGTCAAACTTCAGAAAGATTATAACTGCTTTTATATGGTTGCAGACTGGCATGCCCTGACTTCGGACTACGCAGATACAAGTGAGATTATGGAAAATATCCAATCAATATTCATAGACTGGCTTTCAGCGGGTCTTGACCCTGAGATATCAGTCCTGTTCATCCAGTCCAAGGTGAAGCAACATGCGGAACTCTCGCTCCTTCTGGGGATGTTTGTCCCCCTGCCCTGGCTGGAACGCTGTCCCACTTACAAGGAGGCGCTCCAGCAGGTGAAGGAGAAAGACCTGCGAACATACGGATTTCTGGGATATCCCGTCCTGCAGGCGGCGGACATCCTGATTTATAAGGCAGATGCAGTGCCGGTGGGTGAAGACCAGTTGCCACATCTTGAACTGGCACGTGAGATTGCCCGCCGCATAAACTTCATTTATGGCGACATATTTACTGAGCCGCAGGACATCCTCTCGCCCGTGCCGAAACTCCTTGGCATCGATGGACGAAAAATGAGCAAATCATACGGCAACTGCATCTATCTCACGGATGATGAGCAGACGGTGAATGAGAAGGTAAGTCAGATGGTGACCGACCCGGCGCGCGTGCACCGCACGGATAAGGGACATCCCAAGGTGTGCAGTGTGTTTGACTACCAGAAGGTCTTCTCACCGGAGCGCACTTCAGAGATTGAATCGGGATGTCACTCAGCGGCGCTCGGATGCGTGGAATGCAAGAAAATCCTTGCGTCATCATTAAAGGCAATCCTTGACCCCATGCGGGCGCGCCGCGCAGAAATATTGAAGAAACCCGACTATGTGAGTAACGTGATTGAGGAGGGGAATCGCCGTGCCGCCGCTGAGGCGGAAAAAACAATGATACGGGTGAGGGGCGCGCTTAAAATCGCTCCATAAACGTTTAATAAAAAAGTTTCAGAGGTTTCAGGGGTTTCAGGAGTTTCAGGGGTTTCAGAGGTTTCAGGGGTTTCAGATGAAAATAATTGTCAATTGTCAATTATCAATTATCAATTGGTACTATGAGCTATCGTGTAAAAATTAAGGTCTTCGATGGACCGTTCGACCTCCTGCTACATCTCATTAAGATAAATGAGATGGATATAAATGACATTCCTATTGCCGAGGTTGCGAATCAATATCTGGAATACATCCAGCTCATGAAGGACCTTGACCTGGAAGTGGCGGGGGAATTTCTTGTGATGGCGGCAACGCTTCTAAACATCAAGGCGCGAAGCCTCCTCCCGCCTCGCGAGGATGAGAGTGATGAGGAGGAGATTGACGAAATACTTTCCGCAAAGGAGCTGATGCGCCAGCTGATTGAATACCGGAAATTCAAGGAGATTGCCCAATCCTTACGCGGTCGCGAGGAGGAATATGCGGACGTCTTTTTCCGTACGGAGGTTATCCCGATTCTGCCGGCTCCCGAGCGTGAGGAGGAACCTCTCCACGAGGACTTGAAAAACCTCTTTACAGCCTTTTCACGTGTCCTGCGATATGCCGAGGCGCAGGGTTATCACCAGATTATCAGCGATGAATTCTCCATCGAGGAGAAGATGGACCACCTGCGCCAACTGTTGACACGGGAAAAACTGCTTGACATCATCAAGGTCTTTGAGCGGTGCATGAATAAGGGCGAGATGATAGCAACCTTTCTGGCGGCGCTGGAATTGTGTCGCCTGAAGGAGGTTAGAATCAGCCAGTCAGGACTTTTTGAACCGATATATCTCACACAGCCAGAAGAAGGAGGTGCCTTATGAAAAAGATATTTATTTTCGGCATGGCTATCTTATGCTCCGCATGTCTTACCGCCTGTCACCGCCAGCCGATTATCATTCCCGATTTCAACACCTCCACAGAGCAGTATATCTTTGCCAAGAACTTAAAAGACCAATCACTTATGGAATCTCCAAAGCAAAGGAAAAAGGAGGAACACTTAGAAGCGCTGATACTTGCATATAATAAAGTCATCGAGCGCTTTCCCGAAGACCTTCGCGTGACACCTCTTGCCTGGACCGAAGTCGCTGATATATATTTCCGGAAGGAAGACTATAAAGAATCACTCAGACTATATGAAACTGTGCTGAGGAAATATCCCGACCAGGATGATGTGGTCTGCAAATCACTCTTTGGCTCGGCTCGCTGTTACGACCACCTTAAAGATTATGAAAAAGCGCTCTCTTATTATAAGCAATGCTATGAGCGTTTTGAAAATGACAAACGTCCGCCCCTTGCATTTCTTGGCAAACAGGCAAGGCAATTTTATAGCAGGGTTAGAATAAGATGATAAAAAAATTCTGCATGTCTCTATTGGTGCTTTTTGTGCCCATCTTTTGCTTGGGCTCATCAGTTGATGAACCACCGGTGACGGAAGGGCGCCGTCATGTGGAGCGTTACAACAAAGACCCTCTTGCCGTCCGCTCCATGAATCCCGTTTTCGATGAATTCCCCGATTCCTCACTCGTGGATTTCAGCTATCTCCTTGACCCTCCCGCGGGTAAGCACGGCTTTGTGAAGGTCGGCGAGGACGGACATTTTCACTTTGAAAAAACCGGCGCACGCATACGCTTCTGGGGCGTGACAGTTGCCGCATCTCACATCGATATCCCGAAAGACCGCATCCGCCTTGCAGTGGATACCATCGCACGCGCCGGATGCAATGTCCTCCGCCTGCATGAGATTGACAACCGCGGCGGAGAAAAATACAACCTCGTCCGCCGAAACATCATTGATGAGGCATGGCCTCATAATGATGACTCACGCCACTTTGACCCTGAATATCGCGACCGGGTGGACTACTGGATATGGTGCGCAAAACAAAAAGGGATTTACGTCTATCTCGTTGTGCGGGGCTACCGGACATTCCGTTCAGGCGACGGCGTTGCTGAGGCGGATAAACTGGACCGCAAGGCAAAACCCTACGGTTATTTTAATTCACGCCTTTTAGACCTGCAGGATGAATACATCACAGAATGGCTCTTCAAGCATAAGAATCCTTATACCCACCTGCCCAACGGACTTGACCCCGCCGTCTGCATGATTGAACTCATCAATGAGGACAGCCTGTTCTTTGAAGCCGGCGGTTGGACATCCTTCATCGAGCCTTACAGGTCAGAATTTCAGAAACTATGGAACGACTGGCTGAAAGGGCAGTATGGGACTACAGACGCCCTTCGGCGGGCATGGACAATCACCGGCGGCGCCTGGTCTGCCCTCCTTCCGGACGAGCGTCTTGAAGATGGCACGGTCAAGATTCCCAATATGAAGGCGCGCCAGGCGCGTGAGATTGCGCCGGAACTGCCCGGTGAGCCGCTTTCTCATCCACTCAGGCAGAGGGATGGCGCACGCTTCGCCACATATCTCCAGCGCAAACTCTTTGCCCGCCAGCGCGACCTCATCCGCTCAATGGGATGCCCCATTCCCATCACCGCCGTTGTCGATAGCGAGGTCATTCCTGACACATGGTCAGTTGCGCAAGAGTTAGACTTCACAGGCGAAAATGCCTACCAGGACCATCCCTCCTTTAAGTCAGGCGAGGCATGGGTTGGCAAGTCCTTTTTCAACAATACAAATTATTTGAGACAGACCGGTCCCTGGAGCCCGCCTGCATTCATGGCGCATTACAAGTGGGCGGGAAAACCGCTTGTGTGCCGCGAATGGACTCTCTGCTGGCCCAATGAATACCGGAACTCCTCAATCATTGCCATGGCAACTCAGGCACTCCTGCAGGATTATGACGGCATGATTCACTTTGCATATTACACGGCTGGAGACCACTTTATCTGCAGTTCGTTCGGGACACAGGCAGACCCTGCACGGTGGGGGACACTCGGCTACGCCGCGGAAATCTTTATAAATGGTGACATCAAACCCGCAGAACGTCTCATCGACATTGCTTACACGGATGAAGACCTCTTCCGCTACGGGAGCTATATGGACCATCTGTATGACCTGTCCTGGGAATGCCGTCTGCAGAACCATTACTTCTCCGGCGCGGCGCAATCCGGGGCAGACATCCGCATCTCCAGCGGCAGAAGCGGGCTGGGCATATATACGGGGATACACAATATCTTATGGGACTGCCGGTTTGAGCGCTGGAATGCTGACAGTTCCGCGCGAAGACAGAGTCTCTTTTTCACAAGCGGCTATCAGGACCCGCTTCTCCTGAACGGCGCGGACTTCTCCACCTCTCCGGTTTTGCGCGGAGGATACGTGCCGCTGTGGGAGGAGACGGGACGATGTGAAGGGTTTTATGACCCGCGGAGTAAAAATATCGTCCTTAAGAACGTTGATTCCACAAGGGTGACGGAGGCGGCGAGGGGTCTCTTGCACATCATTGAAAAACCCGATGCGCCATTCATGCCCATTCCTGAGTCAGACTCTATCGTTATCCGCTCAGGCGAGGTCACGAGGGACATCAAAAATGGCAGGATGCTCATCAACACGCCACGCCTGCGAGCCATCATGGGCGAGCTGAATCCCGGCGAAAGGTTCATCGCAGGCGGATTTTCCGCCCTCTCGCAATCGCCTAATGCCTGTATTGTCGCACTCTCGCTTGATGGCAAACCCCTTGAGGAATCGAAGAGATTTTCCGTAAAGATGACCACCGTGGCGACCAACCGGGGACAGATTCTGAAGCCCGTGACGGGTAAAGATACACCCGGACATTTTGTTCTGGAATACCCCGGCTCCATCCCTGTGCAGACGGAGGGTAAAGCCTCCGAGACACCAACGGCAATCTCACTGGGCGGTGTGCCTCTCATCGAGGCATACTTGATAAATGGGACATGGGAGACGATCTTTGACTTCGAGCGGGGCGAGGTCACGCTGACCTGTGACACGCCGAACGTGCGATTCCGCCTCGGAAAAGCGGCATTTGCCGCAAACTTGCCGGAAATGCTCTCCATGCGGCGGTTTTACTATGAATATCCCCCCTCCCCCGCAGAGGAGGTCAAACCGGACTTTATCTATCCCGGATACGCCAAGTATGTGAGCATAACATTGCCAGGGCGTTGATTCATTACGTTTGCTGGTTTCCGCTTTTTCCTTGCATATACGTTCCACACATCTGATATATGAAGCATATTCATGTGGAGGGAAAGACATGGTTACAGCCATAATTCTGATTAATGTTGAGCACAAACGGGTGCGCGAGGTGGGGGAGGCACTTCATCAGATTAAAGGCGTGACGGAGGTATACTCAGTTGCTGGGCAATATGACCTCGTTGCCATCCTGCGCGTGAAGGAAAATGAACAGGTTGCCGAGATTGTCACCGGACATCTCTTGAAACTTGAAGGCATTCAAAAGACGGAAACCCTCATTGCCTTCACCTGCTATTCAAAATATGACCTCGACCACCTGTTCAGCATCGGGCAGGAAAAAGGTTGACCGGTTGAATGGCGATGGAAACGGCATCTTCGGAACATCTGTTACATCTGACGCTCGGTCTCCTGCCCGGTCTGGGACCCGTTCACATTGCCGACCTTCTTGAGACACTTCGATTTGAACACCTGAGCCTCATCGAGTTATTCAAACTCACGACCACAAAGCGGCGGAGATGTCTCCATATTTCACCTGTAATTCACAACGCCCTTGACAGAGCGCCAGCCCACCTTGAAAATATAAAAGCGCTTGAACAGAACCTGAAAAGGCTTGGCATCTCATGGATGGCGCGCGGGGATGCAATGTATCCGGTGCGGCTCACCCGTTTTCTGGGTAAATCTGCGCCCCACATCCTCTTTTATCAGGGCGACATTGAAATTCTACGGAAGGCACATTTTATTGGAATCATCGGGACGCGCCAGCCGTCAAAGGAGGGACTGGAGGCGGCACAACGGCTGTCGAGGGAGTGCGCCCGGCGCGGTGTGATAATCGTCAGTGGTGGTGCGAAGGGCATTGACATCGCCGCACATTCAAGCGCCCTTGCCGCAGGCGCCACCGTCTTTGTCCTCCCATTCGGACTCTATCACCTGAGACGATTATATTCCCTCGCAGATAAACTCAAAAGTGGAAATCACCTGTTTCTTTCCGAGTTTCATCCTGAAGAATGCGGGACACACAACACGCCGGTGCAGAGAAACCGCACGGTGGCGGCGCTCGCCGATGCCATCCTCGTCATTGAGACGGGCACAAGTGGCGGGACTCTCCACACTGTTCGATTCGCCCGTGGATTTGGTAAACCCATCCTCGCTGTTGACTTCTCTCCCTCGCACAATCCCGCGGGCAACGCCTCCCTCCTCGCATGCGTGGCGGAAGCCGTCCCCGCAGAGATTCACAGGGACACCCATGACCGCATTATGAAATCCATCAGGCGCGGGTCAGCACTCCTCAGAGAAAATCCGCCCCTGCAAGGCTCACTTTTCTAAAAAAATTTGGATTGAAAAATATCAGGGCGTGTTGCGTTGCAAACCGTAGATTGCTTGAAATGAGCGGTGACATCGCTCAATCAGGTCTTTATTCCCTGGCAGATTGCGAACATATATCTTGTAACCCTCGCGTGATGAGATGGCATTCAGAGGCAAACGATGATAAACCTGCGCCCACCTGCCGTCATTTTCCAAGAGCCCATTCACGGGTGCATCTGCGGTTATCACGATAAAATTAACCCGCCAGTAATCAAGCAGTTCATCCCACGTCTGGTCGCTGAATGAGACCTTGCGGTCAATGCCATTCTGTATAATCTGCTCCTGGCGCATGAATAACCCGCCGAAGACGTCATAACGGTCATCAGTAAAAACCTTGTGGTATTCCGGGCTCAAGCGCCAGATGAGAAATCCCGCCTCATTAATCTGATTGAACATCCGTCCGGTGAAATTGTTGGCAACGATGAAATTCGCCTCCGCCACGGGGTAATTCTCCTCATAATATCCTTCACCGTCAAAGTAGCGGAGATTGCGGTCTATGAAGGATTCCCCCTCGCGATGGTTCATAACCGACCATCCAATAATGAGGACTGCGGCAAAAATGAAGAGGTCTGGTAGGAGCGGCTTCAGGCGCGGGTATGGGATTTCTTCAACAAGTGCGGCAACTATCCGCCCACACACCGGCGCGCTGACAATCCCCACAAGCGGTAAGTGCCTCACATGCTGTAATCCCTCGTGCATGAAAAAAATAATGAGAAGCCCCTCGGGAATTGTAATAACCTTCTTTTTCAAAATGAATCCCGATGCCACAAGAAAAAGAATCAATGCCTCAAATGCAAGTGTGTAATAAAAATCGGGCGAGTGGAGCTCAGGAATGATACGGACAAGAAACGCATCGCCCATCACGCGCCCGGGCAATAGGTAAAGATTATACCCGTAAGGATTGATGAGTGAGGCGACAAGACACGCCACAAGAATGACGGCATTCATGACAACATTTGTCTCACGCCCGACCGCATTGAAGCGCCACTGCACAAGAATTCTCCAGACATCCGCCGCAAGATAAGCCCCAAGGGCAATAATTCCCAGGATGAAGCCTCCGTGCAGATTCGCCCAGGGAATCATGATAACAGGAAGGACCCAGAGCCAGTGCCTTTTGATGCGCCCACTTTCTACCTCGCGGAGAATAAATAACCATCCTGCAAAAAGGGCGTATGAAAAGACCGGCGGTCGGGGATAAATCGTTCGACGGGAAAGTAAAAGCGCCAACAGCCCTGCAAGAACCGCAATCGGCACACTCCCAGTCTCTCTCCATGTTAGCGCGGCAACCAGCCCGCATGCCACAACGAGGAGGAGTGCCGTGAGAAGGATGACCATGCGGAATCCGCCCTGCTCAGTTCCATCGCCCAGTCTGTATGCAAAGTAAAAGGCGACCTGCGCCAGCCATTCATGATTGTGCCAGGGAATGGACTCGGAAGTATAGGCAAGGATGTCATATTTCGGGAGAGAAAATCCGTTTTCGGTAATTATCTTACCTGTCTTCACGTGCCACCAGACATCATTATCAGAACGGATTGGCGTCAGGGCGAAGGAAAAGACGGAACAGATGAAAAGAAGGATGATAAAGATGTTCAGGAACTGGCGCACTTCTCCCCCTCCACATTTGACGCTCGAAACCGTATCACCAACATGACCCACAAGACAAGACTGAAAATGGTGAGGGCGATTCCATAAACAAAAGAAACCGGACGATATTCCATAATTACCACATGGTTCCCCCTGGGGACTTCAATAGAGCGGAAGGCGTTGTTTATGCGCCCCAGGGTCAGCGGCGAGCCATCCTCCAATCTCGCACGCCACCCCGGCATCCAGACATCACCGGTCACAACAAGCGCATCCATCGGCAGACTGCATTGCAGACTCACGCGCTGATGATTATATTCAAGCACCCTGATGTTTTGTGCTCCATCAGGGATGTTCTGCATCCGCTCCTTTCCGCCCGCCATGATAATGTAAGAAACCCGATGCGGGTCAAAATCCTCAGCGGAAAGCCTTCCAAGTAATGCTTTTTCATCAGGCACGGAAATAATTCTGCGCGGGATGTAGGCATAAGGAACCGCATCCGCACGGCGGTAAAGCGTCTTTCCCGGATGCGCATCGGAGGCAATATTGACGAGGTCGTCTCGGTTTCCAAGACTGACTCGTGAAAGGATAAAGGCACATGCGGTGAGCCGCGCGGCGCCAAGACTCCCCGGTCGCGCCGCATCCCAGGCGTCAATATAGTGGCGGAGTTCCACGGGATGATAACCGAGCGGGATGCCGATGCCGTTCATCATCGGGCGGTTGGAAAGCTCATTGCCGATGTCAAGGACACGCACAGGCGGCGGTTCCTTCTTCAGAATGGCGTCAGGAAATGAGTGATAAAGATATTCAAAATATTGCGCCGCGGGTTCGGGCTGAATGAATGCCCTGTCATTCATGGCAGGGTCAATGAAAAACAGGAGAAGGATTGCCCCCTTTACAAAACAGAGGAGCTGGCGGGGTACCATGTTGGAGCGCACTAAAAACCATGTGTGAAAGAAAAGCCCGAGCGCAAAAAGGGTCACACCCGCAAAGAAGAGACTGCGCCGCAAACTATAGACAATACGGCTCAGCCTTTCATAAAAAAAAGCCGCCCCACCCACAGCACCGGCATATTCTCCCGACTTCTGAACAACGCGGAGATAATATCTGTGCGACATTGCGGTGAGGACAAAGAAAAAGAGTCCGAGAATCACAAAGATGAGGATGAATTTTTTTTGCGCCTGTTTATCCGTCTTTTCCTTAGCTCGTCCCACGAGCGACTCAAATCCGTATGCGGCAAGCACGGCGGCGCAAATGCCCATGAGAAACATCACAGTGGCGGGAGAACGAAAATGGCTCATCCCCGGCACATACTCATACAAAATGCGATACAGCGGAGAATACGCCCCGCAGGCGATAATCATGGAGATAAAAAAGAGAAGCATAAAATAAAATTTTACCGGTCGTGCGGAAATCAAACCCCCAATAAGCGCAAGGATGATAATTGCCATGCCGAGGTAATCGCTCACAAGCCGCTCACCCCAGCGCCCCCAGTAATTGCCATATCCCCCGCGGATGCTGTCGCCCGTGAAGCGCGGAAGTAAGAGTTCCCAGAGCTCCTCCGGCGGATAGGAACTTTTTGCGGCATCCCGGAATTCCATCCCGCCCCCGCGGATGGAAAAACCAGCAGTCTCATAAGCGGGTATGGTTTGCACGGCGGAGAGGGCAAGGGAAAAAAGAATAGCGGTGACTGAAAGACTCAGCACCTTTGCAGTCGGGATTGCAAGGGGCGCCCGTCGTCTCCCGCCAACGCACCAGAGGACGTAAATGAGGGCGGCTCCAATTCCGTAATAATAAATCTGCGGATGGCTGGTAAGGAGCGGCATGGCAAGCGCCGCACCGGCATAAAGAAATCGCCTCTTTTTGCCAGAGTAAATCCCGCGATGGAGATGACTTATAACCAGTGGAATCCAGACAATCGCCTGCACCTTCTGCAGATGACCCGGATAGCACAGGGTGGCAAAATGTCCGCACATCTGAAAGCCCAGTCCCCCAATAGTGGCGGGGAATCTCTTCAATCCCATTGTACGGCTCAGGCGGTAAACAAATGCACCCGCCAGAATGCTGTGTAAAACGTATTGCATGTTAAATGCAAATGGAAAGGGAAACACAAGGAACAGCCATGATGGCGGATAAAATGGACAGAATGCGTATGAACCGATAAAGGGGATGCCGCAATAAAGATGGGGTAGCCACGTGACAAATTTCCCCGCTCTAAGATTTCCCCAGCCATAACTCAGCATGAGATAATCATGATAGAGGGTGTCATTACCAAACAGAATGACATCGCCCCGCAGGACACGTGAATAAAGAAGGAACGCCGATGCGACAATGGCGGCACATGGAAGAACCCTTTTAAATTTCCTTTGATTGATAAATGTCATGAATGAACGATTTGTGCCCTCATATTGACGATACTAACCTTGAGGAGACGTTTGATGAGCGAAAGATGACGCAGTGTCTCAGGCGCCACAAGAACACTGTCAAGGTCTCCCCCATGGAATTTCTCCTCCAGTGTGCGCAAGTCATCTATAATATCCTGTATCTGTTCAAAAGTTGGGGGTTCCTCGCGGACAAGCACCGCATGGACTTCATTCAAAAAACTGTTCAGGGCGGGCTGAAGTCCGGTCGAGCCAATCAGGTGTTCAATGAGGTTGCGGGCGGACTGAAAAATGCCCGTCGGGGAATCCAGAGAAATCCTTTTGAGACGGTCAGGGGAAAGCCTCTCAGCATCCTGCTGGTTAAGTGGGTAAGCAAGCGAGATGAAATTACCCCAGAGCGGCAGGGGCTCAAGATGCCGCAGGTAATCTGGAAGGCGGGAAAGGGTTTCGGACTGAAACATGGGGGCAAACATGGCATCGTCGGGAATGCGGTGCAGGTCGCCTTCGATGGTTGCCTCGAGGACAAATGGCGGAGTTGATGGGTAACGGGCGACCAAAGAGGTTATCAGTCCATCATTTATCCAGTTTGTTGCAGATGACTGAATCTCCCGAAAGTTGTCAGCGCCGGGCAAGGGAAATTCACCCGGTATAACAAGGAGAAATGGCATAGAAAACCGCGCCTCCCGGAGCCTTCCGGAAAGATAAACCATATATTTTGACAGACGTTCTTTCTTCCACGTTTTCCAGAGGTTTGTTGCGGCGTCTTCGTCCTTCAGTGAAAGGGGTGCCAGTTCTATCTTCAGTTCCTCCTTCACAGCCTTGCGGCAACAATCACAAAAGCACGCCGCCTCATCCGGCGTGGAATACTCAAACGGATAGGTGTGCATATCCACCACGATGCCGGTGATGGGAAAGGATTCAACGATTTCAATAAGGAGGTCTGCCGAGAAACGCCGAACCTCGGGATTGTTAAGACAGAGGAAGAGGTCATTCTGTGAGGCGCCGATGGGGGCATAAGTTTTTTTTCTGTTCATGGCAGCCCATTTTTTACGGCGGGCAATAATTGGTCCGAACTCATGGATGCGCCTGTCTCCGACGCGGAGAATATCCGCATACGCAAATACGGCGAGGTCATTCTCATCGGCGGCTTCAAAAATATCAAGGAAGACGTCGCCGGATTTTTTCAAATCCGGGCGGATGGCATGAAGACGATAATCCAAGGCAACTCGGCTTGGAAAAAGGGTATAACCTCCGCGAAAGACAGGGAGCAGGATGGCATTGAATCCCGACCGGGCGGCGAGGGCAACCTGTTCCCGGAGCATGTCGCCCGAAGGCTTCTCCGGCACATCCAGCACATAGACACAAGTCCCGAAAGGGGATGTCTCACCGCTTGAACTCATCACAATTACCCCATTCATACATGATGTTGAATTTCACTGACAAACTCAAACAATCATCAAGAATCACGTTGCGGAAAACCTGAATGTCATGCAATAAAAATCCACAGTTGACACGAGAGGATAATAAAAAATAGATTCTATCACAAAATATACTTTGTAAACATGAAACAGGTTTATGATAAATAACGAAAATATCTATAGTAGGTATGAGCAATTCATGCCTTTGAGCGAGTCAGATGAATGGGCGCTCATGTCGCCTGAAGAACGTTATATTGAGAGTGGAAAATTGTGGGCAATTTATCTTAGTCTGGGAGGTTCCCTTGATCCCGAACCCGATTCACAAAGCCCTTTTGATTTTGAAGAGCTCGAACGCGCGGTTCCTGCTGATGGGAGGTCAGGCGTGCATCTTATACGGCGCGGCGGAATTTAGCCGAGACCTCGACCTGACAATTGGTATCGACGCGGAAAATATAAAGAATATTAAATTCGCCCTTTCTGCCTTAGAGGCAAAACTCGTATTTGTGCCCGACTTGGATATTACAGCACTCCAGAGAGGTCATGCATGCCACTTCCGATGTCATTCATCAGGTGCTGAAGGGTTGCGAATAGACCTTATGTCCAAAATAAGGGGATGTACTGATTTTACATTACTATGGGAAAGACGCACGGAAATATTACTTACTGAAATAGGCAAGATTGGAATTTTGTCATTACCTGACCTTATACAGGCAAAAAAAACATTGCGTGATAAGGATTGGCCAATGATAAGACGCCTCATTGAGGCGGACTGGCTTCAATCACGCTCCAATCCAAAACCAGCACAGGTCAGATTCTGGCTCATGGAATGCAGAACACCCGCCCTCCTTGTGGAAATCGCACAAAAGTATCCAGAGGAATCCGGGGCGCTGATTGCTCAAAGAGTCCTTCTTGAAATTGCCTTAAGAGGAGACATTAAGTCCCTTGAATCATCCCTTCGCAAGGAAGAAGACATTGAAAAAGAGAAAGACCGTCTTTACTGGGCACCGCTTCGGGCTGAATTAGAACAATGGCAACGGGAGAAACATTGTAAGAAAACTTGATATAGTGTCCTTTTGAGTCCTTTATAAGGTCTTAAATAACTCATTGAAACATTGAGTCTGAAACATGGAAGAAAAACAACCCTTACATATCATCTTCATCTGGCACATGCATCAACCCTTTTACAAGCGGCTGGATACCGGCGAACATGCCATGCCCTGGGTTCGGCTCCACGGGACAAAGGATTATTTAGATATGCCCCTCCTCGTGGAGGAACGCTCTGGTATGAAGGCAACGTTCAACCTTGTCCCCTCACTCATGGAACAGCTGGAGGAATTTGCACAGGGTTCGGCTAAGGAACGGACGCTGGAGCTTTCACGCAAGCCCGCCAAAGACCTTTCACCGGAGGAAAGACGTTTCATCATCGCAAATTTTTTTCAATGTAACCACGAGCGAATGATTCATCCATTTTTTCGCTATGAGGAACTTTATTCACGCAGGGGATGGGCGCGAACACCGGCGGAACTTGACCGCGCCCTGAACTATTTCAACAACGAAGACATCCTCGACCTGCAGGTCTGGTTCAACCTCGCATGGATTGACCCACTGCTCCGCGAACGCGATGAGTCTCTTACGCAACTTGTGAGAAAAGGGTCTCATTTCACAGAGGAGGAAAAGTCGCTCCTCCTCGACAAATGTCTCAAGATAATCGGTGAGGTCATTCCCACATACAAACGCCTTCAGGAGGAAAATATTATCGAGGTCAGTGTCAGCCCATTTTATCATCCAATCCTGCCGCTTTTGTATGATACCAACTTTTGCCGGAGACCGCGCCCGCAATGTCCCACACCGAAACTCCAGTTTAATCATCCCGAGGATGCCGCATGGCATGTTAGTGAGGCATGTGAGTTTTACAAAAGTCGATTTGTATGCGCCCCGCGAGGCATGTGGCCCAGCGAGGGCTCCGTCTGTCCAGAGCTCATTCCTATTTTAACCGGTGCCGGTCTATACTGGATTGCCACGGATGAGGATATCCTCGCCCTCTCACTCGGCAGTAAACTCTTCGCAAGAGACGCACAGGGTGACTTGTCAAAGGAGAACGCCCGAAAACTATACCAGCCCTACCGCGCCACATATAAAGGTTCGGAGGTGACGGTCTTTTTTCGTGACCACGCACTATCCGACCTGATTGGCTTTCAGTACGCCGGCTGGGATGCAAAGGAAGCGGTGGAACACTTCATCCTCCGCCTGAAAAAAATTTCAAAACTCCTGCAGGATGATGATGAACCACATGTGGTCTCCATCATTCTTGACGGTGAGAATTGCTGGGAGTTCTATAAGGATGACGGTCTCCCGTTCCTGCGACTCCTCTATGAACAGATTGCCACCGACCCGGAACTGATGCCGACCACGCCATCGGAATATATAGCGGCTCACCCGCCCCGAAGAACGATAAAAGGGCTTTATACGGGCTCCTGGATTAATCACGATTTTTACATCTGGATTGGACATGCGGACGACAGGCTGTCCTGGGAACGGCTCGCCCAGACACGACAGGATGTGATGCGGCAGATTGAAAATCCGGCGTCAAACCTGAGCGCCGACGCCACCGCCATCGCAAAAAAGGCAATAGCCGTTGCGGAGGGGAGTGACTGGAACTGGTGGTATGGCGATGACCACAGCTCCGGCATCGATGACCAGTTTGACCTTCTTTACCGCAACCATCTTAAGCAGGCATACAGCGCAGTGGGAATGGCAATTCCTCCGTGTCTTTCTGTGCCTATCATCAGCACCGTCACAGCCGCATTCCGCGAACCCGCCGCCTTCCTGAAACCAACTATCGACGGACGCGTCACCAGCTATTTTGAATGGCTTGCCGCAGGCATATATGATGTATCATCCGGCAGTATGCACCGCAGACAGCTTGTCATTCGTTCAGTTCGGTTCGGGTTTGATGCGGAAAATCTCTTCATCAGAATTGACCCTGACCCAAACATTCTGACAAAGATTGACAGAGAGCCGCTGACCTTTATTGTGGCAATCCTTGAGCCAGTATCCATGCATCTGAAGGTGAAAATCGGCGGGGAGGATGGTCAACCCCTCACGCTTCAATGTTACACAGAAAAGGAAAATGGGACATGGGCTTATGCCTTTTTCTTGGAGACAGTCGCCTTCGCACGCATAATTGAGATGGGCATCCCATTCCAAAAGATTGGACTGAGCCCCGGCATGGTTATGAATTTCCAGGTTCTCGTCCAGAGCAATGAGCATGAGATAGAGCGTTGCCCCGATGGCATTCCCATCCGCATGGTCGTCCCCGAAAGCGATTTTAAAGAAACCGTGTGGATGGTTTGAGGAAGGTTGAACAAGTCAGGGAGATTGACCTCGAATCATCAAAAATAATCTTGCATCCACCAGAATCAGGATTTGAAAATATCCAGTAATGGAACAGGTTAATACCGACATAACGCACTTTCTTCAATCGCTGAAGAAAGAGTATGCCCCGGATGAGCTCTCCATGATTGAGAAAGCGTATCACTTTGCCGAGGAGGCACACAAGGGGCAGATGCGCGCCTCCGGCGACCCATACTTTACACATTCTTACGCCGTGGCTGAATTACTCGCTGACCTCCACATGGACTATCATTCCATCTGTGCCGGTCTTCTACATGACGTCCTTGAGGATACCGCCGTGACGGACACACTCCTCGCCGGTGAATTTCCCGAACCTATCGTGGAGCTGGTCCGCGGGGTCACGAAAATCTCCTCTTTAAGCTTTCACACCGCCGTGGAAAAACAGGCAGAAAACCTGCGGCGGATGATGATTGCAATGGCAAAAGATATCCGGGTCATCATCATCAAGATGTGCGACCGTCTGCACAATATGCGCACCCTTGATTTCCTCCCCGCCCCCAGAAGACTCAGCATCGCACGGGACACCCTTGAGATTTACGCACCACTTGCCAACCGTCTCGGCATGATGCGCATCCGCTCGGAACTTGAAGACCTCTCCATGAAATATATTTACCCGAATGAATATAGAGACCTCGTGGAAAAGACACGCCATCGCGCACCTGTGCGCACAGAACTGATTGAACGCACAAAGGTAAAACTCGCCGCAGAGCTGGAAAAACACGGCATTCCCACTCATATTGAGGGACGCTCCAAACATATTTATGGCAGTTTCAAAAAGATGCAACGCCAGGAGATTACCTTTGAGGAGATTTATGACCTGACCGCCATCCGCGTAATCACAGACACCGTTGCGCATTGCTATGAAATCCTCGGTCTTCTCCACTCTATCTGGCGACCTATCCCCAGCCGGCTCAAGGACTTCATCGCCCTGCCAAAGGAAAACCAGTACCAGTCACTCCACACTACCGTCATTGGATTGGATGGCGAGGTGACTGAAATCCAGATTCGCACATGGGAGATGCACCGCATTGCGGAGGAGGGTATTGCGGCTCACTGGAAATATAAGGAGGGGAGGCAGGGAATCTCAGATATTGATAAAAGACTCCAGTGGCTCCGCCAGATTATTGAATGGCTCAAGGAAATTCGCAATCCATCCGATTTCGTCGATGCCCTGAAGGAGGATGTCTTTGCGGACACGGTCTATTGCTTCACACCAAAGGGCGATATTGTGGAGATGCCGGGTGGGGCAACGCCTCTTGACTTTGCCTACCATATCCACACTGAGGTGGGAAATACCGCTGTCGGTGCGCGCATTAATAAAAAATATGTCACACTTAAGACACCGCTGACAAGCGGGGATGTGGTGGAGATTATTACAAGCAAGAACGCACACCCTTCACGCGACTGGCTTGACTTAGTCAAGACCACCCGCGCCAGAAATAAAATCAAGCATTATCTCAAGACAAAGGAGTTTGACCTTTACGCCCGCACCGGTCACGACCTCCTCCAGAAAGCCCTTCGCGCACGAAACCTCTCCCTCTCTAATGAGGAGGTCAAGGGGCAGATGGACAGCATCATCAAGGGGAGCAGGGTTAATTCTCTCGATGAGCTCTTTTTCGAAATCGGGTTCGGTTCCCTGCCGGTTCAGGAAGTGGCGATGAAGCTTGTGCGCCAGACAATCGCCGCCAAGCCGCGCAAGAAAAAGGTCAAAAAGGACAAATCGCCCGGCATTATTGTCCAGGGCATCCATGACGCCTTTGTCAACTATTCCAACTGCTGTAATCCCATCCCCGGCGACCCCATCGAGGGATTTGTGACCCGCGGGCGCGGCATCTCTATTCATAAAACCGACTGCCCCTCGCTCCTCCGACTCAAAAACGACCCAAATAATGACCCCTCACGGATTGTACGAGTTTCATGGGATACGGAAAATCTCCCCGGTCGGCGTGTTACTGTGAATGTGGTGGCGCGCGACCGCACCGGGCTTCTGAAGGACATCTCCACCTGCATCAGCCACCTCAACCTGAATGTGGTTGAATCCCACACCAAGGTGATCCCACAAAAAAATCAAGCCCGGTTCCGCTTTCAAATCACCATCTATGACGCAAATGATCTGAATAACCTCCTGAGTCAGGTTCAGAACATTCCAGGCGTCATCTCCATTTCGCGCACCATGCGCGCAACATGACATCGGGGGGTTTAAATATCCAAGGGAAGAAAGGGGCAAAAATGCGGCATCTTGTGCGGGCGGCACTCCTGTTCATTTATCTTCAATCGCTGTGCATTGCGGCAGACTCCATATATATTTACGGGATTCATTCGTGGAGTGATGGTGCGAGCGGGATTATGAACGGGCGCGGCGGCTGGTCTGTGGAGGTGGTCAACACGGATTATTTCGCATGGGATTTCACAACGGCGCAGGCACAGCGGCTTAATAATGAGGGCTTCACGCTTATACTGCGCATCAACAAATATTTCGGGCAGACCATCCCCGCTTATGATACTCAATTCGATGCTTTCGCACAGGCGGTGGCAGACAAGGCGTGGACTTTTCGGAATTATACCTCGCGCTTCATCATCGGGAATGAGATGAATGCCTCGTTTGAAGGAAATATCCCCGCCACAAATTATATCAACTGTTTCCGCAAATGCCGGACGAAAATCAAGGAGCGATTGCCGCAGGCAGAGGTCATCGTGGGGGCGGTAGCGCCGTGGAATTCCGACCAGCCGGGGGTGGACCCTATCCCTCCAATCGCAGATGGCTCAACTACTTTTACCAGATTGTTAATGACCTCGGCGATGAGTGCGATGGTTATGCAATTCACGCTTATGGAGGACGCGGGGGAGATTCCGACCCGCGAAACGATGACGAAATGGGATTTGGCGTCTTTCACCGCTGGCTGGAAATCATTGAACAAAATTCCTTCGCGGCTCAAAAACCCGTCTATCTGACGGAGATGAACCATGCCGCCGATGGGGAGCGCTCCGCAGGTATCCCGCTCTATGACTATCCATCGGGCTACATCCCGAAACTCTTCGAAGCCGTGAACACTTATAATGAGGGTGGTAACTTCCGCGTGAAGTCCGCCTGCTGGTTTTCATATGCTAACGGCGGCTTCCCCGGTTATAACATCTCTATCAATTCTCAGATGTCCGATGATTTCCGCCACGCAACGCAGAATACCTCTTATCTGAACAGGATTCTGGCGGTAAAACAATGGGAACTTTATGAATGAGCGCCCATGCCATGCATGAGGTCAGCGCTCACTCTCCTGATACTTCCGCCTCATTACACAACCAGCGCGAGCGCACATCGCTTGCAAAGGCGGCAAAGCGTCCCTCTTCAATGGCGAGACGCAACTGGCTCATGAAGTCACACATGAAATAAAGATTGTGAATGGTGTTAAGTCTTGAGCCAAGGATTTCCTTTGAATAATACAGGTGGCGGAGATAGGCGCGGGAGAAATTGCGGCATGTGTAACAGGCACAGGTTTCGCTCACGGGACGCGGGTCGTCGCGAAACTCGGCATTCCTGACTTTCAGAACGCCCTCCCGTGTCAGAAGGGCACCATTGCGGGCGTTGCGCGTGGGAAGAACGCAGTCAAACATGTCCACCCCGCGCTCCACAGCAAGAAGGAAATCAAGAGGCGTGCCGACGCCCATGAGATAGCGCGGGCGGTTCTCAGGAAGGACAGAGCAGGAGACCTCGAGCATTTCATATGTCTTTGATTTTTCCTCACCGACGCTCAACCCCCCGACGGAATAGCCGGGGAGGTCGAAGGCGATAGTGCGCTCGGCGGACTCGCGTCGCAGGTCTTCATAAAAACCGCCCTGGACAATGCCAAACATGACCTGCCCCTGCCCATCTTCCGTCCTGCGGAATTCCTCCACGGCGCGCCCCAGCCACCTGAGGGTCAAATCAGTGGATTTCCCTGCATACTCGCGGCTCACATCATGCGGCGGACATTCATCAAGAGGCATCATGATGTCCGAACTGAAATTTCTCTGAATCCCGATGACCCTTTCCGGCGTGAGAAAATGGATGGAACCATCGATGGGTGATTTAAATTCCACGCCATCCGGCGTAACCCTGTTCAGTTCGGAGAGGGAAAAGACCTGAAATCCGCCACTGTCTGTGAGGATGGTGCGCTCCCAGTGCATGAATCTATGCACACCGCCAAGTCGGGCAATGACATCGTCACCCGGGCGAAGATACAGATGAAACGTGTTGCAGAGGATAATCTGCGCCCCGATGTCAAGAAGTTCCTCAGGCGACACTGCCTTGACGGTGCCCTGAGTCCCAACAGGCATAAATACGGGCGTCTCGATGGCGCCCCGTGACGTGACGATGCGTCCGCGCCTCGCTGAGCTGTCAGCATCCTTTTTCAAAATCGTGAATTGAAACATCTCAATAAGATTCCCGCAACAAATGAAACCACCTTCCACATGATGGACGCAAAACGCAACCGGTATTTGAAAACTGAGCGGTGTTTATAAATATTTATCAGTTGACGTGGCAGTTACCACCCGAATTAATAAATCCCGATATATATGCGAAGAGGGCTTGCACCCAATGGAAATTCTGATTCGGAACCTTTCAAAAAAAAGGATTATACCCGCGGGCAAGTTGAGAAGATTGTCGATGGACGTGATGAAGATGCTTCTGAGCCGCCTGCCTTTCAGCCATCCGCAGGTGAGTCTCCTGTTTGTTGATGATACTGCCATGCGTCGGCTCAATAAAAAATTCCGGGGCGTTGACAGCGCCACAGATGTGCTGAGTTTTCCCATGCTTGAGGACAAACCAACCGCCAGCGCAAGCAATGTTCCACTCCCGCTCGGAGATATCGTCATTTCGCTTGAGACGGCGCGGCGCCAGTCCGACGCCGTGGGGCATTCACTCTCTAAAGAGATTGCGCTCCTCCTGTGTCACGGCTTTCTGCACCTCCTCCATTACGATGATTATGAACCGGTGGCGCGCAGACGCATGTTTGCTGAGCAAAGACGCCTGATGCGCCGGCTGGAGGTGGCAGGCATCTTTCGTTCGGATGTCGGGAAATAAAGTATGAACGTGAAGCCTGAGTGCGCCAGCCCGAGTCAAAAAACAAAATACAAGTCCGGCTTTGTGGCAATTGTCGGAAAGCCGAATGCGGGGAAATCTACACTCCTGAACCGCCTCGTCGGTGAAAAACTGGCAATCGTCTCAACCAAGCCCCAGACCACACGGAACGCAATCCTTGGTATCCTGACGCGGGAAAATTACCAGATGGTCTTCACAGACACCCCAGGCATCATTGAACCCAAGAATCTACTCAACCGCTGTCTGATAGACACGGTCAGAACAGCCATCGGGGACGTTGATTTGATTTATCATATCGCGGACGTGACAGACCCTGTTCCTGTAAATGAGTCCGTGATGAATCTTCTACGAAGCTCAAAGGCACCCAAGTTTTTGCTCGCTAATAAAATCGACCACCTCAGGAGACCGTTTGATATCGGGGACTTCCGCAACCTGCCCGACCCCGCCGACTATGAAAAGACAATCCCCATTTCTGCCCTGAAAGGACATAACCTTGACCTGCTCATCAATCTCACGCTTGATTACCTCCCAGAAGGTCCTCAGTATTATGAGCCAGGGCAGACCTCCGACCGCAACATGCGTTTCCTCTCGGCGGAACTCATTCGTGAGAAGGCATTTGACCTCCTGGGCGAGGAACTGCCTTATTCCATGACGGTGCAGGTGGAGGAGTTCAAGGAGCGCGAGGAGGGAAAGTGGTTCATTCGCGCGGTGATTTACGTTGAACGGGAGTCACAGAAAGGAATTGTAATTGGTGCGGCGGGAAGGATGTTGAAAAAGATTGGCACGCTGGCGCGCCCTGAGATTGAGAATCTTGTGGGACGGGCAGTTTATCTTGAACTCTGGGTGAAGGTGCGCAAGAATTGGACAAAGAGTGAGCAGGAACTCAAGCGATTTGGATATCTCACGGGCGGGAAAAAATCTCATAAGGCACGCCTCACATGAATCCTGACACAGTATGGGTAAGAGTTGAGAATAATATGACGGAGAAAAAAAACATCAAGGCAATCGGGCTGGTCTCGGGCGGTCTGGACAGCGTCCTTGCGGCAAAACTCATGGTGGACCAGGGCATCCATGTGATTGGATTGCACATCATCACGCCATTCATGGGGGGTTATTCTGAGGGGCGCGCGGGGGAAACGATTATTGAGCGTCAGGCTCGCACAGTCAGTTTTAACCTGCGGCGTTTTTACGCCGGCGAGGAATATGTCGAAATCATCAAAAACCCAAAGTGGGGATATGGTTCCTGCATGAATCCCTGCGTCGATTGCCACATATATTTTCTCCAGCGCGCAAAAGAAGTAATGGAGGAGGAAGGGGCGCAATTCGTATTCACAGGCGAGGTGCTTGAACAGCGTCCCAAATCGCAGAAGCGTAATATCCTGCGCATGGTGGAAAAGCGCAGTGGTCTGGAGGGTTATCTTCTGCGCCCGCTCACGGCGCATCGCCTTGAGCCTTCCATTCCCGAAAAACTGGGATGGGTGGAGCGTGAGCGGCTCTTGAACATCGCCGGTCGCGGACGCAAAACACAGATAGCCCTTGCTGAGAAACTCGGCATCAGGGAATACCAATCACCGGCGGGCGGGTGTCTTTTGACGGAACCCAATTTTTCAGGACGGTTGAAAGACCTCTTTGACCACGGCGTATGTGATATTGACAGCATCCATATGCTGAAAGTCGGACGCCATTTTCGGCTCGGTCCGCACACCAAACTGGTCACAGGAAGAAATGAGAATGATAACCGAACCATCGCCAATCTTGCCCTTGAGACAGATATCTTGCTTGAGGTGGAAGGAGGCGGAAGCCCGCTTTCCATTCTCAGAGGTGAGACCACAGAGGAGATGATTCGCCTTGCGGCGGCAATCACACGCCGATTCAGCCGCGCAAAAGTAAAGCCAGAGTCTGCTGTGCGCATTCACACCGGACGTTCAGGCGAATCACGGAAAATTGTGCCCGATACGATTGATGAAACCATCCCTGAACAACTCAGAGTTGTCTAAAAGACCCTAAAAAAATAAATACATTTTTCACCACAGAGACACGGAGTTCACAGAGAATATCATAAATACTATAATGTTCTAACTCCGTGTTCTCTGTGACTCTGTGGTGAATATTCTTTTCAGGCATTCTAAGATTGCGGAATCTGCCGGAGGAGAAAACCTGCGGACTTCAGTTCTGCTTCGAAATGGTATTCCAAGAACCTCCGGATAAGGTTGAAAAATTCTGAAGCGGCATTCTCGGATGTGGCAGGAAAAACCTTTTCATCCCTTTGCGCCATGGTGGTCAGCATGAAGTCCCTCAAACCTGACGAAAGTGGAATCAGCCCTGTTTCATGAGGCTGGCATGAGTCACACACGCCACCACCTTTCGCGGGGTCAAAAAAGGCAACACTCGCTGGCTGTCCGCACATGGTGCATCTATCAAGGCGAGGGGCGAATCCAAGTGCGGACACAAGGTGCAAAAAATATGCCGGCGTAGAGCCGGCTCGCCAGCCGCCTGACCGCATATCGCTCAAAAACCGCCTTGTAATTTCAAAGACATTCTCGTGCCTTTCATGCGGTGGAAGCCCGCGTTCAAGGATTTCAAAAAAGAATGAGGTGATGGCGAAACGCTGAAGGTCGGTTCGCAGTTCAGGCACGTATTCCACCGTCTCTGCCTCCTTCAGGGTGAATATTTCAGCGCCAGTGCGAAAGTAAAAAACGATTTGCACTCGTGAGAAGGTTTCAAAGGTGGAGCCAATGCGGCACCTTGGCTTGCGAATGCCCTTCGCCACAAGGGAAATCCTGCCGTTGGCGCGCGCAAAACAACGGATTATGCGTGAGGTCTCGTGCCAATCCGAGGCGGAAATAACAAATGCCTCATCCTTAACAAGGGACATCTTCTTTTGCCTGAAAGGTCAAGTCGCAGATATAGAATTCATCGCTCAAAAACATATTAAGTCTCGGGGGAATCCTCGCACAAATCCCGGAAAAAGATGGACAGCTCGCGCCTCGCAGTCTCCGGCTTGTCAGAGGCATGCACAAGGTTATAACGCGTAATACCACCATAGTCACCGCGGATGGTGCCCGGCGCCGCCTCCTGCGGATTCGTTGCACCGACAATCGCCCGCACGGACTGTATGGCGTTTTCACCCTGCAGGGCACAGACCACAACGGGACCACTCATTATAAATTCCTTGAAAGGCGGGAAGAAATCCTTGCCGATATGCTCTGCGTAAAGACGGTTCACCAACTCCTCGTCAAGCGTGAGGATGCGCATTGCAAGAATCTCAAGCCCCTTTCGCTCAAAGCGGGTAATTATCTCGCCGACAAGCTTTCTCCTTACGCCATCCGGTTTCACCATAAGAAAGGTCTTCTCAATCATCGCTCTCACCTATGCTTTTTTATCAGGTATCAAAGCCCCAGCGCATCACTGATTCCCTGCATCGCCTGTACTGCAAGTTCGCAAAATTCCGCAATTGGAACTCCAACCTTTTCACACTCCATGATGGCGGTGCGGTCAACATTGCGTGCAAAGGCGGTTTCACCCATGCGCTTGCGCACGGATTTGGGTTTCACACTGGCGAGTTTCTTATCCGGCATGACAAGCGCAGTGGCGACAACAAGTCCCGTGATTGCCTCGCTCGCCGCAAGGGCGTGCTGGAGCGGAGTGGAGCGCGGCGTCCATCCCGGCGTGGATTCGCAGTGGCTTATGATGGCGTTCACATATTCCTCTGGCACGCCGCGTGAACGTAAAATCTCAGCGGCAACGAGTGTGTGTCTGGACATGTCATCCTTTGTCTCATCAAAATCAAGGTCGTGGATAAGACCAACGAGTCCCCATATCTCTTCATCTTCATTGAGCCGTGAGGCGAGCCGCCTCATGACCGCCTCCGTGGCAAGACAGTGCTTCCTGAGATTCTCCGTGTGGACATGAGCATTCAGGAGTCCAAGCGCCTCATCCCTTGTCAATCCCAACTTGCCCATTCGTCGCCTCCCACAAAATCGTCTATCCGCGCAATGTGCAAAAATCATAACAATGCTTTTCGAATACTACTCACCTGTCAATTTTTTTCTGGACAATATGCTTTAAAAAATATTATGTGAACAAAATTTTTACGTTTTGGCGAAAAATACTCCATTTTCGGTTTTTTCAAGGCTGAGAGAATGACAACCCAAGTCCTTAACAGAAATGTGTTAGTCCTGAACAAACACTGGATTGCTATTCATGTTTGCTCGGTCAAACGCGCCGTCACGCTCCTCTACCAGGACCTTGCCCGCGTGGTAACGGACGGCTATGAGGTCATTGACTTCAATTCCTGGCGGGACATGTCGCGCTTTGCCGATGGCGACGTCATCCATACTCCCAGCTATCCGATTCTCGTTCCGGAGGTCATCCTTCTTCGCCGCTGTAACAAACTACCGAAACATTACGTAAAATTCAACCGTCGCAACATTTACCAGCGCGACAATTTCACCTGCCAGTATTGCGGATACGTTCTGCCACGCAATGAGCTGACGATTGACCATGTTGTCCCTCGAAGCCGCGGCGGGAGAAGCACCTGGTCAAATGTAGTCCTCGCCTGCATTCAGTGTAATGCTATAAAGGGCGACCAGCTTCCTTCCGAATGTTCAATGCATCTCATTCGCAAGCCGCGCGAACCGCACTGGAGCATGCTCATGTATCGCCCGCTCCTCGAAGAGGAACATACCCTCTGGCGAAAGTTCATTGATGTGGCTTACTGGAACGTCACCCTTGAGGAATAATCCCTGACCATATATTTTCACCCGCAAATTATTGAGTTCATTAAACAGATTTCGCAGATTGCACAATCTTTTCATTTTTTTCATCAGAACATGGAAAGGAACTTGACGATTTCATCAGTGGACAGTGCCACCGCCTTAACATCGGGCTTCTTCAAGTCGCCCGTTATGCGATACTTGAAAATTGCACGTCCCAGGAGCTCGATAATCTCCCTCACCTGCCTGATAATGGGAAAGGAAAGGACGGGATTTTTGCTGAACATGAGATAACAATTGATGTCGGCGTTTTCATGAAAATCAACAAGCCCGTTAATGCTCATATTTATGATGGGACTTGTGAACTGGATATCTTTGAAGTGAACCCCGCCATTATTGATTTCCGCAGAACCCCTGATGCGTGAGAAGGTGATATCGTCAAGGAGTGTGGAATGCAGTGTCTTTCCCAGGGTCACAAGTATCACATTTCCAATCATGCGGCTCTGCGTCACGTCAAATGCGGCGTCACCGCGAATTGTGTCCGGATTCTTCGAAACGCCGGCAAGCGTGATTGACGCATCCATGAACCCGCTGAATGTTTCTTCCCTGCCGCGCAATGCAGTTAAAAAGGGCTGAAGCGAGACCTTCTTCGTCTCTCCCTTTAACCCGTAATAAAAGGGACCGGTAGGAAAGAGGAGATTTCCCGTTGCGGTGATGTCCCCGCCATATGCACTGACGCTTGTGCGGTCAAATACAAACTTATTGGGCGCCCGTTGAAAATAGTTGTAAATAAAATGACCATGAAAGTCATGACCGGTGAGTTTTTTGTAGTGTATAACATCGGCATTAACGGCGCCTCTCACCTCTATTGTGGGCGAGGTCGATGTGAGCTCCTCAATGGTCGTCGGTGGTTTTACGTGCTTCTTTGAAACCCAGCCAAGGGTCCATTCCTCCATCTCCAGTTCAGGCACATGCACATCAAAAACAACTTCCGGAGGGGAGGCATTTAATCTGACTCTGCCCGAGGCAGTGCAATCCGGACTTTTTCCGCACCAGAGTTTTACTCTTTCAAATGCAATCTCCCTGTTGGAAAATGTGATGAGCCCATTGATATGAGTCAAATCAGCAGGCATGTCCCGATAGGCAAATGCGGCATCTCTGGCGCGAATGACTCCAGAGAATCCCCACCATTCGTTCTCCGGCGGTTTCATTCTGCTCATGGAGCCATAAAGGTCTGGCGAGGCAAAGAGGATTTCAGCGGAGAGTTCCGCTGTTCCGGATGCGTTAAAATCCTCTTGCAGAACCGGAAAGGCGTTAAGGGCATTCTCGAGTTCCAATGCACTCTGGACCTTCAGTTGAACACCATCGCCATCCATTTTTCCCGTCAACTCAAAAGGTATGCCTGCATATTCACCTTTAAGTTTTTCCAGGTAGAGATGACCGGCGTCAAATGAGACATTTCCGTGAACCTTTTCCACCCTGTGTTGAAAAAGTGGATGACACGGGTTAAGAGATAAATCTTCAAGCGTGGCACTGCCGGAAAATTTCACCTTCTCAGGCTTCAAGGCTGGGCCATGAAGCCGGACCTCGCTGTTGATATGACCCTTCATATCATTCTGTGTAAGGACGCGCCTGAAACGCTTCGGCACAAGCGGCATGACGGCAGAAATATCCTCACCGCTCGTAATTGTCATTTCTAACTGTGGCTCATGCCAGAAATATCTCCGCCCCTGCAAATGTCCCTCAGCCCGAAACCTTGCACTGGACATTACGCCACTCATGCGTTTGAACTCAAGCTTCTCCGGTAACAATTTAAAACGTCCATCGATAGATGTGATGGCATCCGGCAAAAGGGGATGTGTGAATGAACCATTACAAACGTCCACAAGGGCGTTAAAGTTTTTGACAACGGCGGAGGTATATCCATCATGAACTGTCAGGGCAAGGGAGAGCGAACCTGTGGTGAAAAGCATTCCTGAGATTTCGGAATTATCAGGAAGGAGACGATTTTTCAGCATCAGGGCGACATCTGATGCGGAGACATTCGCCGTCCAGGATAAATCGGCTTCTTCCGGGTGCCCCATATTGCGCCCGCCGTGGATTTGTCCATTTATCCGAATATTTCCGTCGCCAAATTTCCCGCTCACTCCAGAAAAGGTCGCATTCGTGTTATCGATATCCACCACGCCGCTCAGGTCAGTGAGGGGGAGTGGAAATTCATGATGACGGAGCGCCACACTTGCGAATTTGAGCCGACCTTTAAATTGTGCCGCCGAAAGATCCTTTAAGGTGCCTCTCGTCTCCATACTGAGATTAAGGGAAGAGGGTTGCAGGGTCATGTCAATTCCGGGCGGAAGGAGACGGTTCTTAAGACGTTCAAGTGTGAGGCGCGAGATGGGATCTTGCTCAATAGTAACTGAAAATGGGAAGTCGCCCCGCATACCAAGCTGTCCGTTCAATTTAATATTAGAATCCCCCAGATGAAGACCCGCCTGCTCAACGTTCAAAAAAGACGTCGCAAGGTCAATGGTTGCTTTTGCTTTCAGATGAATCTGCTCCTGACGAAAGGGCGTTGCCACGCCGGGCACCTTCAGCGAAAATGCGCCCGTGCTGAGAGTGTGTGATATCGCGACAATTTGCCCGGTGTGACCTATCTCATTTCCAATCCTCAAATTTTTTACATCCACAACTAAGTCTTTCACTGGAAATGTTTTTTCAGTAATGAAGAGATGTGTGACAAGGATGGATACTTGCTTCGGCGTTCTGTCCGAATTAAAAGACACAGACCCCTCCATCTCACTTTCAATCTCGGAGTGAAGGGTCCCCTTAATCGTCAGGAAGGATAATTTCCCCTCATCAAGCGTGAGCCAGAATTCTGCCGGACTGATGCTGAGCAGGGGGCGTTTTGCTTTGCGGGAGAGGCTCGTTGAACCGTAATAATTGATGCCGTTCAGAACAATCTGAATCCTCGGAACGGCGATTCTTCCTTTTCCGCCTTTCAACGGGGCAATCTCGCGGAAAAACTTTATGAGATGTTGATAATCCGCGCGGAATGACAGTGCGTTATTCTCCCACACTAAAGGTATCTGCATGGGACAGTTCATGCGGAGTTCATTCAATCTGAGGTTGGAGGGTGAAAAAATAACACGGGGCGAAAAAGTCATGCGGATGCCGGAGAAAACGAGCGGCTCAGAGGCGTCCGGCGCGGGGATGGCGATTCTGCGAACGGTGACAAGTCCTCTTGAAAGATACAGACGCACCCCTTCAACATTGACCTTGCGTCCCATCTGCACGGAAAGGATATCGGCGATATAGGCATTCAGTCGTCCGCCTGAGATGGGAAAGAGATAAGTCAGCACAGCAATAATGAATGCCGCAAGTATGAGATACAGGGGCAAACGAAGGAGCCATTTCTGGTATCGCTTGAGTTTCATAGACAAGATACTCTGTGTCCTCTGTGACTCTTTGGTGAATCTTATATTTTCTTAGAGGTTCTAACAGTGGAAATCAACAGGCGCCGTGCGGTGCGTGAATTTATCGTCCTGTGGCTGTTTTCTTGCCTTTTGGTGTCCAGCGCCTTCCGGGTCCGAGCGTGACGCCAAGAGGCGCCTTCACCACAGGGGCATCAGGTCCGTCTATTGTGCGAAGTTGTGCAATCGGGTCATCTCTGAGACGGAGAAATTTGAACCCGCGGAACGGCGCTCTCTTTTCCTTTATGCGATCCGGATTCTCGGCTGCCAGTGCCCGGTTATATTCCAGCAATGGTTGCTCACGCACGCGCGGAGGCGATGAATGCAGAAAATTGACCGTTCCATCCGCACTCCTCGTTATAAGTCCCACATGCGAGGCATAACACTCCTTGCCATTGCCGTAAATGAGATTAACAAAATCGCCGTTCTGCAGATGACTTGCCACATCGGGCACCTTTTCCGTGGGGACAAACCATGTATCAATGGCAAGCTCAGGCATGTCCACCTTAATCCCGTAACGATTTTTGAAGAAGGACTTGTGGCTGGTGCGCGCAATCATGGGCGCGGCGGCATCTCCGGCGAGCTCCTTGCTCACATCCTCCACAAGCCAGGAATTGTTTACATCCCACTCCGCCTCCGTGTAATGATTCCGCGTAAGGACTCCAATCTCACCATTCTTGTAACGGATGCGCTGAAGGAACACAAAGAACTCCTCCCAGCTTTTAGAAAGACCCATGGCATACATGTGTTCTGAAAAAACCACGCAATCACTCTTGTGCAGGGCAAAAAGTGGGTCGTCATCATAGGTTTCAAAGGGAAATTCTCCGAGGAGGTAAAGCTGATAGGGTTGTCCAACGTTTTTTCGTGCAAGGTGAGCAATGCGCTCCCGGAGACTTGGTTGCACCTCATGCAGATAGGCAAGATATTGACCGATTTCCTCCGGGGTAAACTCATAAAGTGGACGCCCCTTCAGGACAGCAAGGGTGTCTTCAGGGATTCCGAGCTTCTTCGCCGCCTTTTTATCAGCATCACTAAGTGGGGCTCGGGGTTCAACCCAGCCCGGATGGCGAAAGCGTGAGGCGAGAAGCCCGCGAGGTCCGGTGATGACAGGTGCATCAGGTCCATCAAGGGCACGAAGGCGCGCAATGGGGTCAGAACTCATGCGATAAAATTGAAAGCCGTAAAATCTCTCGGACTTGAAATCCATGATTTTTTCATTCCGCTCAATCTGCCTGTCCATGAAATCAAGAAGATTCTTTTCCCGCACACATTTGCCATCAGAATAAATGATGTCCACGGTACCGGTGGTAGGAACGGCAATAATGCCCACATGGGCGCACCGCAGGGGTTTTAAATCACCCGTAACAACGGTCACAAGGTCGGCATCCTTGAGTTCCCCCAACACACCGGCGACATATTTATAAGGGATATAATCAGTCTTTACGGTAACCGTTTTTGCATCCTGCGCAATGTTCCACTTCTTGTAAAACTCCTTGCGAGCGAATGTGACATTCCATTTTGCCACCTTTTTCCCCACCAGGTCGTCATTTAGTGCCAGAAGGAGCCAGCGGGAATTGGCGGGAAGCCAGTCGGCGGCAATATTCAGGTGGCGCGCCTCAATGGCAATTTCGCCATTCAGGTAACGGAGGCGAATGAAAAGTGCAAGGAAGCTTCGCCAATCATAAGCAAGAGCCATGGCGTAAGTTTGACTGACAAAGTTGATGTCATCGGTTTTGCCAAAACGGTAAAGCGGTTTGGGGTCGTAAAGTTCAAAAGAGGATTCACCGAGACCTGCCTTTCCTGCGGGCTGACCGATAGCCTTGCGCGCAAGATGGACGACACGTTTGGCGGCGTTGGGTTCCGCAGTTTGGAGATATCCCAGATAGACATCCACGTCATGTTCACTGAATTTATAAAGCGGTTTTTGTTTCAGCCGGGCGAGATATTTTTCATTCATACCACACTTCTCCGCAATAAGATGGCACCTCCGGTCAGAACAGCCGGGTGTCAGGCGAGACATAATAGAGCAACCGCTCGCGGTCAGAACGCCAGCCAGTGAAATCCAGAGCAATATAGCCTTCCCTGCCAGAAATTTTTGCATGCATCCTCTCCTCCAAAGAATAAGAGGATTTTACTCTGTATGCCAGGCATTGCAAGATTATTGTGACAGGGTCATAAATTTCAGATGTATTGAAAAAGTTTTGACATTGACTTCCATCTGTGTGTGCAATCTAAAATAGAAAAAATTAATCAAACGACACAAAATGGAAATGAGACTTTAATGTAGATTTATGTTGTGGCTCGCTCTACCGGCGTTATATTTAAGGCAGAGGTGTAAAGGTGGCAGGTAAAAATTACAGGGGAAGAGGCGGAGGAGGCATTCGCTTCCTGTGTTTCATTTTCCTGTTGCTTTTTCTTGCGGCATCAGCAACGGCAGTTTATATGTATTATATAAACCGGCGTATGACAACGGAAGTTTCGAAATTGCAAAAGGAAAAAAAACAGGCTGAAAGCAATATGGCAGATCTCCGCTCACAGCTGAAGCAGAAGGAAGATGAGATCGCGGAACTGAAGATTCAGGCAGTAATCAGAAATCCGGTCACACCCGGTGTAAAACACTGAGGCAGGACTGAAAGAAAATAATTGAAGCGCCGTAACGATTCTGATGAAAGAATCGTGATTTCCGGTTGCAATTCCACAAAAGTGTCATATATTTTTGTTATCGATGCATAGCAGAGGAGGCATGCTTCGGAAAATGACTGATATTTTCCCATTCATAGGAACGCGATACAATTCCCGTCTCATTGAAGATATGAAACAGGTTATAAGCCCCTGGTATGAGATGATACCTGCGGATAAGCAAAATGAATACCGACAGCGTCATCCCTATAACATTCTTCACCTCATCCCCACATTCAAAGGCGTTGAGGATGAGGAATACAATGACTCGTATCTTCGGACAGCCAGTCTTATCCAGACGTGGAGACGGGATGGAATTCTCGTGAACGATAATAATAAGAGCTTTTACCTTTACGAACAGACCTATGCCCATCCTGTGGGTAAAAGCAAGGTCAGGCGGGGCATCTATGCACTGATAAATCTGAACCGCCAGCCCCCGTGCCGCATGAGGGTTGAAGGTTCCACCCCGTACCTTGGGGGGGCATTCCATCTGAAACTCCTCCGTGCAACCAAGTGCAACTTCAGCCCCATCCCCATGTTTTTCCACGACCCGCAAGGGGAATTCATCAACACCTGTCAAGGAATAACTCCCGCAAGGGCATGGGAGGAAATCGTAGATGCGAATAATGACACCCATCGCCTGTGGGTGATTAATAAAAAAGACCCCATCGCCCGTATCAGCGAATTTTTCCGCAAGAAGGATTGCTTTATCATTGAAGGACACAAGCGATTTGAGGTGTCGCTCACACACCGTGATGAACAGCGCGAAACAACGGGGCGTCCGGATGGACTCCAGCCATTTGACTATACCCTTGTCTTCCTCTCCAGCTTTGAGGAGGGAAGCGTTTACACCATGCCCATTCACCGAGTCCTTTCCGCAGAACTGGGAAGCGGTGTTGACCTCCAGGAAGTCCTTGAAGACCTTGCCCTCTATTTTACGGTGACACCCGTGAAGGTGAATCTTAAAAAACCCGACACAGCGGCGGAAAAGATTCTCTCCACACTCACAGAAAAGGGAAAGAAACACCACGCCATTGGCATGGCATTCCCCGATGGGCGCGCATTCATCCTAACACTCAAAAGCAATTCAAAGATTCCAGAACTCTATGATGAGGAAACAAACCTGCATGAAGCCGCAAAGCAACTGGATGTCAGCATCCTTTCTCATTACATCATCCGCCAGTGCTGGATTGGCAATCCTGAGATTGAGCTTGAGGAAGAGGATATCCTTTATTTTGAGGATGCGGCGGCGGCATTGAGACACACAGTGGAAAAAAAGGCGTCGGCGGCATTTTTGATGAACCCCTGCCCCATGAAACAACTGACCGAGGTCGTAACTGCTGGGGGAGAGATACCACCATTCACCGCCAGGCTTCATCCGCCGCTCATCTCAGGACTCATCATACGGGACATGTCCGTGCGTCATTGATGATATGCCTCCGCATTTTCACTCATGCGGCTGAATAATAATGGACCTGTTTGATGCCATATATGATGCAGAAGAGCATCGTGACGTCCGCCAGGAGAGACCCTTAGCAGACCGTATGCGTCCCGATGACTTTTCCGATTTTCTGGGTCAGGAGAAAATCCTTGGCGAGGACTCCATTCTGCGCCGCATGATTGCTGAAGACCGCTTGACTTCCATGATCCTCTGGGGACCACCGGGCTCAGGTAAAACAACCCTTGCAAATATCATCTCACACAAAACACATTCCGCATTTTTTACCCTCTCAGCCGTGACGGCGGGAATCAAGGAGGTCAAACACATCTTTGAACAGGCAAAACTGAACATTCAGAGCTATAATCGGAAAACCATCCTCTACATTGACGAAATTCATCGGTTCAATAAAATCCAGCAGGACGCATTTCTACCCTATGTAGAAAACGGCACCATAATCCTCATCGGAGCCACAACAGAAAACCCCTCCTTCTCCATCATCTCTCCCCTCCTCTCACGCTGTCGTGTCTTTGTCCTGAACACCCTCACCGATGAGAACCTGAAAACAATTATCCTGCGAGCATTGAATGATAAAAACCGCGGGCTGGGGACTTTGAATCTCACATGCGGGGAGGATTCAATCTCTCTCATCATCACTCTTTCTGATGGCGATGCCAGGCGCGCCCTGAATCTCCTCGAACTCAGCGCCGCCGCCGTGAAGAACACTGACCTTATCATAACCGCGAACATTGTGAAAGAGCTGTCCCAGCGCACACACCTTATTTACGACAAACAGGGGGAGGAGCATTACAACATCATATCCGCCTTTCACAAAAGCCTCCGTGGCAGTGACCCGGATGCCGCGCTTTACTGGCTCGCAAGGATGCTTGTCTCCGGCGAGGAGCCGCTCTATGTGGCACGGAGGATGATAAGATTCGCCTCTGAGGATATTGGCAATGCCGACCCGCAGGCGCTCGTGGTTGCCATTGCGGCATGGGAGGCGTATGATAAACTCGGCTCCCCTGAGGGTGAACTCGCCCTTGTTCAAGCCGCCATCTATCTTGCTACAGCGCCCAAAAGCAATTCATTATACGTTGCGTATGGGAATGCCTGTGAGACAATTGAAAAGACCGGCTCTCTGCCGGTTCCTTTTGTCATCCGCAACGCTCCGACAAATCTTATGAAGGAACTTGGCTATGGAGAAGGTTATCTTTATGACCATGACTCACCGGAGCATTACCTGCCGCAGGACTATCTGCCGGAGGAGCTTCTTGGGAAAAAGTTTTACCAACCGGGGAATTTTGGCTTCGAAAAGGAAATAAAGAAGCGCCTCGATTGGTGGGAGAAACTGAAAAAGAAATTCAAACAGGAACAGGAAAAGAAAGAATAGTAAGGATTGTCCACGCCAAAAACAGTACCCGCCGATGTCCCCTGCAAAAAGGATTGACGCCATACCAATGGCTTACTAAATACCTCTTTAATCACTGCGATAATAAAGGAGAAGATAAATGGCGCATCTGGATTTACTCCGTAAACTCGCAATTAAAACAGATTCAAAGATTGTCCTGCTTGTCATGGATGGTGTGGGCGGCATTCATACTGCCGAGCGCCCAAAAACGGAACTTGAGCTGGCGCGCATTCCAAACCTCAACCGGCTTGCAAAAGAGGGGTGTTGTGGGCGCAGTATGCCGGTCTCTTTTGCAATCACGCCCGGGAGCGGACCGGGGCATCTCGCACTCTTCGGTTATGACCCGCTCGAGCCGGCTTATGATATCGGTCGCGGTGTGCTGGAGGTGCTTGGAATCGATTTCAAACTGGAAAAATCAGACATCGCCGCACGTGGCAATTTCTGCGACATCAATGCCGAAGGCATTATAACGAACCGCCGCGCCGGTCGTCTCCCAACAGAGGAATGCATCAAGCTCTGCAGGGAGCTTCAGGAAACCTTGCCTGAAATTGATGGCGTAAAGGTCTTCATCATGCCCGTGAAGGAATACCGGTTTGCCCTTGTCCTGAGAGGGACAGGACTCTCCCCCGCCATTGCCGACACCGACCCCCAGAAGGAAGGCTTCACGCCGAAGGATATTGAGGCAACGGAGGACACGCCCGCCTCGCAAAGAACGGTTGCAATTCTGAAAAAAATCACGGGGCAATATTATAAAATTCTTAAACCCCGCAAGACCGCTAACAGCATTCTCCTCAGAGGGTTTTCCAGCCATCCGGGGATGCCCACATTTCAGGAACTTTACAAACTCACCCCAGCCGCCATCGCAACATATCCGCTCTACCGCGGGGTGGCAACACTCGCCGGCATGGACATCTTAAAAACCGGCACCGAGATTGCCGATGAATTTAAAACCCTTGAGGAGAACTGGGCAAAATACGATTTCTTTTTCATGCACATTAAAAAGACGGATTCATACGGGGAGGATGGCAACAGCGCAGGGCGCATCAAGGTCATTGAAGAGACAGATGGTCAGATTCCGCACCTGCTTGCGCTCAAACCCGATGTCATTGCCGTGACGGGCGACCACTCCACACCGCCACCGATGAAGGCTCACAGCTGGCATCCCGTCCCATTCCTCCTCCGGGGAAAATTCTGCGATACGGACGACGTGGAGGCATTCAATGAGGGCGCCTGCAATCACGGACGGCTGGGAATGTTTCCCGCCCAGGCGATAATTGAAATGCTCTTGGCATGCGCCGGAAAACTCCAGAAGTACGGGGCATGAATGTGAAAAATTATATTTCGATAAAGAAAATCCTCAACATACTATTTCTGACAATCGTTTTATGCCCCGGTTGTGAGTTGTTAAAGGTCCAGCCCGCAAAGACGTCATCTGCTGGCGTACGTATTTTTTCCGTAAATCCCTGGGACTACGGAAATTCTGATGCGCTGAAAGAACTGCGAAGGAGCCGAGACATAATCAAACTCGACGGTTTTAGAAATGATTGGCTTGTGTGGGGCGCCGTGGTCGACGTTGATGAAGAGATGACTTTAGAAGCAAAATTGGATTGGGCGGACAAAGCGAAATCTCCCATTGATATTAAAGTCGCCGGCGAGGTGTTTATTAAAGATAAGGGAAAGGAAGAATGGCGCTTTGACCCCCTTTTCAAATCCTGCAAATCCCTTGGAGAACTCTCAAAATATATCAGAAACTGGGATGTAATAAAGGATTTCCCGCTTCTCCATCTCAAGCCCCGAAATCCCTGCCTGCTCTGGGTGACCGTCAATACAAAAGATATGCCCGCAGGGAAATGGAAAGGCACAATTGCCCTTCGACGTGGGAAAAAGATTGTTGCAAGGATGCCCGTTGAGGTCCTGGTAAATCCTGTCAGTTTACCCGAAGAAAACCCGATAATCGGACACACTTGGACGAATTTTGGCGATGACGAGTCCCTTGCAAAACTTGCACTCGATTATGGCTTAAACACCTGCGGACATTATGATAACTGGGATATGTTGAAAAAGGTCGGATTTCGATTTTTCAGATTTAACGTCCCTCCATGCAGTTGGAACCGGGCGTCGCTAAAAGCAAGCGACGACGAGGTCAGATATTACCTGAGGCTCATACAGGATGACATCAAACGTCTCGGATTGAAAGACAATGAATGGGCGATTGAGGTATTTGACGAGCCGGCAGACCCTAATGCCGACATCTATGTGGATTGGATAAAAAAAATTAAAAGAATCTGGCCCGAGGCAAGATTTTATGCCAATCCGGGATTTTCTGGAACAAACAAGGTCTTTGCCACCGTCAAAGGAACCATCGAACCTCTCAAAAAAGACATTAATGTGTGGTGCCCTTACATTGCATATCTATACCAGAGAAGTGACATCATAAGCGAGTTGAGAAAGACAGGGAACCCCATCTGGTTTTATACGATTGAATATTCACACCAGAAATCCCGGGCTGGGGGGAGGCAATTGCCATGGCTTGCATGGCGCGACAGACTCGATGGCTGGGCTTTTTACGGTCTGAAGGAATATGGAAAAAGCAATCCCTGGACGGATAATGTCTGCTCAAGAATGTATCCCGGAAATACCGTTTCCATCTGGCTTGAGGGATTGAGGCAGGGTGTGCAGGATTATAAGAGATTATGGTTACTCAGGCAATACGGTCTCTCCTGCGAACAGATTGACTCCGAGATTATCAAAGTGACTCCCGCGGGAGAAGATTCGCCCTGGGGAGGAGCAGAACCGTATGTTTACAGACTCGCTCGTGCAAAACTGGATAAAATGATAAAGGAAAAATCACGCTCTCTATCGCACCCTTTTTAAACTTGACAGGGGAAAGGGCTCTATTAACTTTTAGAATTTACGCGTCTGACAAAAAAGTCTGACGCGTCCGACGTGTCTGACCTGTCAGACTTGTCAGACATGTCCGATAATTTAATGCAGGATGGTATTTATGAAAGTTCCGCTTCTCGACCTGAAGGCGCAGTTGAAAACGATTGATTCCGACCTCAAAAGGGCTGTCAGTGACGTTATTGATTCTACTCAATATATCATGGGACCAAGGGTTCAGGAACTGGAGGGTAAGATTGCGCAATATGTCGGGACGCAATTCGCCGTTGGTGTTTCTTCCGGCACGGACGCACTCCTCGCCTCTCTGATGGCATTAAATGTATCGCAGGGGGATACTGTTATAACGACCCCTTACTCCTTTTTCTCCACTGCGGGGGTCATTGCGCGGCTCAATGCAAAGCCCGTCTTTGTTGACATTGACCCCGACACTTATAATATTTGCCCAAAGGCACTCGCAGAGTGGTTTCAAAAACACACCGCTGAGGCAAAAAAGGTGAAGGCAATCATCCCCGTCCATCTTTACGGACAGTGCGCCGATATGGACAGTATCTTAGACGTGGCGCGGGCACATGGCATTCCGGTCATTGAGGATGCCGCTCAGGCAATCGGGGCACAATATCCTTCCAGAGAGGGCGTCAAAAAGGCTGGGTCAATGGGGACGACAGGTTGTTTTTCCTTCTTTCCCAGCAAAAATCTGGGCGGAATCGGCGATGGTGGAATCATCACAACAAATGATGAATCACTGGCAAAAAAGCTCATGCGCTTGCGGAATCACGGGGCAGAACCCAAATATTATCATTCCATAATCGGTGGCAACTTCCGCCTCGACCCTATACAGTCCGCCGCCCTCATCGTCAAACTCCCGCATCTTGACACGTGGCACACCATGCGGCAGTCCAATGCGGCATATTATGATAAGCGCCTCAACGTCGCAGGCATCAAAAAGCCCGTCATTGCTTATGAACGCAAATACCACATTTATAACCAGTATGTCATCTCGGTGCCGGAAAGGCGGGACGAGCTTAAAAAATTCCTGACGGATAACTCCATAGGATGCGAGATTTACTACCCGGTGCCATTCCATGAGCAGGAGTGCTTCAAATATCTCGGTTATAAGCCGGGCGATTTTCCCAATAGTGAATATTCAGCAAGGCACACCATCGCCCTGCCGGTTTATCCTGAGCTGACACATGAGATGCAGGACTTTGTAATCAAGAAGATGGAGGAGTTCTATGCATAAGAGAATCTGCGTTGTGGGTGCCGGTCGCTGGGGCAAAAATCACGTCAAAACCCTGCACAGGATAGATTGCCTTGCTGGGATTGTTGAGCCAGAGGAGACGGCGCTCAAGGAGATTGGTTCACTCTACCCAAATGTAACATTATACAATAACATCCGGGAGGCATTTGACGGCAACTTTGACGGCTTCACTGTTGCCACGCCAGCAGAAACGCATTTTGAGATTGCACGCTTCATACTTGAGCATAAGAAGCCCGTTCTGGTGGAAAAACCGCTTGCGCTCACATCTAAAGATGCCCGGACTCTCAAGAAAATGGCGGATGAGGCGGGCGTGCCGCTCATGGTGGGACACGTCCTCCTTTTCCATCCAGCCATCCGCAGGATAAAGTCGCTCATCCGTGAGGGCAAAATCGGCAAACTCCAATATCTTTACAGCAACCGCCTGAACCTTGGCACCGTCCGCAAGGAGGAAAATATACTCTGGAGCTTCGCACCTCACGACATCTCCATATTTCAGTATATTATTGAAGCCCTGCCGAAGGAAGTCGTCTCGCGCGGAGGAATTTTCCTCCAGCCCCATATACATGATTCCACCATGACTGTCCTCACTTACCCCAATAACGTCATCGGACATATCTTTGTCAGCTGGTTGAATCCATTCAAGGAGCAACGACTTGTTGTCATCGGCTCCAAGGGGATGCTCTCCTTTGATGATTCCTCAAATGACCGGGACATCTACTTTTATGAAAAGGGGATTGACTGGATACAGGGCGAGCCGGTCAAGAGGGATGGACCAACTGAGGTTATCCCTTATGAACGCACCATGCCGCTCATGGAGGAACTGCAATATTTCATCAGCCGCATCGATGGCGGTCGTGTGGAGATTGCAGGCGGGCAGAATGCCATCGATGTACTGGAAATCCTCGAAAAGGCGACCGAGAGTCTCCTCGGAGGTGGGGAGGTGCAGATGAAACCTCCTGTCCCAAAAGAGGAAAAGGGCTATTTCGTTCATCCATCAAGCTTTATTGACGAAAATGTTGAAATTGGCGAGGGGACAAAAATCTGGCACTTCAGCCACGTCCAGTCCAACACCAAAATCGGCAAAAAGTGCACCCTGGGGCAGAATGTGAACGTCGGCAACAATGTCTCCATCGGCAACTTCTGCAAGATTCAGAATAACGTCTCCGTCTATGAGGGGGTGACGCTTGAAGATTACGTCTTCTGCGGTCCATCCATGGTGTTCACAAACATCAAAGACCCACGGTGCAAATATCCCCAGCGCGGCTCGGAGTTTTACCTGAAAACCCTTGTGAAAGAAGGAGCATCCATCGGAGCCAATGCTACGATTATATGCGGCAATACGATTGGCAGGCACGCCTTCATCGGGTCTGGCGCCGTTGTGACAAAAGATGTGCCGGATTATGCCCTCATGACAGGTGTCCCTGCGCGGCGTGTTGGCTGGGCTTGTGAATGCGGCGAAATCCTGCCCAAATTCAGCAAATCCGTCACCTGCCCGCGCTGTAAGCTGAAATACAAGTTGCAGGATGAAAGATTAATCAGGGTAGGATGAGCGAATCCGCCTATGTATAAAAATCACATCATCGGGGTAGTGGTGCCGGCGCATAATGAAGAGAAGTTGATTGCGCAAACAATCAACGCCATGCCCGATTTCATCGACAATATTATCATCGTAGATGATGCAAGCACCGACCGGACATCTCCGATTGTCAGGGACATCGCCATCACCAATAATAAGATTATCCTCATCTCCCATGAAAAAAATAGAGGCGTGGGTGGCGCCATCAGCACAGGTTACATCTGGTGCCGCGACCATGATGTGGACATTGCCGTTGTCATGGCGGGTGATGGTCAGATGGACCCAGCCGACCTCCCCGCCCTCCTGGAACCCATGGTCAAAGACCATGCGGATTACACAAAGGGCAACCGCCTGATTACCGGCGAGGCATGGAAAAAAATCCCCAGAATCCGCTATCTTGGCAACTCCATCCTCAGCTTCATGACCAAAATCGCAAGCGGATACTGGCACGTGACAGATTCCCAGACGGGCTACACTGCAATCAATAAAAAAGCCCTCCATCTCCTGCCGATTGAGAACATCTATCCACGCTATGGCATGCCGAATGACTTCCTTGTGACGCTCAATATTTACAACATGCGCGTGAAGGATGTGCCTGTCCGACCTGTTTACGGCATCGGGGAAAAAAGCGGCATCCGGCTGTCAAGAGATATTTTCAAGATATTCTTCCTGATAATCCGCCTGTTTTTTCGGCGCATGTCCCAGAAATACATCATTCGCGATTTTCACCCGCTCGTGCTATTTTATTCCTTCGGAGCCTTCCTGCTGGTGCTGGACATACCGCTCCTCATCCGACTAATCTATTACAGAATCATTGATGGGCGCATCCCTCCCACAAACGCCCTTATCCTCGTTTTCCTGACAATCATCGGCTTTCAGTCCATCCTCTTTGCCATGCTCTTCGACATGGAGGCAAACAAGGACCTGAAGGGAGACAAGTCATAATGGACAATTGACAATTGATAATGGATAATTATCTATGAATTCGTTCAAATATTTCTACATCACACGATACCAAACGCATTTCCGCCAGTAGATAGCCCTGCTCAGAAAAAGAGTATAGTTCAAAACCCGAAAATTATCCTTAGGCGGATTACTCAGAGGTTTATCAGGCAAAATATCCTTATGGGATATCGTATGTGTAAACTTCAACCTTGCTCATAACTGTGGTTCCACCCTGATTTGCCTGACCATCTGAGACGTCAAACAGGAACGTCATGACGTTTTTGTCAGCATCTGCGCCTGAATAGAGAATTGCTGGGCTCTCTTGCCAGACGCTGTATTCAGTGCCTGTTGGTGATGGCTGCTGGGCGGTATATGTGTATGTATCAATATCAATTTCTGCCGACCATTGCCCACCAATGGTATTGTTTATCAAGCGCACCTTGCCCAGACCTTGAGTGGCGCCAGCCGCTGGTATCGCTGACAATGTGTAAACAGTGCGATATAGCTTGCCAGCCGTGAATGTCACGCCTGATGTGCTGCCGATACTCCACTGACCCCAGTTGACATGTCCATTTGCCTCAACAGGTCCGGGAGTCTGAATGGAGATGAAGGTATTGGTTCCACCTCCTGCAAATGTTACATCCCCATAGAACGAAGCCGTTCCAACCTGAGTCAGTTTGAAACTTGTCCAATTGGCGAATCCTGAAGCCCCTTGAAAGGATGTGACGGCAGTTCCTTCCGACTTATCAGGGGTGGTGAACCTTTCAACCCACACATCATCTAAATAGTTTGTACCCTCTTCATCGAGAGCGAAGTCAATAAGTTCCCAACTGAGATTCACATATTTTATCTCGGGAATCAGTGAGCTGACATCATTAGGACAAAAATAGATATTGTAATTATATGGTACGGTTGTGGGGGCATTTGGTCCCTTACCAAGGCGGTTGCCACCTGCAAAGGCATAGTTCCCACTACTGTCGGTGCAATAGAGAAGCATACGCATATTAGGCACATTGTTCTGATTGGTCTGTGTCGTGCGGATGGTATACTTCGCACGATAGACCTGGTTAGCCACATAGGTCGCCTCCGTTGTTGGGCTCTTCCAATAGCTCCAGACACTCCTGGTGGCATCACCACTTGCACCTAAGGAACCGCCGAATGTTAATTGTGCGGCTATGTAGAAGGAACCATCAAATGCATTGATGAACATACCATCAGTGGGATATAACTTTGTCCAGTCTTCTGCAGGAGGAGTCGGTTCAGGCCATGGTGGCGATGGCTTAATATCAACACCATTTATCAGGTTGGCGCGCACAAGGACTTGCTTGGATGAATACTTGGTGCCGTTTGACGCGAAAATCGTGATGATGGTATTGAGTTCACTTCCGGAGGTCGGTGATGGATAAGGCGGTTCCGATGTCGTTGGGCTGTCATGGATGTCACGGAAGGTGGCATAAGAGGTTGCACGTAAATCATGCGGGGTATTATTGTTCGGATAGCTTGTCAGTTCCTTTCCGACCAGTTCTGGGTTCAGAGCTTCGGTAGCGTCACTCAGGGTTTCAATACCATTAATGGTAACAAGATTAGCGCTATCAGCCAAGAATGACCAACGAACATTCGTTGTGCTCTGGTCATCATCATGAGGGTCATGAAAGACATATTGGTCGAAGTTGAAGGCATCGGTAAATCTGAAGAAATTCAGGTCAACCGGTTGTCCAACATTATCTTCTGAATCCCCAATCCAAATCTCCGGTATATCTTTAATAAGCGGGGCATAAGCATAGCCATGGCTTGCGTCACTTAAAAGCGCTATGGCAATAATTATCAGTATCGGGCTCAACCATTTTCTCATGATGTTTTGCCTCTACTGGTATTTTCAATAAATGTAATAATATATCACTGATTATTAAGATGTCAAGAAAATGCGTCAAAATTAAATTTTTTAAATCCGGTAAAAAAAGAAAGGCAGGTGGTCGGTTTTTAATCCGACCGCCTGCCTCAACAAGCTCTAACCGCTACAATTCCCTTACGGGATATCGTAGGAGAGAACTTCGACCTTGCTCAGGACCGTAGTACCTGACTGGTCTGCCCTACCATCGCTGACGTCAAAGAGGAATGTCATACCGTTAAAGGCTACATCCCCGCCTGAATAGAGAGTTGGCATACTCTCCTGCCAGACGTCGTAATCCAAGCCTCCCGGTGTCGGCATCTGGGCAGTGAATGCGTTAGAGTCCGCATCCAGTTCTGCCGACCACTGTCCGCCGATGGTGTTGTTTATCAAGCGTACCTTTCCAAGGCTCTGGCTGTTCGCTGACAGTGTATAGACCGTGCGATACAGCTTATTAGCCTCGAAGGTCACGCCCGAAGGAGTTGCTAAACTGCCGCAACTCCACTGACCCCAGTTGATATGTCCACTCGGATCAACAGGTCCAGGAGTCTGAATGGAGACGTTAGAGGCGGTCCCGCCTCCACCGAAGGTGACATCCCCGTAGAACGTAACCCCACCAACCTGCGTCAGCTTGTAAGATGTCCACCCGGCAAATCCTGAAGCACCCTGGAAGGTCTTAATAGACGTTCCTGCTACCTTGTCAGGAGTGGGGAACCTCTGAAGCTCTACCGAATCCAGATAGTTCGTACCATTTTCATCGGTAGCGAAGTCAATAAGTTCCCAACTTAGCGTTACATACTGGATCGCAGGAAGCAGAGTGCTAAGATCCCTGGGACCGAAATAGACGTCATAAACCTGTGGCGTGCTTGTGGGAGCGGACGGTCCCTTGCCAATGCGGCTACCGCCTGCAAATGCAGCGCTGGTGCCATCGGTGCATGATAGAAGCATACGCATGTTAGGCACATTGTTCTGATTGGTCTGTGTCGTGTGGATGGTATACTTCGCACGATAGACCTGATTAGCCACATAGGTCGCCGCTGTCGCGGGGGCATTCCAATAGCTCCAGACGCTATTGGTGGCATGACCGCTGGCACCTATGGAACCACCGGATGTTAATTGCGTGGCTATGTAGAAGGAACCATCAAATGCATTGATGAACTGTCTATCCGTAGGATACAACTTTGACCAGTCCGCACTGGGAGCTGCATCCGTCCAGACTGACTCCACAACACTGCTAAGCTTGTCAATACCATCAATCAGGTTGGCGCGCACAACGACTTCCTTTGATGAAGCCTTGGTGCCGTTGGACGCGAAAATCGTGATGATAGTATTAAGTTCGCTTCCAGAAGTCGGTGCTGGATAGGGCGGCTCCGACGTTGTCGGGCTGTCAAGGATGTCACGGAAGGTGGCAAAAGAGGTTGCACGCGGCGGGGTATCATTGTTAGGATAGCTTGTGAGTTCCTTTCCCACATCTTCTGGCTTCAGAGCCTCGCTAGCGTCACTCAGGGTTTCAATACCATTAATGGTAACAAGATCGGCGCTATCAGCCAAGAATGACCAACGTACATTGGTCGTGCTCTGGTCCTCATCAAGAGGATTATGATAGACGTACTGGTCGAAATTGAAGGCATTGGTGTACCTGAAGAAATATAGGTCTGGAGATACGGTTTCAGGTATATCGGCATTGCCATCATTGCCAATCCAGACTTGCGGGATGTCCTTAATAAGCGGTGCATAGCCATAGCTCACGGTGCATAAGAGTGCTACAGCGACCGTTGCCAGGGTTAGGATTAACCCTTTCTTCATAATATTATTTCCCTCCTTTCCTCACGCTCAGGGTTCCCATCTTCCAAAAGAAGTGGATTAACCTCCAAATCTCTCTTCTCTTCAGTCGCCACCTCCTCCTAAGCGTTCATATATTCTTATTTTTTTTACTAACAACAATGACTATTTCATATATCAGTGCACTTTATTGTGTCAACTATTTTCTTTCACTTTTTGCAGATTTTATAACGTTTCACTTAAGTCGAAAATTTCTATCCTCAGCGCCCTATTTGTCAAGAAAATTCTTACAATTTTCCCCTTTTTCAACCATTCCAGATTGTTCCCGCGGGCTGAGAATATGGCTCATTCCCCACGAGTCGTCTCCATCCGGGCACGCAAGAGTTCCGCCTGGGCGCGGATGAATTCAGCGTATGATTTCTTGGCAAGCGCCCATTCCTCTTCCTTTGGAAAGGTGTTCACAATGCCCTCCCAGATGATTTCGTATGCACGGCTCAAATATTTCGGCGCATCGCCTCCGCCGGTGTATTCAAATATCGCCTTGATGTCCACTGGCTTGAATACCTGAGTATGACCGGGCGGAATCTCCGTTGCGGCTCCACAAAATATAATGCCCATCTCTCCCAGCATGTCCAAGTGTTCCCGGATAGCCATAAACACTGTGGCAATGGAAAAATCGGCTGTCGAAAACCGCATGACAAGCCTCTTTCCCTCAATCTCACCATAAGGCAGGGTCATGGAATTTCTCCTCCTCTCTTTGCACTTATATCATTGCAAGAATATGTTTACTTATTCTCCAGCGCCTCCCATGAAAAGGTGACATTTCTGATAAAGCCGGCTGTGATGGGAAGTCCCGCCTTTTGCGCCGCACCGATGACCGCCCCCACCGCCGGCGCCGCCTTTGGCGCAGTCACCTGAATCCCCGAAATTGCCTTCCTTATGGCATTTTTCAAGACCTTGAAATAGAAGGGATTTTTTTCCACCACGCCGCCCACAAGTATGACCTTCGGCATCTTTTTGAATTTTAAACCCTTGAGAACGGTCTTTACAGCCACAACCAGTTCGGAGACCTCTTCATTCAGAATCTTCATTGCCGCCTTGTCACCCATTTCCGCCGCGGATATAATAAGGGGGGCAACGGCAGCCATATCCGTCTTGATTGTGCCTTCTTTATTCTTATTTGTTGCCCAGAGTATTAGTTCGCTTGGAGCCCTGAGTCCGAGCATTTTTAAAACGGGCTGGTCAAAGGACACAGGTTTGGTGCGTCCGTCTGATGCCTTCATGATGGCATACAGACCCTTATGCCCGATGCGATATCCGCTCACCTCGTCTGCGAGCCACTGACCATAACCTCCGGCGCGTTTGGGTACGCCGTCATCGCCGATTCCATACACGATTGAGCCCGTTCCGGCAATGACGATAATGCCCTTCGGTTCCAGCGCACCTCCCATCAGTCCAATTGCCATATCGCCCGTCAGATATGTCTTTTCAAAAATCCCCACCCTCTGAAGCATGGGATTCAACACATCATAATCGCTGGGGCGACCACATCCTGAAAACCCAAGACAGCATGCCTTAAGCGATGAATAATCCTTCCCCACAAGGATATCGAGGAGTTCCCGGAGATTTTTCTCCACGGTCTCAATACCAACGGCATGATAGCTGGCTGGACCTGTCTTCGCCGTTTTCAACACCTTCCCATCCAGTCTGGTGAGAACACCCAACATCTTAGTGCCACCGCCATCCACCCCCAGAAGATACTCCATCTCCACCCTCCCCACATAAAATTGAAAATTGATAATTGACAATTGACAATTAAATTCTCTTCAAACCCCTGAAACCTCTGAAACCTTTAAACCTCTGAAACTTCTGAAACCTTTTAAACCTCTGAAACTGCATTTACTTCCTCTTCCATATTGTTCCCTGTGGGTGGTCTTCAAGAGAGATGCCCATTGCGCTCAGACGGTCGCGTATCTCGTCAGCCATTTTGAACTCCTTATTCTCGCGAGCCATCTGACGGACATCTATCAAAATCTGCATCAGCTGTTCAACCATTTCTCCCTCCACGCCTGCGCCTCTTTCCGCCAGCGCCGGGTCAAGCCCCAGAAGATGCAAAAACTCTAAAAGCATGTTCCGGTATAACTTTAAACCTGCAAAGAGCGGCCTTTTCTGGTTATCATTCTCGGATGAATTGCTAATAGATTTCCGAACCTCGTGAATCTCCGTTACAATATCATGCAGGATACTCAGCGCCCTTGCCGTGTTAAAATCATCATCCATGGCATCCTCATACTCACGCCGGAACTGCACCCATTTTCCCTTTATTGCCTCCGAGGCTTCAGTTTCGATGAACTCAACACTCTCAAGGGCAAGGAGTTTATCCACGGTGTCAAGGGCATCAAGTATGCGGCGGGAGGAGTTCAGCGCAGTTTCCATATTCTCTTCATTATAATCAAGTGGATGCCGATAATGCGCCGAAAGGAGGAAGAATTTCACCGTGAGCGGGTCATAATGTGCAAGAACCTGGTCAATCGTGAAGAAATTTCCGAGAGATTTGGACATCTTCTGGGTATTGATATTCAGAAAACCGTTGTGAACCCAGTACTTAACGAAGGTCTTGCCTGTCGCCGCCTCGCTCTGTGCACGCTCATTCTCATGGTGTGGGAAAATGAGGTCTGTACCGCCGGAATGGATGTCAATGCTCTCTCCGAGATGGGCAAGGGACATGGCACTGCATTCGATATGCCAACCGGGGCGACCCTGTCCCCATGGGCTATCCCATGCGGGTTCACCGGGCTTGGCATTCTTCCAGAGGGCAAAATCGAGAGGGTCTTTTTTCCGCTCATCCACCTCCACCCGCGCCCCTTCGAGCAATTCATCAATGTTTTTGCCTGAAAGCTGACCGTATGTGGGGAAGCTCCGGACGCTGAAATAGACATCGCCATCTGAGACGTAGGCATGTCCCTTATCAATCAGTCTCTTGATGAGGTCAAGCATCTGGGGGATATTTTCAGTCGCCTTGGGATAAAGGTCGGCACGGCGGATGCCAAGTGCGCGGCACTGTTCAAAGAAAACCTTTGTATATTTCTCCGCCACCTCATTTGCTGGGATACTTTCCTCATTTGCACGCTTAATTATCTTATCGTCAATATCGGTGATGTTCTGGACAAAACGGACTTTATACCCGCGATATTCAAGGTGGCGTCGGATGATGTCCGCAACGACGAAGTTGCGGGCGTTGCCGAGGTGAAAATAGTCATAAACAGTGGGACCGCAGTTATAAAAAAGGACATGAGGAGGATTGAGCGGGACAAATTCCTCCTTCATGCGCGTCATCGTGTTAAATATTTTCAAACGGAAAACCTCCCGACATTTTTCGTATCAAACATCTAATTATGAAAGCATTAACACAAAAACCGTCAAGGATTAAAAGCCGAAACTATTAGATGGCTTTACGTGGAGCATGCAGGGGACAAAGAGACAACAAACAATTCAGTCGAAGAAACAGCGCACAATCCTCTTTGACTATATCTTTGGTTCTGGGGCGGGTTTTGCGTGGGCTTTAGCAGGTTCCTCAGATGGCAACCACTCTCCGCCTTTGCCTATGTTTTCTGGTGTATAGACCCGCGATTTGAGCGTAACCTCTTTGGGGACTTTTTCGCCCCTCAGGATTTTAACTGCCAGCTCTATGGCTTCACGTCCACCGTTTGGATATTCAAAACATGCCTGCAGAATGTTCTGCTTGACATACGCCTGACCCTCCTGCGGGAGTCCATCAATGCCGACAAAAATCATGTTCTTTTCCCGACCGGCGGCTTTGGCGGCAAGATATGCCCCGTGCGCAGCGGGGTCATTGTGTCCATAAACCAAATCAATCTTATCAAATCGCGCAAGTGCAGATTCCATTTCCTTCCGCGCATCCGGCTCAAGCCATTTCATATCTGCCTCAAAAATAACCTTAATCTGCGTGCCCTCGATGCCTTTTCGGAAACCGCTATTGCGGTCCTGCCCGGGCGTGCTGGTCATGAGACCTTTCAGTTCAACCACATTGCCCTTGCCGTTCAATTTTTTAACAATCCAGCGCCCTGCCGCCTCGCCGATTTTCTTATTGTCCGCTCCGATGAAGCAGGTGTAATCCTCGCCCACCACGCGGCGGTCTAAAACGATTACGGGAATATTGCTCTTGTATGCGTTGCGGATGACCGGCGTGAGCGGGGCGGCTTCCTTGGGGCTGACAATGATGAGGTCAATGCCCTGACTGATGAATTCTTCGATGTGAGAGCGCTGCCTGAGCGTGTCATTCTGTGCGTCCTTGAAGATTACCTTGACGGAGGGTGTGGCATCGGCGGCGGCTTTGATGTCGGCATTCATCTGCACGCGCCAGGGTTCGCCGAGGTTGCACTGACTC